>Ga0316202_10000259_pt1 | contig 70466 bp, 51 predicted proteins | sample 3monrhotite_MG_FD_204934 | JGI IMG/M metagenome (GOLD analysis project Ga0316202, IMG submission 204934) | Microbial mat bacterial communities from mineral coupon in-situ incubated in ocean water Damariscotta River, Maine, United States -... | ecosystem: Environmental > Aquatic > Marine >...
GGCTGGAGGCCCGTGCGCTCGCAGGCCAGCTCCCAGCGCTCGGCGTCGACGCGGCGGAGGCTGGCGGAGCCCTCGCGGTCGGACACGGTCCCCAGGCTAGCGCCGGCGGGGAGGGGCCCCTGCTCTTGGGCGAGGGCGGGTTGGCTGAAGGCGGCGGCGACGAGCAGGGCGGCGAGGCTGAAGGCTCGGCTGGTGCTCTGGAGGCGAGTCGCTGGCATAGGGGAGGTCTCTCGCTGAAGGAGTGAGCGGCTTGGACGCTTCTCGGGGGGCGATGGTTCCAACCTCTCCCAGGCCAATCCTGCTACCTAGCGCGACCCCGGGGGGTGGGGGCGCAGCCCCCCCTAGGGGAGCTTCTGCTTGCGGGAGGCCTCCGTCTTGAACGCGAGGAATCCGCCGCCGCAGCCGCCGATCAAGGCTCCGATGAGGACCCGGCCGAGCATCGAGCCCTTGGTGTCGTTGACGGTCTTGTCCATGGCGGCGTCGGCTACTCGCTGGCGCTGAGCGCGCCGGACCCAGCTCTCGTCCTTGCGGTGACCGCCTCCGACGGTCGTGGCTATGAGCATGGGGAGGAAGGCACCCACCACCCCGCCGATCGCCGCGAAGAGCACGACTCCGAAGAGGTAACTCCCGGCTCGACCTCCCGGGGTCTGCTCAGGTTCAGGACGCTTGACTCTCCATTGGCTCATGGGCGCAGCTTACGCGGCTCGAACTACTCCGTGTTGAGGCGCTTGAGCGTCTCCCAGATCGCGTCCTGAAAACGTCCCGTAACGACCTGCCCCCACGTTCGAGCTTGCCAGCGCTCGCCAGTGTCGAGGTCGAACACGAACACGCTCTGAATGATCCCCCACTGGTTGTCGAAGCGGTCGACCCCCTTCTCCAACTCGCCGAAGCTCGGGGGGCGACGTTCGAGGGGCGCCGCAGGCGGAGCGTAGGGGTTGGCGGGAGCCGCCTCGCCTTGGACGCCGCTGGAGGCTTCCTTGGCGGAGCCTTCCCCCCTCAGGCCCTCGCCGACCCACACGACCTGGATCCCGACCGTGTAGAGGAAGAAGAGGTAGCCGAGTTGCTTGGCGAGGGCCTTCTTCGAGGCCTGGCCGAGCTCGGCTAGGTTCGCTCGGGTTGGACCCTCAGCCGGGGGCGCCTCGAGGAGAACCACAGCGCGGTTGGTGTTCCAGGTCTTGCGAACCCAGGCTCCAAGCACCCGAGGGTGCTCGAGGGTCAGGGCTCGCTTGGGTGGGCCGAAGCCAATGGCGCTCAGGGTCTCCTCGAGCGCCTCGCGGACTTGATCCGCGCTCTTGCTCACTCGAGCTCGGCCCCGATATCGCTCCGGTAGACCATGCCCTCGAAGTGGATCTTGTCGACGGCCTCGTAAGCCTTGCGCCGAGCGTCGGCGATCGTGTCGCCCAAGGCGGTCACGTTCAGGACGCGGCCCCCAGCGGTCAGGACCTTGCCGCCGCGGCTCTCGGTGCCGGCGTGGAACACGACCACGTCGGGGTCGCGCTCGGCCAGCTCAATGCCCGTGATCGGGAAGCCCTTCTTGTATCTGCCGGGGTAGCCGCCTGAGGTCAGGACGACCGTCACCGCAGGACGTGGGTCCCACTCGATCTCGACTTCGTCTAGGCCGCCGTTGGCGCCAGCCCAGAGGAGGTCGAAGAGGTCGCTCTTGAGGCGAACCAGCGTCGGCTGGGTCTCGGGGTCGCCGAAGCGGACGTTGTATTCGAGGACGCGCGGGCCAGCGGGGGTCAGCATCAGGCCCGCGTAGAGGGTCCCGCGGAAGGGGTGACCTTCGACGGCCATGCCGTGGATCGTGGCCACGAGGACCTTCTCCTCGATCCGAGCCATGACCTTGGGGTCTATGGGCGCGGGCGAGACAGCGCCCATGCCCCCGGTGTTGGGACCCTCGCCGCCCTCGAGGGCGGCCTTGTAGTCCCGCGCTGGGGGGAGGACCGCCAGGGTCTGCCCGTCCGTAACGACCAGCACGCTGACCTCAGTCCCCTTGACGAAGTCCTCGACCAAGACCGTGCTCCCGGCGCCGTCGAAGGCGTCGCGGTCGAAGCAGGCCGTGAGGTGCTCGTCGACCTCGGCGTCGGTCTTGCAGATCGCGACGCCCTTACCTGCAGCTAGGCCGTCAGCCTTGAGGACGAGGGGGTAACGACCGCCGGCCCGCTCGAGGTAGTCCGTCAGAGAGCTGCGGTCCTTGAAGACCTTGAAGTCGGGGGTCGGAATGTTGTGCTGACGGCAGAGGGCCTTGGCGTAGCTCTTGCTCCCCTCGAGGCGCGCGGCGTCCTTGCCCGGGCCGTAGGCCTTGCGCCCGAGGCGCTCGAGGCGATCGACGAGGCCCAAGCAGAGCGGGACCTCGGGGCCGACCACGGTCAGGTCGATCTCTTTGGAGACGACGAAGGCGGCCAGAGCGTCGATCTGGCTGGCCTGAATGTCGACCCGTTCGGCGACGGCTGCGCAGCCGGCGTTGCCCGGAGCCACATAGATTTTGTCCACGCGGGGCGAACTGGCGAGCTTCCAGCAGAGGGCGTGTTCGCGTCCTCCGCTGCCCACGACGAGCACCTTCACGTCCACCTCCTCAGGTAGGCACGTGGTGTAGCCCACCCCCCAACCAAGATCAACCCTGCGTGGCTTGGGTCTGGCGGGCCTTCGCTCAGGGCGGCGCGACGAGGACCCTCTTCCTGACCTTGCGCTTTCTCTAGCGAGGCTGGGGTCGGCGTCGCTAGGCTTAAAGGGCCGATTGGGGATGGCTGCATGACACAGGGGGAGAGGGCTCCAGATCCCGCGAGGGATCTCCTGCCTGGGGTCTCGGTTCGGCGACGGGCCGGAGCGTGGCTCGCTATCGGCGCGCGGATCAAAGCTTGGACCGGGTTAGAGCCGAGCGAGATCTTGGCGGACCCTGAGCTCCTCCTCGCGCGCGTGGCCAGCGCGGACGCCGAGGCCGTGCGAGCGGCCTGGGCCAGCGGCTCCCCGACCCCTTCCTTTTGGCTGAGCGACGAGCGCGGCGAGTGGCGCCAGGTGATCGAGTTCCAAGGCGAGGAGGGGTGGGCGATCTGGCTCCCCGCACGCGAGGTCGGGGATCGCGCTTGCTCCCGGTTAGGCCTGCGGCAGCTTGGACAAATGGCGGGCGGCGTCGTTCATGAGGTCAACAATCCTCTGGCTGGAGTCCTGAACTATGTCCGAGTCGCGCGTCGGGTTGCGAAGGGAAACGAGCAGCTCGAGGAGTTCCTAGGTGGAGCCGAGGAGGAGGCCGAGCGGATCCTAGCGATTACGCGGGTCCTGACCGAGCTGACTCCGCGACCTACGGGCGAAGAGGCCCACCCCGTCGCCCCCGGCGCGATCTTGCGGCGGGTCCTCCTCTTGACGCGAACCCAGCTTCGGGACGCAGGCCTGCGCTATCGGCTCGAGCCCTGCGAGACCCTCGCCCCCCTCCGCGACATTCAGCACGGATCGATCCTGGCCCTGGTGAGCGTCCTCGAGGACACGACCCTTCGAGGAGCCCCTGGGACGGAGGTCGTCTTGCGCTGCGAGGAGCGCGACGGGCGCGTGGCTCTGATCGTGGAGGACGGCGTCGAGCGCCCTCTTGCCAAGGACCTGGGCGCGGCTGGCCACGTGGGCGCCGCCCTGGCGATTCGAGCCCTAAGGGACCTCGGCGGAGAGCTCTTGACTGAGCCGGGCCGGGTCGCGCTCTTGATTCCGACTTGGAGCGATTAGGGCGGACTCAGGGCCGAGCCCAGTATTTGCCGGCAATCCGGCCTGCGGGCGGATAGGATCCGCCGCCATGAACGGAACCTTGAAAGCAGTCCTCGGGTGCGGCCTGACGCTCCTCCTCTTGGGGGGGCTCGTGACCTACCTCGAGACTCGTCTCCCCTCCGAGGTCAAGCGCCACTGCCTCGAGGAGCGGGCCCTCCTGACCGAGGCCAGCCGCGAGGTTGCGGCGCTCAAGAAGCAGGTCGTGAGCGAGCTCAAGGCGCACCCCAACGTGCTGGGGGAGACGGCCAAGAGTGAACGCTGGTATGAGCTCACGGCCCTCGCCGAGGAGGACATCAAGCGGGCCGAGAAGGATTACGCCGACAAGGTTCAGCCTTTGATCGACAAGAACAGCCGCGAGGACGAGGACGCCGTCGACGCCCTCCTCGACGAGATCTTCAAGATCCGCGAGGAGGCGCTCAAGTCCGTCGTGCACCTCGGTCCGCGGATCAAGGAGGTCGCTGAGATCCTCCCCCGCGCCGCCAAGCGCTACGCCCAGATCGGTCAGATCCTTGAGCGCGAAGAGACCCTGATCGCCGGGCACGCGGCCTTCGTCGAGAACATTGCGCGTCAGGAGCCAGAGACCAAGCCGATCATTGAGCGCGAGAAGTGGGTCCCCCAGCTCACGGCTCACGTGGCGACCTTCAAGAGCCTGCGCCAGCGGCACCAGGCCCTCAAGGCGACGCTCGACAAGCACACCCTCGAGGCGGCCAAGGAGGTCCTCAAGGCCGGCGAAGGTCTCGACGCTGAGCGCGCCAAGGTGACTGCCCACGCTGGGCGAGTCTCGCAGCGCGTCCAGGCCCTCAAGACCTTCCTCGAGAAGCGCGCTGGCTACACCAAGCAGGTCGAGGCCGACCTCAAGGCCCTCGAAGGACTCCCCTTCGCCGACTTCAAGAAGAAGGAGGCCGAGCTGGCCGAGCGCTATCCCTTCAACGCTCAGGAGATCAAGCGGCGCGTCAAGGCCTTCACACACCACGAGCAGACCTCGATCCAAGCCGGCCAGCGCGCTCTGGCGCAGCTCAAGCTGCCCCTCGGTCAAGCTGATCCGGCTCGGATCATGCGGGACGTGGGAACTGTCCACAAGCGACGTGTGGAGGCTCCTAAGGTCGTGGCCGCGCTCGGCAAGCAGCTCGAGAGCCTGGACGAGAGCTACGAGAAGATCCTGATCGACATGAAGATCACCGAGGGCTACGAGGTCAAGCTGCACCAGGACTTCCTCGAGGTCACCGCGCGCCGGGGCGTGCGCCAAGTCAAGAAGAAGCGGACCGGCTGGAAGATCGTCAACGCGGTCGAGTTCAAGAAGCTCCAGCCTTGGCTGGGGATGGCGGTCTCCGTCAAGCCCTACGGCTACTTCAAGGACCAGACCGAGCGACTCCCGATGGGGCCTGCCGGAATGTCCTACGTGGGCAATCCGGCCTACGGCAAGTGGGAGGGCGACAAGTGGGTCTTTAGGGACGACGACCAGACCAAGGTCTTGGTCGCGAGCGCTTGGGGAACTCACTACCCCGGCCACACCCGCGAGGACTACAACCAATACGCACACCGGCGCGCGGCCTGGAAGGGCCGCGATCGCTGGGGGCATGACCGCTACGGCACCAAGGGCAGCCTGGTCGCGCTGGCCTTCGCGAGCTCGCTCTATCTGCGGAACAAGGGCTACTCGAGCACGCGTTGGGTCAAGAGCGGGGGTCGCTATCGCGGGACCCGCTATGAACCCAAGCGCTCGACGACTGTGTTCGTTGGCGGCTCACGGAGCAGCGGCTCGTCGCGCAGCTCCCGCCGCACCAGCTACGGCAAGTAGAGGAGCCTCGTGCACGCTTTTGATATTCAGCTCCTGGTCGACCTCAGCTACGTCGTCCTGGCATTGCTGATCTTGCTCCTGGCCAAGCTAGCGCTGGGCTTCCTGACGCCCTACGACACCGACGACGAGTTGACTGGCAAGGACAACCCTGCCTTCGGAATCAGCATTCTCGGCTACTACCTAGGCGTCTTGATCGTGTTCTTGGGCGCGATCTATCACGACCCCTCCTTGAGCGAGGGCGAGGACGTCATCCTGGACCACTTCCTGGTCGATCTCGGCGTGGACCTGATCTGGGCCCTGGCGGCTGTGATCCTGCTCAACGTGGCCCGCTTCGTCCTCGATCGGGTCGTGCTGCGCAGCTTTAGCGTCCACGACGAGATCTTGCGGGACCGCAACGTCGGCATGGGCGCCGTCGAGTTCGGGACCTACGTCAGCGCGGCCCTGATCGTGGCCGGCGCGATCTCGGGTGAGGGCGGCGAAGGCGGCGTCGCGGCGACGCTGGTCACCACGGTCAGCTTCCTCGGGCTGGGCCTAGGCTGCCTGGTCCTCTTCGCCCTCGGCTATCAGCGCCTGGTCCGCTACGACCTCGTGGCCGAGCTCGAGGCCGACAATCCAGCCGCGGGCTTGGCCTATGGCGGGAACCTGATCGCCCTCGGGATCGTGCTGATGCGCGGGAGCGCCGGGGACTTCACGACCTGGGCCGATCACCTCGAGCGCTTCGCCTTCTACGCCGCCATGGGCCTGTTCTTGGTCGTCGTGGCTCGGCGGGTGATCGACGGCGCCTTCCTCACGGGCCGGAGCCTCCAGCAAGAGATCGCCGAAGACCGCAACGTCAACGCGGGCTACCTGGAGGGCGGCCTCCTGATCGGCCTGGCTGCGGTCGTCGCCCTGGCGACTTGATCTCGAGGCAGCGGGCCGCTGCTCTGGCGGGTAGGATCCTCGCCCGACTGAGGAGACCCTGTGAGCAGCCGCGGCCAAGATCCCGAACTCGTCAAGCACTTGGACCTGGCGGGCGACTTCATTCGCCTTCGCCTCGGTGAGCGGAGCGTCCCCCGCCTCGGGATCATTCTCGGTTCTGGCCTAGGCGGCCTCGCCGACGAGATCGAAGACGCGCTCTACATTCCCTACGCCGACGTGCCCTACTTCCCTATGTCGACGGTCGAGGGCCACGCGGGTCGCCTCGTCATCGGCAACCTCCGCCCCGAGGACGGCGGGGAGCCCGTCCCGGTGGTCGCGCTTCAGGGGCGCTTCCACCTCTACGAGGGCTACGACGCGAGCCAGGTCGTGTTCCCCGTTCGGGCCCTGGCGCGCTTGGGCGTCGAGGCCTTCATCGTCAGCAACGCCGCCGGCGGGATCAACGCCGACTTCAAGCCCGGCGATCTGATGACGATCTCGGATCACATCAACCTCACGGGCCAGAACCCGCTCATGGGCAGCCACGACGATCGCCTCGGGCCGCGCTTCCCCGACATGTCCGCGGCCTATGACCCAGAGTTCCGCGGCTTCCTGACCGAGGCGGCCACCGAGCGTGGAATGGTCCTCAAGGAGGGCGTCTACACCGTCCTCTCTGGGCCGAGCTACGAGACCCCCGCCGAGGTGCGCATGCTCCGTCTGCTGGGCTGCGACGCCTGCGGCATGTCGACGATCCCCGAGGTCGTAGCGTGTCGCCAGCTCGGCGTCCGGGTGCTCGGGATCTCATTGATCAGCAATCACGCCGCCGGGATCTCGGCCCAACCCCTGACCCACCAGGAGGTCATGGAGACCGCAGGCGCGGTCGCGGTTCAGTTCGTAGGCCTGATCAAGACAGTCGCCCCCAAGATGGTCGCTGCGCTCTAAGCGTTCTCCAAGCCAGCTGGTTAGGCTTGAAGTGTGGACCCGGTCGAACCCTCAGACCTCCCAGAGACCGTAGACGCCAGCCCCGCGTTCTCGCAGCTGTTCCGCGAGGCCGAGGAACGTCTTCAACGGACATTCGGCCAGACGGAGCAGAGCCCCGGCCTAGCTCGGATCACGATCGGGGACGAGCGCTACATCCTCGTGCGGGCGGCCTCGGTCTCGCTCCGCTTCTTCGAGCTCTTTCGCGAGGTCCTCGGCTCGCTCCTCGATCACGAGGCGACTGAGCACGCTGCGCGGGAGGTCCTCTACGACCTCGCGCACGCCATTGGGCGGGCGGACGCTAGAGCGATCTTGGTCGACGTCGAGGAGCGCGAGCGGCGGCTCTCCTTCGGGCCGGTCCACTTCGCCTACTCCGGCTGGGCTCGCGTCAAGCTCCACCCAGACTCGGATCCGACGGGAGACTCGCCCTGGCTCCACTACGACCACCTCAACTCCTTCGAGGCGGACTCCTTCATCGACGCTGGCCAGCGCACGGGGGTCCCGGCCTGCGTCATGAACGCGGGCTACTCCGCGGGCTGGGTGACGGAGTCCTTTGGGATTCGGCTGGAGTCAGCGGAGATCAGCTGCCGCGCCCGGGGGGACGCGAGCTGCTCCTTCGTGATGGCGGTTCCTGGCGACCTCGAGGCCCGAATCGCCTCGGTCGCTGACCGCTACGAGTCCCTCGCCGCCCCGCCTCCTTATCTCCTCGGCGAGCGCCTCCTCGACAAGTTGGCCGCGACCGAGCGCGAGCGCGACCGCAGTCAGGCGCACCTCCGCGAGCAACAAGCCACCCTCGCAGCCTTCTTCGCCCAGGCTCCGATCGGCGCCTTCTTCACGACCTCGGAGGAGGGGCGCTGCTGCGTCTCAGTCGCGAACCCGGCGGCGCGGATCCTCCTTGGGCGGCGTGATCTGATCGGGCTCCCCCTCGAGGAAGCCCTGGGGCTCAAGAAGCCCGAGGCGGTCGTCCAGGCCTACACAGGTGCCTTGGCGGGGACGACGGGCGCCTACCACCACTCGGAGTTGGCCTACTCGGGGCGGGAGGAGGGAGTCCTCGATCTGCACCTGTTCCCAATCGGCGACGGGCAGCTCGCGGTTCTGTTCCGGGACCGGACCACGGCCCTCCGGGTCGAGGCTGCTCAACGAGAGGCTGAGCGCCTCGAGGCCACCGCGACCCTGGCTGGCGGAATCGCCCACGACTTCAACAACCTCATGACCGGGATCCTGAGTCACCTCACGGTCCTCCGTCGCAGCCAGCCTCCTTGGGAGGAGACGGACCTGATCTTGGGTGAGGTGGACCAGGCCGCCCAGCTCGCGAGCGGCCTCGCGCTCCAGCTCGTGTCCTTCGCTCGCGGTGGAAAATACGAGAGCAAGCGCTTGCGCCTGGGCCAGCTCGTGGCGGATCGCCTGGCGGGGTTCAATGTCCCCAAGCAGGTCGCGCTCGAGTATCGCTCGCGAACGATGCGGGACGAGGTCGTAGGGGATCAGCGCCAGCTCGCTCGCCTCCTACACGAGCTCGTGAGCAACGCGGTCGAGGCCTCCGAGCTGCTCGAAGCTCCACGGATCGTCGTCACAGTAGGTCGTATGAAGGTGGGGGCGGACGAGGAGGGACCGGCTCCGCCAGGGTCCTACGTGACGGTCGAAGTCTGCGACCAGGGCGGCGGGATCCCGCCTGCGGTCCAAGAGCGAATGTTCGAGCCCTACTACTCGACGCGCGCTCGGGGCCGCGGCCTGGGCTTGGCGGCTGCCTATGGAATCGTGAAGAACCACGGGGGAGCCTTCGTGGTCGAGAGCGAGCCGGGGTTCTCGACCGCCGTGCGCGTGCTCTTGCCTGCTGCTGGGACCCGAGCCCAGCCCCAGGTCCGGAGCCTCAACGAGAGCCCCTTCGTCGGTCCCAGGGTGTTTGGTCCTCGCATGACGCCGCCCCTACCGAGCGCGAGCGCTTCGCTGACAGCGGAACTGGCAGAGGCCCTGGCCGCGGCCCGAGCGGCGCAACGCGCGCTCAGTGAGCAGCTTCCGCCGGAGCTAGCCAGCCAGGCGGAAGCTCTGAGCGGTGCCCTCTTGGCCTGTGACGATCTGGCCGCTCGGCTTCGGGAGCAGCAGGCAGGTGAGCAGCAGCAGCCCTTAGGGAAGATCGCCGACCCGGGTGCTTTGCTGCGCTCGGTCGCGGCGCGAATCCAGGACGACTTGCCTGCCGAGATCCAACTCGCGGTCGAGGTCGAGGAGGATCTGCCCTCCTTGGAGGGGGCCCGGCGCTCGCTGGAGAACGCCCTCGTGAACCTGGCCTTGAACAGCCGCGACGCGCTGGCCGGCGGCCCTGGGCGAGTCATCCTGCGCGCGCGCCGGAGCGGGAGCGAGCTCTACCTAGAGGTGGAGGACAGCGGCCCCGGGATTCCCCCCGACGTCCTCGACCGCGCCCGTGAGCCCTTCTTTACGACCAAGTCCGAGGGTGGCACCGGGCTCGGCCTCTCGCTGGTCGAGCGCGTCGCAGAGGCGCACCGGGGGCGCCTGGACCTCGTGACCAGCCCCCTGGGCACGCGAGCCGTGATCGTGCTCCCGATCGACGCGCCGCCTGAGGAGGCTCCTCAGCGGACGCAACCGACCCGAGTCCTCATCGTGGATGACAACGCCCACGTCGGGCGGAGCACGGCGCGCCTCCTCGAGCTCGAGGGCTACGAGACGGTCTTGGCCGAGACCGGTGGGGCGGCCGTGGAGCTCTTCGACGAGCGAGTGGACGTGGTGCTCTTGGACCTGATCCTGCCGGACCGCAGCGGACACGACGTGTTCCGGGCGCTCCGCGAGGAGCGACCCGAGGTCCCTGTGGTGCTCTTTAGTGGCTACGGGGAGCAGGCCGACGTCTCGAAGCTCCTTTCGGCTGGGGCGCACTTCATTCCCAAGCCCTTCGAGGTCGACGAGCTCTTGGAGGCCCTGGAGCGGGCCCTAGCTGAGAAGAACTAGGGACTCCACCTCGCGCGCCCGAACAAAAGGCGATAGTCTCGCGCCATGGATTCCCTCCCCGCTCCCTTCGGTCCTGCGACTCGCGCCTGGTTCGGGGACACCTTCCCGAACCCGACGCCAGTCCAGGAGCAGGGCTGGGCCTCGATCGCCTCAGGGAAGCACTCGCTCCTCCTGGCCCCGACGGGGAGCGGCAAGACCCTGGCGGCCTTCTTGTGGTGCCTCGATCAGCTGAGCGCGCTGCCCGCAGACGCCCAGCCGGGGGTCCGGGTGGTCTACGTCTCGCCCCTCAAGGCCCTGGTTCACGACGTCGAACGGAACCTGCGCGCGCCGCTGGCCGGGCTTCGCTGCGCGAGCGAGCGGCTAGGGATCTCGGCTCGTGAGATCCGGATCGACCTGCGGACCGGAGACACCTCCCAGCGAGATCGACGGGCTCAGGCGCGTCGGCCTGGCGAGATCCTCGTCACGACGCCCGAGTCGCTCTACTTGATCCTCGGCTCCCAAGCTCGCGAGACCCTGCGGAGCGTGGAGTGGATCGTGATCGACGAGATCCACGCCTTGGCCGCGACCAAGCGAGGCGTTCACCTGGCCCTGAGCCTAGAGCGCCTGTCTTGTCTGGCAGCCAAGGACCCTCAGCGAATCGGTCTCTCCGCGACGGTTCGGCCGCTGGACGAGGTCGCGCGATTCTTGGGCGGTGATCGCCCCGTGTCCGTCGTGGACACTGTAGGGGCGCCGGCTCTCGACTTGGAGGTCGTGGTCCCTGTCGAGGACCTCGATCAGCCTGGTGAGGCCCCGGCCCTGCCCGCGCCTGCGGCGGACGAGCTCGACGAGGGCGTCCCCCTGAGCGCCCTCGGTTCCAGCCTAGGTCTAGACCACGACGCCCAGCCCCTGCGACGGACCGGGATCTGGCCGCACCTCCACGGGCCGATCTTGGAGCAGATCCAGGCCCACCGCTCGACGATCGTATTCGTCAACAGTCGACTTCTTTGCGAGCGCCTGACGCACCACCTCAACGAACTCGCGGGCCAGGAGCTCGTCCGCGCGCACCATGGGAGCCTCTCGCACGCGCGGAGAGCCGAGGTCGAGGACCAGCTCAAGGCGGGGACCCTGCGCGGGATCGTGGCCACGAGCTCCCTCGAGCTTGGGATCGACATGGGAGCGGTGGATCTCGTGATCCTGGTCGAGTCTCCGGGTGCCGTGGCGCGAGGCCTCCAGCGGGCCGGGCGTGCCGGGCACCAGGTCAACGCTGTGAGTCGGGTTCGAGTGTTCCCCAAATACAAGGGCGACCTCCTCGAAGCGGCGACCATCGCGCGCGCGATGCGCACCGGAGACCTCGAGCCGCTCCGGGTCCCGCGCCGTTGCCTAGACGTCTTGGCTCAGCAGATCACCAGCATGTGCGTCCAGCGAGACTGGCTGCTCGAGGACTTGGAGCGGGTGATCCAGCGGGCCTACTCCTATCGCGAGCTCCCGCGCTCGGCCTTGATCGGCGTCCTCGACATGCTCTCGGGACGCTACCCCTCCGACGCCTTCGCCGATCTCCGCCCGGTCTTGAACTGGGACCGGACGGCGGACCTCCTCAAGGCCCGCCGGGGAGCGCGGATTCGAGTCTCGCTCAACGCAGGCACGATCCCTGATCGCGGAACCTATGGCGTGCACCTCGGTGAGGGCGGTCCGCGCCTGGGCGAGCTGGACGAGGAGATGGTCTTCGAAACGCGTCGTGGGGAGACATTCGTCCTGGGAGCGAGCTCCTGGCGAGTGCTCGAGATCACCCGTGATCGCGTCTTGGTCGAGCCGGCTCCTGGTGAGCCAGGCAAGCTCCCTTTCTGGCGCGGGCAGGGTCCCGGGCGCCCGGTCGAGCTGGGTCGCGCAATAGGAGCCGTCCTGCGTGAGCTGGACGAGCGAGACCCCGAGGAGGGTCAGGCCTGGCTGCGCGAGGAGTGCCAGCTAGACACCCTGGCGGCCAGGAACCTGGTTCAGCTGGTGGTCGACCAGCGCGAGGCCACGGGCGTCGTCCCCACGGACCGCGGACTCCTAGTCGAGCGCTTTCGTGACGAGCTCGGCGACTGGCGAATCTGCCTCCTCTCGCCCCTGGGCTCGCGGGTCCACGCGCCCTGGGCCTTGGCCATTGAGGCCAGCCTGCGGCTGCGGACGGAGCTCCCGACACAGGTCCTCTGGACCGACGACGGGATCGTGCTCCGGGTCAGCAACACAGAGGAGGCGCCGGAGCTCGAGCTCTTGTTCCCCGAAGCCGACGAGGTCGAGGAGCTGATCGTGGAGCAGCTCCAGAGCTCGGCGCTCTTCGCGGCTCAGTTCCGCGAGAACGCGGCCCGGGCCCTCCTCCTTCCTCGGCGACGTCCCGGTGCCCGGAGCCCCCTCTGGGCCCAGCGCCTCCGCTCCGAGACCCTGCTGAACGCGGCGGCGGCTTTCCCGGCCTTCCCCATGATCCTGGAGACCTACCGCGAGTGCCTCCAGGACCGCTTCGACCTCCCGACCCTCGTCGAGCTCTTGCGAGGCGTGTCCTCTGGCGACCTACAGGTCAACGAGGTCGAGACTTCCTTCCCCTCGCCCTTCGCGCGCGGGCTGACCTTCGGCTACGTCGCGGCTTTCATGTATCAGGAGGACGCCCCCCTCGCCGAGCGTCGGGCACAGGCCCTGACCCTCGACCGAGCGCTGCTGCGTGAGCTCTTGGGCGAAGAGGAGCTGCGCTCGCTCCTCGATCCAGACGTCCTCGCCGCCTACGAGGCCGAGCTGGCGGGTGAGGCCGAGGAGCGGCGCTGCACCCACCCCGACGCGCTCCAGGACCTCTTGCGGCGCTGCGGCGACTTGCGGGCAGACGAGGTCGCGGCGCGCTGCGAGGGTCCGGCCGCGGCCTGGCTAGAGCTCTTGGAGGACGAGCGGCGGGCGGTGCCGCTGCGGATCGCCGGCGAGGAGCGCTGGATCGCAGTCGAGGACGCAGGCCGCTACCGCGACGCTCTCGGCTGCTCTCCCCCGGCGGGACTCCCGAGCGCCTTCTTGGAGCCGCGCGAGGACGCCCTCGAGAGCCTCTTACTTCGCTGGGCTCGGCGACACGGTCCCTTCCTGAGCGAGGATCCAGCCCGCCGCTTCGCGCTCACCAGCGAGAGCGTCGAGCCGCTCTTGGTCGGCCTCGAGGAGCGCGGACTCCTCGTCCGCGGCGCCTTCCGGCCCGGCGGAGTCGGGCGGGAGTGGGTTCACCGCGAGGTCCTGCGCGCCCTGCGTCGCCGGAGCCTCGCCAAGCTCCGACGCGCCGTAGCACCCGTCGACGGCCGAGTCTTGACGCGCTTTCTCTGTCGCTGGCAGGGGCTCCGTGACCCGCGTCCCGCTGCCAAGTCTGGCGAGGGGCGGGGGGCGAACCTGGATCGACTCCGAGACGCCATAGAGCAGCTGGAGGGGCTGGCCCTCCCCTTCTCAGCCCTGGAGCGCGAGATCCTCCCGGCTCGAGTCGCGGGCTATCGCCCGAGCGATCTCGACGAGCTGGGGAACCGCGGCGAGCTGATCTGGGTCGGGGCCGGGGCGCGGGGTCCCCGGGACGGAAAGGTCGCGCTCTACCTCCGAGAGCACTTCTCGCTCCTGCGTCGGCCGAGCGAGGGTCTGACCGAGCCGAGTGAGCTCCAGGCCTCGATCTTGGACTCCTTAGAGCGTCGGGGGGCGACATTCGTTCCCGAGCTGATCCACGACGCGGGGAACCCGCGGCGGGAGGTGTTCCTGCCGGCGCTCTGGGGGCTGGTCTGGGCGGGGCTCGTGACCAACGACACCCTGACTCCGCTCCGGACCTTGGCCGGGGCGAAGACCCGGGCGCGCCGGGGCGGACGGCGGCGTCCCTCGCTCCGAACGCGCGACTTGACCCTGGGCGGGCGCTGGGTCCTCCTGGATCGCGTGGCCTCCGGAGCGCCGAGCGAGACCGAGCGAGCTCACGCGCTGGCGACTTCACTCCTGGAGCGCTACGGGATCGTGAGCCGAGACGCGGTCAAGGCAGAGGCGCTCCCTGGCGGCTTCGCGAGCCTCTACGGAGTCTATGGAGCGCTGGAAGAGCGAGGCCAGGTCCGGCGAGGACAGTTCGTCGAGGGTCTGGCTGGGGCGCAGTTCGCGCTCCCCGGCGCTGTGGATCGCCTTCGCGCCGAGCGTGAGCCGGCCAAGCCCCAGGCCCTGCACCTGGCGGCTATCGATCCCGCCAACCCCTACGGGTCGCTGCTCCCCTGGCCCAAGGTCCCAGAGTCGGCTCCGCGGCCCGCCCGCCGAGCCCACTGCAGCCTGACGGTCGTCGACGGGGCTCCGGTCCTGTATTGGACCCGTGACCTCAGGGCCGCGATCACCTTCCCAGGGGCTCAAGACCCAGAGCTCCTCGCCGCAGCCCTGGCTTGCGTCCTCGAACGACACGCGGAGTTCCACCTCGCGAGCCTGAACGGCGAGCCGGCCCGGGGAGCTGCCTTGGCGCCAGCCTTCGAGCGGGCGGGCCTCGTCCCGAGCTACCTCGGACTGAGCGCCACCCGCGGACGCCCGAGCTTACGACCGGCTGCGGCCAGCGAAGAGACCCCATGAAGAGCTACCTCAGCGGCCGAGTCGTCCTCGGCCTCGGCGCCCTCCTCTACCTGAGCCTGGGGGTCTGGTTTCTGATCTCGCCCGAAGCCCTGAGCCTGGTGGGGCTGAGCGCTGACAACCCCGCGGCCCGAACCGAACTCCGCGCTACCTATGGCGGCTTGGAGCTGGGGCTCTTCGTGTTCTTGGCCTGGTGCGCGGTGGGGGGTCGCGAGCGAGTCCGGATCGGGCTCGTGGGTCTCGGGCTGAGTACGCTCGGGTTCGCGGTCGGGCGCGTCACGGGGCTGATCCTGGACCAGCCCAGCGAGCCGATCTTCGCGACCTTGGTCGGGGTCGAGGTCGTGAGCACGATCGCCGCCTTCGGGGTCGCCTGGCAGCTGGGCCGAGCGACGCCGAGCGAGGAGGAGGGCGCGGGTGCCTGAGGGCGACTCGATCTACCGAGTCGCCGCCCTCCTCCGGCCGCACCTCGAAGGCGAGGTCTTGACCGACGTCCGGGTGCGCGGCGACGCGCTCCTCCCGGCCTTGGTCGGCCAAGTCGTGGTCGGGGTCGAGAGCCGGGGGAAGCACCTCTTGATCCGCCCGGAGGCGGGGCCGCTCCTGCGGGTGCACCTGGGAATGCGTGGGAACTGGCGCCGCTTCGAGCCGGGCTCGACCTGGCGGCGCTCGCGAGCCTCGGCCTCGCTGATCGTGGCCACGGCCCAGGACGTGTTCGCTTGCTTTCGGGCTAGCGTGGAGGTCCTCGAGGGACCCTTTCCTGAGCGGAGCCGGAGCCTGGTGGCCTTGGGACCCGACCTCTTGGGAGACGAACCCGACCTCGCTCGCGCGCTGGATCGGGCTCGGTCCGATCCTCGTCGACAGCTTCACGAGGTGCTGCTGGACCAGCGCGTCGCGGCGGGGATCGGAAACGTCTACAAGAGCGAGCTCCTGTTCCTAGCCGGCCTGGACCCCACGACTCCAGTCGGGTCTCTGGAGCCCGCGGAGCTCGGGGCGCTCTATCAGCGGGCGATTCGTCTCCTGCGCGCCAACCTGGGTCCGGGGCGACGGGTCACGCGCGGGCTGGAGCCTGGCGAGGTCTCGCCGCGTCCGGGGGAGGCTCGGCACTACGTCTATCGGCGTGCAGGGAGGCACTGCTTTCGCTGCGAGACCCCGATCCGCTTCCGCCGGAGCGGGGATCAGGCTCGCTCGACCTACTGGTGCCCAGCCTGCCAGCCTTCTCGGGTGGGAGTTTGTAAAGCGGGCGGCTCCTTGTAAACAAAGGAGTTGTGGGTCATTCTGCCAGCCTGAGTTGACGCTGCGAAACCCTTCGGCGGGGGCGGCGTTAGGGGTCGGGAAGAGGAGGACAGGTGAGCGAACCGACCGCCAAGACGGTCGTCCGAGAGCTGGGCGGTTTCTCTCTCCTTCGCGAGATCGGCGAAGGCGGCATGGGCAAGGTGTTCTTGGCCCGGCAAAAGAGCCTCGACCGCAAGGTGGCCCTCAAGGTCCTCCTCCCCGAGCTGGCCAAGGACGAGGAGTTTCGGACCCGCTTCCTCCGCGAGGCCAAGGCCGCGGCGCTCTTCTCCCACAGCCACATCGTGAGCGTCGTCGACGCCGGCGTCGACGAGTCCTTCGGCGTCCACTACATAGCCTTCGAGTTCGTCGAAGGCGGCTCGCTGGAGGATCTCCTCCAGGAGCAGCCGCGCCTCGAGGAAGACCGCGCGCTGGACCTCTCGCGAGGTGTCCTGGCGGGACTTGCTTTCGCCGAGTCCAAGGGGATCATTCACCGCGACGTCAAGCCAGACAACGTGCTCGTGACTCCGAGCGGGAGCCCCAAGCTGGCCGACCTCGGCCTCGCCAAGAGCCCCGAGTCCATGGAGAGCCAGGTCACCCAGACCGGTGTCGTCCTGGGAACGCCGCTCTACATGGCGCCCGAGCAAGCCCTCGGCGAGGACGTCCTCGACATTCGGACGGACCTCTACGCCTGGGGCCTCTGCCTCTGGCGCATGCTGACGGGCCTAATGCCCTTCAACGAGGAGGGAGGCTGCAGCTCGCTTCAGATCCTGACCAAGCACATCAACGAGGACCTCGTCGACGTCCGCGAGCGGAACCCGGCCGTCAGCGACGACGTGGCCGAGTTCCTGAGCGGGCTCACGGCCCGAGATCGCGACGATCGCTACCCGAGCGCAGCCAGCGCCCTGGCCGACCTCGATCGGCTCCTCGCCGGCGAGGCCTTGGCGGGAACTCGCGACAGCGCTGGAGCGCCGGCCGCTCCGCGACCCTCGAGTCGAATCTCACGCTCCGCTCGCCTCGCCAAGTCCTCTGGCGACACCCAGGTCGCGGCAGGGCGTGGGGCCTTGGGAGGCGTCTCCCCTGGACTCCTGGCGGGGATCTTGATCGGCGCTCTCGGAGTCGGCTTCGGTCTCGCGCTCGGAACGCGGGGCGAGGAGGCACCTACTCCTGCGGCCAGCCCAGAGGTCGCTCTGGCGACGCCGACCCCAGAGGCGCTCCCGACGCCCACACCCGCGCTGAGCGAGACGCCAGCTGTTGCGGAGACGCCGGTCGAGGCTCCTGTGGAGACGCCGGTCGAGGCTCCTGTGGAGACGCCGGTCGAGGCTCCTGTGGAGACGCCGGTCGAGGCTCCTGTGGAGACGCCCGCCGAGCCCGAGGAGCCCAGTCTGGAGAGCGTGGCTCAGGCCGCCTCCAAGCTCGGCGACGAGCACCCCAAGCTCTTGCGGCGCGCCTTCGGCGGGCAGTTCCCTCAGATCCTCCGGTGGCTTCAAGACTATCGCGAGGCCGTCGTCCCAGAGGCGCGGTCCTTCGTGGACACCCTGAGTAAGGCCTTCACGACTCTTCAGGCCTACGCGGCCGCGACGGATCGAGAGACCCGCGAGATCAAGGCGCGAGAGCTGCTCGCGATTCAATCGGGTCAGGGTCCCATCGCCGTCCCGCTCCGAATCGTGCTCCTCCGGCTCCAGCGCTTCGTGCACCTGACGAAGAGTCTGCGGGCCTTCGCCTTCGATCTGGGCCCGGACCGGATTCTGAGTTTCCAGCGTCAGCTCATGGATAGCCAGAGCAAGGCCGTCCTGGCCGACTACGCGACGCTGGCTCAAGAGGACGGTCAACTCGGGGAGAACGCCGCCAAGGCGACCCGCTTGGTCCAGGAGATCGTGGCGGATCCGGGGAGCGAGGTCGGTCACGTTGGCCAGGCTTGGTCGCTGATGTGCCTGATCGAGCGGATCAACACGTGGAGAGAGAGCTGGGCCAAGGCTCGCGTCGAGGCGGGCTTCAAGGGAACGCCCAAGGAGCTCCTCGGGGGAGGTCTGCGAGGAGAGAATCGCAGGCTCCTGAAGCGAATCCTCGAGCAAGAGCGACGCCTCGTGTATCTGATTCGGGCTTGGGCGCCGATCCAGGCTGGCAGGAAGCACCCTTCCCTCCTGCACCAGGCGCTCCGAGACGTCTGGGGCCCCGCGATTCAGGTCTTCAGCCTCTTGGTCGAGCGGGCAGACGACAGCCTGAGCGCGGTCTTGCTGCAGCTTCACGATGAGCACATGTGGGGCCACTTCGTCGAGCGACGACTTCAGCGCGTAGCGGCCGAGGACGAGCTCTCTCCAGACCAGGCCTTGGGCCTCGTCGCCACCGGGGACCTCGGAGCCGGCGAGCTACAGGTCTGGTTCATGAAGGTCCAGCGCAAGCTGAGGCTGAGGCGGGGGGCGGGCAACCTGGGCTCTGTGAGCGTCAAGGTCCCCCTAGGCGGAATCCTGCGGACCGCGCTCGAGCCGACCGCCGACGCTCTCTGGGTCTCCCAGGACCGAGAGGGGGAGGCCTACGCCTGGGAGGGCGTGACGTGGGCTCCGGGGACGAAGTTCAAGTTTCAGAGCGTGCCCAAGGGGGGGAAGGCCTTTTGGACCTTGACGGGCGAGAACCCCCAGGGCTCCTTCGAGCAGGAAGTGGCCTGCGAGAGGGAGCTGGCTGGCAGGGCGCGGAAGTCCCCGCCCGGGGCGGAGCCGCGGCGGCCGGCGTGGCCCGATCGCGGGAAGAGGAAGAACCGAAAGGCTCTGCAGGCCGTGACCAGGCAGGAGCGCATGGAAGCCCGCAGGACCCTGTCGGCTGAACAGTTGGAGGAGTTTCAGCGCTTGACCCACTGGGAGAAGCGCCGCTATCTCGACGAGCTGATCCTCAAGCGTCGCGGGGGCCAATAGCGAGGGAGGTCGCGCCTAGCGGTACTTGAAGCAGCGTTCGCAGTAGATCGGACGCTCGCCCTTCGGCTCGAAGGGGACCCGGGTCAGGGCACCGCAGGCGTCGCAGGGTCGGGCTTGGGGATCGTCCTCGTGATCTGGAGCCTGTCGGCGGGGATCTTCCTTCCGGCGCGCGGCCCGGCAAGCAGGGCAGCGCTTGGGCTGGACCAAGCCGCGCTCGCGGAAGTAGCGGGCTTCGCCGGCGCTGAACACGAAGGAGTCGCCGCAGCCCTCGCAGCAGAGCTCGAGCGGAGCAGCGCTAGCCTCCGCGGCTGGCTCGGTCCCGTCTGGCGAAGCGCTCACGGAGCAGGCACGCCTTCGGGCAGCTTGGGCGTCGTCTCGGGCTCACCGGCGCACCAGGGGACGAAAGCCAATCCGGCCTCGACGTCAGCCAGAGCCGAGCCGAAGGCGAAGCCTCGCAGCCCACGGTCCCAGGGAACTCGCCCGAAGGTCCAGTCAGCGGTCCGCAGGGCCGAGGCGTAGTCCTCCCGCGTGAGCTCGCTCCCTTCGCGGGCGAAACAGGCCGCCCGGGCCAGGAGCAGGATCAGCGGGTATTGCCGGATCAGGAGCCCGAGGGCTGGGAGGACGCTCTTGATCTGGAAGTCGCTCCGGTAGAGAAAGCGGCCCGTGATCTGCGCCAAGAAGTAGCGCGTCAAGGCTCCGTCGGCGATCGGCGCCGCGGGGTTGGCGAGCGGGGCGCGCCGACGCACCTCTCCGATCACGACCGCCCGGGGGCTGCCTATGGGCTGCACCTTTCCGCTCCCGGCCAAGAAGCCGAGCCCTGCGAGGAGGTTGCCGACGCGTCGCAGGACGCGGACTGGGAGGCTGGCCTGGTGCAGGCTGGCGGAGTCCCGTCGCGCAGCGAAGGCGATCAGGCTCCGAAACAGGATCCGCTGGGGGAGGGGAGTCGCGACCGGCGGCGAGAGGATCCCGCGCTGGACCTTCTGGTGGACGCCGTCGGCGAAGCCCTTGAGAGCCTTGGGCGCGCTCCCGCTCCCGAGGTCTGGAAAGCGGGACTCGGCGACGAGGGACACGAACTTGGCGACGCTCAAGATCCGCTCCGGGAAGGGGCGGGAGGCGTCCTCGAGGATCTTGGCCGCGAGGTCGAGGACCTGGCCGACCTCAGGCGGCGTATAGCTGAGTCCGCTCGTGAAGGTCAGCCGCGCCGGGAGGGGCTGGCGCGGGAGTCGCGCCTCTCGCTCCTCTTGAAACTTGACCAGCTGCTTGCGTTGGCTCTGAAGCGGGGGCCCCTCGCCGGCCGCGACGGAGCTACAACTGAAGTGACCCGAGGCGACACTTTGAGTTTGGCCGAGGGGCGTGAACACGTAGGGGTAGAGTCGGCAGGCCAGGGGCTTTTGATCCTCGCCGAGCTGACGGTGAACCTCGCAGAGGCCGTCGTCGGCGAGGAAGCGGCAGGCGCCGTCGCGTTTGCGCGCCAAGCGAGCGACCGGGGCGCCGCCTTCACGCCGCCAGACCACGACTGGGCCGGGGACTCCGAGGTCGCTCCAGTCGCGGGACTCGTAGCGCTGGGCCTCCTCGGGCGAGAGGGCGACTGGGAACGAGCGGCAGCAGTCGCCGCATTGACGACAGCTGTAGCGGACGCCCCGCGCGAGCGCCAAGCGCTTCATGCCAGGGAGCTCGCGAGCTTCACGAGTCGAGGGCCTCGAGCGCAGCCAAGAGCTCACCGCCGTCGGCGAAGCGATCGCCAGGCTCCTTCTCGAGGCAGCGCAGGATCACGGCCTGAAGGTCGGCGGGGACCTCCTTGGAGAGCGGGGGTGGAACGTCACGAAGGGCGGAGGCGGCCAGGACGGGCACGGACGCGCCCTCGAAGGGAGCGGCGCCGCTGAGGGCTGCATGGAGGCAGGCGCCCAGGCTGTAGACGTCGCTCGCGGGAGAGACCTCTCCGCCCGTCAGCTGCTCGGGTGAGAGGTAGGCCAGGCCCTTGAGGGGAGCGTCTAGGTAGGTCGTCTCACCGCTGCGCTGGCCGCCGGGGCCCGTCGCCGCGCCGAAGTTGCCGAGTTTGTAGGTGTCGAAGGTCTGCGCGAAGAGGATGTGCTCGGGCTTGATCCCGCGGTGGAGGACGCCGTGGCTGTGGAGGTGAGCCAGGGCGCGCGCTAGGGAGGTCCCGAGGTTGATCACGTCCGAGAGGGGCAGCGCGCCGTCCTCGAGCTGGTCGTCGAGGCTCCCGCCCCCCACGAACTCGAGCACGATCGCGCGCAGCTTTCCGTGGGTAATGACGTCGTGGATCGTGACCACGTTCGGGTGCGGGACCCGGGCCACGGCTTTGGCCTCGCGCACGAAGCGGCGGACGTCCTCGGCCTTGGTCTGGCCGCGAGAGAGGTAGACCTTGAGCGCCACGGGTCGACCCAAGGAGCGTTGGATCGCGCGGTAGACCGCGATTCCCTGGCGGCTCTTGCCGCCCAAGCGCGCCTCGAGGCGGAACCCGGGGATCACCTCGCGGAGCTTGGCGACTTGGGGGTCAGGCCGGCTGGCCTTGCGGGTCGCGCTGCGAGCCTTGCCCGCTGGCGCGCCCTCTTCAGTCCTTTGGACAGCCGCGCGCGCCGTGGCCGAGACCTCGAGGTTGCCAGAGCCTTCGAGGGGATCTCCCCGGCGGGCTCGATAGCGCTCGCGGTCGGCCTCGGTCTCGATCAGGACCTTGATCCGGGTCGCTCCCATGGAGATCACGTCCCCGTCTTCGAGGAGCTTCGGCCCCTCGAGGCGGACTTCGTTGACCCAGGTCCCGTTCCCGCTCTCGGCGTCGCTGACGGTCATGCCCTCGGTCGTGACTTCGATCCGACAGTGAACCCGCGACATTTGTGGGTCTCGCAGGCGGAGCGTGTTGCTCGCAGCGCGGCCCAGAAAGATCATGGGACCCGCGCTGGAGTCAATGACCTTCCCAGCGTCGCGCCCGGTCAGAACGTAGAGTTCGGCCAGCATGGGGCGCATTGTAGCCACCAAGCGCGCCAGACCCTAGCCAGACCATTTCACGAGACGAACGAGGCCGGATTGCGACGCCTACGGGGGCCCTGCTATATTCCCCAGGCTGGAGGATTGCCCTGTGGTAGCCCCTGAAGACGACGACGTCGAGTTCGCTGAGCAAGCCAACGACGACGAGGCCGAGAGCGATTACCCCCTTGAGACGGAGACCCGCCTCGAGGAAGGGTTTGCAGCCGAGGCTGAGACAAACGATCACCTCTACGACCCGGATCTGAGCGAGTCGGCGGTGACCGACCTGGCTGAAGACGCTGGCGACGGCGCGAGCTATGGATTCGATAACGCCACCGCCACGGGGAGCTTCGATCGCTCCAAGCTCAAGATCGACTCGGATCTCGTCGAGGCGGTTGCGCCGACGGGGGACAGCGACATGTATGAGCTCCCCGACTCGGAGGACCTTGGCGTCTCGGAGGACTCCTACCAAGAGGAGGCCAACGTCAACGACAGCGGCGCCTATCCAACCTATGAAGGGGAGGCGGAGGTCGACGGGTTCGCGGAGGACGCAGACGAGGGCGCTCGCGGCTTCGACGCTTACGACGACGGTGCGGGCGCCGAGGGCGAGGGCGACACCTACGCCGAGGGCGAGGGCGACACCTACGCCGAGGGCGAGGGCGACACCTACGCCGAGGGCGAGGGCGACACCTACGCCGAGGGCGGCGACACCTACGCCGAGGGCGGCGACACCTACGCCGAGGGCGGCGACACCTACGCCGAGGGCGAGGGCGACACCTACGCTGAGGGCGAGGCCGACACCTACGCTGAGGGCGAGGCCGACACCTACGCTGAGGGCGAGGCCGACACCTACGCCGAGGGCGGCGACACCTACGCTGAGGGCGGCGACACCTACGCCGAGGGCGGAGAGGTCGCATTGCCCGAGGGCGAGGCCGGCTACGATGAAGGCGAGCCTTCAGACGCGGCCGGTTTCTCCGTCGAGGACGAACCTGACGCGGCCGGTTTCTCCGTCGAGGACGAACCTGACGCGGCCGGTTTCTCCGTCGAGGACGAACCCGACGCGGCGGGGTTCTCCGTCGAGGAGAGCGCCGAAGCCGAGGACGAAGGATTCGCGGACGAAGAGGCTCCAGAGGAATCGACCGCTCCTCGCCCTAAGGGGAAGGCAAGTTTTCGCTCAGGGCTCGTCGAGAAAAACGCCATCGACGATATGTTTGCCCGCGCTGCCAAGATCAAGAAGCGCTCCTAGAGTGCTTTCGCCCTTCGATCTAGTTGCTATCGAAGGGGTTACGACGATTCGCGCATTTCGACCAACGTCATCGAATGGTCACCATCCACCCGCTTGACCTCTATCGAGGTGCAGGCATAGAATGCGCCCCACTCCAAGGTTCCACGCGCGTCGGAACCATCATTCCACAAGGGGAGGTGTAGAGACCCATGAGTCTTCTCGCGAAGGTCTTCATCGTCCTACAAACGATTCTCATCATGACTTACCTCGGCCTGACGGGTGCTCTTTACCAGCACCGTCGGGACTGGCGCACGAGCTATCAAAAGCTCAAGGGCCGCTACTCGACCATGGTGTCGCGTTCGGGTAAGGAGATCGAAGCGCTCAGGAACTTCGTCTCGGCGAAGAACCAGTTGATCGCGGCTAAGGAGAACGAGATCACGTTCCTCAAGTCGCAGCTCGACGTGGCGATTCTCCAAGCCGAACAAAAGGGCAAGGCTCTCAGCGCCGAAAAGTCGCGCACGACCTCACTCGAGGCCGAAGCGACCAAGGACAAGAGCACGATCCGTGACCTCGGTAAGCAGAACACCTCGCTTACTGAGCAAAACACCACCCTCAAGGGTGACCTCGACAAGGCGACTTCGCGTCGCGAGATCTCTGAGGGGCAGGTCGCTCGACTTACCAACCTCACGGGTCAGCTCGAGGCCGACTTGGGCAACCTGCGCGAGACCTACGCTGGGACTCGCAAGAAGTTGCGCGAGAAGGAGCTCTTGATCGCCATGGCGGAGAACCAGGGCGTCAACTTCGCCTCGCTCCTCCCCGGACCACCTGTTCCCGCGATCGACGGTCGCGTCTTGGCAGTCAAGACGGACGTCAAGCCCGCTCTGGTCCTGCTCTCGGTTGGCGCCGACGAGAAGGTCGAGGCTGGCTTCCGGTTCTCGGTCTACCGCGGCAACAAGTTCATCGGCAAGGTCGTCGTCGAGCGTGTTCTTCGTGACAGCGCTGGCTGCCGCGTCCTCTTCACTGCTGAGGGTGAGGCCGTTCAGTCTGGCGACACCGCGGCCACACGCCTTCAGTAAGCAGGCGTAGCCATGGCAGACGAACAAGAGATCATCTCGCGGCCTCCGAGCCACCCGATCGCCACGACCCTACTTCTGGTCTCCATGATCGGAACGGGCCTCGCGATCTTCCTGGTCTGGCAAGAGCTCTTCGGCGAGTACCTCCCTACGCCCCAACCGGGCGCTAAGGCGGTCCTCGACAGCAAGAAGATTGCCGAGAACCACACCCGGAATCACTACGCCAACGACTTCAAGGGTTCGAGCGACGACAAGCTCATGAACGACGTGGAGAAGGATCTCGGGATCAAGGCTGGAAACGGTGTCGGTGGCGACCTCAGCTCGCCCAGCGGCAGCGCTGACGACGGTGGGGGCGACGAGGAAGGCTAAGCCAACCTCGCGCTCTCAATCTGGCGACGCAAGGAACCCCAGGGCTTTTGTCCTGGGGTTCTTTCGTGTGCGTTTGGCGCTGAAGGGTCCTGCGGGTGCTGGGCGAGGGCTCTGGGGTCGCTGGAAGAAAGCACGGGCTTGGGGAGGCAGTCCAACTCGCTCGCCGGGTGATCTGGGGTCGCGGTTGGTTATGGTCTGAGCAGCGCTTTCGGAGGCGCGAACGCAATGGGCGAGAAGCCGCCAGCCTCACGTTTGGGTCGAACCGTTCAGCTCGCTCGTCTCGCGACCGGGACAGGCGCTCGCTTGGCCTTGGGTATGGCCAAGCGCGCCGCCCAGGGCGCTCCGGGTGAGGAGGAGGAGGCGGGGCCGCCCAGCGAGCAGAACCTCGAGGATCACCGGAAGGCGGCCCAGCACGCGGTCAAGATCCTGGGGAACATGAAGGGCCTAGCCATGAAGGCGGGCCAAATCCTGTCCTACGTGGACGACTGGATGCCCGACGACGTGAGGCCTGCCTATCAGGAGGTCCTCTCGACCCTCCAGGCCAAGGCCCCGATCGTTCCCTTGGCCGAGATGTTGAACGTGTTCGTGGACGAGGTCGGCGAGCCGCCCGACGAGGTGTTCCGCAGCTTCGACGACGAGCCGCTGGCGTCGGCCAGCATTGGCCAGGTCTATCGAGCCGAGCTCCCGGACGGAACGCCCGTCGCGGTCAAGATCCAGTATCCCGGGATCGCCGAAGTGATCGCGAGCGACCTCAAGAACCTGGGGCTCCTGGAGTCCGTCGTGCGTCGCTCGACCATGGGCAAGCTCGACGTCAGTCAGTCCTTGAGAGACATTCAAAGCAAGATCGACGAGGAGCTGGACTACGTCCGCGAGGCGACGAGCCAGGAGCGCTTCGCCGAGCTCTACGCGGATGACGACCGAATCGTGATCCCGCGGGTCTATCGGGAGTTCAGCACCCGCCGGGTCCTGACGACGGAGCTCCTCGAGGGCCAGAGCTACTACGAGTTCCGCGACACAGCGGCTCAGGAGGAGATCGACGCCACGGCCGAGGTCCTCTACGAGTTCGTGTTCGGGACCTTCCACCGCCACGGCCTCTTCAACGCGGATCCGCACCCCGGGAACTACATCTTCCTGGGCGGCGGGCGAGTCGGGTTCCTTGACTTTGGCTGCGTGCAGGACTTTCCGATCGACGTGCCTCGAGGCTTCGGCGAGCTGGTCGAGGCCTGGTGGGCCGGCGACACAGCTCGAGTCCGAGAGGAGATGCCCCGCGCCCTGGGATACCCGAGCGACCGCGAGGTCCCCGAGGACGCCAAGGACTTCATGTTCGACTACGTGACCTACCTCTGGCGGCCGGTCCTCGAGGACGCTCCCTTCCGCTACGACGAGGAATACACCCGCGAGGTCTACGCTCGAACCGCAGGCGGCGCCAAGATCGGGGCCCGGATCACCTGGAGCGAGGGCTACCCCGACACCGAGCACCGCGGTCTGGCCATGTTGAATCGGCTTCAATTCGGCTTCGCATCGATCCTGGCGGGGCTTCGGGCCGAGGCCAACTGGCACCGGCTGCTCAAGAGTTTTCTCGTCCACTCGGGCGAGGCGTCCTCGGCCGACGACTCGGCGGCGTCGGAGTCTGGCTCCGGCTCCGAACAGGGCGACGCCTAGTCCTGTGAGCTCGCCCAGTCCGAACCGCGACGGGGCGGCAGCCCCAGGGCCTCGTGGTCTCCTGTGAGCGAGGGCGTGGCAGAGCCCAAGGGCTCGGGCGGCTACCTCCCGGCCCGCTCGGTCGGCCACGAGCTCTGGCTTCTGGCTGTCTTGGCGGGGCCCGTGGCCGTAGCCCGCGTCAGCAACCTGACCATGGGCCTGGTAGACACCTGGATGGTCGGTCGCTTGGGGCCCGCAGAGCTCGCGGGGGTCGCGCTGGCGGACGCCTGCTTCTTCACCTTCTTGGTGTTCACCGTGGGGGCCGTTCGGGCCCTCGACCCGCTGATCTCTCAGGCTCACGGGGCCGGTGACGCCGAGCGCTGCGCTTCGAGTTGGCGGGCAGGGCTCCTGCTTGGGCTCCTCCTGGCGATCCCGCTCTCGACTCTGCTCCTCTTCGGAATGGGGCCGATCTTGGCCGCCCTGGGTCAGGACCCAGACGTCGTCCTGCACGCCAAGTCCTACCTGACCCCGATCGCGTTCGGCGTCCCTGCGCAGCTCTTCTACGTGGCCTGCGCTTGCTTGGTCCAGAGCTTGGGTGATACGCGTCCGCCCATGGTGATCGCCTTGGTCGCGAACGTCCTGAACGTGTTCTTGGACTACGTCCTGATCTTCGGGAAGCTCGGGTTCCCTGAGCTCGGGGTGGTTGGATCGGGCGTGGCCTCGAGCGCTTGCCGCTGGTTCATGTGCCTGGCCCTCTTCGCCTGGGTCCTGTTCGGCTCCCGCTATGCGCCCTATCGGATCCGTGTCCCGATCTCAGCCAAGCTCGTCGGCCAGCTCCTCAGGTTAGGGGTTCCCATCGGGCTCTCCCACGCCTTCGAGGTCGGCGCCTTCGCCGCAGCCTCCATCTTCCTGGGCTGGATCGGGCGCGAGGCCCTGGCTGCCCACCAGATCGCGATCAAGATGGCGGCGACGGCTTTCATGGTGGCCGTCGCGATCGGCGTCGCGACCTCGATCCGAGTCGGGAACGGGATCGGGGCCGAAGACGCCGAAGGAGCCCAGCGCTCGGCTTGGGCGGGAGTGGGCCTGGGGCTCGGCGTGATGTCCCTGACGGGGCTCGTGTTCTGGCAGGGCGGCCACTGGATCGTCTCGAGCTTTAGCAGCGACCCCGAAGTGATCGCCATCGGAGCCGGCCTGATGGCGGTCGCGGCGGCCTTCCAGCTCACGGACGGGATCCAAGCGATAGCTTCTGGGGCGCTGCGTGGCGCGGGCGACACCCTGCGCCCGATGTTGGCCCAAATCACCGCTCACTGGGCCGTCGGGATCCCCTGCGGCTACTTCTTCGCCTTCACCCTCGGCTGGGGTCCAAACGGAGTCTGGTGGGCCTTGGCGCTGGGGCTGACGGTGGCTGCGGTCCTCCTCCTGATCCCCATGAGCCGAATCCGCTCCAGGGCAGCGATCAAGCGGGATTGAGGCGACCTTTGGTTGACACCCCCCAGGGCCTTTGGTACAAGCCTCGCTGGCCCTTAGTCCTGTCGCAGCCTGTGTTTGCGGCGCCAGGACACACCCTCGAGACCTGCACGGGCCCGAGGGGTGAGACTGGGGTCTGAGGGGTGGCCGTGCAACTGCGCGTGCTGAGCGGAAAGAGCGCTGGAGAGGCCTTCGAGTTGAAGGCTGGGTCGAGCTACCTCCTCGGTACGCGCAAGGCGAACGATTTTCGCCTGCGCGACAAGGGCGTGGGCTTCAAGCACGCCAAGATCACCGTCGACGAGGCGGGGCACGTTCAAGTCGAAGACCTCGGCGCCAAGGGTGGCTCTGCGGTCGGGAGCGAGGCGCTGTCCAAAAACGCACCTCAGGTCGTCGAGCCGGGACAGGCGTTGCGCTTCGGGTCCATAGACCTCGTGCTCGAGGGTGCTGAGAGCGCTGTTGAGCCCGAGCCTGATCAGCCAGCTTCCGTGGGCAAGGAGGCAGCCCAGCCGGTCGCGGACAGCACGCCCGAGATCGCGCCAGGGATCGCCGAGCCCGCTCCGGAGGCCTCGAGCGAGCCGGCCGAGCCGCTTCCCTCCCTGACACCCAAGGACCAACTGCCCGACGACGTGGACCTCCTCAAGGAGCAATACCGCGACCTCGAGCGCCGCTTGATCGAGAAGACTCAGGAGGCCCGAGCCTACGAGGAGGCCCTCGAGAGCGCGTCAGCCGGCGGCGGCGCTCTCGACGACGGCCTCAGCGACGGGCTGGGCGGGCTCTCGGACAGCGTCTCGGGTGATCTCGAGTCCCGCGTCCTCGAGCTTCAGCTCGCGGCAGACGAGCAGGCAGCGGCGGTGTTCGAGAAGGACGAGGAGCTCAAGCTCCTCAACCGGGAGTTGGCCGTCCTGCGTGAGCGCCACGACGAGTCGCGCGATCGGACCGAGCGCGAGCGCCAGTCGATCGCTGAGGACATTCTCCGAGGACACGAGCGCCTCGAGGAGCGGAAGAGCGAGGCCGCGACGGCGCGCGCTGAGGTCGCCGAGTTCGAGGAGGTCAACGCCGAGCTCCTCCTCGAGACCGAAGAGCTCAGGGAGAAGCTCTCGGCTGCCGAATACCTCCTCGAGCAGGAGCGCGCCGAGCGCGGTCAGCTCGTGCGCCAGCGCCTCGTGGATCTCCGGACCGAGGCCGAGCGCCTCGAGGCGGCCAACGCCGAGCTGCGGACTCTCGTCGAGGCCTACGAAGAGAAGATCGACGAGCTCGACGAGCGCGTCGAGGAGTTCGAGGGCGAGAGCGAGGCGCACGACTCACTCGTCGTTGACCTTCGTCAACGCCTGACCAAGACGGAGCAAGAACGCGACGTCATGGTCAAGACCCTGCGCAAGAAGCTGCAGGGACAGGAGCGCAAGTTGGAGCGCCTCCAAGCCGAGAACGCACGGGCCCGCGCGGCCTCCGAGGCGGGCAGTTGACCCGCCACCAAGGGATCTCATGAAGTTGACCGTCGTCCACCTCGAGGGCAGCAAGCAGGGCCTGACTGAGAGTCTGTCCGGCCAAGTGATCACGATCGGGCGCGACCCGACGAACTCGCTTTCCTTCGACCCCTTCAAGGATCTCGACGTCTCCACGCGACACGCGACCCTGACCCAGCAAGGGGACCAGGTCGTGCTCCAAGACCTCGGGAGCACGAACGGGACCTTCCTCAACGGCGAGAAGCTGGCGGCGGCGGTCACGATTCCGCCCGGTGGCTGCATGGTCAAGTTTGGCGAGAACGGGCCCAAGTGTCAGCTGAGCTACACCCTCGACGAGGGGCCTGGCAAGAAGACCGTCATGATCGAGCAGCTCCGCACGGAGCTCGACCAAGCCGGCGACAAGGAGCGGGCGGCCAAGTCCCGCACGATCAAGATCGTGGGCTTGCTCGTGATCCTGGGCATCGTGGCTGGCGGCGTCGCCATGATCGTTAGCAACTCCAAGGCTCAAGAGGCCCTCGTGGCCTCGGTCGCAGACTCGGCGCGGGCAGCCGAGAAGCAGCGCGGCTTCGCGACTGACCAAGGCGCCGACAGCGTGGCGCAGTCCAAGGAAGCCTTCGCCGCAGGCGAGGAGGCCATGGCCACAGCCAAGGCGGCTGAGGAGAACGGGGAGCTGGAGGCGGCCAAGGTCGCCTACGCCAACGCGGCTGAGCTCTTCGACACGGCCCGGAACAAGGCCTCGGCCGCGAGCCGCACGCAGCTGCAAGAGATGCAGAAGCGCCTCGAGGAGAACGCCAAGCGCGAGCGCGAGGCGCGCGACGCCCAGCGCAAGCGCGAGCAGGAGCAGCTCGCCAAGCTCCAAGCCGAGCTGCGTGAGCGCGAGAAGGCCCAGGCCGAGAAGCTCGCCGCCCTCGAGCAAAAGCTCAAGGCGGCCGAGGACGTGGCAGCTCTGATTCGCGAGCTGCGGCCCCTCGAGAAGAGCAGCAACCCCAAGGAGCTCGAGCAGGGGATCGCGATCGGGACCAAGGCGCTCAAGGACCTCGACCCCAAGGGCGAGGACGCCAAGCTCTTGGGCGACCTGGTCAAGAACCTCGAGGGGATCCTGGTTCGGGTCAAGGACCTCAACCCCGAGAGCCTCAAGGAGATCGCCCGCAAGGCGCGGACCAAGGTCCTCTTGGTCAAGACGAAGGTCGTCGCGATCCCCGCTGGCGAGACCGAGGCCACGACGGAGATCCGCTACCCCGTGGCCGAGGGCGAGGGGACGGGGTTCTACGCGAGCAAGGACGGTCACGTCGTGACGGCCAAGGAGGCCGTGGAGCCCGAGCTCTTCGACCCCAAGGCCCTGGCGCGCAAGACCAAGCTCGCCGAGAAGGGCGTGACCTTCCTCCGCAAGATCCAGGTCCTGGCCTACAACGCGACGAGCAAGGTCTATGAGCCGGTCAAGTACAACGGCAAGACCCTGGAGGTCGTGATCGCGCGTGCCTTCCCCGAGAGCCTCGGCGAGAAGACGACGGTCACCATCGAGGTCGACGGCGCCGAGGCCAAGGTCGAGGTCAAGCCCCACCTCCGCGACGAGCAGGACCTCGTGGTCCTCAAGGTCGAGGGCGGCGGCGACCTGGCTCCCTTCCTCGAGATCTCTCCCGAGAAGGTCACTGAAGGACTTCCTTGCATTGCGCTCGGGGTCCAGGCAGACCAAGAGAAGGAGAACGAGCTAGCGCTCTTCATGTTCGACGGGCGGGTCAAGAAGACGGGCGCTGTCCACCGCCTCGACGTGCCTTCCTTCATGACTTGGCGCGGCGGCCCGATCCTCGACGCCCGCGGGCGCGTGGTCGGGATCCTGGTCCGACCGGACGTGGTCGCGAGCTGGGCTGCCAACGTCGATGAGATCCGCAAGCTGATCGAGAGCGGGCAGAAGTAGCCCATGGCGAGGTCCGGAGCAGTGAGAGGAGTTCGCGCGCTCCTGGGCTTGGCGCTCCTCCTAGGGCTCGGCTCAGGGCTGGCCCTAGCGGACAGCACGCCGCGCATGAACTTCGGCGCGGCCGAGGTCCACACCGGCGTCGTGGTCGCAGCACCTCACGAGGGCTTCGACTCCCACACGGCCCCGATGGCCCGCCAGATTGCGCGGGAGCTAGGGACGGGCTGGGTGACGGCGACGAACTTCCGCAAGACCAAGCTTCGGCGCTGGTTCGACGTCAACCGCCCGACCCAGCGCTTTTGGGTCGAGGGCCGCCGCGGTCGGGGGCAGGTCACCGAGCAAGGGACGCAGGTCTACGCCGAATACCAGAAGCGAGTCGACGCGGCCTCGGGGCGGACCCCCTTGGACCTCTTGGTCGAGATCCACGGACACGCCCGGCGCGCCCGGATCGAAGGAGAGGTCCAGAAGGTCCACGTGATCGAGCTCGCCACGCGAGGCTTCGAGCGCGAGGAGTTGGTCGCGCTCAAGGCGCGCTACGAAGAAGCCCTCGAGGACCTCCCTGAGGGGGACCGAGTGGCTCTGATCGTGGAGCAGCTCGACGAGACCTACGTCTATCGCGGGGTGGAGCTCCAGTTCTACTTCGGGGCCAGCGGCTCCAAGCGGGCCGGCTCGCTCTCGCCGGAGCGAGCCAAGAAGGCGCTTCACTTCGAGTGCCCGAGCCACGTCCGCTTCGACCCCAAGCGTCGCAAGCGCTACGCGAGGCTCTTCGCCAAGGTCCTCCGCCCCCTCCTCAAGAAGTGAACCGAGGCGGGTTCCTAGCGATCGGGGTGGTCGTGGCGAGCCTCGCCGCCGTGGGCGCCTACTACCTCCTTGGTCAGCCCCAACCGAGTCCAGGGCCGGTCGCGAGCCCGGTGCCGCAGGCCAGTCTCGGCCCGCAGAGCGCTCCAAGCCAGGCACTTGACCCCACAGCGGGACCTCAGGCTTCGCCCGGCACCCTGGGGGAGGCCCTGGACGGGTTCTTGGGCGCGGTCCCGATCAAGGTCCCCCCGACGCCGGCGGAGCTCCTCAAGACTGCCTTGGCCAGCGGGCAGGACCCCGTTGACTACCGCCAGGCCCTGAGTGACGTCCTCAAACGACGAAAGGGCGCTGGGCTGGAGGCGGTCGATCTCTTGGCTCAGGGCCTAGGGGAGGCTGACGCCAAGCTCCGCTTCCAGCACGCCCTAGCCTTGGCGAAGCACATGGACGGGCCCATGACGGATGCGCTCCTGGAGAAGCTTCCCGACGCCGAGGCCCGGGGCCGCCCCGAGATGGTGTTCGCGCTCCGCGGCTCTCGCGAGGGCCGGGTCGGGACCACCCTCGCGGACCTCTACAGCGGAGACGAGGACCCCAAGGTCAGGGCTCAGGCGGCCTACGTGCTCTCGGAGGGCGGCGAGGACTGGCCCCCGCTGGCGGTCGAGCAGGCCCGGGTCACGGCGCGGATGGACCTCCAGAGCGAGGACCCGATCTCGCTGCAGGGGGCGGGTGACGTGCTCGGGATCCCGCCGCTCTCGGCGCCCGATCGCGAGCTCTTGTTTCGCGCCGTCAAGGAGCGCGGGCCACAAAAGCGCCGCCTGCATGCCTTGCGGGCGCTGGCCTCGGCCAAGGTTCCGGCGGCGAGTTTGGGGCCGACGCTGGAGCAGGTGGCTCAGGACTCGGGGACTTCGCCGGAGCTGAGGGCGCAGATCGAGTCTGTGTTGAGGGAGCTCAAGAAGAACTAAGCGGGGCCTAGGGGGCGTCTTGCGCTAAGAGCTGGGGCAGGACCTCGGCGAAGAGCTCTGAGAGGAGGAGGGCGTCGGTCCAGCGCGGGATCGCGAGGGCGGCTCGGCCGATCCACTCGAGCTCGCCGAGGCAGCGCCTGAGGTCGTCGTCAGCGAGGGCGACCACGACTTGTGCGGCGCGCTCCAGAACGAGGAGGGAGTAGAGGGGGGAGGGCTGATTAGCGTCTCCTCCGCGTCGGAGTTCGTAGGCTCGGCGTCCAAAGGGGACGTAAAGCGTGCGGAGGCTGTGGGCGCTGAGTTCGCCTCGGGCGACGGGGCCTAGGGCCGCGAATATCTGCTGCGCGCTCGGGTAGAGCTCTCGAGCGCTGGCTTCGACGAGGGGGAGCGCGCGGTCGGCGAGGGCGATCACGACGGGCACGATCGGCTCGACGCCCCAGCGTCCTAGGCCGACGAACCAAGGGAGTAACTTGCCGGGGCGCTCTGGAGCGCGTCCGGCCAGAGCTAGGGTCGCGGGCTCGTTTCCGAAGTAGGAGTAGAGTTGGAGACGACGGAGGTCGAGCTCACCCGTCCGGACTTGGGCCAGGAGGAAGTGCGCCTCGGCTTCTGGGTCGTCGAAGCTGGAGCGGCGTCGGTCTTGGGAACTGCGATCCACCCGCGAATCCTCTCAAGCGGGAGGCGCAGGTGGGGTGCGGCTCGAATCTCCCCCTCCCTGGGGCGAGTCACCCCTAGGTTCCGAGCTCGAGGCTCTCCTCAAGATCTCGAGCAGGACCTCTCTGGAGGTCTCCTTGAGAAGATCCTCATGGGTCCACCCAGGGACCCTGAGAGCGGCGTCCGCAAGCGCCTCAATGTCTCCAAGGGACTTCTTGTTGGTCTTCGTCTGGCTCGCGATCATGAGCTGAACTGCGCGCTCTACTACGAGGTAGGGCGGCGGGGCGAACTGAGACCGGCCGCTTTGAAACTTTGAGCCCCGCAGCCAGAAGGGCATGAACTGGCGGCGGAGGCTCTCAACTGCGAGGTCGCCGCGCTCGACGGCCGGGAGGGCGGTGCTGATCGCGGAGGCGGCTGTGAACAGCTCCGGTGCAGTGTCCTCCAGCTCAACGCAGGCTCGATTCGCGAGCGCGATCGCCACGAGAGCGACCGGCGAGGCGCCCCAGCGGCCTAGAGCCACGAACCAATCCAAGAACCCGACAGGGCGAGCCAAGGCCCGCCCGTCGAGAGCTAGTTGTGCAGGTTTGTGTCCGAGATATGCCCAGAGCTGAAGGCGAGGGAGGTCACCTTCGGCCCGAAGCTGGCCGCGGAGGAAGTGCGCCTCGGCCTCGGGGTCGTCGAAGCTCGAGCGGCGTCGGTCTTGGGAACTGCGATCCACCCGCGAATCCTCTCAGGCGAGGCGCGGGTGGAAAGAGCTCAGGCTAGGGGAGTCGGCTAGGCCGGGGATTCCTCTGCCTCGGCCACGGCGGCGTCGGTGACCTCGCTCATGCCCTTCTTGAAGGAGTTCACGCTCTGGCCGAGGCTGCGCATGGTGGCGGGCAGTCGCTTGCCGAAGATCAGCAGTGCGACGACCAAAATGATGATCAACTCGGGAGTTCCCAGGGGCATAAGACACCTCTCTGGTGGGGGTAGCGCACAGGGCGAACCATCGCCTCTTCGCCGTCAGATAAGGGTTTAGGAGCTTGGCGAGGCCAAAGAGGCGGGAACAGCGTGCCCACTGACCCGGACCCGAACCGGACCTGAAACCGGGAGCTGGTGGCTCCGCCGCTCGCGGCGGAGGCTCGCTTGCGCGGGCGCTTCCTGAGGCAAGCTCAGGAAGGGTTCGTGCCGCAGCGCCTCTGCGGAGGCGACTCTCGCTGCGGGGCCGTCGAGCCCAAATCCCCGCTCGCTCAGGGGGTCGCTAGGGCTCGAAACCTGCGAAGATTCGCGCCATGAGCCAAGCGCCAGGTGAGCTCCCCCGCACCGAAGCCCGCTCAGGGCTGAACCTCGACGCTGCCAGTCCCCTCGAGCTGGCCCGGATCTTCCAGCAAGCGGACCGCGACGCCGCCGCTGCGGTCGCCGGGATCGAAGCGCCCCTGGCCGAGGCCATGGAGCTCGCGGCCGAGGCCATGAACTGCGGAGGCCGTCTGATCCTGCTCGGGGCCGGCACCAGCGGTCGGCTAGCGGTCCTCGAGGCCGCTGAGTGCCTCCCGACCTTCGGCTCTCGGCAGGTCGTGGGGCTGATCGCTGGCGGAGGGCCCGCGCTCCTCGAGGCCCAGGAGGGAGCCGAGGACAGCCGCGAAGGGGGCGCTCGAGACCTGCGCCAGATCGACGTCGCCGCGCGGGACTTCGTGATCGGGATCGCGGCCAGCGGCCGAACGCCCTACGTCTGGGGGGCCTTGGCGGCCGCGCGCGAGGTCGGCGCCAAGATCGGGCTCCTGAGCGCGTCGGCCCCGCCGGCCGACGCGTCGCCTCTGGACGTGTTGCTCTTGCTGGAGACGGGGCCTGAGGTTCTGAGCGGCTCGACGCGCCTCAAGGCGGGGACCGCGACCAAGTGCGCCCTGAACGCGCTCACCACGGGCGCCATGGCGCGCCGAGGCAAGGTCTTGGGCGACCTGATGGTCGACGTCGTGGCCACCAACAGCAAGCTCGTGGCCCGAGCCCAGCGGATCTTGCGGAGCTTGACCGAGCTCGACGCCGCCGCGGCCGAGGCGACCCTGGCCTCCGCCGGGGGCGAGCTCAAGACCGCTGTCGTTATGGGACGTTTGGGCCTAGACGCCGAGGCTGCCAGGGCGCGCTTGAGCGCTTCCGAAGGGCACCTCCGCAGGGCCCTGGAGAGCGCCTCCGAGGGAGCCGGCGCGTGAATCGGATCGCGGAGCTGAGCGCGATCGCGGCCAAGCCCGAGCGCTTGATCGTGGGCCTGATGAGCGGGACCTCGTTGGACGGGGTCGACGCTGCCCTCTGCCGTGTTCGCGGGAGCGGCCGCCAGACCGAGATCGAGCAGCTGGCCTTCCACTGCACGCCCTACGAGCCGGGCCTCCGCCAGGAGATCGAGAGCACCCTCCGGGGGAGCGTGGCCGACGTGTGCGCCCTCAACGTGCGCCTGGGCGAGGTCTTGGCCGACGCGGCCCTGGCTGTGATCGAGGAGGCGGGCCTGGCCCCCGAGGCCGTGGACGCCATAGCCAGCCACGGGCAGACCGTCTATCACGTCGATCGCTCGCGAGGCACGCCGGCCACCCTCCAGATCGGCGAGGGGAGCGTGATCGCGGCTCGGACCGGTCGGATCGTGGTCTGTGACTTTCGGCCTCGGGATATCTCCGTCGGCGGGGCCGGGGCGCCCTTGGTGGCTTATCTCGACGACTGCCTCTTCGCAGAAGAGGGGCGGGTTCGCTGTCTCCAGAACATTGGCGGGATCGCGAACGTGACCGCGGTCACCTTCGACCCAGCTCGCTCGATCGCCTTCGACAGCGGCCCCGGGAACCTGCCCATAGACGCCGCGACCCGGGCCCTGACCAGCGGCCGAGCCCGCTACGACGAGGACGGGAGTTACTCGCGCCTGGGCGAGGTCGACCAGGTCCTCCTAGAGCGCCTCTGTGAGCACCCCTTCCTGGCCGAGGCGCCGCCCAAGACGACGGGGCGTGAGGAATTCGGAGACGCGTTCTCTCGCGCCTTGATCGAGGCCTACGACCCGGCCCGCATGATCGACCTCCTCGCGACTCTGGTTCGCTTCACGGCGCGCTCCATAGGCCGGGCCTATCGCGAGCACCTCGTCCCGCGGACCGGGCCGATCTCAGACGTGATCGTGTCGGGAGGCGGCGTCCACAATCAGACCTTGATGGCGGCGCTTCGCGAGGAGCTGGCCGATGTGGCTCCCGTCCGGAGCTTCGACGAGCTGAACCTCGGCTTCAGCGCGGACGCCAAGGAAGCCGTCGCGTTCTGCGTCCTGGGCAACGAGACCCTCCAGGGGCGCCCGAGCAACCTTCCTGCCGCGACGGGGGCGCGCGAGGGCGCTGTCCTTGGGAAGATCGTGCTCTGATGCTGACTCTCGAGGACCTCTACGTCGCCAGCCAAGCCAAGCGCTACGGGCTCATCGACACCGAACGCCTGAGGGCGCTGCTGCTCGAGCTCTCGGGCCAGCAGGAGCGGGTCCAGCTCGTGCGAATCCTCCACGATCGCTTCGCGCTCCCCCTCGAGCAGTCCAAGGGCCTCTACGACCAAGCCATGGTCTACCTCCGCCAGCGGAGCGAGGAGCGCTACGCGCAGTTCCTCAAGCGCGGGGTCCCAGCTGAGCGGGTGGACGCGGCGGCTAGCGAGCAGGCAGCGGCTGGCTACGCCTGGACCCTGGGAGACCGCTTCCTCAAGGAGGGGGCGATCACCCAGGCGCAGCACGCCCAGATCCAGGGCGAGATTCAGCGCCAACTCGACGAGGAGGACGCAGCCCTCGTCAGCAAGAACCTCAAATACACCTTCGCTCCGATTCTGGGGCCTCGACCGGACGCGAGCCCCAACATGGCCGTCTCGGGGCACCTCCCAGCGCTCAACCTGGACGCTCCCATTGACGCCGATGCGGAGATGACCATGCAGCTCTCGGCGGGGAGCCTGGGAGAGCTGGTCCGGCCCGAAGAGGAGCTGGCTCAAGACGGGCTCAAGACCATGGAGCTCGATCGGCCCGACGGGCACGGATACGGTCCACCGCCCGAGTCTGGCTCGGGGGAGATCTCTCCCCTGGGCGGGTCCTTCGTGAGTCCCCTCGGGGCTCCCGAAGCCAGCGTCGAGGAGGACGAGCTCTCCTTCGACGTCGGGGCGCCAACGATCCAGCTCGGGCCGGGCGCCGTGGCGCAAGCCCTCGGAGTCCCAGGCGGGAGCGGGCTCGGGCCCGCGCCAGGCCAGGGGAGCGGCTTCGGGCCGCCGCCCGGGAGCGAAAGCGGGGCGCCCCCTGCGGGAAACCCCTTCGGGACCGTCCAGTTCGACCCCGCGACCGGGCAAGCCGTGGCGAACCCCGGAGGCCCCGCCGCTAGCGGGGGCGCTCTAGCCCCAGGTTCTGTCCTCGGCGGACGGTTTACCCTGCAGCGTGAGCTAGGGCGCGGCGCGATGGGGGTGGTCTACCTAGCCACCGACCCTCAGCAGGGAGAGGTCGCGATCAAGCTCGTCCAAGGACCGGTAACCGACGAGGTCCGCGGCCGCTTCGAGCGGGAAATCGCGGTCAGCAAGCGCGCAGTCCACCCGAACGTGATCGAGGTCTTCGACCACGGGGAGCTCCCCGACGGGAGTAGCTGGATGTCAATGGAGGTCCTCGGGGGACAGAGCATGCAGGGTCTGATCTTGCGGGAGGGACCTCAGTCCGTAGAGCGGGCGCTGTCTCTCATCGAGCAGACTCTCAAGGGCCTCGAGGCCGTGCACCAGGCCGGGATCGTCCACCGCGACCTCAAGCCCGAGAACCTCCAAATCCTCGAGACTCCGAGCGACCACGTCAAGATCGTGGACTTCGGGGTCTCGCGCTTCCTCGACGGCGAGTCGCCTGAGGCCGAGCAAATGTTCCAGACCGTGCGAGGTCAGCTCTCGGGGACGCCGCAGTATGTGGCGCCCGAGGCGGTCCTGGAACCCGACGTCGTCCTGACAGGACACGACGTCTATGCCTGTGGCGTCAGCCTCTACGAACTCCTGACCGGGGTCCTGCCCTTCCCGCCTGCGCGGAACCTCCGAGACATGTTGAGCAACACGGTCAACGCCCGCGCGATCCCCCTCGAGGAGTCCTACCCGGCTGGCGCCCCCTACGCGCCTGCGCTCGAGCGCTTCGTGCGCCGCCTGCTGGAGAAGGACCCTGAGGCTCGCCCCGCGGACGCGTCGGCGGCCCTGGAGCTCCTCGCGGATACTCGCGAGCAGCTGGCCGGCGGCGGCGCCGGGCAGAGCGGTCGGAGCCAAGGTGGCGGCTTCACCAAGCGCCTGATGCGCTCGATCACGAACCTGTTCCGCAAGAGCGAGGGCTAGGTCTGTCGCGAAACCGAGCGGGCAGGGGCGCGGGGGCCTAGCTAGCCAGGAAGGCAGCGGCCTCCTGGCTTGGCCAGGGGCTGCGCGAGGGGCCCGCGTCGTCGTAGGCGCGGAAGCGCGCCGTGAAGCCCTCGGGGTCGGCCTGGAACTCAGCGCGGCAGCGGGAGTGTCCCTGCAGGACGCGCTCGAAGCGGAGCCGCTTGACGATCAGCTGGGTCAGGCGGAGGCCTTCGGGGTCGAGCCCGCCGAGGGTCTCACGGGCCAGAGCTGAACCAGCGGCCAGGCGGGCCTCGAGCGCTGAGACGGGGTCGCGTGAGTGGAGAATCTCTGTCAGCGCGAGCCGGACCTCGGCGGGGGCTAGGTGTTCGTGGAGCGGGCGCGGCTCAGCTGCGGGAGGCGTCGGCCTGGCCGGGCGCGTGGCCCAGAGCTCGCGGGCCCGGCGGAGGTCTTGCTCGTGGGCCGCGGCTTGGTCCTCGCGCAGGCCGAGCCACTCCAAGACGACCCCCTCGAGGCGGGGAGCCCAGGAGAGGGCTCGCTGATAGGCGGCCCAGACCGGCTCTGGGACCGGAGCGTCGTGGGAGTCGAGCCGACGCGTGGCGCCGCTCCGGAGCCAGTCCGGCTCGCTCTGGGAGCCCCCCGAGAGGTGGATCTGGATCACCCGCTCCCAAGGGACCCGAGTCAGCCAGTCCTCTAGGGAGGTGTCGGTGTTGAGGCAGTTGGCGTAGGCGTTGTGGAGGTCGAGGAGCAGGTCGCAGTCCGCGAGGTCGCAGATTCGGCGGAGGAAGTCAGGCTCGAGGGTCGGGTCGCCGATTGGAGTCAGGAAGGCGCCGTTCTCGAAGGCCACCCGCGGGGTCAGCTCCTTGAGGGCGCGCAGGTTCTCGGCCACGACCCGCGCCGAGGCCTCGCTGGGAGGGAGGGGGAGCGGGAGGACGGCTTCGAGTCCCCCTTCGCAGGTCCAGCCGAGGTGCTCGCTGTAGTGAGAGAAGCCGAAGGCTGCCTGGTCGGCGGCGAGGAGCTCTCGGAGAGGGCCGCTGCGGGCGGGGTCCGGCGGCGTCCCCAGAGAGGTGAAGAGCCCGTGGCCGACGGTCGGCTTGCCGCTGGCTTGGACGAGGTGGAGGAGCTGCGCCCGGGCCGTGCTCGGGCGGGTGGCGTCGAGCCAGTGCAGCTCGGGAGAGATCTCGTAGAAATCGGCCAGCTCCTCGATCGCGCGGCGCGCGACGAGGAGGAGCTCGGGTTCGGGGTGGAGCGCGAGGCCGACGCCGAGCACAGGCTCAGCGCGTGTAGAAGCGGAGGAACTCCCGGCCCGAGAGGCTGGGGGCGGCCATGCCGCAAGGCGGGCAGGGCTCGGCCTCTTCGACGTTGAGCTTCCAGGTCACGCCGTAGGGGAAGGTCTGGGCGCTGTTGAGGAGCCGCCAGTAGCCCTGGCCCAAGAGCCCCTTGAGGTTCCCCAAGAGCTCCTGGTCTTGCTCGGCGCGGAGCTGAGCCACGATCGCCGGCGCCGCCTCGGCGAAGTGGGTGTGGAGGGTCGAGTAGTGATCGCCGGCCTGCTTTGGGTCGCGCATTCCGTCGAGGGCTGCGGCGATCTTGGGGTTCTCGCGCGCTCGCTTGGCGCGCTTCTCCAGGCGTCCTTCGCCCTCGATCAAGGCTTGGAGCTTCTTGAGGGACTCCGCTGGCTTGGCGCTGAGGTCGAGCTTCAGCCCCGCGACGCGCTTGCCGCTCGGGTCGAGGAGGACCACGGTCTCACCCGCCTTAGCCTGAGCTCGCTCGGCCGAAGCGCAGACCCAGACGACCTGCAGCAGGAGCTCCCCGCCGAGGGGCACGGGGCGGTGGGCCTGGACGATCGGGATCAGCCCTTGGAGCTGCTTGCCGAGGGCCGCTTGGGCCTTGGCTCCCTCTGGAACCACGATCACCAAGCCGTCCAGGCGGAGGCTCTTCAGGCGCTCGAGGGCTAGCTTGACTGGGTCCACCTGCTTGGGGAGAGGGGCTTCCTGCGCGCTGCCGCGCGAGGGGAGGCCTAGCTGGCCTAGCCCGAGGATGAGGCCGGCCCCGCCCAGGGCGCGGAGGAAGTCTCGGCGGCTGGTGTGGCCCAGGTTCTGGGTAGGTCCTAGGTCGTTCTTGGCTTCGCTCATGGTCGTCTTCCTCGGTGCGTCAAGGTTCTCACAACCAGCGTCGCCCCTTTGGGGGTCGTCGTCGTAAGCGCTTGCGTGGGCGCCTGTGGGTGACCACGCTGAGGACGGTGCTGCAACGATTCCTCTCCAGTTTGGTCCAAGAGCAACGCCTCACGCCAGCCCAGGCTCACGCGATCTTGAGCGAGAGCCAGGAGCGGGGGATTCAGTCGGCCGAGCTCCTGGTCGAGCGCGGGCTCCTGAGCCTGATGGAGCTCCCCCCAGGGCTCCGTCCCCCTCAGCCGGTCGCGGCTCCCAGCGCAGACTCCCTCTTCCTCTCAGGGGCTCCCGGCGCTGAAGGGGGGGGCTCGGGCAGTTCGGGATCCAGGAGCGTCGAGGCGCTCCGGCCTGAGATTCAGGTGGCCTTGGCCAACCCCTCCTCTCCTCGGCTCGGCCGCTATCTGCTCCTGGGCGAGCTCGGCCGCGGCGGATTCGGCGTCGTATATCGCGGCTACGACCCAGAGCTACGCCGCGAAGTCGCGATCAAGCAGCTGATTCCCCAGGAGGGAGAGACGGCCAGCACCCTCGAGCGACGGCTGCAGCGCTTTCAGCTCGAAGGACGGGCCGCGGCGAAGCTCGCCCACCCCCTGATCGTGGGCGCCTTTGAGGTCGGGAGTGACGGGGGGCGCCCCTTCCTGGTCATGGAATTCGTCGAGGGTCAAGACCTGGAGACCCTCTTGGGCCGGGAGGAGCTAAGCCTGCGCCGACGAGTCGAGCTCCTGCGGGACGTGGCCGAGGCTTTGGGGCACGCCCACCAGAACGGGATCGTGCACCGCGACGTCAAGCCAGGAAACGTGATGGTCGACGGGTCCGGTCGCGCGCGCCTGACGGACTTCGGCCTGGCCCGCGACGTCGAGGCCGGCGGCGGGCTCTCGCGCACGGGCCAGGTCATGGGGACGCCTCTCTTCCTGAGCCCTGAGCAAGCGGCGGGGCGACCTGACCTGACCCGACCTGCGACCGACGTGTTCGCTCTGGGCGGCGTCTGCTACATGGTCCTCACGGGACAGCCGCCCTTTCCGGGGCAGAACATGATGGAACTCCTGGGAATGATCTCCAGCGCAGATCCGATCCGGCCGAGCAAGATCAACCCGCTCATCAACCGCGACCTGGAGACGATCGTCCTCAAGTGCCTCGAGAAGGACCAAGCCCGTCGCTATCAGGAGGGGGGAGAGGTCGCGCGGGAGTTGGAGCGTTTCCTGGCGGGCGAGGCGATTGAGGCCAGGCCCCTGAGCGGCGGAGAGCGGCTCCTGCGGCTGGCTGCCCGCAACAAGCTCGTGACCCTGCTGACCTTGGCCCTCTCGCTCTCGATCGTCGTCGGAGGGCTCTACGGGGTGTGGGCGATCAAGGTCGAGCGAGACATCGCTCAGCGGGAGCGGGCGCGGGCGTTGGAGTCCAAGGCTGAGGCCGAGGCTGCTCGCCTGGAGTCTGATCGGGCGCGGAGCGCAGCGGAGAAGGCGCGGGCCGAGGCGGAGGCCCAGCGCCTCGAGGCGGCGCGAGCTGCTGAGCGCGAGGCCGAGGCTCGGGAGCGAGCCGAGGGCGAGAGCCGAGCCAAGGATCTCCTCCTGACTCAGGCCCTAGCCGAGAAAGGGGACCGCCTCCTGGCCCAGCGCCGCCACGGCCGGGCCGCGGCGCTCTACGCCGCGAGCCTTCGCAAGCACGAGTCCGTTCAGGCCAGGAGCGGCTTGGCCTATGCAATGCAGTTCGCCAGGCCAGAGCGTTGGGGCGGGGGCCGCTCGCCGCTCTCGGGGGTGGCTCCCCTAGACGGCGAGCGCTTCGTGGTCGGGACGCAGCGGGGGGAGATCCTCTGCTACGACAAGAAGGGGATCCGGCAAGCCGACTTCGAGGGTCACCGGGGCCCTGTGACCGCGATCGACGTCGCCGCGGGCGTCGTCGTGGCTGGCCTCGAGTCTGGCAAGTTCGCGATCTGGGGGGCCGAGGCTCCGACCGAGGCGACCTTGATCGAGGCTCACGAGGGCGAGGTCCGGGCCCTGGCTTGGTCTTTGGATGGCAAGGAGCTGGCGACGGTCGGGGCGGATCAGCTCCTCAAGCGTTGGCGTCCGAGCGGCGAGTTGGTCGCTTCCCGCTCCCTCGGGTTCTCTCCCCTTTGTGTGGCTTGGAGTCCAGATCGCGCCTGGCTGGCGGTTGGGGGCGCCGGGGGCTTGGTCGTCCTGCGTGCCCGCGACGGAGCCCTGGCTCGCGCTCCAGAGAGCGGCTGGATCGCCGGGGTGGGCTTCGGCCCCCAGGGCCTTTGGAGTGGGGACTTGAGCGGACGCCTCTCGCTGTGGTCGATCGAAGGAGCCAACTCGGATCCCGCTTTGCGTCGTTCGTGGACAGAGTCGGTTTCGTTTCCTCTGACAGCGCTGGCGCTCTCGCCGCAGGGCAAGATCGCGCTCGGGTCCAGCCTCGGTGACCTCCACTGCTACGACCCGGCCCGCCGCGAGTGGATCTATCGCACACGGGTCGGCTCGCGCTGGATCACAGGCCTGCGCTGGCTAGACGAGGACTCGCTCACGACGGCGGACCTCAGCGGGCTGGTCGGACTCCACTCCGTCGCCAGCCGCCGGGAGGTGAGCACGATGACCCCCGGCACGACCTTCAACGATCTGGTGGTCTCACCCGCGGGGAAGGACAAGACGGCCTACTACGCGGCGGGCGAGGACGGCGCGGTCTGGCTTGGGGTCGCCGAGAACTCGAAGCTCGTGAATCGTCGTGGCATGACAAGAAAGGCCATGACGGCGATCGCGATCTCAGCCGACTCCAAGGTCTTGGCCGGGGCGTCCTACGACCGTCAGGTCGTCGTCAACTACCTCCTCGAGAAGCGCTACGTGGTCCTAGAGGGGACCAACGAGCGCGTCCCGAGCGCGCTCGTGTTCGGCGAGGGCTACGACCTCGCGGCGGCGGTCGGGGACGAGGTCCTGTTCTGGAAGCTCCCAGGCCTGGCCCCGGCGCGGCGGATCAAGGCCCCGGGCCCTGTCCTGGCCTTGGCGCGAGGGCCTGGAGGGCGGGTCGCCCTCGCCGTCGAGGGGGCCGCGATCCTCTATGACTCCTCAGGGGCCGAACTGGCGCGACTGCCGCTGGGCGGAAAGCCGCGCGCCATCGCCTTGGAGCCTGGGTCTCACCGGGTCGCCGTGGCAGTTGGTCGTCTGATCCAGCTCTGGGATCCCACCGCGCCGGGACGTCCGATTCCCTTGCGGGGGCACAACGACCTCGTGAGCACCCTGGCCTTCGGCCCCCGGGCCAAGTATCTCGTCTCTGGCGGGACCGACACCTGGGTCTGCGTGTGGGACCTCACAACAGGCTCGCTGAACACAGTCCTCGAAGGACACGCGGAGAACGTCAACGCCGTCGCCGTCGACCCTCGGGGCCGGTTCGTGATGTCCGCGGGCCAAGACGGCGTCCTCCGGACTTGGGAGCTCCACCCTCCCAACGCTGCCCGGGTCCTCCAGCTCGGCGGCTGGAGCCTGGGCCTGATGTCGGACGGGCGGATCGTGTCTTCGGGCGGAGCAGACGGGGTCATAAGGGCCCTCGATCCGCGGGACGGAGTCGTGCGACCGATGCTCAGAGCCAAGCGGCCGGTGAGTCGGCTCGCCACCGGGCCCAAGGGGCTCTTAGCCCTCGCCATGGACAAGACCCCCGAGATCGAGGTCTTCGACCTCACGAAGCGCAAGCCGCTCTATCAGCTTCGGCATGAGCGCCCAGTGACTTCGATCTGTATCTCGCTGGCGACTCCGCCGATCTTGGCGGCGGTGGCCAAGACCCGGGTCAAGACTTGGAACCTCGAGACCGGGGAGCCAGCTCAGGCCTGGGATCTCGACGCAGCAGATCAGATCGCGACGGGCCTCAGCGCTTCAGCTGACGGAAAGTGGCTCGTGTTCGGGGTCAGTCGCCGAGTTCGCCTCTTCTCCCTGGGCGGGCTCGCGGGGCCGAGCTTTCCCCTCCCCGAGGGTCACGGCAGCTACGGGGTCAACTTCTCCCCCGACGCTCGCTACCTGGGAGTCGCGAGTCAGGGGGCGCGTGGGCGCGTCTCGCCAGGCGGCTTGCCCGGCGAGGGGCGCTTCTCCGGGCGAGAGATCAAGATCGAGGGCGAGGCGCAGCTGATCGAGCTCCGCGGCGAGCGGGTCCAGGTCCTGCGCCGTCACGACGGGTTCTCTTTCGCGGCAGTCTTCTCCCCCGACGGTCGCTTCCTGGCCGAGGGCGGCGGCGGAGTGATCCTCTGGGACGCAAAGACCGGCCGGCGCTGGGCCGAGCTGATTCCGCCCAAGGACGAGACCGGGCGCCCTTCCATGGTGTTCAGTCAGGGGGGCGACGTCCTCGTCTCTCGGGGCAGCGGGCAGACCTCTATTGGGTGGCGGCTGCGCCCCCTGGGAATCTACGACTCCGCGCAGGAAGCGGCAGATCGCGCTTGGGACCTAGGGCACTTCCGCGTCGTCGGCATGGACGCCGTCCGAGTGGAGCGCGAGCTGGACTACCTCGTTCGCCAGAGACTCAAAGAGAGGGGCGAGCCTCGCTGAGGCGAGGTCAGGCTAGGCTTGAAGGCCGAGGACCTCGGCGACCGCGCTCGCGAGGCCTGCCCCGGTAATGGGCTTGCGGAGCACGGCTCGGATCACGCCCTCTTCTAGGAGCTGCTCTTCCTCGCCAGTGCCCTCGGCGGTCAGAAGCAGAATCGGGAGGTCTGGGCAGAGCCGCGCCGCAGCGCGCGCCAGCTCGACACCGCTCAGTTCGGGCATTCGGACGTCGAGGATCAGCGCCTCGTAGGTTGTCGGATTGGCCTTGAGGACCTCGAGCGCCAGGCGACTCTCGTTGAGGGCGTGGGCCTCGAAGCCGAGGGCAGAGAGGAGCCCCTGGGTGAGGCGCGTAATGCTGACCTCGTCGTCGACGCAGAGGATTCGCTGACCCGAGCCGAGGCGGCGGAGGGCGTGGGCCTCGACCTCCGAGTCTTGCTGGCCCGAGGCTGCGGGGAGGTAGACTCGAAAGGTCGTCCCTTGACCTAATACCGACTCGACCTCGACCGCGCCGCGGCAGTCCTCGACGATCCTCTGGACCACAGGCAGCCCGAGGCCGGTGCCGCCAGACTCCTCCTTGGTCGTGAAGAAGGCGCTGAAGACCTGGGCGGCGGTGGCCTCGGACATTCCGGTCCCGTCGTCGCTGACCTGAAGCAGGTGGTAGCTGCCGGGGGGGAGGAGGGTGTCGCTGACCCGCAGGGGCTCAGAGAGGTTCAGGGCCTTGACCGAGACCTCGATCCGGCCCTGGGAGCCTATGGCCTGGAGGGCGTTGGTGCAGAGGTTCATGACGACCTGGTGGAGCTGGGTCGCGTGGGCCTCGACGAGGGCCGCCTCTGGCGGCAGGTCCGCGACGAGTTCGAGGTCGGGCCGAGCCGACGAGCTCAGGAGGCTTAGGGCCTCCTCGGCGACGGTCCGGAGGTCGGTGTAGTCCAGCCAGGCCTTGCCGGGTCGGCCGAAGCTCAAGATCTGCGCGACGAGATTCCTGGCGTGGGCACCTGCGCGGCTGATCTCTTCGAGGGACTCGGCGACCTCAGGCGAGGTGTTCATATGTCGCGCGAGGGCCGTGTTGCCGAAGATGACCTGGAGGAGGTTGTTGAAGTCGTGGGCGATCCCCGTGGCGAGGGTCCCGACGGCGTCCATGCGCTGCAGCTGACGGACTTCGCGCTCGAGCTGACCCCGCTCCTGCTCGGTGCGCTCGCGGATCGCGACGTCAGCGCGGAGGGCCTCGGTCCGCTCCTCGAGCTGGGCGAAGAGCTCGGCGTTGGCCAGCGAGGTCGTGACCTGGGGCAGGAGGAGCCTCAGGACTTGAAGCCGGTCCTCGGCGAAGACACCTGCGACCAATTCGTTGGCGAGGTAGAGGACCCCCCGGACCTTTCCTTGGCTCACGAGAGGCGCGGCCAGGAGCGAGCGAATCCGTCGCTGCATGACGACTGGATCGTCTACGAAGGGTCCCTCCTCCGAGGCGTCGCTGAGGACCACCTCCGAGGCTGTGCGCCAGGCGTAGCGGACGACGCCTTCGGCGACCTCGGGTTGAGCGTTCAGGGGAATTCGCTGGACGCGAGAGACACCGGGTCCCCAGGAGGCCTCGACCTCGAGGTCCGTGGCGCCGTCCACGACCAAGAAGCCCCACTCAGCGCCGGTCGTCTCGGCTAGGATCTCGAGCATTTGCGGAAGAAGTCGGCTGCGGACGAGTTCGCCCGAGATCGCTCGAGAGGCCTTGAGGAGCGACTCCACGTCGAGCCCCGAGAGGGTGGCTCGGGCCCCGGGCCCTCGGAGGCGGTCAGAGGGGCGCTGGTGGGCAGGCCCCTTGGTCGTAGCTCCCCAGTGGCGATAGGCGCGGTTCGCGCGCTCCTCGAAGAGCTCGTGGAGCTCGGGCTTTTCGAGGGCGGCCCAGAGGCTGGCTTGGCGTTCGTCGGCCTGGGCGGCGATCTGGACGAAGCCCTCGACGCTCGCGAGCTCGGCGGCCCGATCGAAGTGCTTGGAGGCCTCGAGGAGCGCGCCCTCTTGGTGGAGGCGGGCGCCTTCGACGAGAAGCCAGCGGCACTCGAAGTTGGCTGGGCAGCTGTCCGCCCAGCGACGGAGCTCCGCTTGGTTGCGCGCCACCACCTCCCCCAGCTCAGGGGACTCGGCGAGGAGGTCCAAGGCGGCCAGCGACTCCGTCAAGTTGTGTCCGGCTACGACGATTACGCCGAGCACAGCCGGGAGGAGGGGGCGCGCCTCGGCGCAGATCTCGAGCGCGCGAGCGGGGCGTCCGGCGATCAACTCGGCCTCGGCTTGGACGCAGAGGTAGAGGCCGAGAGCGAAGGTGCCCTCCTTGGCGCGACAGTCAGCGACGAAGGTGGCGTGCTCCTCCTCGGAGGTCTGCCCCGTGAGCGAGCGGAGGGTGAGCTGGATCCCTCGGATCGAGTCGATGCCGGGTTGGTTCCCGGTGCGCTGGCAGAACTCGAGCCCTTCTCGGGCCGCGTCGAGGATCTCGGGGAGGGCGCGCCCGGCGAAGAAGCGGTTGTAGAGCTTGAAGAGCTGAATGAACCCGCACCACAGGATCTCGCTCGCGAAGTAGCCGGCCTGGTAGCCGCGCTCGTTGAAGGCGTCGGTTCCCCGCGTCGGTCGGACCCAGCTCAGGACGTGGTTCGCCATGGTGTGGCAGGCCCGGCACTCTTGGCCCTTGTCGTCGAAGCGCTCGCTGATCACGATCCCGAGCTCGGTGTATCGCAGCGCCTCCTCGTAGCGCCCGAGGGATCCGAGCACGATCCCGAGCGAGGCGTAGCCTTTGGAGGACTCGGGCACGAGTCCATGGGCCAAGGTCAAGTTGACGAGCTTGCAGACCACGACGGGGTAGAGGGCGGGGGCGCTGAGGTAGCTCGGCGAGTCGAGGTTGACCAAGATCCGGATCGCGCGAGTGATCACAGGGTCGCTGGTGGCCGCGGCCTGAGCGAGCTCCTCGTAGGAGCGCCCGGCTCGGTTGTGGGTGATCGCTGCCAGCTCGCGCTCCAGCTCTGCCCCTAGCTCCGAGTCGGGGAGGGTCACGCCCAGGTCGGCCAGGGCCTCGCGCCCTCTGGCGATTGCGTCCGCGAAGCTCCCCTCGGCCGTTCCTAGGATCACGAGGTGGTCGAGGAGGCTCGCGCGACGGAGGGGGTCTTGGAGCCGAGGCAAGGTCGCGGCCACGACCTCTCGGACCTGGTCGCCCTCGCCCTTGAGGTATTCGACGTGAGCTCGCTCTTCGCTCACGGCGTAGAGGAGGGGGAGGGGCGAGGCCTCGTCGAGGAGCTCCCAGGCGATCCGGGCGAAGCCTTGAGCGTCGGTCCAGGACGTCGACTCGCGCGCGCGCACGGCGGCCTGGCGGTTGAGCTCGGCCAGCTCTTCGCGCTCAGCGCGGTCGGTGATCAGGCTCCGGCCTGCGTTGAGCTGAGTCGCGACCTCGACAGCGCTCACGACTCCCTCGCCTTGCTTGAGGCTCAGCGAGAGGAGGCGACCGATGCGGAGGTGCGTCTGAGTGCGGTCCGCGGCGGGGAGGAGGGCGTGAGCCGCCTGTTGAATCCGGTCGTGGCGGAAGGCATAGCGAGGCACGACCATGACCGGGTCGCCCTCGTGAGAGGTGATCGAGACTTGCGGGGCTGCTGGCTGAATGAAGAGGGCCTCGGCGACCTCGCTCAGCTCCTCCTCGAGCTCCTCGGGCGAGACCTCCGCGATCACAGCCAGGGTCTCGAGGCGGAAGGTGTTCCCGATGCATGCCGCCAAGCGGAGCAGCTCTCGACCTCGCTCGCTGAGGCGTCCCATGCCTTCGAGGAGGAACTCGACGATGTTGCTGGCCTCCTTGGAGCCTGCGATCAGCTCTAGATCCCAGGCCCAGACCCGGAGCGCCTCGTCGAAGTTGAGCAAGCCCTGAGCGTGCATGCCTCGGACCTGCTCGCGAACCTCGAAGGGGTTGCCCTGGGTCTGTCCGTGGATCAAGCGGGCCAGCGACGCGACCTCGTCTCGAGTCCGGCCGAGGGTCTCGCAGAGGAGCTCCGCGACCTCGGCGGCGTCGAGGGGACCGAGGGCGAGGGTCGTTGTGGGGACCTTGGCTTGGACCCGGGCCAAGGTCTCGAGCAGGGGCGCGCCGGCGAGGACTTCGGCGTCACGGTAGGCGCCGAACACGACCAGGCCCTCGATCTCCTCGTTGAGGAGGAGGAGCTCGAGAAGCCGAAGGCTGGGAGGCTGAGCCCACTGTAGGTCGTCAAGGAAGATCACGAGAGGACGTTTGGGGCTGCCGAGGGCGCCGAGGAAACCCATGACCAGGGCGTGGAAGCGGTGCTCGGCCTCGAGGGCGCCGAGGGGGGCGAGAGGAAGCTGCTCGCCTAGGAGGGTCTCGAGCTCGGGGACGACCTCGACGAGGGCCTGAGCTCTAAGTCCGAGGGCGCTCTGGAGCAGGCGTTGGGTCTGGCGAAGAGGAGCCTCGGGTTGAGCCAGGAGTTGGCGCGTCAGGCTGCGGAGCGCCTCGCCGAGAGCTCCATAGAGGACGTCGCTCGAGAGCTGGTCGAACTTGCCGAGCGCGAAGCGCCCGCCGCGCTCGATAACTGGGGGCCGCTGAGCGTGGACGAAGGCTGACTTGCCGATCCCGGCGGGGCCTGTCGCTAGGATCAGTCGTCGTCCGGTGACGTCGGATCTCCAGAGCCCGGCCAGCGTGTCCAGCTCCGCTTCGCGTCCGAAGAGCCGATTCGGAAGCTGAAGGTGGCGGGAGCGATCGCGGGCGCCTATCGGGAAGTCCTGGAGTGAGCCGCGCTCCCGGAGCTCACGCAGGGCCCGCTCGAAATCGGCGGCTAGGGCGTGGGCTGACTGGTAGCGGTCTTCTGGGGGCTTAGCGAGGAGTCGGAGCAGAATCCGGGCCACGACCGGCGGTGTCTCGGCTCGGAGCGTCACCGGAGAAGCTGGGGCTCTGGCGACGTGGGCGTGGATCACGGCTGCCGCGTCGTCTCCGGTTAGGGGCGGCGAGCCGGTCAGGAGCTGGTAGAGGGTGGCGCCGAGTCCGTAGAGGTCCGAGCGGTGATCGAGGGAGCGGCCGATCCGGCCCGTGTGCTCGGGGGACATGTAGGGCAGGAAGCTGGCCTCCCAGCCGGGCTCGGTCCGGACAGGGAGGTCGAGGGGGGAGGCCTGACTGAGGTCGGTCAGCTCCACGCTCCGAGTCTCGGGGTCGACGAGGATCGCGCCCGGGCAGATCCGGCGGTGTGTCAGGCCCTCGCGGTGGAGCGAGGCCAGGACGCGGCTGGCCGCGCTGGCGACCTCGAGGAAGTGCTCCAGGGAGAGGGAGCCGTCGAGGCACTTGGGCGAGAGCGGACTCAGGCCGCGGTCGTCGAGGACAAGGCCCCACCGTTCGCCCTCATGGAGGAGATCTAGGGCGCTCGAGACGCCGTCTAGGGAGAGCTGACTGAGGACGCTGTGCTCGCGGCGGAGCCAGGCCACCGCGTCTTGGGTCGGCGCGTGGAGGAGCTTGAGCAGCACCGGGCGCTGGTCGGACCGGCGGAGTCCGCGCCAGAGTTCGGCGTGGTCGTCGTAGCTGGCGAGCTCGCTCGCCAGGTCGTAGTCCGTCAGGGTGGGGCTCACCTGCCGTCCTCTCGCTTCCTAGAGCCTAGTGGGCATGGGTCGGAGATGAAACCGGTTCTTGGCCGTGGTCGGGCTGGAGGGCCTGTGAAAGCTGGGGCTGCGGGGCTCGTGTCGGGAGGGGACCGGGTGCTTGGGGCAGCTCGGTTGCGTCGGCCAGTCGAGGCGCGGAAGGTCGTCGGAATCGCGTGTTTGCACCGACCTAGAGATCCGGAGCCAACGATGGCCAAGCCATGAACTCGCTTCCCAGATCTGGGTGACCGAGTCACCGATTGGGAACGCATGTCTCCGTAAAGAAAGGGCTTGCGTCAGGGCTTGTGGTTCGCTTGGATGGTGGCCGGAGACGCTATGACACCCCTCTTGCGACGCATTCTTGCGCCAGCGTTGGCCCTTCTCGTGGTCTGCGCTGTTCCGGCATATGCCCAACCGACCGAAGTCACCGAGCTTCGATACGAGCTCAAGCGCGAGGCAGTCCTGCGCGTGGTTGACTCGATGATCGAGCGCTTGGGGCGGAACGACCCGGCCAAGGCCGAGATCGCCAAGCAGCGGCGAAACGTCAGCAAGGCCTTCGTCGAGCGCCACATGTCGAGCGGCTCCGAGGCAATGCTCAAGGACCTCTACAAGGCAGAGCTCAGCTCGAACAAGCTCAAGGTCGTTGACCTCAAGTTCGACATGTTCGTGTTCCGGGGCTACGAGAACGGCTACACGATCCGCGACATCGCCGATCGAATGCCCACCGAGCGGAGCGGCTACAACCCGCCCCGCGCGACGGGTTATCCAGCGGAGGTGGCGGCGATCGACAACCGCGCCCCTCACTCCATGCACGACCTCAAGGACTACATGTCCGACCGCTTCACCAAGGCGGCCCTCGATCGGATCGTGGAGAAGGGCTACGCCGTCGAGCTCCACGTCGGCGGCGAGCGCGAGGCCCTCACGGACCTCAAGAACCGCGGCGTCAAGGTCCTGGGTGAGGTCAAGACTTCCCAGGGCAGCTATGAGCGCCTCCTGGTGACCCAGACCCCTCAGGGCGAGATCCGCTACGTCATGACGGGGACAATAGACGGCATGGACCGGGTCCGTCACCTCAGCTCGCTGCTTCGTTTTGCGGGGCCCGAGGGCAAGGGCCTCCCAGCCGAGAAGCTGACGATCGTCGGCGACGTCGAGACCTACAAGGCGCGCCAGGTCGAGGACCTCAAGGCCGGCCTCTCCAAGATCGGTCTCCAGGGTGACCGCGCGATCGTGGGCTTCCGCAACGCGATCAAGAACGAGCTCCTCGAGCGCGGCCTAGCCCGACGCGGCGCCGAGAACCTCCACGACGTCCTCGGGAGCAATCCTTACGAGGGACTCATAGAGCGCCTCAAGGCAGAGGTCGCCTCCTCGAGCGGCGCCAAGCGCGCCCAGCTCGCTGACCTCCTGGCTCGGGTCGAGGCCAGCGACGCGATCAAGAAGGGCATGAACCGCCAGCCGGCGCGAGTCTTCGGTGAGGTCAAGGCCCTCAAGGACCTCAAGGCCGCCGAGAAGGCGCTCGTGACCCTCGAGGCCAAATACGGCGGCAGCCAGGTCATGAGTGAGCTGGTCGGCGAGGGCAAGCTCAAGCTGCCCGGCGGCCTGACCCACAAGAACTTCAGCGTCTCGCGCGGGATCGACTACGGCTCGCTCCGCGCCGAAGACGTCCGCGTTCGCGGGGCCAACGGCAAGGTCGAGACGGTCCGCCTGGTCAACAACTACTACGGCGACACCATGAGCGGTGTGGTCAAGGCGCTCCTCGAGACCGGCCACAGCAAGCTGGCCTACTTCGGAACGGCAGGCGGTACCTCACCCGGCGTGCGCGTCGGCGACATTCACATTCCCAGCGAGGTCTACGACTGGAAGAACGAGAAGGCGACCAACGGAGTCCGCAACCGCTTCCTCGACTACTTCGAGGGCAACTCGGGCAGCAACCTTGGCGAGCGCCTCAAGACCAACACTCACCTTGGGAACGTGTTCTCGCCAGCCGTCGAGACCATGGGCTGGCTGGAAGACGTCAAGAGCCGCGGGATGCACGCGATCGAGGTCGAGAACAGCCACATCACCAAAGAGGTCGGCGAGTTCAACAAGCGAGCCGGGCCCAACGGCAAGAAGGCCTCCCTCCTGACCTCGGTGATCGTGAGCGACGTCCCCGGCAGCCACCAGACCCTCGGCAACTCGAGCAGCGCCACCACGGCGACCTTCGAGCGCATGATCGATCACTACCTCAAGGCCCTCGATATCAAGGACGTTGAGCTGGTCGAGAAGACCGAGACCAAGGCCCCGACTCGGCCCCTCGCCGTTGACGACAAGACCGCCCGTGCCCTCGAGGTCGCAGACAAGCTCGTCCCGCGGGCTCTCGCCAAGTCGAGCCTTCTCCGCGACCGGCTCGCGGGAATGGTCAACGAGCTAAGCATGTCGCAGCTCGAGGCCATAGACACCTCCAAGAAGAAGCTCAAGCCGAGCGAGATCCCAGGCCTCAGCGAAGAGACTCGCAAGGCCCTCGAGGCCGAGGTCAAGGGCGCCTACACCGACAAGGCCCTCCTCGAGACCCTCGGCAAGACCAACTCCGCGATCTCCTTGGCCGCGGCCGAAGTCGCCAAGGCCTTCCCGAACCAGGAGTTCAAGGTCCGCGTCGGCGGCGGCGTCGAGCGAGGACGTTTCTCGCCCGTCAAGGGCGTCGTGGCCGAGATCACGGGCACCCCCGAAATGAAGGCCAAGTTCGCCGAGGCCCTGACCCGCGCGAACATTGAGACCGGCGGGCGCTCCTCGATTGGGAACGTCGGCTCCAAGCCGATCGAGCTGACCAAGTCTCACCTCTTCCACGAGACCCAAGCCCTCGTGAGCGAGTTCACCGAGCGGGCGCTGATGGAGCGCGGCGTTCACCACCGCGGGACCCGCGTGGAATACAGCGGGCGCCAGCACGACCCCGTCGCCAAGGAGCACGAGCTCTTCAGCCGCTTCGAGGGCAACGAGATCGGCCCCGAGGCGACTCGCGCCGAGCTCGCGAAGCTCCGGGGCTTGGTCGAGCGCTTGGGCGGCGTGGTCGAGATGGTCCCGAGCAACGACCCTCGTTTGCGCGGAGGCCAAGGGCGGACCTACGTAGACGCCAACGGCAAGATCCGCGTCTTGCTCCCCAGCGACAAGCCAGTCCGCAAGTTCGCTCTGATCGACGAGCTGACCCACGTCCACCAGCTCGAGCGCATGATCCGGAAGCTCGGAGCGCCGGCGGTCCAGGACCTCTTCGAACGAGCCAAGGCCGGCGACCCCGCCGCGCGCGCCAAGATCCTCGGCTGGGAGATCGAGGCCAAACGAATGGTCAAGCTGACTCGCCCGGCGGACGCTCCCGAGCGGAAGCTCCTTCAACGCGAGATCGAGAAGCTCGAGCGGATCCTTGACCCCTACAAGGACGTCCGCAGCGCGAACGGACAGCCCAACTGGAACAAGGTCAACCAGTTCGCCAAGACCCACACCGCAGGCGCGGCCAGCTTCCTCCTAGGCCTCTTCCTCAAGGACCTGGCCAAGGTCATTAAGACCGGGGACCGCGCGATCATTAGCGAGTTCTTCGACGGCCTGGCCACGACCGAGTTCTGGAGCCACTATGGGCTCTTCGTGGTCGGCGCCGAGGCTGGCTCCATGATGTATTCGCGCTACCTCCAGCGCTTCGTCAAGCCGGCCTTCGTCAACGGTGTCCTCAAGCAGAACATTGCCCTCGCGACGGGTATGGCCCTCCCGGAGCTGATCCGCGGCAAGTTCGACGGGCGGACCTTCGCGATCAACTTCACCGGTCTCATGATGAGCTCGGCGGCCGTCAAGACCGGTCTGGCTGCGATCAAGTGGGTCAAGCCCCTCGGCTCGCTCTCGCGATACGCGGGCATGGCCAAGTTCCTCAAGTTGGCTCGCGGCGTCCCCGGCTGGGTCTACCACGGCGTCGAACTGGCGGTCGTCCTCTACTTTGCAGAGGCTGCCTCGAGTCGTTTGACGTCTTGGGCGGACAAAATGGAGGAGCGGAGCGCGATCGGCACCAATGCCGAGGGCTTGGTCGAGCTCGCTGGCTCAGTGCGCAGCGCTGACGACCCGCGCCTGAAGGCGGCCCTCGAAGAGACCGCAGCCTCATACGTCAAGTGGCGCGATCGCTCGCTCCAGCCGGCCATGGACGCGACGGCGGCCTTCAATCGGCGCGTGCTGGAGGCTGGCAAGCAGGCCGGCAACCGCGGGGCAGGCCTGGACCGAGTCAACTCGCGCCTCGGTGATCGCTTCAAGAACCTCCGCGGGAGCGCCGAGCGCCTCGCAGAGAAGAACGACGCTGCCGTCGATGGAATGGTTGACGAAGCTCTCGCGAAGTTCGAGCGAGAGCGAATGGAGGCCCTCCGCGAGGCATATCACGAGAACCGTCGCGACAGCCGCTATGACCCGCTCCACAGCGCTGGCAAGGTCAGCGAGAACCGTCTCCAAGCCTACGACGACGAGGCCGCGCTCTATGACGCGGCGGCGGCCAAGGCGACCAACCCTGAGGTCGCGGCGCTCCTGCGCGACTGGGCCTCGGTGACTCGCCAGATCCGCGACCAAGAGAAGGCGCTCCTGGATCCGGGGACCGTGGACCAACCGCGCACCGATCAGGACGGCGCCGCAGACGCCCTCAAGCGACACTTGGGAGGTGGCCGATGAGGACCTCGATCCGCCGGGCGCCCCTGCTGGGGCTGCTCCTCGCCGCCGCCTGGTCGGTCCCAGCCTTCGCCCAGCCCGCGGACACCGACTTCAAGAAGCTCATCGAGCAGGGCCGCTATGCGGAGCTGGGCCAGAAGCTCCGGACCTACCTCGAGGTCGAGAAGGCCGATCCCAAGCTCAGGGCCTACCTCGAGCTGAACCTCAAATACCTCGAGCGGGGCGCCAAGACAGCCCACCCGGGGAACGAGCTGATCCTGGTTCGCGGGGCCAAGAACGACAAGACCTACAAGATGCCCGCGACCTCGGGCGGGAGCGAGCTCTTCCTCCCGAACTCGATCCGCTACATGCGGAGCAAGTGGGACCCGCGCCTCAAGCGAATCGGGAAGTACTTCACCGAGGCCACGACGTCCACGGGCGGCAACGGGGCGAACCTCCAGGAGCTCGAGCGGATCATTGAGCACCACAAGGGCGGCGGGCTGGGGACGGGGGCCAACAGCACCAAGAGCGTCCTGATCTCGGCCTCGACTGCTCCCCAGCAGCTCTTCGGCCCTCCCTACTACATTTTGAAGGTGGCCCCGGAGCGGGCGATCTTCAACTGGAAGGGCCTCGCGGGTGAGAAGGAGGTCCTGCTCCCCTTCTGGGTCCTGCCCCACGAGATCGTGGCCAAGTGCGCGACCTACCAGGAGGTCCTCAACCACCCCCTCTACCAAGAGAGCAAGCTCAAGAACGTCGAGTTCCGCAGCTACGGCTACAGCGCGGGCGGCAACGCCAACAACTGGGAGGTGATCGAGAACAACATCCGCAACGGTCGCGCGCCCATGGAGGGCTTGGCTGGTTTCAACAGCTACTTCCCTGGGCAGCCGGGCCCGATCGGCCCTAGCGCCCCGCCCGAATACCTCGAGCGCTTCAAGGCCCGCGTCGAGGGTCGCGGCGGCGTGGTCGAGTTCGTCGAGCCCGGCGATAAGCGGCTCCCCAAGGCGGCGCAAGCGCGGACCTACCTCGACCACCTGGGTCGACCCCACGTCCTGCTCCGCAAGGGCGAGGTCCCCTCCAAGGTCGCGCTCCTCGACGAGCTGACCCACGTGATCCAGCTCAAGCAGCTCCTCAAGGCCCAGAACAAGGGCGCCGTCGAGGAGCTCCTGCTCAAGGCGCGGGCTGGCGACGCCAAGGCCAAGGACATCGTCAACCGCTTCGAGATCCGGGCCAAGAAGCTGGTCAACAGCATGGTCCCGGCCAACGACGTCGCGACCAAGAACGCGCTCAAGCGCTCCATCGAGCACCTCCAGAAGGAGCTCGACCCCTACCGCAAGACGCGGCGCGCCAACGGCACCATCGACTGGAAGCGGGCCGGGAAGCAGTTCGGCTCGGGCCTCGGCCACTTCACCCTGGCGCTCTTCCTCAAGGAGCTCGCGGTCGTCAGCCAGACCGGCGACGCGCTCCTGATCGAGGAGTTCTTCCAGGGCCTGCTCAAGACCGACTTCTATGTCCACTACGGACTCTTCTCCTTCGGCGCCGCCGCGACGGACATGGCCTACGGCAAATACCTCGAGAAGCACGTCTCGCGCTACGTCCGCCCGCGCTTCGTCAACAGCGTGCTGCGGAGCCAGCTCAGCCTGGCCGTCGGCATGGCTCTCCCAGACCTTGTGATGGGAAAGTTCGAGGGTCGGACCTTCGCGATCAACCTGGCTGGCCTCGGGCTCAGCTCGGCTGCGGTCAAGACGGGCGTGGCTGGGATCCGCTGGGTCGCCAACGCGACTCGCCTCACGGGCGGGGCCTCCTTCCTCGGCAAGCTGGCCAAGGCGCGCAAGCTGGCGGCCGTCTCAGGCTGGGTCTACACCGCCGCCGAGACCGCGGTCGTCCTCTACTACGGAGACAAGATCAGCCGCAAGATCGACGCCCACCTCGAGCGGAAGAAGCTTCAGGACAAGGTCCGTGAGGCGGTCGACGCCATGCTCAAGGACCCCAAGGGAGACGGGGCGCGCGAGCGCGCTGACGCGGTCACGGCCGCGTTCCGGGACTATCGCGACTTCACCTCGCGGCCCCTCTACGAGGCCGAGGGGCTCCTGACCCACCGGCTGGGCAAGCTCGCGACCGACGTCAAGCAGAACGACGACGCCTTCAAGCGCATGCAGGAGACCGTCGCCAATCGTGGCCTCGACAGCTTGGGCGGCGCGGCGCGACGCCTGGCCGAGTCCCGAAACGAGAAGTTCCAGACCGCCGCCGGGCGAGCCATAGACGCCTACGAGAAGAGCTTCGCGGAGGCCAAGACCCAGGTCTATCGCGAGGGCGTCGCGATCAACGCGATCGACGACGACGAAGGGACCCTAGCTGCCTTGCGCGGCGAGGAGGAGCCGTCCAGCGGGAGCATCTTTAGCCGCATGGGCCGCGGCTCGGCGCGCCGGAACCTCCTCGACAGCGTCAGCTCCCTGCCTCCCGACTCGCGCCTCGGCGTCTACGACCAGGAAGCCGAGCTCTGGCGAGCCATGGCGGTCGCGCACTCCGACGACCCCCTCGCGGCCGCTTACTTCGAGGAGCGGAGCCGTCAGCTTGGCGAGGTTCGCGAGCTCGACAAGAACGTGGTCCTCGGCGTCTCGAGCCAGCCGACGCCTTCGGCGGACCCGGATAAGGACCCGGCCAAGGGCTTCATTGACGCCCTCGAGAAGCTCGGGGCTGCCGACGCGAAGGACTCAGACGCTAAGAAGGCAGAGTAGGAGCAGGTGGTGATCGCCTGGCTCCTGCCTTTGGCCTGCGAGAACGCCATGAAGGAGCACCAGACCGACCTGGTGTGGTTGCTCCTCCCGGCGGTGTTCTTGGTCGCCATGCTCGGGGCCACGATCTTTCTCGTCGTGCGTACCCACGGCGCGAAGGAAGACGGGAACTAAATCGGCCCTCGGAGTGTCCAAGCAGGGAATCACTTCCTCGAGGACTCCAGAATGCGTATCCCCTTCGTCGCCGCGCTGGCCACCCTGGTCACAGCTCAGCCCGTCCTGGCCTGCAAGAACGCCATGTCCCAGGCCCCCGTGGCAGCCAGCGAGCCCTTCTCGCCTGAGCTCCTCTTGCCCGCAGCATTCCTCCTCCTGACCGCAGGCGCGAGCGCCTTCCTCGTCTGGCGCCTGAGCCGCCCGGCAATCGGATCCGCATGATCCTGATCGCTTGTCTGAACGAAATGAGCGGCAGCACGCCGAATCGGACCCCGATCCTCATCGCGGTCGCCTTCTTGGTCCTCTTGATCGGAGCCGGCGGGTTCCTGCTCCACCGCTACACGTCCAAGGGCTGAGGCTCTATCTCTGTATTCCGCTCCGCGGAATGAGCTGTGTTTCTGTATTCCGCTCCGCGGAATGAGCTCTATCTCTGTATTCCGCTCCGCGGAATGAGCCTCGCTTCGCTCGGCGTCGCGATCTTCGCTCGCGGGGCTCGCGTATATCCCGACTCGTGCTTCGCACTCTCGGTTCCGCCACCATGGAAGTGTGAGCGCTCCCTTGCTTCACACCTGAACTCAGGCAGCTAGGCTGGGTATCGAACAAGCACCTCGCTCCGACCGGGATCTCCATGCGCCCTCTCCTACCAGCTCTCTGTGCTTCCTTGCTCTTGGCCCAGCCTGTCTACGCCTGCGCGAACGCCATGGAAGGCGGGGGCCCCAACGACGAGCAGAAGATCCTGATCGCCGCCTGCCTGCTGGGGATCGCGATCGCCGTTGGCCTCTACCTCTCCTCGCAGTCCAAGCAGCGCTCGACGGAGCGCTATGAGCGCTTCAAGGATCTCGACGGCGAGTAGCCTCGGCATGAGCCAGCGTCGATCCCTCTGGCTCGCTTGGGCCCTCTTCGCAGCGTCCGCTCTAGGCTTGGTCGCGTTGGCCGCGAGCCACTTCTTTCCCTCGCGCTCGAGCGCGCCTCCTCGTCCGACCTTCACGGGAGCTGCGGCGGTCGTGGAGCGCTTCCAGTGCTATCGCTGTCACGACGCGCCGGGCAAGCTCGTTCCCGCCGTCCGCGAGAAGCACTGCGTCCGCTGCCACCAAGCGGTTCACGCCGGCGACTTCGACTCGGAGTATTCAGCGGAGAAGGTCGCGGGCTGGAAGGCTAATCTCGTCCACTTGCGACGCATTCCCTCGCTGGCGGGGATCGAGCGCTTGAAGCGCGAGTGGCTGATCGAGTTCCTCCAGCGGCCCCACGATCTCCGCCCCGGGCTGGAGGCTCAAATGCCGCGCCTCGCGATCGGAGCTGAGGAGGCGGATGAGATCGCGCGCCACTTCGTGCCAGCCCAGGCTCTGGAGTCGCCGGCTGCCCTCGGGGATCCCGCGCGGGGACGGGTCTTGTTTCGCGGCCTCGACTGCTCGCGCTGTCACCACTTCAGCGGCGCGGGGCCCAAGGGTCCTCTCGCCCCACCCTCCGGCCTCCAGGACGAGGTTCGCCTCGCTCCTGACCTGCGCCACACCAGAGACCGCATGAGCGCGAGCTCGGTCCTGGCCTGGCTGCGGGATCCAAAGCTGGTCAAGGCCGACACCCTGATGCCGAGCTTTCCCCTGGAGGAGACTCAGCGCCAGGACCTCGCGGCCTTCGTGCTCCGGGCCGAGCTCGCGCCGCTGACCTCGCAGGCGATCCCCGCGCGTCTGCCGCTCCTAAAGCGGCCAGTCGCGCACGCCGAGGTCGAAGAGCGAGTCTTCAAGCGGATCTGCTGGCACTGTCACTCGGACCCGCTCCCCGTCGGCGGCGACGGCGGGCCCGGGAACACGGGTGGGTTTGGGTTTGCAGGCAAGGGCCTCGACCTCGGCTCCTACGCTGCGATCAAGCGCGGCGGTCACGACGCCCAGGGCCAGCCGGTGGACTTCCTGGCTCCCGACGCCAGCGGGGTCCCGCGGATCGTGGCCGCCATGCACGCCCGTTACGCCGAGGTCGCCGGTGAGACCCGCTCGGTCCGAGGCATGCCGCTGGGCCTGCCGCCCATGTCCTTGGAGGAGATTCAGCTCGTGGAGACCTGGATCTCTCAAGGGGCGCCGGAGTGACGGATCCGGAGGGGAGCTCCCTCGAGCGCGCGCTCCCGTGGCGAGAGGTCCTGGCCCTGATCGTGTTCTTGGGTTCGGCCCTGGGGCTCGTGGTCGTGCTCCGAGCCGGGCCGCCTCCGGGCGAAGCTCAGCTCTCGACCCTGGGTGAGGCGCCGCCAGCGGTCGGGTCGGTCAAGGCCTGGCTCAACGTGACGCCTGGCGAGGCCCCGGCCTGGCGCGGCGCGGACCGGATCGAGTTCGAGGCCCTGCGGGGCAAGGTCGTGGTCCTCGAGTTCTGGTCGGCTTGGTGTCACCAGTGTCGCGGCGCGAACATCGAGCTGAACGCGCTCCACGAAGAGGGGCGCGAGGACCTCCAGGTGATCGGCGTCACGATGCGTGATCGCTACGTCGAGGAGCCCGAGATCCAGGCCCACGTTCGGGAGCAGATCCGCTTCCCCGTAGCGCTCTTGGACCAAGGGCGCGCGATCACCAGCTACCAGGTCCGGGAGATCCCGCACTCGGTGATCGTGAGTCGCGAGGGGACGATTCGCTGGCAAGGGAAGGGCGGGACGAGCGCCTTCCGAGAGGCGCTGGCGATAGAGCTCGGAGCTCCTGCCAAGTGAGCGACGCCGAGCTGAGGGAGCTAGAGCAGCGCTTTCAGGTCTCGCCGAGCGAGGACCTAGAGCTCGAGCTCTTGCGCGCTCGGCTGCGGGCGGGCGTCCTCAGCGAGGAGCGGCTCAAGGTCGCGACGCTCTTGAGGCATGCGGTCAGCCGCCGCGCTCACGAGGATCGCGGCTTCCTTGAGGCTTGCGATCACCTCGATCGCCTTGCTCAGCTCGAGGCGGCGCTAGAGCAGACCATTGGGCGGGATCGGCCTGGCGGAGAGCGAGCTCGCGAGGCCCTCGCCAAGCAGGAGGAGCCGACCCGAGAGGCTGTCCTGGCCCTCGTGGAGCCGCTCGAGCACTTGCAGCAGCCAGCCAAGGCGCGTCACCTGCGCTGCTTGCTCGTGACCAAGCTCTGCCCGGCGGCTGCGTTCCGGCTCGTGATCGCGGCCCTGCGGGCGGCGGGACACCGAGTGCCGGGGAGCGAAGACGAGCTCGTGCAGCTCCTCGTGGACCCCGAGGTTGCTTTTGAGTCCACGCCCTTCATGAGCGACTACGACCGCGAGGCGCACGCGCACTTCGTGGCCTCGTCCCTGTCTTTCACGAGCCTCGAGAGGGTCGCCGACGAGGTCTTGCCCTGGGCCCTCGGCCACGGCGACCCCTTGCGAGATCGGCCTCCCGCGGCGCCGCAGCCGGAGGGCTCCCAATGGCCTCCCTGGTAGCGGAGTCGAGGCCTCGCTCATGAGCAAGGGGATCTACCTCCGCGTGCTTCCCGAGGAGAGCGCCCTCGACCCAGCGCGCGACCTGCCCGTCCTCGAGGCCCTCGTCGCGACCTGCGGCGAGCGCTTGCCGGGCGTCGCCTTCAGCAAACCCACAGAGCCCCACCCTCGCGGTGGCTACTCGCTCTTTCTGACTTGCCAGCCCGATCAGCGCGAAGCGATCGTGCTCTTCCTGCGCGCCGAGGGCTGGCTGTCCGTGATCTAGCTGAGCTCCGGCCGCCTCGCGGTGGCCGACCAGCACAGGCCGGGGCGGGATAGGCTAGCGCCATGTCGAGTCGTTCCGAGCCGTCTCCCGCGTCAGCGCAGCGGGGCGCAACCCCAAAGGAGCCGCCGGAGCGCCGCGCGGCTTGCGCGGCCTGCCGGCGCCCCCTCGACCTCTGCTACTGCGAGCACGTGAGCCCGACCCAGACTCGGACGCGGGTCGTGGTCCTCCAGCACCCCCGCGAGGCCCGGGTCCCCCTCGGGACCTTGCGAATGCTGGAGCTCTCACTCCCAGAGGCCCGGATCGGGCGGGGCGTCGACTTCGACGGGGATCCCCTCGTGGAGGCCCTCTACGCCGAGCAGCCCGCCCCCTATGTCCTCTACCCAGGGCCTGAGGCCCGGGATCTCTCGGAGCTCCCGCGCGACGTCCCGATCACCTTGATCGCCATCGACGGGACCTGGTCCCAGGCCAAGGCCCTCCTGCGCCACAACCCGCGCCTGGCTGCCCTCCCGCGGGTCGCCTTCTCGCCCGGCTCTCCAAGCATTTACCGGATCCGTCGTCAGCCCGCCGAGCACTGCGTCTCGACCCTCGAGGCCCTAGCGCGCGCTCTAGACGTCCTCGAAGGACCCGAGGGGCGCTTCGAGGAGCTCCTCCTAGCGCCCCTACGCGCGCTGGTCTCGGATCAGCTCCGGCTGACGCGCGAGCGACCGAGCTATCGAACCCGCCGAGCCCGCGGGCCCAGGCCCAAGAGGCCCCCCCAGCCCGACACGGCGGCGCAGCTGGCCGCGAGCTGGGAGCGCCTGGTCTGCGTGCAAGGAGAGGCCAACGCCTGGCCCGCCAGCCACCCCGAGCCCGGAGAGCCCGAGCTGGTCCAGTGGCGCGCCCTGCGCCTCGCGACCGGCGAGGAGTTCTCGGCCACGATCCGACCTCGCCAGGTCCTGGGACCAGACACGGCGAGCTACACCGAGGTCGCGCCCGAGGTGTTCTCGGCGGGAGAGAGCTGGGAGAGCTTCGCGAGTCGCTGGGAGGCCTTCCTGCGCCCCGACGACGTCCTCGCGAGCTGGGGCTACTTCCACAGCGGACTCGCCGAAGCCGCAGGGCTCCCGCCAGAGCGGATCGACGTCCGGATCGCCGCCGCGCGCGTCCTCGGCAAGCGCTCGGGCCGCGTCGAGCAGTGCGCCGAGCGCCTGGGGCTCGGCGTCGAGCCCCAGGCCGCCGGCCGCTGCGCGCGGCGCCTGGCTCTCCTAGAGGCGATCGTCCGGGAGGTAGGTCAAGGCAAGGGCGGTCTATGAATCCCTGCTCGAGTCGTCCTCGTTGAAGCGGAGGAGGTTCTGGAAGGGATCCTCGATCTCGAGTTGTTTGGAGTTCCAGGGAGTCGAGGTGATGGCGGGCGGCGTCCAGGCTTGAGTGGCTCTGGCTAGCTGGGCGTGCAGGCTCTCGATTCCAGACGTCGCGACGTACGCGATGTTCCCCGTTTGAAACCTCTGATTCTCTGAGAGGTGAAGGATCAATCCGTCCCGCGAGACCTGCATGTAGACGGGGGCCCCCTCCGCGTAGTAGTGCTCCCAGTCCAGGCTGAACCCGAGGGTCTCGCAGTAGAACTCCTTGGCCCCAGCAGCGCTCAGGACCCTCAGGATCGGCACGCCGCTCAGCTTGACTTCGCTCACTTCAGCTCCTCGGCTCGTCTCGCTGCGAGCAGCCCTCGATCGCAGCGATCTCCGCTGGCGAGAGCTTGAGCTCGTGGGCCGCGAGGTCCTCGCGCATGTGGGCGGCGTCGGTCGTGCCCGTGAGCGGGAGCATCCCGACCTCGAGCGCGAAGCGAAACACGACCTGGGCCGGCGTCTTCCCCAGGCGCTCGGCTAAACCCGCGATCACGGGGAGCTTCAGCTCCTTGCGGTTGGCCGTCAGGAGCGAGAAGCCCTGATAGACGATCCCGCGCTCACGGCAGAAGGAGCGGATCTCTCGGTCCCAGCCGCGGCGGGCGTAGCAGCGGTTCTGCACGAAGCTCGGCGCGACCTGGGCAGCGGCGCAGAGCGCCTCTAGCTGTCCCAGGTTGACGTTGCTGACGCCCAAGACCCCGATCCCGCCTCCGCCGTGGAGGGCCTCCATGGTCTCCCAGACCTCGTGGTCACAGTCGCCGAGTCCCTCGCCTTGGCTGGGCCCATGGAGGACGTAGGAGTCGAGGCGATCGGTCCCCAGGTGCTCGAGGGAGCTCTGGAAGGACTGGCGGACCTGGGTCGGGAAGTCCGCCTGGGGGTCGTAGGGGAGCCTGGCGTCTTGCCCCGCGAGGTAGGTGAACTTGGTTTGGAGGAAGAGATCCTCGCGCGTCACGAGCCCGGCCTGGATCGCGTCAGCGATCCCCTCGCCGACTCCGACCTCGTGATAGTGCTTGCGCTGGTTGGCCGTATCGATCGCGCGAAACCCGCTCTCGATCGCGAGACGTGTCAGGCGACGACTCTCGTCCTCCTTCCAGGCGGTTCCATACATGAAGTAGGGGCTGAAGCTGGGGGGCACTTACTCGAGCTCCTCGTCGCGGGCGACGTCGACGAGCACCCAGAATGAGTCTGGCGTCACTTGGAGTCGTCCGGGGCCTTCTCCTCTGCCGGCCGCGGCGCCTTCTTGCCGGCGGGCTCGAGGGCTTGGTTCAGCCCAGGCTTGGCGAAGGTCGCCTCGGGGTCGCGGTCCGTGGAGGCGTCGAGGTCCACCGTGACCGGAATGTGGTCCGAGTAGCGGGCCTTGTAGGCCTTGGGGTCGGCGTCGTGGCGCTTGAACCAGATCTTGAGGGACCCAGGCACGACCTCTTCCTTGAGCCCCTTGGAGATCACGAGGTGATCGATCTGCTCGTCGAAGTAGGTGATGGAGCGGTGCTTCTCGGCTGGCTTCAGATACTCGAAGCGCTTGGCGAGGGCCTTGGCGCTCGGGTAGCTCGGATCGTGGTTGAAGTCTCCTAGGATCAAGAGGTCCTGGTCCTCGCCGGACTTAGCCAAGAGGGCCTCTAGGCGCTTGCCGAGCTCTTCGACTTCGGCGTTTCGCTTGTTGACGTTTCGCTGCCAGTTCTCGCCCGTGTTCAGGCGCCCGGCCTTGAGGTGCACGACGACGGCGCGGAAGTCGAAGCCCGTCGCCACGGTCTTGAAGGTCCCCACGACGGGCTTGCGGTGGAAGATCCAGTCGCCGCCAGGGGTCTTGCTCGGGAGGTCGAGGAGCTCCTCGGCCTGGAGGAGCTTGACGCGTTTGGTGTTCCAGAGGAACCCGACCCCGATCTGGCCGGTCTTGAAGGTCCCCGTCGTTCCGAGGACGAACTGATAGTCCTCGCCGAGGGCCTTCATCAGGCGGTGCAGAGGCGCGGTCCCGTTGATCTCTTGGAGCGCGAGGACGTCGACTCCGAGCTCCTTTATGAACGCGGCCATGGCGGCCATGTCCTCGTCGGAGCGCGGCGTCCGACGCTTGCCGAGGTTCTCGATGTTCCAGGTCCCGACCCGGATCTGGCCCTCGGCGGGGCCGTCGGCCTGAGCGGGGAGGGCCGCGCCGAAGAGGATCGCCCCGAAGAGAGAGGCGACGAGAGGCGCGAAGAGGCGGCGCATGGTGGCGCTCCTTGGAGAGAGAGGGGGTGCTAGGGGGAGACGATCAGTCGTCGTCGTCGTCGAGGGCACCAATGATCCCGGTCCCGCCGCTGGCCGCGACCTCAGCGGGGAGGTAGCGCCGCAAGCTCAGGTCGAGGTCCTTCCAGTGGAGGTTGTTCTCGAGCTGATCCAGGAAGGGAGCGTCGGTGTAGAAGGTCGGGAGACCGTCTATCGGGCGCAGGTGGGGGAACTTGAGCTCGAGGTAGGTGTCCAGCTGGGACGCCGTGAGCTCGCTGTCGGGGTCGCTGAGGGAGGCTGGGACGGGGAGCCCCGCCCGCTCGAGCTTCTTCTTGAGGTTGGCGCGGACGTAGTCGCGAGCCTTGTAGGAGGTCTTGGTCGAGCTGACGCGCTTGCCCTCGTTGAGGATCCGAGCCAGGACGCCGGTGTCGAGCCTGAGGCCCTCCTCGAGGTTCGAGACGACCTCGGCCAGGCTCATGTCGCCCTTGCGCGCCGTCGGATCCTGGAGCATGTCGATCACCTTGGGGCGCGCGTCGCTGCTCCCGGGGAGGCGCTCGTACTGCGGCTGGCCGTTGTAGACCTTGAGCTTCTCGAGGTGCTTCTCGTCACCGTAGAGGGGGTTCCCGCCGACCATCACGAGCTGAACGTTGAGCTCGGCGCCCTCGATCAGGTTCTTGTAGCCGCTCCGTCCCTTGACGACGTCGTCCATGACCAAGAGGTCCGCGTAGTAGCCGACCTTGATCTTGCCGACCCGGTCTTCCCAGCCCAGGATCTTGGCCGGGTTGGTCGTCACGAGCTCCACGAGCGCCTTGTAGCCGCGGAAGATTCGCGGGGACTGCTTGCGGTTGTAGGCGTCGGCGACCTTGAGCTCCCAGAGGAGGTTCTTGGTCCCGGTCGGGGCCCAGTCGGTCCCCAGCGAGATCACAGCGCCCTCGGCCTTGGCCGCGCGGAGGTCGGTGGTCGCGCCGTAGAGCATGAAGTTGCTGGTCGGCGACCAGACCAGCTTGGGGTTGGTCCCCGCGATCTGCTTCCACTGCTTGAAGTCCTCCCGCTCCATGGCGGTGCAGTGAATCCCGACCAGCCCGGGCCAGACCAAGTCGGCCTCGACGGCGCCGGGGCGGTTGCGGGCGCTCTTGCTCGAGCTGAAGGGCTTGGTCGGGTCGTAGCTGGGGTCCGACCACTCCAGGCGCGAGTAGGCGTCGATCCCCTCGCAGAGGTGGAAGAGCCAGGCCTTCTGACGCTTGATCCCCGGCATGACCTCGTCCATGTGCTTGTGGAAGAGGTTATCGATGGTGAACGCGCGCTGGCCGATGACGTCTTCGTCGAAGTTCTTGAGCTCGACGTTGCGGACCAAGGTCCGGCTAATGGCGGGGCTGTTCTCGGCGCCCTGGGTCGAGGTCTCGCCGCCGACGATCGCGCGGACCTCGGCGTATTTGAGCGACTCGTCCAGGCGACCGAAGAACTTGCTCCCGGTCACCAGCGCGGCCGGGTTGTTGACGTCGCGCGCGTATTCCTTGCCTGAGGGCCACTGGTCGTGGTTCGTGGTCACCTTGGGGACGTCGTAGAGCCCCGTGAAGTTGTAGCGGAGGTGATTGTGGAGGTTGATCAGCCCGGGATAGATATAGCCCTTGGTGTCGATCACGATCGCGCCCGCAGGTGGCGTGGCGCCTGCCGTGAGGATCGCCTCGATCTTCCCGCTCTTGATCACGATCTGTCCACTGCGGACGCGGGTGTCCATGGACACGATCTTGCCCTTGAGGACGACGGTCGTGTCTTCTGTCCACTGGGCCTGAGCGAGGTCGCCGCAGAGGACGCCGGCCGCGAGGACGACGAGGCTCAGGAGGTTGATCTGGAGGCGCATGAGGGTCTCTCTCGCTAACGAGCCAGGAGCTCGTTGGCAGCGGCGGCGACTTTGGCGTCGGGGTCCTTGGCCAAGGTCTTTAGGAGCGCGGTGTCTGGGGTCTTGACGGTCGCGGCGTAGCGCTCGAGGAGCGCGAGCCGGAGGGCGGCCTCGGTGGGGCCAGGCGGCGAGCTGACGCGGCCCAGCCAGCCGGCCAGGACCGCGTCGCGGTGTCCGCGGGGGAGCTGCTCGCAGGCGGACTCCAGCTCTTGGGGCTCGAGGCTGCCTAGGAGCTTGGCCGTCTCTTCGAGGGCGTCAGGCGCCTGGCTCGCGGCCAACCGGGCGAACACGTGGGCCAAGAACCCAGAGCGCTGGAGGTAGCCGACCTCCTTGGGGAGCTGGCGCGCTTCGAGGAGTCGCTTGTGGACAAGAGGGAGGGTCTCGAGGCCGAACTCGGCAGCCTCGACGGCCAGGTCGATCACGCGCTCGTAGCGGTCCTCGTAGTCGGCCTCGGGGTCGTGCAGGTTTGGGCCCGTGCCCTCGATCTCCTCGAGCTCGAAGAGGATCGCGTCCAGGTCGCGGGGCCCTGGCGTCTTGGCCGGGCTGGCGCTGGTGGGCGAGGTCTTCGAGGCCGCCGGCTGAGGAGCGGCGCTAGGGCTCGGGGTCACGAGGGGGCTCGAAGCGGCTGGCTGGGGCTCGGGGTCCTGCGAGGGCGCGCTCATGGGCGTCCCGGAGGGGCGGGGCTTGGCGCCAGCCGACTTGGCGGGCTGCTCGTCGCACCCACCAAGCACTGCCAGCGCGACCAGCGCGCTCCCACGGATCCAAGCTCCTCGCCGCATGCGCTCAGTCCGCGCTCGGCTCGGGGAGGAGGTCGTCGAGACCCTCTATGACCTGGGCCTCTGTCCGCGACGAGCTGTCGACGAGCTTGAGGACGTTGAGGTAGCGGGTCTTGCTCAGGTCGTCCATGCGATCGAGATACTTGGAGCTGGCCCCGAAGCGCTGGCGCACGGCGTAGCGCGAGATCGCCTCCTGGTTCTTGAACTTCCGATAGCGCGGGGTGCGGTTCGGGCTGAGGAGGTTCTGGCCCACGACTCGCAGCCAGACCTCTTCGCCGGCCAGGGTGTTGAACTGCATGCTCTTGCTGCCGTAGCGGCGGACGGAGTTGTTACGTCGCCCCGTGACCTTCGTCCGGCTCCAGGAGTTGTCCCGGATTCCGGGGAAGTCCTGGGCCTTTTTGGGCAAGTCCATGGGCGGAATCGGCGCGTAGTCGGCCTCGCTGAAGCTGAGCCCGAAGTTGGGCTGCTTGGCGAGGGCGGCGTCGTCGGGGGTCACGACCTTGCGGAGCTCGGTGATCCCGCTGCGCCAGCCGCGCGCCAAGTTCTTGCTCGCGAAGCTGTCCCACTCGCCGCGCCCCGAGCTGGGGTGGGGAGCCTCGATCACGGTGACCTCGGTCTTGAGGTCGGGGTGACCGTTGTCCATGCGGTAGGTGTTCCAGAGCCGGAACGCGGTCTTGGCCTGCTCGCCGAAGAGGGCGATCCCCTGAATGTTCCCGCTCGAGTAGAGGAGGTCGTAGTACTGATTGCGCCACAGGAGCTGCTCGGGGAAGTCCCGGAAGAGCTTGCGGCCTTGCGCCAGGCGCGAGGGGCGCGTGGGGTAGGTGAAGGCGTTGACCAAGACGTAGGAGTGGGTCAGGCCGAGCTTCTCGAGGAAGCCCTGGGTCCGCTGGCCCGCGTCGCCGACCAGGCTCCGGCGCACGAAGGGGAGGCCCTCGGTCGGGCCCGGGTCCGAGGCGATCCCGAGGAGGCGGGCCGTCCCGTTGAGGCGGCCGCGGTAGAAGACGGCGCCCCAGTCGGCCCAGAACACGCCCTTGTAGTCGCCGGTGTTGGGGTAGGCGGGCGCCCGCGCGAGGTGCCTCGCGATTCGTCCGCGCGGTCCGCGGTCGTAGGCGTCCATGTCCTCGGCCGGGATCATGGTCCGGCGCACGAGCTTGAAGCTGGGGTCGCTCCCGCTGGCCTCGTCGATCTCAGCGGCGTAGTTGCGAACGTCCTCGACGGTCACCGTCAGGTTGGCGCCAGGCTTGGTCTCCCAGGTCCCAGGCCCCTCGCCGCTCAGGGCGCCCGTGAGTCCGCCGCTCTTGACCTTGGTCGGGTCGAGCTCAGGCCCGCTCATTTCGGCCGTGTCGACGTCGGGTCGCGTGACTCGGAACCAGCGTTCGCCGATCTGCACGTGATAACTGAGACCGTCCACCATGTAGACGTTCGCCTCGGTGCCTTCGAGGTCGCTGTTCTCGCTGACCTCGAAGTGTCCGGTCAGGCGAGAAGGGATCGTGATCTCCTGCGCCACGACCAGGCTCGGAAGCGCGAGCAGGAGGGCCAGGGATAGGGTGCGAATCTTCATGGCCGGCAGCCTAGCGAACCGCCAACCCTGAGCGAAGGAGAATCTGCCCTCTTATCGCCTTGTTCACGAAGGCTTTACATCCAGGCCTAGAACGTGCGGAAGCCGCCCAATCCATCGCGCCGAGCCGGGCGGTCACGCGTGAGAGCGGAACCGGGCTGCGGCGGGCTTGCGGACCCACCGTCGTCCAGTGGGTGGTCGATCACACCTGAGAGCAAGCCCGGCGCGTCCGT
>Ga0316202_10000260_pt1 | contig 70389 bp, 55 predicted proteins | sample 3monrhotite_MG_FD_204934 | JGI IMG/M metagenome (GOLD analysis project Ga0316202, IMG submission 204934) | Microbial mat bacterial communities from mineral coupon in-situ incubated in ocean water Damariscotta River, Maine, United States -... | ecosystem: Environmental > Aquatic > Marine >...
CCCGTTCGCCCCGGGCCCGGGCCGCTCTCCCCGCCCGGGCGGCCGCGCCCCCCCCCCCCCCCCCCCCCAACCCGGGGGGGGTTTTTTTGGGGGGGGGCTGTTTTTGGGGGGGGCCGCCCCCCCCCCAAACCCCCCATCTTTGGCGGGTTGGGCGGGCGCGGGTCCGAGTTCCCTTCGTCGCACTTTGAGATCGTGTTGGGTGTCGGAGAGCGGGAGGTGGCGACTGCGGGAACTGGACCCTGATCGGGTTGGATTGAGCGAGGGCCGGTTGCGTGTCCGGTTTATTGGGGGGGCTGCGAGCCCTCGCGGCGTCGGCCTTGGCCCAGCTCCTCGCAACCGAACACGACGCAGCCGTCGTTCTCCTCGCGGCAGTCCTCGTGCATGTGCGTTCCGCACTCGCGACAGGCGCTCTCAGGGGCTTCTGCTAGGTCATCTCGGCAGTAGGGGCAGATTCGGGCCCCCTGGCCCTCCGAGCGCAGGAGCCCGCCTGTCTCGCAGATCACTCCGATTCGCGAGAGGGACTCGAGATCGCGGCGGACGACCTCGGGATCCGGCAGAGCCGAGATGCAGGGCCCGCGGAGGACCAAGACGCCCTCCTCGGAGGAGAGGCTCTTCCAGCCGCGCTTCCAGAGGCGAGCGAGGTGAGCTGCGAAGACCTCGCCTCGAGCCAGCTCACGAACTCGAGGGCCGCCGAGGCCCGACCAGGACTCACCGAACCAGCCGGGAGTCACCTCGAAGGGGGGCACTCGGGACCACGCCCAGAGCTTGACCACCAAGAGCGAGCTGACCTCGAGGTAGGCGATCTCGATGTATTCCCCCCGGAGGAAGCCCTCGACGCGGGGCTCGTCTCCGGCGGCCAGCTCTCCTTCGAAGATAGGCGCGTAGCTCGCGAGGGCGTCTCGCGCCGTGGCGCGGTCGTCGGCTCGGAGTCCCTTCGTGGCTTGATCAAAGAGCGCCTGGACAGCGGAGAGGATGAAGGCTCCGACCACCACGAAGGCGAGGAGCCCAGCCAGAACGCTCAGCGCGGCGACGAACTCATGGTCGAGGTTCACGCCGAGGTGTCGTCCGAAGACGACTCAGGCGCGGCACGCTCGACCCAGTAGTGCTGCTTGTGGGCGCGGGCCTCGAAGCGCTCCGCGCTGGCGCGGGCTTCGGCCTCGCTCGCGAAGCGCTCGACGAGGAAGCGGCTCCCGTTGTCGTCAACGCGCCACAGCGCCCAGGGCAGGTCGGCCATCCCTCTAGAAGTTCACGCCCATTCCGAAGTGGAAGAACATGATGCTCAGCTCCTGTTCGGAGTTGCTGAGGGTGAAGTTGCCGCGGTGGTTGCCGGTCCGGAGCGTGGTCGGGAGGGCGTATTCCCAGCCGAAGTTCAGCTCGACGAGGGGGCCCCAGTGGAAGGTGAACCCGGCCGTGACGTGGTGCTCGGCGATGGTCGGCTGCTGGGGGAGGGTCGTCCCGCCAGGGGTCGGGTTCTTGCCGTAGTTCCAGCCGGCGCGGAGGACGAGCTCGTAGCTCGGGACGCCCTCGACGATGTCGTCGCCGCGAAGGGCCAGGACGCTGGCGCCGACGGCGAACACGTGCTGGTCGTCGAAGTCGAGGGGGATCCGAACCCGCAGCGAGGGCGAGGTGATGATGTCTAGGTTCTCGTTGGTGCCGTTGTTGAGGCGAGCCTTGAAGACCCGGAACACCTCGGACCAGAGAATGAAGGTGTAGTCGAAGCCAATCGAGACGCGCTCGTGGGGGTTGATCGCGAACCCGAGCCCGAACATGCGGGGGAACTCGAAGTCTTGGATGCGCACGTCGTAGACGCTCGCGAAGCCGAGGGCCGCGTTGACGCGAGCGTCGACGATGGACAGGAGGCCGGCGTTGCCTTGGGTCAGGTTGTTGATCTCGTCGGAGGCGTCAACGCTCGCGCGTCCGAGGATATCGGTGCTGTAGGTCCGGTCCTGATAGATCATGCCGGCCGAGAAATACTTGCTGCGGAACTGGATCCCGGCTCGAAAGCTGAGGCCCCACTGCCCGTTGTTGTGCTCGGTGTTCGTGGTCCCGTCGTCGATGTCGGCGACGGTCAGGATCTGCGGGTTGACGTTGAGGATCGAGTTGGCGAACTCGAAGTCGTCGCGGAGGACAGCCGAGGGCTGAGCGATGCCGCCGTCGAGCTCGAACTTGGTGTGGCGGACCTGAAGGGTCAGGCCAGCCGAGAAGTACTTGTTGAAGCGGTAGGCGATGCTGGGCGCGATGATGAGGCTCAGGACGTCGGTCTCCCAGTCGACGGGGCCGGCGACCAGGGGCGTCTGCATGTCGGCCATCTTGACCTTGCCGCCGGTCAGCGGGAACACGCCAAACCCGATCCGGACCTTGCTTCCGTAGAGCTCGTATTCGCTCAGCTCGCCGAGGTCGTCGCCTGCGCCTTCGGCTTCGGTCACGTCAGCGGGCGGGCCTTTGGCCGCGCCCTCCTCCTCGGGCTCCTCTTCGTCTTCGAGGCCCCAGCTCCCGAGGTCGAAGATGGGGGCGATCTCCCAGTCCTTCTCGGGGTCCACGAAGGTCCCGAAGGAGAAGGCGGGCAGGGGCACGAAGAGCCCAGCCTCGTTGTCGAACTCGCCGAACTGGTTCCGCCATTTGACGTCGGGCATGATGATGGCCCAGTTTTGGTCGAGGCGATTGCCATAGACGAAGGCCATGCCGGCGGGGTTGGTCGCGGGACCCGTCCCGTCGTCGGCGTAGGCGTAGTCCACGCCGCCGCGGCCCGCGGCGCGCGGTCCGTTGGCGGTCAGGCGGAGTCCGTTCGTGGCGTAGGCGCCCCCCGCCAATGCAAGCGTCAGGAGCCCCACGTAGCAGAGCTGGGTCTTTCGAAGCACAGGTCCTCCCCCGGTCGGCCCACCATAGCGAGCCAGCCCTAGGGCACAAACCATTTACGCCCCAGGGGCGATCCAAAGACCCTGGCGGCGTGGCTCGTCGCGGGTGGCCTGAGGGTTAGCGTGTGCCTCGCAGCGGAGCTTCGTGGTGAGGCTCGCTCGGCGAGGTGCACCCTGGAAGGCGTCCCACGAGACCCAGACCGAGGCTCCGGGCTCCCGCCGCGTTGGCGAGAGCGCCAAGCGGCCCTGGCCGCCCGTGTCTCGGTTCCCAGCGGCGACTCTGGGCTGGGGCCGGCTCCGCGGGTCTTGGCCCTCGACGTTCAATACGCGGGCGAGGTCGCGCACCTGGGCGGAGCCCTTCTGCGCGCAGGCGAAGAAACGCGAACCTTCGTGGGGCGAGCCGCGGCAGGGGCCCCCTATGTCCCCGGGGCCTTCTGCTTCCGCGAGGGCCCGCCGCTGATCGCTTTCGTAGAGGCCTTGCGCGCGAGGGGCGAGGCCCCGGACCTGCTCCTCGTGGACGGCCACGGGATCGCGCACCCGCGGCGAATCGGCGTCGCGTCTTGGGTCGGCGTCGAGACGGGGATCGCGAGCGTGGGCTGCGCCAAGGGGACGCTCCTGCGCGCTGATTTCTCGTCGCTTGGCTCCGAGCGCGGCGACCGAGTCGAGGTCCTCCTGGAGGGAGAGGTCGTGGGCTACGTGCTGCGCACCCGTCGCGACGTGAAGCCCGTCTTCGTCAGTCCAGGACACCGGATCTCGCTCGAAGAGAGCGTCGAGCGCGTCCTGCAGCTCCCGGGGGAGTATCGAGTCTCAGACCCCCTCCGCGCAGCGGACCACGCCGCGCGCCAAGGCGCCAAGGGCGCCCCCGAGGCGGGGTGGGTCCAGCTGGGCACGCTCAGCTCCTCTACCCGATCGGACTGAGTCCACGTGCCTCAGTCGGGCGAGTTGGGTAGGGTCTAGGCCATGGCGGACCCTAGGCGGGACGACTTAGAGCTCTCCGAGGGGCGCGAAGGCCCTCAGAGCCAGGAGCCTGGGAGTCACCTTCCGCGCCCCGGCTCGGGGAACGAGTCCGACGCGGATCCGATCCTGAGCAGCTCCGTCGGCTCCCTCTTCGGCGGACCCGCAGGCCCGCCTCGCGCCGCGAGGGCGCCCACCGGGTCGGGCGTGCAGCAGCGCGTCGGGAGCTACCTCGTCGAGGGAGAGCTGGGGCGCGGGGCCATGGGCGTGGTCTACGTCGCTCGCGATCAAGGGACGGGTCGTCGGGTCGCGCTCAAGCTGATCCAAGGTGACGTGGACGCGCGTCGCCTGGAGCGCTTTCGTCGCGAGGGAGAGCTGACGGCGCGCCTGCGCCACCCCGGAGTGGTCGGGGTCCACTCGGCGGGGACCTGGGAGGGCAAGCCCTACCTGGCCTACGAGCTGGTCGAAGGCGCTAGGACGCTCGATCAGGCCTTCAAGGAGCGCGAGCTCGTCGAGCGCGTCGAGCTCGTCCGCGATACGGCCCGCGCCCTCGGCGCAGCCCATGAGATCGGGATCACCCACCGCGACATCAAGCCTGACAACGTCCTCGTCGACGACCAGGGGCGGGTGCGGGTCGCGGACTTCGGGCTCGCGACGGCCCAGGACCTCGAGACCCTGACTCGGACGGGGGCCGTGGTCGGGACGCCGGTCTACATGGCGCCCGAGAAGTTCATAGCGGGCGCCGCGCGAGGGCCCAACCTCGACGTGTGGTCCCTGGGCGTCGTCCTCTACGAGGCGATCTGTGAGGAGCTGCCCTTCTTCGCCAAGTCGGTGCCGGATCTGGTGAAGGCGCTGATGGCCCCCCCTAAACCTCCGAGCGCGCTCCGGCCCGAGACGCCAGCCGACCTCGAGGCGATCTGCCTGCGGGCCCTCAGCTCCGAGATCGGCGAGCGCTATGCGGACGGCAACGCCTTCGCGGACGACCTCGACCGCTTCCTCCGGGGCGATCCGGTCGAGGCCATAGGTCCAGGCCTCCCCTGGGGAGGCCTCTGCGCGCTCTTTGGTGTCGCCTGCGGACTCCTTGTCGTGGTCTTGGCCTGGAGGTTCTGGCCTGAGGCGCCGCTGACCCAGCTCCCGCCGCCGACGGCGAGCGCCGCTCCCAGCGCTACGCTCCAGGCCTTCGAACTCGTGCTAGAGGAGCCGCAAGATCACGCCTTCTCGGCCACGGATCGCGTCCGCGTTGCGGGCATCGTTCGCTCGTCTTCCAAGTGGGTCGAGGTCCAAATCGGCGAGAACGTTCGGCGCCTGGCGCCAGGAGAGCGCTTCGCGATGCGCGCCCCGCTCCGGCGCGCGGGGCGGAACACCATCAGCGTCACGGTTCGCGACGCGGGCGGGGACTCGGCGACGCGCGAGATTCCCGTGTGGCAGGTCCCAGACTGGTTCGCTGAGCTCTCGGGGCACGCGCGCCCGCCCCTGCCCTTTCCCGCTGGCCTGAGCCCAGACCCCCAGAACCCCAGGATCTACCTCAACGAGGCCGACAACCAGGAGCTGGTCTACGTCCCGCCAATGCGCGGGACCGAGTCCCTTCGGATCGGGACCCCGGTCCGGGTCACCAAGGGCTTCTACATCGGCCGCTACGAAGTCACCTGGAGACAATACCTCTCGTTTTGCGATCGGACCGGGCAGGTCCCTCCCCGGCGCCCGAGCTTCGCCAAGAGCGACCTCCACCCCGTGACTCGCGTCAGCTGGGAGGACGCGACGCAGTACGCGGGCTGGGCCAAGCTCCGGCTCCCGAGCGAGGCCGAGTGGGTCTACGCGGCGCTAGGGACCGACGGTCGGACCTACCCTTGGGGTCGCTCGCTCACGGACACGGGCTCGCGGACCAACGTCAAAGAGTCGGACTCCCACCACGACCGCTACGAGCACGCCTCACCCGTCAACGCCTTCCCGCGGGGAGCCTCGCCCTTCGGCTGCGAGGAGATGAGCGGGAACGTCTTCGAGTGGGTCCAGGACTACTACGCGCCCTTGCCCAAGGGCGACGAGGTCCGCCTCGACCCCACAGGTCCCGAGTTCGGGACCGAGCGAATGACCCGCGGCGGCGGCTACGACCACGAGATCGGCTTCGCCGAGATCAACGACGCCCACCGCTGGAAGGACCGCGCGATGCGAGCCATGTTGCACAAGGGCTTCCGCGTCGCGCGCAGCGCGGAGTAGCTCGCCTTGTCGCGGCTCGCAGTCCTGTCCGACGTCCACGGAAACCTCCCGGCACTGGAGCGGGTCCTGGCTGACGCCCAGGGTCAGGGTTGCGATCGGGTTATCTGTCTCGGCGACATGGTGGACGGGGGAGAGCAGAACGACGAGGTCGTGCGGGCGCTGATCGCCGCAGAGGCGAGGGTCGTTCTCGGAAACCACGATGAGTTCAACGAGCTCGAGCTGGCTCCTGACGTTCAGGGCTTCATAGGTGCTCTGCCTCGGCGGCTCGTCGAGGGAGACGTGGTCTACACCCACATTTCGCCGCGAGACATGCCGACGAAGATCTTGAGCGGAGCCGACGCTTGGAGAGTCTTTCGGGAGGTCAGCCACCGAATCGTGTTCGTTGGGCACTCCCACATTTCTTTCGTGTTTGGCGAGCGCTCACTCGCCTACGGGCAGGTCACAGAGCACGCGTTCGAGTTCAACACGACCTGCTACCTAGACCCCAGCGACCGCTACGTGATCAGCGTCGGGGCCGTAGGCTACCCCCGCGACGGGGTCCGCAAGATCCGCTACGGGATCTACGACACGGCGGCCGAGAGCCTAGAGATCCGGGCCCTAGACGGCCCCTTGCTCTAATCCAAGAGAGTCCGCCTCTCGGACGGATGGGATCTCTGGGTCTGCGTCTCGCGGGGGTAAACCCCGCGGCTACGTCCGCAGTGGACGGGTGGGATCTCGGGGTCTGCTCTCGCGGGGGGATGTGAACCCCGCGGCTACGCCCGGCTCGTTTCGCGACAGGCTCCCGTGCCCGGTCAGCGCAGGACAACGTCCTAGAGCGGCTGCGGAGCCTCCCCCCGCGCCAGCTGCCCCGCGTGCCTCAGCCCCGCCTGGAGGATCCGATCGCGCCCGTTCCGATAGGGCAGCGCGTGCTGCCGGACGCGGTCCGTGGGCTCGACGCCGCGTCCTTCAATGACCTCGCCGCCGCTCAGGCGCTTGACGTCAGCGATCGGGACGCAGAGCACGGAGCCGTCCGAGAGCTCGACGAAGCGGCAGCCGATGCAGGCGCCTTGGGTCCGCTCACCGACGATGGGGCCGATCCGGCGCTTCTTCCAGTGGAAGGCGAAGATCTCCTTAGCGCTCCGAGTCCCGCGGTCCGTGAGGAGCACGACGGGCTTGTCCCAGATCGCGCGGCGACCGCGGAACAGACCCAGGATCGCGTTAACGACCCAGCTCGAGCCGCCCCGGCCCCGGACGTCGAGGACGAGGGAGTCGACGTCCGCTAGGGGCCCTCTCAGCGCGCGCCGGGTGATCTCGTAGATCTCGCGGTGAATGTAGTGGGGGAGGTGGATCACCCCGACCTTGACCCCGCCCACGGTCTCGATCCGGACCGAGCGACGCGCGGCGTCTATGAGGCTGTCGGCGGCCGGGCGGAGGGTCAGATCGAAGGGCGCTGCGCCCGCGCTTCGGCGAACTCGGAGCGCGATCTCTTGTCCTTTGGTGACGCGGAAGCAGTAGGCGTGGGGGCCGGGCATCCCGGGGTCGTGGCCGCCGTCGACGAGGTGAGGGCTCTGGGCCGGCGCGAGGCCGTCGAGGCTCAGGACCTCATCGCCTTCACGGAGACCCGAGTTGGCGGCCGGTCCGCCCCGCACCACGCCGGCGGCGTAGTAGCGCCCCTTGAGGACGGTCAGCTCGCACCCGGCTCGAACGCTCTTGCGATTGGTGAACTCAACCGCGAGTTCGCGGGCCCACACGTCGTGCTCGAGAAGCGCGAGGTGGCTGACCTTGAGCTCACCGATCATGGCGTTGATGATGTCGTGGACGTCGGTCGGGTCTTGGGCTTGCTTGGCCTTCTCCAGGGCGCGAGCCAGAGCTCCGTCCCAGTCTTTGGTCCGCAGGAGGCGCTTGTCGAAGAAGTAGCGCCCGGTCGTCCGCCAGGCCTCGCGGATGACGTGCTCGGGCCCCAGGAGGTCGAACACCGACTGCGCCCGCTCCTCTTTGGTCCCCTCGAGCCGCGGACGGGCCTTCATTTGAGCTTCGGCTGCGCCAGCTGAGGCTCCCAGGAGCGCTAGGGCGAGCAAGAAGTGCAGAGAGCGTGTCGCGTGCATGGGATCTCCGGAGGGGCCGTCGTTGTCTTCCCCTTACGGCTGGCGTGGAGCGGCCGTTAGTCACGGGAGTGTTGGGTGTTGCCTAGGGATTCAGATGTGGTTTCGATTAGATTGCTCGCCCGACCCTCTTGGAAGAAGGCCATCGCATGCGAGCTCTTGTCGTCGGCACCCTGTTCTGCGTTCTGGGTGCCTTCCCCGCCCTGGCCCAGCCGGGCGACCTCGCTCAGGTGGTCTTCGCCCCAGCCAGGATCCCGCTCTCTCAGAAGGTGAAGGTCGGGTATCGCTATGAGCAAACCACCGAGGTCGAGACCGTCCAGAAGGAGACCGAGTGGCTGGCAGTCGTGGGGGAGACCAAAGACGCTTGGGAGATCGAAACCAACCGAGGGCTGCCTAGCGTCAATCTTCTCGCCAAGGGGGCGGTCCTCGCCATAGTCGTCGACAAGAAGACCTGCAGGGTGATCGTGGCCAGGCTGGGGAGACCGGGGCAGCCCTTCGAGGACCTCAAAGAACTCCAGATCAAGGAGCCTCCGAATGGGGAGTGGCCGCCCAAGCCTGCGCGCGAGGTGAGCGTGGAGATCGGGAGCGAGCGAGTCGCAGCGGACCTCTACCTTGCGGACCACCCCTTTGGGGGAAAGCTGAAGACCTACGTCGGCAAGAAGGGAACGCCCCTGGAGGCGGTGCTCCTGAAGTTCGAGGGGAGGACCTCCTACGCCCTGAGGGGGAAGCCCAAGCAGGAACGCTTCGACCTCGAGAAGGACACCGACGAGAAGGGGAAGCCGATTTCGATCGAGGTTCTGCGCGCCGAATACACCAACGGAGAGAGCCGGGCCATAGGCAAGCACCCCGTGGCTCGCGCGTTTCGACTGGAAGGGAAGCTCGAGCTCGAAAGTTCCCAGGGGACGATCCGCGTCGTCAGCTTGCGAGCCGACGCCAAGAAGAGCCTCGCCTGGAAGTAGATCTGGGCACCTGCCCCGACCCTAGCGGCGGCGCTTCTTCTTCTGCTCAGGGAGGCGCTGGCTCTTGAGGCTCCCGTCGTCGTTGGTCTGGTCGTCGTCGACCACGACCAGGACCTCGTCGTCGTCAGAGCCCTCAGCGTCCCAGTCGGCCTCGCCGGACTCGTCCATGGACTCGTCAGCGAACTCGCTGAAGTCCTCGTCGTCGGCTTGGATTTGGCTCGGGACGTGGGCCTGATCCGGCTCCGGCGGCTCCCAGTCCGAGCCCGCGGCGTCGGCCTCGAGGTCGTCGAAGGCGTTGTAGCCGTGGAGCGCGCCCATGTAGCGCATGCCTTGCTCCATGGCGCGAGTCAACTCGTCGCCGACACCGCTGTAGTCGAGGAGGCGCTCGTAGGCCCTTCGCATCTTGCCGACCCGGCCTTTGCTGTGGCGGCCGGGGGGCTGAAGTCCATAGGCGACGAAAGCGAGGGCCTTGCGGCCCTGCTTCAGCTCTTGCTGGAGTCCCTTGGGGTTCCAGCCCGAGAGCGCGGTCAGGAGGTAGGCCACCTCGCCGATCTTGAGGTAGGTCGGGGTGGTGTAGATCCGTCGCTTGTAGGAGGCGTTGAGCCGGAACAGGACGCTGAACACGTCCTTGATCATGTCGGCGCCGATGTCGTCGACGAGGTCGAGCCAGCGGTCGCGCTCTTGGACGACCTTCTCGTGGGCAGGGACCTTGCGGTCGCCGCGGCGGCCGCTCTCCGAGCGCAGCTCATAGAGGAACTTGATCAGGAGGTGGTAGCCGTCGAGGCCGAGGAAGTGGCCCACGGCGCGGGCTAGGGCTGGGGCGTAGACGCCGAGCAGGAGCAGGTCGTCGCGGTCGAGGCGCTGGAATCCCTCGAGGACATGGTTGGCGTTGTATTCCCCGGCGCGGACGTTTATGTGCCGGCAGAGCTCCTTGAACACGCGGTGGGTCTTGGCGGCGTCGCCCTCGAACACGAGGAAGATCCGGTGCAGGAGGGAGTCGATCCGGACCTTGTCCACGCTCGAGAGGCGCTCGCTCCCGTCGGGTCCGCGGCGGTAGTAGAGGTAGCTCCGACGCTTACCCCGCCGATAGGGGAAGAAGAGGTCGAGGCCGCCGTGGTCCGGGGCGCGATAGGCGAAGGTCGCCTGGAAGGGGCCCGCGGCGTCCTTGGCCAGGCTCTTGACCCAGCGGTTGGGGTCCATTTGGCGCCCGATCAGGAGCGAGAGGACCGCCACGGCCTCGGCCTGGACCAAGCGACCTTCCTCGTCGGCGTCGAGGACCAAGAGCTCCTGCATTCCAGCGAGGACGTCGGAGTCGCTGAAGAAGGAGATCATTCGCAGGAGCTGGCCGCGGAACATGTTCCGCAGGAGGCGGTCTGGATCGAGCCCTTCGCCGGGCTGAAGAGCACCCGACTCGCGCGAGGTGGATCCGGTCGCGACCTCAGCCTTGAGTTCGTCCACGTCGCAGCGATCGGCGGCGTACTGGATCAACTCGAGGACCTTGTGGGGCTTCTTGCGGTGGTGCTCGGAGAGGAGACAACCCGCGAGGAGGGCGTCCTTCTCGCTGGCAGCCAGCATGCCGACCAGGGCCGCCTCCCAATCGCCTTCCACCTGGGAGAGGTCCTCGAGGCCCTTCTTGAGGAGGGGTAGGGCGCGGTGGCGGAGCTTGCGATCGCGCCGCCGCTCGATCTGGAGCTTGACCGGGGCGAAGGCGCACACGCGGCGATAGCCGCAGTGCGAACACTGCTGGCGGAGGCTCCCCACGATTTGGCGAACCTCGCGGGTGGTCGCGTCTCGCTTCGGAGGCTCGCCGGCGGGCGGGAGGTAGTCGCGCTTCTTGGAGGAGCGGCGCTTCTTCTTGGAGCGGCCTTCTTCCTTGGGGCGACCCTCACGCTTCGCGGAGCGCTCGCCCTTGGAGCGCTCGCCCTTGGAGCGCTCGCCCTTGGAGCGGCGCTTCTTGGGCTTAGGAGGAAGCTCGACGCCCTCGTCGCTCGAGTCGTCGTCGTCCTCGACGAGGGCGAAGCCCTCGTCGTCCTCTTGAGAGCGCCCCGTCGAGCGCCGATCCGTTCGCTTCGGACGCTCGGCAGCGCCGCGACGACGCTTCGCCATGGTCACGATCATACCTCTCAAGTCGGCCAGGACAGAAACCCGCGCAGGTTTGCTGATCGCCGACGATTCAAGGGACGGATGGGGGTTCAGCGCGCTGAGAAGGCGAGAGGACGCCGAGACGGCCTGGGGCCGGAGGAGCTCTGGTCGCGGGCCGCCTGCGAAAAGAACCGAGAATGAAGAGATTACGGGGGTTGCTGCCCTTGCGATCCCGTCGGTGCCTGACCTACCATCAGCGGCGAGGAATCCACCGTGCAAGACGACATCAGAGCTAGCCTTGACGACCTCGCGATTCGTTGGGAAACCCCCAAGGGCCGCGAACTCAAGAAGCAGGTCATCCTGGACGCCCGCAACAACGGCGGGCGTGGAATCGCGGGGATCCTGCGGGACTTCATGTATGTGAAGGAGGTTCCGCACGGCTGCGATCTCCGCTGCGTGACCCTCGACGGAGAGGACCTCTCGGACTGCAGCTTCGGCAAGGTCGACATGTCCTGGGCCAGCTTGGCTGGGGCGAACCTCTCTCGGAGTGACCTCCGCAAGTCGAACCTCAAGCGCGCCAACATGAGCAAGGCCAACCTCTCCTTGGCTCGCTTCGACAACACCGACTGCTCTCGCGGCGACTTCACGGAGGCGAGCCTGGACGGCACGCACTTCAAGGAAGCCAAGATGAATGGGGCGATCTTCGTCAGCTGCGACGCCCAGCGTGCCTCCTTCGACAGCTGCAACCTGGCCAAGTCCAACTTCCGCAGCGCCAAGCTGGACCAAGCGAACTTCTTCAACGCGGACTGCAACAACGCCAACTTCGACTCTGGCGCCCTCGAGAGGATCGCGGCCCAGCCCGCCAAGGCCTGGGGCCTGCGCTGGGACATGGATCAGGACGACTTCGAGCGCGAGGTCGGGCTCAAGTCCATGACCTCTCGCGCGACCAAGAAGTTCAAGGGCCTGGACGTCTTGCTCCAGCAGGTCCAAGCCCTCAAAGACCAAATGGAGGGCGGCCAGGCCGGGTCTGCTTCGACGAGCGTGATCCCGCCGCCGCCGCAGAAGGGTTCGGGCGGGGGCGACATGGTCTTCGGCGCGACCCTGAGGGGGACCCGGAAGTTGCGCCCCGTGACCGACGAGCCCGACTTCGTGGCTCGGACGGGGCCGGAAGCCGGCAAGACGATCCCCAGCGGCGAGCGGCGACCGCCGCCTCCGCGCTCGAACCGAATGCGCCGAGGAGGGCCAGGTGGGGCGCCTTCTGGTCCGCAGCGACGCCCGACCGGCCCGCAGCGTCCTCCCGCGGGTCCCCAGCGTCCGAGCACAGGTCCTCAGCGTCGGCACCCCACCGGACAGCACGCTCGCCCTGGGCAAGGACCTCCTGGGCCTCCCCGCCCGGGAACGGGTCGACGGCCTGGGCCACCGCGACGCGGTCCGCCCACGGGACCCCAGCGCCGGCCGCAGCGCCCGGTTGCGCCACCGCCACCGCCACCGCCGCCGCTCCCGATCGCGGCCTTCGAGACCGACGGCCCGGAGCCAATCGAGGACTGGGCGAAGGTGATCGGGCAGTTGATGCAGCTCAAGGACTCGCTGTCACAGATCGTCGTCGAGATCGACGGGGAGAGCAGTCGAATCCTCTACAAGCGGCCCAGCGACGCAGACTGAGCCTCGGCCGCGTTCAGTGCGACCGGCGAACAGCAGGATCTGAGTGAGCCTCCAGGGACAAATCGAAGAGACGGGGCTGGGTCCGATCATCCAGACCCTCTCGCTCAATCGTTATCGCGGGACTCTCCGCATCGAGACCGAAGCGAACTCGCAGTTCTTCTTCATCTCGGAGGGCGAGATCGTCCTTGTTCGACAAGTCAAGCGGGACCCGGTTCGGCTGGGTGACCTGCTCGTCTCGGCCGGGCACATCACCGAAGACCAGCTCAGCTCGGCGCTCAACGAGCAGCGCAAGACGGGCCGGATCAAGCGCCTCGGGCAGACCCTAGTCGACATGGGGCTCGTGGACGAAGAGAAGATCGAACAGTCCGTACGGGACAAATTCGAAGAGGACTTCCTCGACCTCTTCCTCCTCGATCGCGGTCGCTTCGAGTTCATCTTCGGCCTGACGCCCGAGGCGCTCTTTGGTCCGGACGAGCGCTTGGAGCGGATCACCCTCCACACCTCGAGCCTCATGATGGAGGCCATGCGGCGGGTCGACGAGTGGCAAGAGATGATCCGCGACCTGGGGAACTTCGACACGATGTTCCGCAACCGCCTCCAGTCTCAGGCGACGGCCATCGAAGACTACGAGTTCGAGGGCGTGACGCTGACGCGCCAGACGCGGGGCGAGATCTACCTCCTCCTCGACGGAACGCGCTCGCTGCGCGAGGTGATCGGGAGCGCCCTCGAGACGGGCGTCGCGACGCGACTCCAGACCTTCCTCTTCCTCCACGCGCTCCAGGCCAACAACCTGATTCGGCCCCTGGACTTCAAGGCGCTCCTGACCTCGGCCAAGGAGGCTCTCTCGAGCGGGAACGTGGCGGGGGCTGCGAAGTTCATTCGCGCGATCCTGGGCCGCAAGGAGAAGATCGACCTCGGGCTCGTCAATCGCTACCTGCGCTTCCTCGAGGATCAGCAGCGCCCGCGCCTGGCCTTCGACGAGGCCTGCCGATTCGCGGCGCGCTGCTTGGCCGAGGACGACACCGACTCAGCGATCACCCTCTACGAGGCGGCGCTCGCGCTCTACACGACGGTCGTCGTCATCGACCGACTCTTCTACGCGCTGCTCCGCGCCAACAAGCGCGAGCGGGCGGTCGAGGTCGGTCTCTTCCTCCGCGATCACCTCCAGAGCGAGAGCGACCTCAGCGTCGCCCAGCGGATCGCCCAGAACCTGCAGGAGTTCGCAGGACAGGATCCAGGAGTCACAGAGCTGCGGGGCTTGATCCTCAAGCGTCGTGAGCGAAACGAAGAGGCTCTGACCGTCCTGGACGAGGCCCTGGCCAAGTACCCCCAGGACCACCCCCGCCGCAAGCCTTTGATCCTGGCGCTTCGAGAGCTGGCGCCCGATCGGAGCGACCTCCGCGACGCCCAGGAGGACCTCGAGCTCCTCGAGGCGCGCCGCCAGGTCGCGCGCGAGCGAAAGCTGCGTTGGATCGGGATCGGGGTCACGCTGGTCGTCGTCCTCGCGCTCTGGCGTGGATACGCCGAGTGGCGCTCCCGCGCGCTCTTCGGTCAGGCCCAGCGCGTCCTCTCCAGCGCCGAAGACGACGACCCGGCCGCCCTCCGTCGGGCCGAGGTCCTCCTGGGCGGCGTTCAAGACCTGACCCTGATCGGCGCGCAGGCCGAGGAGCTGGCCAAGGAGGTCGGCGAGAAGGCGGCCAAGCTCGAGCTGGCGACCAAGGAACGCGTCGACGAGTTGATCCGCCGCCAGCAGATCGAAGCCAAGGAGGCCGCGGCAGCTCGCGAGCGGACCAAGGAGCGCGAGGCCCTCTCGTCCGCTTTGGCCAGCTTCCAGGCCGCCCTCAGCGAACGAGACTACGAAGGTGCTTCGGCGCGAGCGCTGGCGATCGAGGAGCGCTGGTCCGAGATCGACGACCCCGAGTTGGCTCGAGAGGCCTCCCGGCTCAGGGTTTACAGCCGGATCGAATCCAAGCCACTGGGGGCGAGCGTCATCTCCGGAGGTGAAGTCATAGGCACCACGCCCTGCGAGATCGGTGTTCCCCTCGGCCAGGCCCTCTCGCTGCGCTTGCGCCGCCCCGGATACATCACCGTGCGAGTCGACCTCACCAGTGAGAGCCGAGCCCTCGAGAAGGTCGAGCTGACCCCGGGCGCGACCTGGACCGTCGCCGTCAGCAAGGACGCGCTGGATCCAGCTCCGACCGCTAGCGGACCCTTGGTCGGGGACCCCAAGGGTCAGCTCCGTCTCCTCGACCTGACGGATGGAGGCCAGCGCTGGAAGGTGACGCCGCCTGGCCAGGGCGACATGACGGGAGTCGCCGCCAAGGGGAGCGTCGCTGTCGTCGTCCGAGGACGTCAGGTCAGCGGCTTGACCCTCTCGACGGGCGAGGTCGAGTGGACGCGCGAGCTCGAGGCGCGCGATGGAGCCAAGGGCGCGCTCCTCGGCCCCACCTTCGGTCAGACCCTCGGGCAAGACGTGGTCGTGTTGGCGAGCGGCAAGAGCGTGTTCTTGCTCGACCTGGCGACCGGCTCGGTCGTGCTCGAGGTCAACGGACTCCCCGCCCCCGCCAAGCTGCGGGCCACGGTCCTGGGTGACTGGGGCTACATCCCGCTCACGGATCGTGTGGTCGGGTTCGCCCTGACCCACGAAGGAAAGCGCCGTCAGGTCTGGGGCGAGCTGGCGAAGAAAGCTCGCTGGGAGCGCCCGGTGGTGGCCCTGCGTCCCCTCCAGCCCGTGCCCGCTGTCCAAGCCCTCGTCGCTGAGCTAGAGAAGGGTGAGCTGCGCGTCCTGGATCGGGCCTCAGGGGTCACGACCCCCATCGCGCCCTCCATGGGGGCTTTGGTCGGCCTGGCCGAGAGTCGGGGCTTGATCTACTGCCTGGGCAAGAACGGGCAGCTCGCGAGCTACCGCAGCGACGGCCTCGAGGTCATGGCCCCCAAGCCGGTCCTGCCCGCAGCGACAGGCGGCCCGATCCTCCTCGGCAAGGACCTCCTCTGCGTGGATCGCTCAGGCCAGCTCGTGCGCTTCTCACTCTCCGGCCGGCGCCGTCCGGACGCGAACCCCATCAAGCTGGGCCAGGGCCTGAAGCACCCCGTCGTGCCTGCGGGTGAGGGCGTCTTGATCCGGACTGACGACAAGCTCCGCTTCATAGAGCCCCAGGACGCGCCGAAGTAGCCGGGCTTCGCGCCGAAGCCGAGAGTGTCCTTGGCTGACTCTATAGGCGAAGACCTCTAACGCACAGAGATGGCGTTTCGGACTGACAATCGGGGACTTGCTCACGGATCGACTTCGCTCGCCGTGTCCAGCGAAGACGAAGTCCGTGCCCGTGCTCATGAGGCTGTTGCGAAGGCCGAGCCGAAGCGACCCGGCCTTCTCAGGCGGAGCTTTCCCTCCCTCCGTCTTCGACTCGCCAACCCGATCCCGCCGCTTCCAACTCCGGAGCGCCCTCGAATCCCGCGAGACGACCTCCGTGACCTCCGTGACCTCCGTGGATCTCCGTGTCCTCTGTGATTCAAGAGAGCGCAGCCCACAACCCGGTTCTCGGGGACGGGACCCGGGCACGGTTGCAAGGGCGGGCCTTCGGCCCACCTCCGCACTTCCGAACAGAGCCTAGGCGCTAGGCGCCTTCAGCTCGGGCCCCGTGTCCTCGGGGAACCCCTCCTCCGGGAACCCCCCCGACCCCTCGCGAGGTTTGGACTCGAGCTCCCCCAAGGTGTCCTCCGTCTCCCCTGCTCGGATCCGACGGAGGGTCAGGACGCCCTCCAGGAGGATCCAGACTGAGAGCGCGAGGAGCGCGACCGAGACCGTGACTAGGAGCCAGGCGCCGCGCTCGTAGAACCCGATCAAGTTGGAGATCATGGCGAAGCTCGTCATGCCCGCGAGGAACACCGTCGGGACCGCCAGATACCAAGCGGGCTTGCCGCGGCGCATCAGGTAGAAGGTCAGGACCAGGAGGCAGAGCGCGCCCAGCATTTGGTTCGTGGCGCCAAAGATCGGCCACAGCTCCTGCCAATAGGGCTTGTCGCCCCCGCCGAAGACCAGGATCAGGGGGAGGAAGGCGGCTATGGCTGAGGCCAGGTAGCGGTTCTGGAGCGGCTTTATCGAGTAGGCGTTGCCGACCTCTTGGACGACGAAGCGCTGGATCCGAGTCGCGGTGTCGAGGGTCGTGGCGGCGAAGCTGATCACGATCACGGCGATCACAGCCTTGGCGAAGTCGGTCGGGATCGAGAGGCCGTTGTGGAGGAAGGAGGCGCCGCCCTCGACGAAGGCTCCGAGCTTGGGGCCGAGGCCCTTGGCGGCCCCCCAGGAGCTGTAGTGGGCGTGCCAGGCTTCGCTGTTGGCGAAGCCCGCGCTGCAGGCCAAGAGGGCCATCAGCGCCAGGCAGCCCTCGCCGAGCATCGCGCCGTAGCCGATCGGGCGGGTGTCGGACTCGGTGTTGACCTGCTTGCTCGTGGTGCCCGAGCCGACCAGGCCGTGAAAGCCCGAGATGGCCCCGCAGGCAATCGTCACGAACAGGAAGGGGAACCAGGAGTCTGCCCCGGCCGCGTCGAGCTGGAGGGCAGGCGCTTGGAGGGGGGGGTGGTAGATCAGGAGCCCGAGGTACATGGCTCCGAGGCCCAAGAAGAGCTGGTGGCTGTTAATGAAGTCGCGCGGCTGCAGCAGGAGCCAGACCGGGAGGACTGAGGCCACGAACCCGTAGAGCACGAGCAGGATCACCCAGGTGTGGATTCGAGCCACCTTGAAGCTGCCCTTGGCTGGCGCTGGGCGGGCTTCCTTCCCGCTCAAGGCCAAGAGCTCCGCTGCAGGTCCGTTCGCGACGACCGCCGAGTCCTCGCTGGTGTCCGCCGAGCGGAGGAGATACTTGCCCTCGCTGAATGTGGCGCTGAAGCCCTTGCTGCTCGCTGGGACCGTGTCGCTGGCGGGGAGCGCGCGGACCGCGGCTTGGATCGCGGCGGCGACCTCGGCGCCGCCGCTAGCGGCGGGGAGCGCCAGGCGCTGGGCGGGGCGGCCGTCGAGGCTCAGCTCGAGGACGCTCTCTGCGGGGAGCTCGGTCGCGCCGGGCCCTGAGGTCAGGCTGCCCGGCGCGGGCTGGCTGATCACGGGCATCTTGAAGTCGCGGGTGTAGGTCGAGCCGACCCAGACCATCCCGTAGAGCAGCCCCAAGGCGATCAGCGAGGGGATCAGGAGCTTGGCCTTGAACTTGTAGATCAGGACCCCGATCACGCAGGCCACGAGGATCTCGAAGTTGACCGGGAGCACGGTCTCTGGGTAGTTCGTGAACAGGGAGCCGATCACGACGGCGAACACCGCGATCACGATCCAGGCGAGGAAGAACACCAAGAGCAAGAACAGGAGCCGCGCCCGGGGCCCCACGATTCGACCCGTGAGGTCCGCGACCGTCGTCCCGCCGTGACGCGTCGAGAGGAACAGGCAGCCGAAGTCGTGGGCGGCGCCTATGAAGATCGTGCCGAACACGACCCAGAGCAGGGCCGGGACCCAGCCCCAAATGACCGCGATGGCCGGGCCCAGGATCGGGGCCGCTCCCGCGATGCTCGTGAAGTGGTGTCCGAAGAGGACCTCGCGCTCGGTGGGGACGAAGTCGACGCCGTCCGCCTTGGCGTGGGCGGGGGTCTCGCGCTCGTCGTCGAGGCCGAACACCTTCTCGGCGAGGTGGCGCGAGTAGAAGCGGTAGGCCAGCGCGAAGCACACGAGGCCGAACACGGCGAGGGCGACGGAGTTGACCTGCGCGAGGGGGAGCGAGTGGAGCGAGAGCACGACGAGCCCCCAGAGATAGGGAGGAGTGAGCACCTCCAGGCGCCGCGCTGAGCGACGCCGGAGGAGACTGAGAGAGGGAGCGCTAGCTGGCCGAGACGGCTTGCTCGGCCCGGCGCTCACCCGAGTGCTGGAAGAGGCCCGCCGCCCGCACGATGAGGGCCGTCAGGACCCCGCCCAAGACCAAGGGGGCGTGATAGCGATACCACCAGTGGCTGGGCCTGAAGTTGCCCGACTCGCTCAAGAAGGCCGCCACACCGACCATGATCAGGCCGAGGATGATCGCCCAGCCCAGGCCCCAGAGGGTCTCGCCTAAGAGGCCCTTGGGAGGTCCGTCGAGGACCTCGATGGGGCGCTTGAAGAGGGCGACGGGGAGCAAGATCCCCGCGTGCTCCTCGCCGAGCTTGAGGGTCGGCGTGGTCTGGTTCTGCTCTTTGAGCTCGCCAGGGAGCTGAAGCCTCATCAGGTAGGACTTCTCGAGGAGGTCCGGGCTCCGCTCGAGGATCACCTTCTCGGCGGCCAGGAGGTGGTAGCTCACGAGGTGGATCCGCGTGGTGACCTGGGTCCCGCCCGAGACGGCTTGTCGGGTCACGGTCTGGGCCAGGAGCCCGGCCCGGAGGTTGGTCACGATCAGGGTCGCCTTGCCCTTCTCAGCGCCGCTCTCACCCAGGCTGCCCTCGTAGTCGACGTCTTCGACGATGTCGGTCAGGATCTCGTCGTTGTCGGTCTGGAGCCACTCGAGCAGGATCTGCTGCTCGCGCATCCCTAGCGCGGTGAGCTGCCGACCGATGTTCTTGCTCTCGTCCTCACGGAACACGAAGGAGATCTGCTTCCCCTCGCGCTGGAGCTGAGAGAGGACGCGGCCCATAGGGCCGAGGCCGGTCACGCAGTGGTTGGTCTTGCCGCTGGTCAGCACGATCCCGGTCTGGGCGTCCATGTCCTTGACCATGGCGTAGCGCGAGATCGGGGCGAACTCGCTGGCCCCGTGCCCGTCGACCTCGCTGACGTGGCCGCCGGCGTAGATCAGGTATTTGCCGCCGGGGATCCGCGCGAAGGCGGCGCGCCCGAGGTGGCTGGCTTGGCGGAGCCCTTCGCCCACGGCCTTGAGGACGGCGCCGTGCTTGGCCCGGCCGACGAAGGCTAGGGCTCCCACGACGGCGCTCAGGCCTGCGAGATAGGCCCCGAGCGCCATGTAGGCGTATGGATCGACAGTCAAGATCTCGTCCATGGCTAGCGCCCCCTGCTCTTGATCGCTCGGATCGCTTCGCGGACCTCGTCCTTGAACTTGATCTCGTCTTCGGTGCGCTGACCGTTTCGGCTGCCGGTCTTTATGTAGCTGTCGGTGTCCTTGGCGAAGAGCTCGAGGGTCTTGAGCTGAGCCTGGGTCCCGTTCTTGTTCAGGGCCCTAAAGCCCATCTTCTTGTAGAGGAAGAACACCTCCTCGGTCTTGCCCTTGGCGTCCTTGAGCAGGCGCTCGAGGTTGTAGGCGACGCGGACCGCGCCGCTGGAGCCGGTCCGGAGGAGGAGGTTCTCGTAGACCTCGACCTCGGCCGTGGTGAAGCTGTCCTTTTGGGCGATGAAGCTGAACAGGACGTCGATCAGCTCAGAGGTCTTGAGGCGACTTTGGAGGAGCCGAGCGCAATACTTGGCCACGACCTGGTTGAAGCAGCTCAGTCCGTGAATGAAGCAGTAGTCGATCTTCTCGCCCGGGATCGTCTCCATGGCCTTGAGCATTTCCATGACCCGAGCCGAGTGGCGTGAGGCCGACTCGAGGATCTTGCGGGCCTTCATGAGGTCCGTGGCCTGGAGCCCGCTGCCGGCGAGACCGCCCTTGCGCTCAGAGGCGCTCTGGACGTAGGCGGCCCAGCGGATCCCGTCCTTGCCTTGAACCTTCTTGGCGTATTCGCCCAGCTCCTCGCGGCAGTAGCCGTGGAGGAACTCGAGGTTGACCTTGGCCAGGGCCTCGGCCGCCAGGTTCACGATGGAGCCCTCGGAGCTGTGGAGGGCTTCCTTGAGCTTGGGGGTCGCGGCCTTGCCGAAGGCGATCAGGGCCGCGGCCTCGGCCTTGAAGTCGGTCGGGGCCTTGGAGCCGTAGGAGCGGCTGCTCGGGTCGCGAGTCCCTTGGGTCTTGACGTAGGCCAGGATCGCGTCGATCTGAGCCGGGTCCTTGCTCGCGGGGAGGACCCAGAAGTAGGACCCGCGCTGGACCGAGTCCTCGATGGCGAGGACGGCCTTCAGGCAGGACTCGGGCGAGTGATGCTCCTGGAGCTCGGCGCGGATCATGTCTGCGCGCTGCTCCTCGCTCTGGGCAAGCTCGACGAGGGCCGGCCCCACGTCCTCGCTCGGGAAGGAGCGGAGGCTGACGAGGGCCTCTTCGATCTCGGTGTCCCGGTAGCCGTCGTAGGCCTTGATGAACGCGGTGATGGCCGCGATCTGAGCCGGGTCCTGGGTCGAAGCCAAGACCCGGTGGAATCCGCCGCGGGCGGCGGGGTCCGCTATGGCTAAGACGCGCTCCTTGATCTCTTCAGGAGGGAGCTCGTTGATCAGGCCCCGCGCCGTGCTGCGATTGGTGGAGTACTCCGCCCGGTTGCTGGCCACGGCGAAGTAGTGGCTGGCTTGGCTGGAGCGCAGGAAGCCCATGGCCAGCACGAGTCCTACGGGCACGGCTACGAACATTCGCAGCCAGGTCGTGGGGAGCTCGGGCGGATCAGGGACGTCGTAGGTCTTGAGGTCGCTGATGTCGACCTCAGGCTGTTCTTGCTCACTCATTCGCAGATCTCGCAGAACCCTAGGCCGTCCACGGTCTGGGGTCGGTCACGCTCCGCGTTGACCATGCACAAGAACCCGAAGGGCTCGGTCGCATCGTCAGGGCAGCGGAACTGGTGAGGGTCACTCGGTGACACATAGACCACGTCGTGGGGGGCGACGTTATAGATGTAGCAGCCGAACTGGGCTTCGCCTCGGCCGCGGATCGGGACCACGACGTGCTCGTGCTCGTGCTTCTCGAGGGTCGAGTAGCCGCCAGGCGCGATCTCGAAGTAGCGGACGTGGAAGCGCGGGCTCTCGCCGCGCTTGCCAATCAGCTCTTGGCGGGTAATCCCCTTCCAGGTCTCGCTGTCGGCCTTGTAGGCCTCGGGCTCGACGCCCTCCCAGGTGGCGGGACCGCGCTTCTTGAAGACCTTGCTGTGGTTTCCCAGGGGGGAGGGCGGCGTCAGGCGCTCAGCTTGATCGGGGGAGTCCACGCTGCTCATGCAACCTCTGCGGGGTGCGCTGCCGCGAGGGGCAGCACGAAGATCTTGCCGTCCCCGATTCGGCCCGTGAGCGCAGCGTCGCGGAGCGCCGTCACGATCGCTTCCAGCTCGAAGGAGCTGGCCACGAACTCGATCCGGACCTTGGGGAGGAAGGTGATGCGGTATTCCGAGCCCTCGTAGAGCTCGAGGTGTCCTTTTTGGCGACCGTGTCCGCGGCACTCAGAGACCGTGACGTCCTGGACCGAGCTGAACTCGACTAGAGAGTCCACGGCATCCTGAGCCCGAAAGGGCTTTACGAAAACCAGCACACGCTTGAGGGGGGTCGCCATAGGGCTGGGAGCTTAAGCCATAGCCGGGCTGGATTCCGGTGCCGGCTGCGGCGTCTGTCTAGCGTTCTGCGCGAGGGCGGAAGGGCTCAGGGAGGTCGACCTCCGCCACTCCGAACTCGATTCGCTTCTCGTCGAGTTCGTTCACGAGGGCGTGGAGCTCAGTCAAGTCCTCGCTCTCGCGGAGCGCAGGGGCCAGCGCTTCGGCTCGGACCCCAATCGCCCGGATCGTCGCATCGCCCTGCTTCATGACCTGAATCGCCTCTCGGAGGGCTCGGGCGGCCTCTGCTCGATCACCCGCTTCCGCGAGGAGGAGGGCGACTCGGATCGTCCAAGCCCGCATGGCGGGGCTCTTGGAGCGCGCGGAGACCTTGCGCATTCGCACTAGGGTCTGGGCGTGGGACTCGCGATCGGTCTTCCAGAGGATCTCGGCGGCCAGTCGGTAGAGGCCAGTCCCGTGCACCCCGTCGCTCTCGCGGAGGAACACGGCCATGTCTTCGCTGGCAGCGGCGCCGCCCTGGAGGAAGTTCAGGATCTGCCCGCGCTCGAAGCGGAGCAAGCTCGAGTCGATCTGCGCGAGGTCCTTCTGGGACAGAATCCAGCCTAGGTCCGTGAGCGCTTCCTCGTAGCGGCCGAGGCCGCGGAGAGCGCGGGCTCGCTCGAAGCGCAGCGAGGCCTGATTGGTAGCGGGCGCCTCTTGCAGGACGGCGTCGAGTCCAGTGAGCGCCTCGGCGTAGCGGGTCAGCCGCCAGCGGGCGCGGGCATGGAAGACTGCGACCACGAAGCGCCGCTCGTCACGGGTGCAAGCCGCGGCGCGGGCGGCGATCGGGAGCGCTTGCACGCAGCGCTCGTGGGTCGCGTTGACTCCCATTTGGAGCGCGAGGAGAGGGACTTGGACGTCTGGAAAGTCGGGGTGCGCCGCCGAGAGGAGCTCGACGCAGTCGCGAGCGGGGGCCCCGACCAACGCTGAGGCTGCCGCGAAGCGTCCTGCGGTCGCGCGATCCGTGGTGACCCCGGCGTCGAGGCGAATGATCCCCGCCAGGATCGAGAGCAGGAGCTCGCGGAGGGCCTCGATCTCTTCGCGGGAGCCTTGGGAATCCGACTCCTTGTCGAGGGAGGCCAGCATCGTGGCAGCGGAGGCAGCGGCGAGTCGCTCTGCCGCATCGCGACGCCAGGGCGCCAAGAGCGGCGTGGACTCGCGCGGGATGCGTTGGACAGCGGCGTCGAGGGCTTCCGCATTGCGGCTCTGGAGAGCGCTGGAGAGGGCACCTAGCCCGACGGCTTCAGCGACTCCAGGGGGCGGCCGGCCCTCGGCCGCGAGCTCAGCGAGGAGGGCGTCGGCTTCTTGGGTGCGGCCTAGGCGCGCGAGGAGCACAGCGCGCCAGCGACGTCCCGCGGGCCCTTGCCGGCGGAGGGGGCCCAGGGCGCGTCGTGCCAAGCCGGGGTTCCAAGCTCCCTGCAGGCCGAGCGCCGCTCGCCAACGATCGAGCTCGCGGAAGCCGAGGGGTGAATCCTGCAAGGCCTTGGCGTCACCCTCGTTCGGGGCCAGACCTGCCTCCAGCGCGAACGCGGCTCGAAGAGCCCCGGTCTCCGGGTCCTCCCGAGCCAAGTCGAGGAGCGGCTTGGCCTCGTGGGCGCGGCCCGCCGCGAGGAGGCCAAAGCCGAGCCGGACCGCGAGCTGCTGTCGCAGCTCTTCCTGACCGCCGTGCTCCCGGAGGGTGGCGTCCAACCCGCGGAGGGTCGCGAGCTCGTCCAGGAGCGTGCCCCCGCGCTCTATGGTCGCGAGTTGACTCTTGGCCTGCTCCAGCGCTTGCGCGCGGCGGGAGGCCTGGTGGTGTTCGAGGGCCTTCCAGCCCAGCCCGATCACGAGACCGACCGCCACCAACCCCACGAGAGCGAAGCGGAGGGAGCGCGCGCGCTGGCCGCGACGCGCCTCTGGAGAGCGCTCGCCGATCAGGGCCTCGAGGTCAGAGAGGAGCTCCCCGGCCGAGGCGTAGCGGCGCGTGCAGTCGCGATCGAGGGCCCGGAGGACGACCGCGTCCACGTCCTTGCCCAATGGGACGTGTTGGCTGGGCGGGATGATCTTGGCCGTGCTGACCTGCGCCAGAAGCTCGATCATGCTCCGGGCAGAGAACACGCTCTGTCCCGTCAGGCACTCGTAGAGGATCACCCCCAGGGCCCACACGTCGACGGCAGGAGCGCGCGCGTTCTCGCTCGAGGCCCCCTCGAGCTGCTCGGGGGCCATGTGGGTCGGCGTCCCCAAGAAGGCCTCGCTGCGGGTCAGGCGAGTCAGGTCGCTGGCCGTCGCGAGGCCGAAGTCGCAGACCCGAACCCGCCCGGCTGGGTCGACGAGGACGTTTTGGGGCTTGAGGTCGCGGTGGACGATCCCCAGCGAGTGGGCCGAGGCGACGGCCTCCGCGACCTGGCGGATCAACTCCAGGCGTCCCGCGACGTCGAGGTCGGCGGCGGCCTGGTCGAGGGGGCGGGCGCCCTCGACCAGCTCGTAGGCGAGGTAGGGCGTGCCCTCTATGTCGCCGGCGGCGTGAACCTGAACCACCCCGGGGTGGGTCAGGCGGGCCGCGAGCTCTCCCTCGCGGCGAAAGCGCTGAATCTGGCTCGTCTCGAGCCTGCGGAGGTCGAGGAGGAACTTGAGCGCGACGCGCTGTCCCGTTGCGACGACTTCGGCGTCGTAGACCACGCCCACGCCGCCCTGGCCGAGCTTAGAGAGAAGGCGGAAGGGCCCAGCCAAGCGAGGGAGGACCTCTCCTCGGGGGCCGGGAGGGGTGAGATCTCGGGGGCCCCCGCCGGCGATCACGCGAGGATCTTGAGCTGAGGGCGACGCTCAGCCAGCTCCTCGCGAGCCTGGAGTGTCGTGCCTTGACAGAAGCTGAGGTCGAGGAGGCGGAGTCGAGGGCAGGTGCCCAAGAGCTCGAGGGCCCCGTCGTCGAGGGCTTGGCAGTCTTGGAGGCGGAGCTCTTCGAGGGCAGCGTGCTCGCGGAGGGCCGCCAGGCCTTCGACGCGGGCTTGGGTGTAGCTGAGGTCGAGGACCCGGAGGGAAGGGAGCTGGCTCAGGGGCTCGAGGTCGCGCCCGCTCAGGAGAGAGCAGTGAGCGAGGCGGACCTCCTCCAGGCGAGGGAAGTCGCGCAGGGCGCCTAGGTCTATGTCAACGAGGGACGTGTAATCGAGGGCCAGGGCTCGCAGCGCGCTGAGGCCCTCGAGGAGGCGGAGGCGGCTCCCGCTCGCGGAGTCCCAGCCCGTCAAGCGGAGGTCCTCCAGACTGCAGAGGCCGCCAATGGCTCCTAGATCGCTAGCGCTGAGGCGGCGCCAAGGGAGGTTGAGGGCTCGGAGCGGCAGTTGGCTGGGGCGCTCGAGGTGGCTGGGGAGATCTCGCCAGCGCCAGCCCGTGGCGGGGTCGGTCTCGGTCGCGACCTGGGCGTCGGGGCTTCCGAGGTGCGAGAGCGCTAGGTGTTGGGCTTGGGCGAGGGCGGCGCCGACCTCGGGCGAGGGCGGCAACTCGGCGCGGACGCAGACGCGATAGGCCTCGCGGACTCTCCCGACCCGGGCGTAGCTTCGCGCGAGCTCTCCGGCGAGGGCCGCGTCGCCAGGCTCGGCTCGGTGGGCGCGCTCGAGGAGAGTCAGTCCGCGGTCGCTCACTGTTCGACCTGCGCTCGGCACCAAACGGAGACGTCGACGACCTCGGGGATCAGGCACGAGGGCCAGCTCGCGGCGCTGTGGGAGGCGCGGGCGAGGCCGAGGTCGCGCTCGAGGAGAGCCCGCTTGAGGCGCCCGTGCCCGGAGCGCGGGCCGCCCAGGGCGAGGCCGAGGGGGCGCTCCGCGAAGTCTGCCGGGCGGTCGGCCATGGCTCTGTCCCAGACTTCGAGGCTCGGAATCACGAGCAGGCCCAGGCCAGCTTCCTCGAGACCCCGCGGGTCTGGGGGAGGCGGGCCGAGCCAGGCCAGCCAGGGGCGCGGGAGGGTCCAGGTCAGGAGGGCCCGCGTGGCGGTTCGTTCGATTCGAACCAGGTCGGCGCCCCGTCGCGAGAAGAGCGCGTCGGGGGCCGCCGCGAGGCTCAGGGTCAGGCTCTCGGCCCTGGTTCCCAGGCGCAGGAGGGGCGGGGGCCCCTCTCCTCGTCCGAGGTGAGCAGCCAGGAGGGCCTCTATGAGTCGGTCTCTCAGGAAGTGGTGGTCAGGGCTCAAGGGTCGCCCGGCGAGCTCATGGGGGCTCTCGAGCTGGAGCTCGACGCCGGCGTGCTCGAGGGCCCGGCGGAGGTTCTGGAGGAAGGGGCCCGCCGCACAGGCAGAGGGAGTCTCGGCGCCGCGGGCCAAGTGGCGCAGGGTGTCGCTGCGCCAGCTGACGCGAGCCTGCTCCTCGGTGGTCAAGCTCTCGACGGTCTCGGCGCAGAGGAGGGGAGTCAGGGCGTTGCTCAGGCCATGCACGGCCTGGGCCACGGCGAGACGCCGGGCGTGGCCGGCCAGGACGGACTCCCAGTGGGACTGGACCTCGTCCAAGTAGGTCCCGAGCCATTCGTCCCCGCCGGACACGAGGACGCCGCTGCTGACTCCAGGCGCCTCACCGGACGTCGGATCCAAGGGGTAGGCAGCTCCGGGTTGGGGGACCCAGGCCTGGAACTCAGGCCCGAGGCCGAGGTCCGAGAGCCGGGATCGCATCCCTGCGCGGAGGGAGGAGATGGGTAGGGAGAGGCCGCTGGGAGATCCCACGCAGCATTCTGGCCCTCAGGAGGTCCGGCTCGCAAGGCGCGAGGTCGGGACTATCTCCCTTTCTCGGACTTCGCCTTGGCCTTCTTCTTGGTTGGGCTCGTGTTCTTGGTGGGGCTGGCGGTCACGAGGTGGGTGGCGCTCCAGCCGCTCTTGCTCTTCTCCAAGCCGATCACGAGGCGGGCGCCCTTGTCGAGTTGGCGGAGGAGCCGGAGCTGCAGGGCGCGTACGACGGGATCCTTGGCCAGCTTGAGCTTGTCGAGGGAGATCGAGCCCTCCTCGTCACAGCGCTCCAAGAGGAGGACCGGGCGGCCTCGGCGGGGTTCTTCCAGGCCTCGGAAGGTCCCCTGCACCACGCGATCCAGGCCGCTCGGCTCCTCCTCCTTGGAGGGGGTCTCGACCTCGCCAGCTTCCGCTCCGCCTCGGGTGTCCGCGCGCCAGGGTCCTCCTCCTTCGCCGACCACCACGTAGTCGCCAGCGGTCTTGGCGACGGCGCGAATGGCTCGCGCGGCGCTCACGTTCTGGAGCCGGAGCGTGATCGTGCCCGTGACCTTGGGGCTAATCACGATGCTCTGGTCCGCGTAGCGGGCGAGGAGGAGGAGGGCGGTTCGTACGTTGGCGTCGTAGAGCTCGATGTCGATTCGATCTCGAGGCCGGGTCACGATCAGGAAGCGCCCCCGCCGCTGGACCTCACAGTCGGCTCGCTCCGCGACCAGCGCCAGGGCCTGCTTCCACTGAACCTTGCGGAGGCGCAGGGTGACTCGAGCCTCCACCTCGGGGTCTGCCAGGAGGCGCGCTCCCGAGCGCCTGGCGATCTCTGCGACCGCCTCGGAGAGCGTTCGGTCTTCGAGGTCCAGGTCGATCCGCTGAGAGACCCGCCGGGTAGGCGGGCTTTGGGCGCTGGTCGGAGCGCTCCAGCCCACGAGGAGCGCTAGGAAGGTCAAGGTGCCGAGGGTGTGGTGCATAGCGATCTCCCGCTTCGTCAAGCCTAGCGAGGAGCTCCAAGCGGCACCTCACCTCCACTACGGAGCCTGCGGCGGCGAGCGAAACCTCGATCAGAGGAGGTCGCCTCCTACTCGTGTCCTGGCCAAAGAGCTTGTCCATGGCGCGAGAGCACACTCATGCGGCCGAGCGCCTCTGGCGAGCCAAGAGGTGCAGGGTTCCACTCGCGAACCCGCCTTAGCGCTTACTGGCTGAGGTAGGGATTGCGGACCTGTCGAAGGCTCTTCGCGGGTCACCCGCTCGGGCCGCGTCACCCCCTCCCGCGCGGGTCTACCCGCCCTCGGATTCGCCACCTCCCCGACCCAGCGACCGCCCCCCGAAACTCGACGCGGCTCCGCCTCCCCTGCCTGTCGAGGGCTCTTCGCAGGTCACCCGCGCGGGCCCACTCCCGGGCTGCCGGCGCCTCTCCGAATGTTGCCGGGGCTCGCGCGTCTTGCGCGGCGGACGCGGCTCGCCCGGCAGCGCTGGGAGACGTGGTTCAATGCCCGCTCTTCTGAGGAGAAGTCCATGCGATTCGGAGCCCTCTGCGCCCTCTCGATCCTTTTGGCCGCCGCAGGCCCTTCCGTCCAAGCCCAAGAGGACGAGCAGTCCCTCGCCAGCCTCGTCGTGACGGGGCGCGTCGGCGCGCGCTACGGCGGCGAGGCGGGGCCCCACGCGGCTCGCTTCCTCGTCGACGGAATCGAGCGCGGCGAGGGTCCCGGGATCGGGACCTCGATCTTCGTGATCAGCAAGGCTCCTCTGCCCGCCAAGGCCCACCTCAGGCTGCACCTCGGCTCGAGCCACGCCGAGGGCTACCGCGTGCTCTCGAGCCAACCGGCAGAAGAGGGAGAGCCCGTCGCCAACGACGTCGACCTCCCGGCGCTGGAGGCCCTGGTCGAGTCCATGCTCGAGAAGGCCAAGACCTCGGACTGGAAGGGCCTCGCCAAGCTCGTGATCCCGCTTCGCCTCAAGGACCCCAAGGCGCTCTTCGAGCGCGTGTTCCCCCCGGCGTCTGCCGAGCTCGTGGTCGAGGAATACGCCGCCACGAGCAAGTCCATGATCGTGGACTTCCGCAAGACCTTCACCGCGCTCTTGGCCGAGGGGGCCGGCCCCTATCGCTGCTTCCAGGCCCGCGGCTCCCAAGCCGTCGGCCTCCAGCGCCGCGCGACCTTCGCCATGCAGAGCGAGCTGCCCCTCTACACGGTTCGCTTCGATCGCGCGGGCGTTCAGCTCTGGTCCTTCGCCTTCGTCGAGGGGACTTGGCGCTACGTCGGTCGGCTTCAGGCCCTGCCGCGTGAGCCCCTGGTGCTTCGCGTGCGCCTGAACGGGCCCACGATCAACCCCAAGAACCTGGGCGGGCAGACCATCACGATCACGATCAAGAACGCGAGCAAGGAGACCGTCGAGGTCCCGAGCGCCTACGACGGTCGGATCGTGCGCCTCGTCGGCCGAGGACGAGATCACTTCTGGGCCAGCCGCCTCCGCCCGAGTGAGCCGCCGGTCCAGAGCTTGGTCGCCCTCGAGCCCGGCGAAGAGCGGGTCCTCCTCGAGGTCCAGCTGACGGAGGTCCTCCGCCGCGACAAGCGCTGGTCCTGGGACTGGGGGGCCCACCCCGTGCCCCCCGAGTCGCCGATCCACCGCTGGCGCGAAATGGGCTTTGAGGGCGACGTGTTGTTCTACGTAGCCGCGGAGGCGGGCCAGAGGACGCTGCACAGCAAGCCGGTGCGCGTGCCGATTCGCGTTCGCTAGGAGTGGAGACTGAGGAACTCTCCGCGGATGAACTAGGAGAGGCTGACCTGGCTCGGTCTTTCTGGACCTGGTTCGTGGAAGCGGAGCCTGAGTTTCGCGGCTTGGAGTGGATCGAAGAGATCTACACGGAGCTCTCCTCCCGCTGGCCTCGAATCGGTGTCGAACTCGCGGCCCCAGAAGAGGCGTCTCGTCGCGAGATCGTGCTCACCGCGTTCGGTGACCGCAGCCTCTTTCCTGCCGTCATGGCCCTAAAGAAACTCGCTCCATACCTATCTGCTTGGAAGGTGGTCGCCTTCCAGCAGCCGAAGGGCTTCGGCTCAACTCATCGCCGCGAAGGGCTCGTCTTCGAGACCTGCGACATGTGGTTCTGCCCGACTGGACCCGGTGGGGATCCTTCGAGAGGACTCGGAGTTCTCGTCTTCGCTGAGTTCGAACCCGAGGACAAGAAGATCGCATTGAGCGCTGTGTGGTCGATTCTGGAGTCTGCGCTTGGTGAGTTGTGCGTGGCGGAGGAAATTCACAACGTGGACGTCGCCCCCTATCCGGACGATCTACACGAGCAGCTTCCCTTGCATGACCTCCCGGATTACCTGGCGTGGCACAGGAAACGGGAGCGCTCCGACTAGTCCAGCCTACTTCGAGGCCACCGACGAGCGTGAGCGGCGGCGCGAGCCGATCGGCTCGCGGTCGATCCGACCTTCGAGGCCGGCGTTGGGGAAGCCTGCCGTGTGGCGGCGGAGGATCTTGAGGACGGCCGCGTCGAGGTGGAAGCCGCGGCCGCCGCTCTCCATCAAGTGGTCGTGGCGCTTGGCGTCTTCGAGCTTGCCGCGGTTGGTCGTGTAGAGGTCGTCGAGGCCGAGCTGGTGGCCGACTTCGTGGGCCACGGTGTGGAAGCGGGCCGGGCTGAGGTAGGCGCGCCCGACGAGGGAGAGGTTGTCGTTGGGATCCGTCAGGCTGTGGGGCGTCGCCGGCGCGTCGCCGGGCGTCCAGCCGCGACAGCCGGGGTGGGCGAAGGGCGCGTCGGTCAGGACGACCACGACGCGACCGGGCTGCTTGAAGCCGCGGCGCTCGAGGGCGCCTTGGAGGAGAGCGACCTCGTCCTTGCCGAGGCGACCGTCCTTGTTGCGATCGAAGCGATCGCCGGGGACCGACCAGGGCTTGTCGCGCAGGGCGCGGAAGCGAACGCCGACTGGCTTGAAGGTCGTGTTGAGCTGGGCCTCGATTCGGCGCTGGGAGACCTCGGCCTGATCGGCCGGCACGCCCTGGAAGCTGCTCTTGGGATCGCTCTCGAGGGTGATCACGACGAGGGGGATCTCGACGATTCGAGTTCGGATCCAGGACTCACGCCGGATCACCTTCTTGTCGTTGTCGAGGTAGATCGCGGTCAGGGCCTTGTCGTCACCGGGGACCGGCTTGACCACGACGCGCAGGGGAGGGAGGAGCTTGCCGTCGCGCTTGCCGCTCATGACGACCCGCAGCTCGCCCTTGGTCAGGCCCGCGGCCTTGCCCGAGTAGCGCAGCTCGCGAACGCGGCCGTCGAAGGCCCGCATGCTCACGAGCAGCCCGCGGCGGGAGCCCTCGATCCGGCCGCTCTCGATCTGAGCGCTGCCGCGGTAGACACCCTCAGGGCCGAGGCCGTCGACCCGGTAATGACCCTCTTGAGCCGCGGCCAAGGCCGGGAGGATGGTCAATAGGAGGAGGAGAGCGCCACGAAGCATGCCTGGCCTAGATCAAATCGAGGTCCAGCCGAGATTGGGAATCAGGTCTGAAATGAAAGGACTTAGCCCAGCGTTGAACCGCACCTGGGGCGAATGAAGTTCCCACATTGGGACGATGGCGCGAATGTGGGACGAAAGCCAGAGCGTCGCGCGGAATCAGCACTTAGAACCGCGCCAGGGTAGACCTGGGCGACCTAAATCCCCATAATGCCGCCGATTGCGTCCCGGGGTTCGCCAGCGCCAGCTGGCTCGACCAACGCTCCGGGCACGAGGCAGCTCTGAGTTCGGAATCTGGACAGTTCGAGCTCCCCGGATACCGAATCCTGGGAGTGCAGGGAGACGGCGCCATGGCGACCGTCTACCGAGCCGTCCACGAGGGTCTCGACAAGACCGTGGCCCTCAAGGTCTTGCACGCTCACGTCGCCGAAGACCCCGAGTACCGGGGGCGCTTCCTCCGGGAGGGGCGCGCCGCCGCTCGCCTCGACCACCCCAACTTGGTCCGGGCCTTCGAGGCCGGCCACAAGGCCGGACGCTACTACCTCAGCATGGAGTTGATCGAGGGCGAGGACCTCGCCCTGCGCCTCGATCGCGAAGGGCGCCTCGATCCAGAGGAGGCCCTTCGGATCGGGATCGAGGTCTGCAAGGCGCTGACCGCGGCCGAAGCCGCGAACATGATCCACCGCGACGTGAAGGCGGAGAACATTCTCCTCGGCGACGACGGACGCGTGATGCTCGCCGACCTCGGGTTAGCCAAAATGCACGGCGACGGCTCGCTGACTCGCGAGGGCTACACCATGGGGACCGTGGCCTACTTCTCGCCCGAGCAGTGTCGCGGCCGCAAGGACCTCGACATTCGCAGCGACCTCTACGCCTTGGGCGTGGTCCTCTACTACGCGCTTCGGGGCGAGCTTCCCCATGGGCGGGGCGAGAAGCCGGTCGTGACCATGGAGTCGATCCTTCGCGATCCGCCCAAGCCCCTGGCTGAGGTTCGCCGAGACCTCCCGGAGCCCGTGGTCGAGGTCGTCGAGCTCCTCTTGGCGAAGGATCGTGACGAGCGACCCGAGACGGCGAGCGAGGCCCTCGAGCTCCTGGAAGAAGCTGCCGCAGGCCGTTCACCCAGCGCGAGCGCGGGCCCAGACAAGGCTCCGCGCCGGCGGCGCCGGCGAACGCGACTGACCCGGACCTCACGCCGAGGTCCGGAGATCGGACTGATCCTGATCGCGCTCGCGATCCTGGCGGCCCTGATCTTCCTGACGCCTCTCCTGACGCGAGGCCAAGAGGCCTACGCCGCGCCGCCTCGAGGTGCCAAGTGAGCGAGAGCAAGAACAAGGAGCAGGCCAGCGCGGTCACGAGCAAGCTCTCGGCCAAGGTCTTGTTTCGACGTCGCACGGCGACAGTTCTCTACCTCCTCTTCTTGGGGCTCTGCTTGGCAGGCACCCAGGGGCCCTGGTACGAGGTCTGGGCCGCAGACAAGCTCGTCGGTCAGCCCGTCAAGGGGCCGGACTTCCTCCGCTTCACCCACGAGAAGCTCCAGGAAGAGCCGGACCCGACGGACCTCTTCGCCAAATACCGGACCCGCAAGATCGAGCACTCGGTCACTCCGAGCAACTTGGCCGCCGTGTGCTGCCTGATCGCGCTCTTCTTGGTCGTCTACAACCTCTTCGGCGACCACGACAAGCAGCTCCCGCTCTTCATGCTGAGCCTCGTGATCGCGTGTTCCGCCGGCTACGTGGTCTACCGCGTGTGGGCCGACAACAAGGTCATAGAAGAGGTCATGTTCTCGACGGAGGGCGAGCGGATCAAACCGCAGCTAGCTCCGGTCGTCTCTGGCGGCAAGACCGTCGTCGCGGCGGGCGTTCCCAAGTCGTCCGCCAACCGACTCCCGGTCTGGAAGCCGCTCTGGGGCTATGCCCTCTTTGTGTCGTCGGCGTTGGTTCTTCTACTGAACGCTACCTACCTCACCCTCATCGCCCAGCGAGGCGAGCCGTGAATGCAACTTTGACTCCCATGCACCTCGATCCTTTCGAACACGAGACCTTCCACGACGAGAGCGGTCGAACCCTCTCCTTCGCGGCTCGTGGCTTCGAGATCCCCTTCCATGACCTCGTGCGTCATATCTCCTTCGACCTCGTCGGAGCGATCCCGAAGCCCCTGGGCAAACTGAGCGAGTCGCCTAGCGAGGGCCCAGCCAGCTTCGCGAGCGCCTTCTATCAGGTCGGTCCTTCGGTCCTAGCGATCACGACGGAGATCGAGGGGGCTCGCGGGAGCCACCGCGTCCTCGAGCTCCTCGGCTTGGCCGAGGACCTCAGGCTGCGGCTGAACCTGACCGTTCCCAGCGGCGAGGCCCTCGCCAAGCTGCCGAAGGCCGACCGCGAGCTCGTCGAGAGCGGACGCTCGCTCGGCCAAGCTCGAGTCTGGGGCAACGAGTCAGGGCTCCTGAGCACGACGCGCCGGGCCTTGGCCCGCCAAATGCGCGGCACGGGGCTCGACGCCCAAGTCCTCCCGGTGGAGTTCGATGAGCCGGTCTACCAGCCGCCGACGTCTGAGACCCTCAGCTTGGATCTCTTCTCGGACAACGACCTCCGCGTGACCTCGCTCCTCTTGGAGCTCCTCAAGGAGATGCCCGTCGAGGGCGGGCTGACGCGCGCGGCCCGGCAAATGGCTGCGAGCCGCAATCGCGTTCGGCGCAAGGGCTCGATCGTGAGCTACGCCTACGAGACGCACCGCGCGGGGACCGGTGTCCTCCACATGCGCCGGCGCGAGGTCGAGGCCGGCGCCGAGCGCCCGGGCTTGGTCCGGACTTTCGTCGTCGCCGGACTTCGCGGCGCGGCGCGGCTGCGGATTCGCGACCTGGGCGGTCGCGCCTACGCGGAATACGCTGGCACCAAGGCGAGCGTGGCCGCGATTCGGGGCGCGCTGATCTCGCACCTGGGCGGGCGGGCTTGATCTCGGCGAGGCTCAAGCGCGAGCGCGCCTCGACGTGAGCGCTCCCGCCTTCGAGGGGCGCTTCCGGCGGATCGAGCTGCCAGGGCAGGTCTGCCTCCACCTGGCGCCGACTCGCAAGTTCAAGACGGTGACCCTCAAGCTCTTCGCCCGCTGTGACCTCGAGGGGGGCGTGGCGACCGAGGTCGCCGCCTTGCCCTTCGTGCTCCGCCGCGGGACCGCCAAGGTCCCCAGCCTCCGGGGCCTGAGTCGCGCCCTCGAAGAGCTCTACGGCGCCAGCCTCGACCCGAACCTGGACAAGGTCGGCGAGGAGCAGGTCCTGAGCTTCACGCTCCGGCTCCTGGGCGATCGCTTCCTGCCCGAGGGCGAGTCGATCCTCGAGCGCGGGGTCCAGCTCCTCCACGACCTCCTCTGGGACCCGGTCCGCGACGACGAGGGCAACCTCCGCGAGGAGGAGGTCAGCCAAGAGCTGGAGAAGATCCGCCGTCGCATCGAGGCCCTGATTGACGACAAGGGCGCCTACGCCTCCGAGCGCTGCGTGTGGCACATGTGCCAGGACGAGCCCTACTCCGTGTTCGAGTTCGGCTCCCTCGACGACCTCCCGAGCCTCGACGGGGCGCGCCTCGACGCGCGGCGGCGAGCCTTGGTCGAGCGAGCGCCGCTGGATATCTACGCCGTGGGAGCCTTCGACGCCGATCGCCTCGAGGCGATCGTGCGCAAGGCCTTCTCAGGACTTCGTCACGAGCAGACGAAGCTCCGCGGGACCACGCCCAACCCGGCCCCGCGGCCTCCTAAGGACATTGTCGAGCGGGTCGGAGCCCTCAAGCAGAGCAAGCTCGTGATCGGGCTCCGCGCGCCTGTCCTCGGCTCCGGTCCCAAGTTCTGGGACCTGCTCCTGATGATCGGCGTCCTGGGCGGCTTCCCGCACAGCAAGCTCTTCCGCAACGTGCGCGAGGCCGAGGGCCTGGCCTACAACGCCTCGGCCTCCCTCGAGCAGTTCAAGGGCTTGGTCTTCCTCTACGCGGGGATCGAGCCCGAGAACGCCGAGCGCGCTCGCGAGGCCTGCTTGGAGCAGCTCGAGGCGATCCGTCGCGGCGAGATCACCTCCGAGGAGCTCGAGAGCACTCAAGCAGCTTTCCGCCAGGCCTACCGAGGAGTCCTCGACTTGCCCGGCGGTCTGATCAACTTCGATTACCTGAGCGGGCTCCGAGGCCAGAAGCTCCTGGCGCCCGAGGCCATAGCGGCCGTGGACGCGGTGACCGTCGAGGGAGTCCAGGCCGCGGCACAGTCGCTCTGGCTCGACACGGTCTACCTCCTCGAACCTGAAGTCGAGAAGGAGTCCGGGGAAGAGTCCGTGGAGGACACTAAGGCATGAGCGAGCTCCTCCCTGCGCTGGTCGCTGAGCCCAAGGGCGAGGTCACGGGGAGCGTGGTCTGGCTCCACGGCCTCGGCGCCGACGGCCACGACTTCGCGCCGATCCTCTCGCACCTGCCCCTGGCCGAGCTAGGCGTTCGGGTCGTCCTGCCCCACGCGCCGAGCCAGCCGGTCACGATCAACGGCGGCATGTCCATGCCCTCTTGGTACGACATTCGGCCCACCGACGGTCCTGCTCGCCACGACGAGGCCGGAATCCGCGTCAGCGCGACGGCGATCGACGCCCTGATCGCCAACGAGCGGAAGGAGGTCGCCTCCGAGCGGATCGCCGTCGTGGGCTTCTCCCAGGGGGGCGCCATGGCGCTCCACTGCGGACTGCGCGCGAGCGAGCGCTTGGCGGGGATCGCGGCCCTCTCGACCTACCTGCTCCTGCCCGAGGAGACCGAGACCGAGCGCAGCGCAGCCAACGCCGAGACGCCGATCTTCCAGGCCCACGGAACCTACGACGCGGTGGTGAACCCTGCCCGCGGAACCCACGCCCGAGACTGGCTGCGCGAGCGCGGCTACGCGCCGGCGTGGCATGACTACCCGATGGGCCACGAGGTGTGCCTAGAGGAGATCGCGGAGCTGGCGAGCTGGTTCCGCTCGATCTTCGGATAGCTCAGGGCCTGGGGCCATCGCTGCTCTTCCCCTCGCTCCCCTGGCCGCGCGTCGCGTGCTGACAGGTAAGCGTCGCAGGAGAGCCCGGAAAGTCCGCGTCGGACGTGTTTGCTAGAATCCCACCCAAAAAGCAACAGGGGGGCTGGAGGGCGCCTCTCGCAAGGCGCAGGCCTGCTCCCAATTCGCTCCTGGCGAACGGCTTATCCAGGCAGCCGTCCCTCGGGCGCGCGACGCGCTCTTCGGAGCACGCGAGGTCGGTCTCGGTCTCGGGAGCGCGCGCTCGTTGGAGCGAGATATGGAGCTCAGGCGCGGCAGCAGGCAAGCTCGCCTAGGGGAGCGAGAGTGTTCCGCGAGGCGCAGCAGCGGTCCTAGCGCGGATCAGGCGACCTGGCGCAGGGCGGGCTGGCTGCGCTCGAGGACGACCCGGTCCAAGCGCGCGCTCAAGCCGCAGCTGAAGGCGTAGGGGATCAACCCGGCGCGTCGGGCTTGCTCGTTGAGGGTGATCTCACCCACGCCGTCGCGACCGACCAAAGTCGCGACCTCGCCCGGAGCGGGCGCCTCGTCGAGGTGAGTCACGTCGACGGCGGTGTAGTCCATCATGACGCTCCCGACGACCGGGCAGCGCTTGCCGTGGATCAGGACCTCGGCGCCTTGCTGCGTCAGGGAGTAGGGGAGCCCGTCGCCGTAGCCGAGGCCCAGGAGGGCGATGGTGCTCTCGCGAGGCGCGACCCAGCGACCGCTGTAGCCGACGGGCGTTCCGACGGCGACGCGGCGCGTGCGCATCACGTTGGCTCGCAGGCTGAGGGCCGGCTGAAGGTCGTCGGCGGCCTCCCCCAAGCACTGGGCGGGGTCGAGGCCGAGGAGCGCGATCCCCGAGCGGACTTGGCCCAGGCGGGCCTCGGGGAGCCGGAAAAGCGCGGCGCTGGCCGCAGCGTGGACCTCGCGGGGGAGGACGCCGCGCACCGCGGCCCGAGCCACGAGGGCGCGAAAGCGCGCCACCCGCTCACGAGTCAGCTCCAAGTCGGGAGCCGTCGCGCAGGGCAGGTGAGTCAAGACGCCCTCGAGGTGGACGCCGGGGTCGCGAGTCGCGCTCGCCAGGAGAGGCAGAGCGTCCTCGAGGGACACACCGTGGCGAGCCATGCCGACGTCGACGATCACCTGGACCGGTAAGGGGCGTCCGGCGCGGCGGGCTGCGGCGCGGACCCGCTCCAGGTCCTGGGGTTCGTGGAGGGTCAGGCAAGCCCGGGCCTCGACCGCCGTCGGGAGCTCGTCAGGGAGGAAGGAGCCCAAGATCTGGATCGGCGCCGTGATCCCGGCGGCGCGGAGCTCGAGGGCTTCGTCAGCCGTGGCCACGCCTAGGCCGCGAGCGCCGGCAGCGAGCGCTGCGCGCGCGACGTCCACGGCGCCGTGGCCGTAGCCGTTGGCCTTGACGACGGCGATCAGGGGGACGCCGGCGGTCTCGCGGGCGACATCAACGTTGTGGCGGACCGCTCCCAGGTCCAGCTCTAGCCAGGCCCTCGCGCTCATCCCCTGCGCGACCTCTTCTTGCCGCCCTTCTCCTTCATGGAGCGCTGGCGCCGCTGCTCCTCAGCCTCGTTGGGCCGGTAGTAGATCGGGCACATGTCGAGGCCCTCGTCGCGGGCCCCCGCCATGAAGCGGCGACGCCCGAGCTCCGCGACCTGGAGCGCGCTCGGCCACACGGGCTGACTGGCAGCCACGATTCCGCGTGAGTCGTCCACGACGGCCTCGGCCGCGTCGCCCACGACGACCGTGGGAACTGTCAAACGTTGACTAAGTACGGCGGGCGTGTAGAGCTCGCCGGGCTCGACGAGGTCGAGGCGCCCGTCGGAGCGGCGCTGGAAGAGGGCAGCCCAGACCTCGCCGCGCGAGGCGTCCATGGCGCAGAGGACCTGGGGCGCCTCAGGGACGCGGGTCGAGAGCGCTTCGGGCGCGCTGATCCCCAGGAGAGGACGGTTCCAGGCGAAGGCCAAGCCCTTGGCGGCCGCGAGGCCGATCCGGAGGCCCGTGTAGCTGCCCGGGCCCATGTCCACGACGACGAGGTCGGGGGGGCTATCGGGGCCGAGGCCAGCCTCCTTGAGGAGACGCTGGACCGTCGGGGCCAGCTCTGCTCCGAGCTTGCCGGCCGACTTGAACTGGACCTCCTTGCGCTCGCCGTCGCCCATGAGCAACGCCAGAGAGCCTAGAGGACCCGCGGTTTCTATCCCCAGTACGATCACGGGAACACCTCCGCAGCCTCTCGGCTGCTCCCCCCTTATCGGCAAGGACCCCGCTTGGATCCACGCCAAAAGTGGGTCCTAACCCCTGTCGGCGTGGTCGATGGGCCGGGAATATCCGGATGGTAATCCTCATCGGGGCGCGCCCATCGGCAGAGATGGCCTAGCTAGGCTGGACGAATCGCCAGGTGGAGGCGCTCTGCGCCTCTGAGCCGGGCGGTCCAGGCTCCCTTGGTCCAGGGCAGGGCTAGACCTGGGTTCCCTCCAGCAGCAGCCGGACGCCAAGGCGCACAGCTCCCTGGGCAGCCTCCAGCTCCGATTGGGAGGGAGGGCGCGCAGCGGGGAGGTGGAGGTCACCGAGGTTGTCAGCAATCGCCAGGACGCAAGCAGCCGCGAGGCTGCTGTCTAGGCCCTTTCGCACCTTGCTCTCTTCCTTCGCGGAATCGAAGACCTCAACGAAGGGGCGAAGGACCGCTTCGTGAAGACACTCGCTCAACTCCGCCTGCTTCTCGGGCGGCAGGTTGGGAAGGTCCGAGTGAACGATTCGGCGCAGATCCACATGGTTCTCCCCGATCGTGAAGATCGCCATTCGCACTAAGGACTCGGGAAAGGCTGCACGGCCACGCGATTTCAGGACGCGATCAGCATGACCTTCTAGGAACATCCCTAGGGAACGGACGTAGAGCTCCGCCTTGCCCCCGGGGCAGTGGTGGTAGAGCGAAGCAGCCTTGATTCCCAGCTCTGCGGCCAGGTCTCGCAGGCTGACGCTGCGGTATCCCCTGCTGAGAAAGAGCTTCGCAGCAGCAGTGGCGATTCCAGTAAATCCAGGCTGAGTCATCTTGCTTGCAGCCTAACCTAACGTGCGTTAGGTTTGTGGCCTAACGAGTGTTAGGTCTCAGGCTGCGCAAGGCATTGGAGGCAGGTCAGATGAATCTGTTGGTCGTATTCGCGGTCACTGGAGCGCTTCTCTTGGGGGGGTGCTCTGGGACGAGGGACAGTCAATCAAGAGCAGAGAAGGAAGCTATGAGGGAACCCGGATATACGTTCGTGAGTGTGTCGACCGCCAAGCCAGGCCGGCTGGACGAGCTGGCGAAAGTCGCGAGTGCACCGAGCGAGAAGATGGACGGCAAAGTGCCTGGGCTGCTGGCGAGGCAAGTCGGCGTTGACCGAGGGCGCAACACCGTCGTCGTTTGGGTGACCTTCGACACCAAGGCCAGCCTCTACGACTACCTCAAGACCCAAGAGGGAAAGCAGGACCACGGAGAGGACGAGGACATGAGCTGCATCGCGTCGTTCGAGATGTACGACCTGAGTCCCCTAAGCGGGCGCATTCCTGGGCTGACGGAATAGAGAGCGCACAGCGGGATCGCGCAGCCAAGCCCAGGGCCTCGTATGTATCGAGGGTTCGCTTCGTCCACTGAGAGGACGGCCCTAGCGCTTAGGCGTCGGTCTTGGCCTTCTTGAGGGCCCGACGGCGAACCGTAGCGTTCAGCTCGGCCTTTCGGAGGCGGAGGCTCTTGGGCGTGACCTCGAGGAGCTCGTCCTCGGCGAGGTAGGCCAAAGCGTCTTCGATCCCGAAGCTCCGCGGAGCGGCCAGGACGACCTTCCGGTCGGCCGAAGCCGCCCGCATGTTGGTCAGCTGACGCTTCTTGCAGATGTTGACCTCCAGGTCTTCAGGCCGGCGGTGCTCGCCGACGATCATGCCCGAGTAGACCTCGGCGCCGGGCCCCACGAAGAGCTGCCCGCGGGACTCGAGGGCCTCTATGGCGTGGCCGGTGACCCGGCCGCGCTCCATGGCGATCTGGACGCCGGTCTTGCGGCGAGGCATGGGCCCGCGCCAGGGGCCGTATTCGCGGAACTGGTGGCTGAGGGTCGCCTCGCCCTGGGTCACGTTCATGAGCAGGGTCCGGATCCCGATCAAGCCACGGGCAGGGATCACGAATTCGACACGGACCTGATCGCCGCGCGGGGTCATGCTGACCAGCTCACCGCGGCGGTTGCCGAGGAGCTCGATGGCCTTACCAGCGCCGGTCTCAGAGACGTCGATCACGCAGTCTTCGATGGGCTCGAGGCGCTCCTCGTTCTCGCCGACCTTCTCAATGACCTGCGGGCGCGAGACGGCGAACTCGTAGCCCTCACGGCGCATCTCCTCGACCAGGATTCCGAGGTGCAGGAGGCCGCGGCCGCGGACGTCGAGCTGCTCGGTGGTGTCGGTGTCGTGGACCTCGAGGGCCACGTTGGCTCGGGCCTCGCGCTCGAGGCGATCGCGGAGCTGACGCGAGGTGATCTTGTCGCCGTCGATCCCGCGGAAGGGGCTGTCGGTGGCGATAAAGCGCATCGCGACCGTGGGCGGGTCGACCTCGAAGGCCGGGTAGGGGTTGGGGTGCTCGAGGTCGCAGACCGTGTCGCCAATGTCTATGTCTTCGAGGCCGGAGATGAACGTAATGTCACCCGCGACGGCTTCCTTGATCTCGACGCGCTCGAGGCCCGAATAGCGGAAGAGCTTCTTGACCTCGATCTTCTTCGACTTGCCCTTGGCGTTGACCACCAGGACGCGCTGGCCTGGACGGAGGGAGCCGCTGTCGATTCGCCCGAGGGCGATTCGGCCGACGTAGTCGTCCCAGTCGAGCTGGCTGACGCCCATTCGGAGTGGGGCCTCGGCGTCGACCTTGGGTCCCGGCGCGTGCTCGATGATCGCGTCGAGGAGAGGCTGGAAGTTGGTGGCGGCGTCGAAGTCCTCCATCTCCTTGCAGGCTCGACCCTCTTTGGCCGAGGCATAGAACACCGGCGACTCGAGGAGCTCCTCGTCGGCGCCGAGGTCGATCAGGAGGCCCAGGAGCTCGTCGGGGACCTCGTCCGCGCGGCTGTCCTTGCGGTCGACCTTGTTGACGACCACGATCAGCTTGAGGTCGTGCATCAGCGCCTTGCGGAGCACGAAGCGCGTCTGGGGCATGGGCCCGTCGTGGGCGCACACGACGACCAGTGCCGCGTCTGCCATGCGCAGGACACGCTCGACCTCGCCGCCGAAGTCGGCGTGACCTGGGGTGTCGATCACGTTGAGCGTGTGGCCCTTCCACTCGACCGAGCAGGCCTTGCTGAAGATCGTGATCCCCCGCTCGCGCTCGATGTCGTGGCGGTCCATTACGCAGGTGTCGACCACCTGATTGTCCCGGAACACGCTGGCGTCCTTGAGGAGCCCGTCCAGGAGGGAGGTCTTGCCGTGGTCAACGTGCGCGATGATCGCCACGTTTCGGATCTGCTTCGTCATGGCCGGCGAGGATAACCGCGAGGGCGGAAAGCGCCTCTCCCAGCGGGAGCTACTCGAACTTGCACCCCGGGGCCAGGCGAGGGCTGAGGGCCTCGAGTCGCGTCGTAATCCCGCTTCGCTGAAGATAGAGGTCTTCGAGCACGGCGCCCTCGGCGCGAGCCCCGTCCCGAAAGGCCTCGAACTGGGACCACGAGAGGGGCTTGGTGTCGAGCGGATTGGCTCGAAGGGCCAGCCAGTATCCAAGGCCTCCCCCCAAGAGCGGGCTCCCCAAAAGCCAGATCCAGCTCACGACGTCTTTGAGGAAGGGGTCGGTCGAGGATGAGACGAAGGCGCCGAGAGCCAGCGCCAGGGCCATCCACGCGAGCACCGCTCCGTAGAAGGTCCAGGTCAGGGAGAAGCGAGGAAAGCGCATCCAGAGCGGGAGGTGGGCGCAGGCCGGGCAGCGCGCTCGACCGGCTCGCTTGGAGGCCTCGATCTTGCGGAGCTTCCCCTGAGCCTTCTGGCGCGCTTCATAGGAGAGGCCCTTCTCGCCGAGCACGAGCGAGACATAGGGGATTCCCTGTGCGCTCGCCTTGACGCTTCCCCACGCCAGGTAGACGAAGTCCTCCTCACAGCCTGAGCAAGTCCAGCGGCGGAGCTGACCCCAGCTCTGCTTGACCTCGACCTCTTTCCTCATGCAGGGGATCGATAGAAGTCGCCGTCGGGGTAGGTCCGAGTCCAGCCCTCTCGAGCCATCAGGTCTCGCACGAGCTGCATCTCCTCTCCCCCGCTTACGAAGGGATCCATGAGGAGCTGCCCGCCTGGAGTGACTCGGCTGGCGACGTTGCGCCAGGCGGTCTCCAGGGAGTCGCCCCGAAAGTAGCCGAGGAGGTTGCGACAGGAGACGAGGCCAAAGGGCCCCTCGGGCAGCTCCCCCGTCAGGACGTCTCCCTGTTGGAAGGAGCAGCGCTCCCGAACGGCGTCGGCGACGTGGAGCTTGCCGCCCTCCTCGCCCAAGTAGACCTCGCTCCCGGGGAGTTCGAGGTCGCGCCAGTGGCGGACCAGGGTCCCGCTCTCGGCCTTGCGGAGGTAGTCAGCCTGGCGATCGACGCCGATGATCGAGACGCTCAGCTCGGCTCGCAAGGAAGCAATGGCTATCGAGAAGGGCTCTTTGCCCGTCGAGCAGGGGATCGAGAGCACGCGCCGCGGCTCAGGAAGTCCTCCGAGGACTTCGCCCATGAGCTCGAAGTTCCTCGCGCCTTCGGCGGCCCACATCATGCGGGTCTCGCCGCTGAGGAGGTTCGAGAGCGTCCGCTCGTAGGCGTCCATTCCAGTCCAGGTCTCGTCGTCGACCCAGGAGCGCCCGCGCTCGCCCTGAGAGGGCGCCATTCCGTCCTTGCGGAACTCCTCGACCCGCTCGGGGTTCTCCAGGCGCGAGAGGTAGTCCTCGACGCTGGTCGAGGCGTCCAACACGGCTACGAGCTCGCGGATATAGCGCGACTCGGGATCGAGGTCCTGGCAGACTTCGTTCACGAAGGCTCGAATCGACTCCAAGGTCGCGGGGCCCCGCCCGCTCGTGTCCCAGCGGAAGCTCATGGCTCCTCCTCGTTCGCGACCATTCGACCATCTATCCAGTGGGGTCGGTATCTCCCTCAGGCGTGCCGCGATTGACGTGGCTTCGTGTCAGGAACGACACGCACATCTGGCAATGCGTCTCACACGAGACAAGGCGCGAAGCGGTCAGCTTCGCGCCCTGTGGCAGTGATTTGGGGTGTCAGGTCTTAGTCGGCGTCGCGGAAGCGAGCGGCGATCTCGACTTGGCCGAGCTCGTCATAGGCCAGCGCGCTCAGGCGGCGGCCTTCCCAGCTGGGGCCAGCGATCTCCTCGGCTTTGGCCAGAGAACGGAGCGCAGTCAGGGGATCGCTCCCTACGCGGTCGCGAGCATGGCGAAGCCAACCCTGCGCGAGGGCGGCATCGGCGAACTGTGAATAGGCGTTCGCGGCAGTGTCGAATTTCCCACGCTTGACGTGGTGATCTCCGACTTCGAGGAAACGGCTGAGTTCATTGTGCTGGATCATGTTCGACTCCCAGTAGCCACCCTTTCGCAATGCGGGTGCCAAGGAACTGGCACGAGAAAATAAGGAGTTATGAGGTCATGACGCGAGGGGTCATCAATCTGTGACACCAAAAATCATCGTCTCCATCAAATATGTAGGCGTGGAATCCCTGGCGTCAGGGTGCGTAAACTTTGACATTCCAACGTCTTGCAGCTGACACTCCAGAAACGGGGGCTGTCTCTGCAGGGTTTGCAGGCGTCAGTCTTCCAACACCCTGACCGTGCCCAGCTCGCCATCGATCTCGACCATCTGGCCAGTCTCTAGGAGCTGTGTCACCCCAGCCACCCCGACGATGGTCGGGATCCCCAGCTCGCGACCAATGATCGCGGTGTGGGAGAGGAGGCTCCCGCGCTCGACGATCATCCCCGCCGCCGAGATCATCAGGAACACCCAGCCTGGGTCGGTCATCTTGGCGACCAGGATCTTGCCGGCCACGTCGCGCTCGGTGACAGGGTCGAGGACGACCTTGACCTCACCCTGGACCTTGCCCGGGGAAGCGCCGATCCCGCTCAGAGCACCCTCGTGAGCCTCTAAGACCACGGGCGGGAAGGGGCGGGCGTAGGCGATCCCCTTGACGTGGATCCGACCCGGAAGCTCGCGAGCCTTGAAGCCCTCGAACTCTGCTCGACGAATCTTGACCAGGGCCCCTAGGTCGCGGGTCAGGCCTCCGCCCCGGACGGCGCCGATCACCTCCTCGACGCCGAGGAAGAACACGTCTTCGGGGGCCTCGATCATCCTCTGATCGGCCAAGAGGACGCCGAGGCGCCGGAAGAGTCGCCGAACCATCCCAAAGGCCCGCGTTCGAGCCAGACGCAGGTTCTCGCGATACTTGACGCTGGTCCGGGTGTGCTTGAGGACCCAGCGGACCAGGGCGCCCTTGAGCGGGCTGCCGCCGAGGCCCTCGGAGAGGCGGGCTTCCGCTCGCTTGCGGATCGCCCGCTCGTGGGCCTCCATCTCCTCCACGCTGCGAGTGCTCTGGACCTGGGCTCGGATCATGGCCACCAGGCGCTGAGGCTCTTCATGCAGGCTGGCGTTCTCCAGCATTAGCTCGCCCAGGGTCCGGTCTCCGTAGAGGCGGAGGTGGCGATCGAGGCGGAAGCGGAAATCAGCCAGGGTCGGGTCGCTCTGGAGCTGAGTCCAGAGCAGGCAGTCGTCTGGCTCGGCCTCGAAGCGCCCCCGGAGCTCGCTCCCCTCGCGGACCTCCTTCGCCAAGCGCATCAAGGAGCGAACGGGCTCGACGCTCTCCATCCCCGTCTCGCCGCAGAGGAGGTCGTTGCGCAGCCCGCCCGTGCTGCAGAGCCCGTATTTTTCGAGGAGGTTGCCCAAGACCTCGTAGAACTGGAAGGCGTAGAAGTCGTTGACCGTCGTGACCTCCCAGCGCTCGAGGAGGTCGCGGACCATCCCCTCGTAGAGGTTGACGAGGTCTTCGGCCTCGCAGGCCTCGAGGTCCGTGGCCAAGAAGTGCTCCCAGACCTTGCGGAAGCGGCGCCCGAAGGCCGCCGCTTCGCGGTCGAGGGTCAGGAGGTTCCGGATCATGCCGAAGAGCCCGCGGGCGGCGTTGGGGACTTCACCCAGGCGCGTCCACATCGAGTCGGGCTCGTCGAGCTCCCGGCTCTCGAGGCCGAGGGCGGCTTCCCAGGCGCGGACCCGCTTCTCGAAGCCAGGCACCAAGCCGTAGAGCTTGTACCAGTTGAGGAGGTCGTAGTAGATTCGACCGTCCACGAAGGACACCATGCGGCTGAACATGGCGCCCTCGGCGGCGACGGTCTTCTTGGGCACGCCGAAGGCCAAGGCGCTCTGGCGGAAGATCACCTCGTAGGCCCGGCGGACGAAGGAGAAGGTCAGGGGCGTGGTGACGTTGGGGTAGCCCTCGACGACGTTGCTGTTGTCGAAGATCCGCGCGCGGCGACCGGGGCTCGGGAGCCAGGTCGTGATCGGGCGGGTCTGGAGGAGGTAGAGGGTCTGGTCCTTGGCCAGGGCCCACTCGCAGTCTTGGGGCACGGGAAAGCGCGCGTCGAGGCGCCGGGCGAGGAGGATCAGCTCGGCCAAGGAGGCCTCGTCGAGGGCAGGCTGCTCGGCGCGCTCGGCCGGGACCGCCTCGACGAGGGTCCCCCCGCCCTGAGCGCGGTCGAACACGATCCGCTCGTCCTTGGTCCGCAGGACCTGCTCGCGGACCACGCGGGACTCGAGGTCCACGAAGATGCTGTCGGTCTCGACGAGGTCGGCCACGACCCCTTCGCCGAGGCCGAGCCCGGCGCTGATCACGCCCTTGCCGCGCTCGTGGGTCGTGGGGTCTGCCGTGAACAACACGCCGCTGGCCTCGGCGTCGACCATCAGCTGGACCACGACGGCCGCCGCCACGCCCTCTGAGTCGAGCCCACGGGTTCGGCGATAGACGAGGACCCGTGGCCCGTAGGCCGAGGCGAAGCAGCGCAGGACGTGCTCCTCGACTTGATCGCGGGAGACGTAGAGGAAGGTGTCGAGCTGCCCCGCGAAGCTGTCCTTCTCGCCGTCCTCGCCCAGGGCGCTCGAGCGGACGGCGACCCAGTCTTCGGCTCGGAAGCGAGCGTCGAAGGCCCCTCGCAGGGCCGCGCTGTCCTCGGACGAGAGCTTGGCCTCGAGGAAGGCGACCTCGACGGCGGCGTGGGCGGCCTCGGCGGCCTCGCGCTCTCCCCCCTGGGGGGCGTCTTGGAATTGAGCCAGGGCGGCGCTGATTCGATCCGCGATCCGGTCCCGGACCTCCTCGAAGATCGCCGTCGTCACGACCACGAAGGGTGGGACGGGGAGGTCGAGGTCGACCAAGCGCGCCAAGTTGTGGGCCTTGCCGCCCACTCGTCCCGGGGCCGCGAGGGCCTCGGACGCCGCCACTACACGTCCGCTCATGGAGCGAGGTTACTCGCTCTTCGGGGCCGAGGCGGGGCTCACCCGCTCGGCTCGGGTGGGGGCCCGATCTGGACGGCGGCCCGGGCGTCGTCAATGGAGTTTCGCCAGCCGTCGCGCTCCGAGAGGCGGACGACGAAGCGCTGGTCCGCGCCCTCAGCGAGGCGGATCGCCAACCCGTTAGGGACGAGGAGCAGCGTTCGGACGAGCTCGGCCGCCGTGATCTCCTCGAGCGGCCACTCCTGGGCCTCTTGGGCCTGGAGCATTCGGTGCGGGACGAAGCGCAGGCGGGCGTTGGTCAGATAGAGCCAGCCGCCGTAGTTCATAGGGCCTCGCCAGTGGTTCGCCGGTCCTTGTCTGAGGAGGACCTCCTCGGCTCGGAACCACTCCGGGAGTTCGCCCTCGGGGATCGAGAGCTGCTTGCCGACCCGAGCCAGGACGATCCCGATGAGCGATCCAAACACCACGCCTGAGGCGAGGGGCCCCGCGGCCTTTGCCAGGAGCCGAGCGGGATCTCCGCCATGGGTCGCGCTCCAGAAGGTGCCCCCGCTCATCAGGAGGGCCATCCCCAAGGCGAACGCGACCCCCGCGAAGAGCCCTCCTAGGACCGCCTCCTTGGTGCTCACTCAGTCTGCCTCGAGTCCGAGGTTGCGCTCGAGGCGTCCGCCCAGCCAAGCCGCCAGGCGCGGCGACCAGCGCTTGGTCCAGTAGAGGGCTCGCGCCTCCCAGGACACAGGGACCACGGCTTGGTCCTTGCGGATCGCGCGCACGATGGAGGCCGCGACTCGGCTGGCCGGGTAGGCCCGCTTCTTGAAGCCCTTGGAGAGCTTGCCCTGGAGGGTCGGGTCTTCGCTGCCTCCGCGGTAGACCGTCCCTTGGTCGACGATCGCCGTGTCGATCACCCCGGGACAAATGGTCGAGACGCCGACTCCATGGGGCGCCAGCTCTGCGCGCAACGACTCCGAGAGCCCGAGCACGCCGAACTTGGACGTGACGTAGGCGTTGACTCCGCCGGCGCCGAAGAAGCCCAAGGTCGAGCTGACGTTGACGACCTGACCCGAGCCGCGGGCGACCATCGCCGGGACGAACACGTGGCAGCCGTGCAGGACCCCGTAGAGGTTGACGCGGAGCACGCGCTCCCAGCCCTCGAGGGGCGTCTCCCAGAGCGTCCCGACCATCCCGATCCCGGCGTTGTTGACCAAGACGTCCAGCGCGGGCACTTGAGCGTGGACCCGCTCAGCCAGCGCCTGCATCGCGGCCGCGTCGCCGACGTCCACGACCTCGCAGGCGACGACGTCCTGGCAGGTCGCCGCGAGGGACTCGAGCCCTACGGCGTCAATGTCCACCAGAATCAGCCGGCAGCCCTGAGCGTCGAGGGCCTCAGCCGTGGCGCGCCCGATCCCGCTCGCGGCTCCCGTGATCAGCGCGACACGTCCAGCTAGATCTTTCATGCCCGACCCCCCAAGGGATCTTCGCTCGCGGCCCCTTCCTCTGCACGTTGTGCAGGAAGAGGGAGCTCCGGGGCCGAGCGGGACGCTGCGGAGCCAACGACTCGGCTGGTTAGTATCTATCCCCTTGGGAGGGAGCATGTTTCGGAAGCGGTGGATGGCCAGGGTCGGTGCGGACGAGCTGCGCGAGCGAGTCACGGAGGTTCAGCGCGCGGCGCTAGCTGAAGGGCATTCGCTCGATCGGGTTGGGGCCCACCATTGCGGCGTGAACGAGGAGACGCTGCTCTACGCCAATCGGGAGGCAGAGGATCCGTCAGAGTCGCTCTGTCTCCAGCTCGACCTGAATCAACCCTGGGGAGGCGGAGGGCAGGCGATCCTCGTGTGGAGCAGGCTCAGGAGCGAGGTCGTTCAGGCTGAGGGGTGGCTGCGCGAGCTCGAGCTCGTCTGGGACCAAGCCGAGCTGCCCGAGGAGCCCCTGACTCCGGGCGCCCTGTATGACTTCGCCCTTCGCAGAGTCGGGCGCGTCTTCGAGCCGGAGTGGAAGTCCGTCCTCGACAGATCGCTCTCTGACGAAGATCCCGAGCTGCGAGAGGCCGCCGCACGTGTGATCGGGATCCTCCACCTCGGCACGCTCCTCCCCGAGCTCGCGCAGGCGCTCGAGGTCGAGCGGCATCCACCGAACCGCGCGGTCTATAGGGACGCGTTCGAGTGCCTCGTCGGAGACAAGCCCGATGTCCGTTGGTTGGAGGGGGAGTTCGAGGCCGTCTGCGGACAGGTCATGGCCGCGTTGCCAGAGCAAGTCACGCTTAGCGTCGTGCGGACCGGGGCCTTCGCGTGGGGTGGCCTGCCGCCTTACAAGAGCTTCGAGCTGCGCGCGCACCCCGGTCCGGGAGTGGCGCTAGAGGTGTTCAACTCACCGAGTTGGCTGCGCGAGCTGTTGCCGGTGGGCGTGGAAGAAGCCGAGCGCTCGCTCCCCGCCCAAGTGATCTGCGATCCGCGCTACAGCGCTGAGCGCTACGCAGCCTTCGCTACAGCCTTGGCAGAGTCCACGGATCCGAGCGACTTGATCCATGCCGTCGAGGAAGCCTTGGCGAGGGCGCAGGGCTGGTCCTTGCGGTTGCTGACGGAGCAGGCGCCCCAGCTAGGGCCAGCCGCGCAGGCAACCTGCGAGCGACTGTTAGCCCTTCCGCAATGGTTGCCGGGACTCGACTTGACCCCGCCCCTTCTGCTGGCAGGGCTCAGGGCCAACCCCTAGTCGCTCACCCACCGAGCCCAAGTGAAGCCGGCCCGGAACCAAAGGAGCGAGAGCGCGCAAGGACCCACCCAGCGCGCTCCCGCCCTTTGTTGATCCCCCGACCTACCTGCGGCTCACAGGCTGGGCGTCCCCGACAAAGCTCGGGGGATCGGTTCTCTTGTCCACTCGGGGCATTTACCCCTTGACGCAGACGATCTGGCGCAGCGTGTGGACCACGTCGACGAGGTCGGCCTGGGCCGCCATCACGTCTTCAATGGCCTTGTAGGCCGCGGGCGTCTCGTCGAGCACGCCCGAGTCCTTGCGGCACTCGATGCCGGCCGTAGCCAGCTCGTGGTCCGCGACGCTGAACCGAGCCCGAGCCGCGGTGCGACTCATGACCCGGCCCGCCCCGTGGCTGCACGAGTGGAAGCTCTCGGGGTTTCCCTTCCCGGAGACGATGTAGCTCTTGGCTCCCATGCTTCCAGGAATGATCCCCAGCTCGCCCTCGCGCGCCCGGACGGCGCCCTTGCGCGTCACCCACACGTCAGCCCCGTAGTGGTGCTCACGCGAGACGTAGTTGTGGTGACAGTTCACGACCAAGGCGTCGGAGGTGAACTCGGGCAGGACCTCGCGGGCCGCCGCCACCACGGCCTGCATCATGAGCTCACGGTTCTTGGCCGCGAAGCGCTGCGCCCAGTCGAGCGCGAACACGTAGTCGGCGAAGTGGTCCGTCCCCTCAGGGATGTAGGCCAAGTCGGTGTCGGGGAGGTTCACGAACCAGGTCCGCATGTCCTCCCGTGCCTTCTCGATGAAGTAGCGCCCGATCTTGTTCCCGACTCCACGCGAACCGCTGTGGAGCATGAACCAGACCCGCTCGGCTTCGTCGAGGCAGACCTCGATGAAGTGGTTCCCGCTGCCGAGCGTGCCGAGCTGCAGGAAAGGCGCCTTGCCACGAGCGATCACCTCGTGCTTGGTGGTGATCTGGTCGTAGTCACTGACCAGGCCCGCCCAGGCCTGGGTCACCGCGTCAGGAGCCGTGCCCCAAGACCCGCGGTCGTTGCGACCGCCGCGGCTGCTGTAGCCGTGAGGGACCGCGCGCTCGATCTTGGCGCGGAGCTCCTTCAAGCTCTCGGGCAGGTCGCCCGCCGAGAGGCTGGTCCGAACCGCCATCATGCCGCAGCCGATGTCCACCCCGACCGCAGCCGGGATCACAGCGCCCCGGGTGGGGATCACGGACCCGACCGTCGCGCCCTTGCCGAAGTGGACGTCAGGCATCAACGCCAGCCACTTGTGGACGAAGGGGAGGCTCGCGGCGCGCAGGGCCTGGGCGATCGCGGCCTGTTCGACGGGGACGCCGCGCGTCCAAGCCTTGATCAAGCCGCCCTCGTGCTGGTGGACCTGGTAGGTCATCGTGGTCTCGGTGTTCATGGCGTCCCTCCTCGAGGTTGGCTGCAGAGGTCTGTGGCGAGTGGGGGCTTGGGGGCCGGCTAATGCCGGCCCCCTTGAGCCTCGATACGCTTCACAGCACCTCCTGGGTGGTCCGCCTGCCTGTTGCAGACCCAGTGCCGAGACCTAAATCCTGAGCCTTAGGTGAAGGCAGCTCGGGACAGGGAGGAACCGAGATATGCTGAGATAAATGACGATCCAGATAGATAAATCAATCCGGGAGCCGGTCTCAGGCTGGCGGCTTGGCCGGGGAGGGCGTGGAGTAGATCCGACCAGCCTTCCAGGCCTTGAGTTGTTCGTGGAGCCACTCGACCTCTTCAGGCTCCAGCGAGTGGTCAGGGTGACTGGAAGCAACGAGGGCGCTCAGGCCGGGGAGCTGGGCCGTCAGGGAGTGGGTGCTGCCTCGGCGACTGATGAGGAGGTCGAAGCCTCCCTCTCGGGCGGTCTCCCACTGGACCTCGTGACCCAAGACGCCAACGGGGTAGCCGGTCAGGACGAAGCGGTCGGGTCCGAGGAGGAACCCGGCCTCGCGCCTCGAGCTCCGGAGTGCGTGGAGTTTGTAGAGGAACCAGAACCCCACCAAGAGGGGAGTCAAGCAGACGGAGAGGACCCAGAGCCGCCGCGCATTTCGCGCAGTGACGCAGGGCCAGGAGTAGGCGACCTCGCCCTCGGCGCCTCGGCTGACCCGGATCACGCCGGGGGGCGCCTGAGGGAGATCGACCTCTCGCGCGAGGGACTCCACGGCCCCGCAGGTGGCGCAGGCGCCATGGGCGGTGTGGCAGCTGCGATGGTGTTCGGCGCTGCAGCTGATGCAAGCGACCAGATCCTCTTCCTGCGAGACCGACTCGTGGCAGTAAGGGCAGCGCAGAGGCTGCCTTGTGGTTTGCTCTCGGATCCCGTCTTGCATTCGCCCTCTCGCCAGGCCGAGTCTATCGCTCCGGGCGAGATCGGTCCCAGCTGTGCCTCGGAGCGTCCAGATGGCTAAGCCCGCCGTGGTGTTCGGATTCTTGGGGACCCGCCTTGACGGCGGTCAGGCGGCGCGGCGCTGGGAGCGCTGGCGCCCTACCATCGACCTCTGCTGCCAGCCCGAACTCGGCGTCCGGCGTTTGGAGCTATTCGCCGAGGAGTATCACGAGGCGCTGATCGAGCGGATCACCGCGGACCTGGCCGAGGCCGCGCCCGAGGTCGAGGTCCGCGTCCACAGGCTCGGGGTCGCGGACCCTTGGGACTTCGAGGCGGTCTACACCGCGCTCTTCGGCTTCGTGCGCGGCTACGCGTTTTCGTCACGCGAGGACTACCTTGTTCACATGACGACCGGAACCCACGTCGGCCAGATCGTGTGGTTCCTGCTCTGCGAGGCGCGGCTGATCCCAGGTCAGCTCCTTCAGACGATCCCGCCTCCGGCGAGCACCCGGCGCCGCGGCGAGCGGATCGGGCTCGGGCGGATCAGCCGGATCGACCTCGACCTGGCGCGCTACGAGCGGATCGCGGCTCGCTTCGCCGAGGAGCAGCGCGACGGGCGCTCCTTCCTCAAGGCGGGGATCCCGACGCGCAACGCGGCCTTCAACGCCCTGGTCGCGGAGCTCGAGGCCGTGGCCGGCGTTTCGCGCGACCCGATCCTTCTGACAGGGCCCACGGGCGCCGGCAAGTCGCGCCTGGCGCGGCGGGTCTATCAGCTCAAGCGCCAGCGGGGCTTGGCTCAAGGCGAGCTGGTCGAGGTCAACTGCGCGACCCTGCGCGGAGACGCGGCCATGTCTGCGCTCTTCGGCCACGTCCGAGGGGCCTTTACGGGGGCGGTCCGAGCTCGCGAGGGGCTCTTGCGTCGCGCGGACCAGGGCGTGCTCTTCCTGGACGAGGTCGGGGAGCTGGGCCTCGACGAGCAGGCCATGCTCCTGCGCGCCGTCGAGGAGCGGCGCTTCCTGCCCGTGGGTTCGGACCGCGAGGTCGAGAGCGAGTTCCAGCTCTTGGCGGGGACCAACCGCGACCTCCGCCAGGCGGTGGCCGAGGGGACCTTTCGCGAGGACCTCCTGGCGCGGATCGACCTCTGGAGCTTTCGCCTCCCGGCCCTCAAGGATCGCCCCGAGGACCTCGAGCCGAACCTGGACTACGAGCTCGAGCGCGCCAGCGAGGCCCTGGACCGGAAGGTGGCCCTGACGCGGCCGGCTCGCAAGGCCTACTTGGAGCTAGCGCTGGCCGCGCCTTGGACGCGGAACTTCCGGGACCTCAACTCCTCGGTGCGTCGCATGGCGACGCTTTGCCAAGGAGGACGGGTGACCCTGGCCGAGGTCCGTCGCGAAGAGGAGCGGCTGGCCGCGAGCAGCGCGCCTGCCCTTCCGCAGGGAGCGGGGGGGACTCAGGAGACGACCCTCGTTCACCACCTCGGCCAGGAGGGGGCGGCGGAGCTGGACCCCTTCGACGCGGTCCAGCTGGCCTACGTCCTGGGCGTCGTGGCCGACGCCCCGAGCCTCTCAGCGGCTGGGCGGACCCTCTTCGCCCAGAGCCGGGAGCGCCGGCAGAGCCGCAACGACGCGGATCGGCTCCGGAAGTATCTGGCGCGCTACGGGCTCGACGCCGCCGGGGTCCGCTCCCGCGGCCGCCCCCGGGTATGATCCGCGCCCGCGCCTAGGGGGCGCTCAAGGAGTCGCTATGAACTTCCGTGAAATCGTCGACAGCATCGCCGAGGCCTGCCAGTGGAAGGTCGACGAGGCCGACGGCTCGATCTGTATCGAAGTCCCGACCGGCAACGACCGGACCCAAATGGTCTTGATCACCGACGACGTCGACGTCGCTGAGCAGCCCATCGTTCGCTACTGGAGCGTGATCGGCCCCGCGAGCGGGATCGAGTTCAAGCGCTGCCTGGAAGAGAACGCCAAGCTGGCCTACGGCGCCTTCGCGCTCCAAGACGACCAGCTCGTGCTCATGGACACGCAGCTCGTCCAAGACGCCGATCCTATGGAGGTCGGGGCGTCGATCGGAAACCTCGCCGCCTACGCAGACCGCTACGAGCGGGATCTGTTCGGCATCGACAAGTTCTAGCCTTCAGCGCTCTCAACGCATGCTCCTAGACACCCGCCTCGAAGGTGAGCTCCAGGTCCTCAAGTCCTGGCACACCCAGGGCAAGAAATACTTCGAAGCCACGCTGATCAGCGACGACGGCCAGACCCTGCACCTCTACGAGGGGCAGCTCAAGGAGGTCTCCGACCAGCTGATCGAGGACGCGCGCTATCGCGTCGTGTTCCGTCCCTTCGTCAACAATCGCTGGATCGAGCTCAAGATCGAACGCCTCGAGTTGATCGCGACGCCCTAAGCGTGAACGTCGGTCGCTACTTCCTCTACTTCTGCGGCCAGCTGGGTCTCATGACCCTGGTCCGCTTCTTCCTGACGTGGATCGTGAAGTTCGCGGGCTCACCCGTGAAGGGCGTCGAGACCAAGGCCCTCGTGGCCGCGACCTCGATCGCGACCGTGCTCCTGGTGTTTAGGATCTTCGACGGGGTCACCGACCCCGTGGCGGGGAACCTCTCCGAAGCCTGGGTCCGTAAGGGAAAGCAGCGCCAGACCCTGCTCTGGTTCTGGTTCCTGGTGCCCGCCATTGGGCTCGTGATGATCTTCTTCCCGAGCCTGGCCATGAGCGTGGCCCTGCGCTGGACCCTGCTCGTGGTGGGCATGTTCCTGCTCTTCGTGGGCTACACCTTCTACGCGATCCCCTACTGGAGCCTGATCGACGACTACGGCGGCGACGAGAACGAACGCCGCCAAATGAGCAACCTCCTCGGGGTCGGGATCCTGGCCGCGACGGCGCTCGGGACCGTCGCCTCAGGGTTCGCCATCGACGCCTGGGGCTATCGCCAGGCGACGGTGATCTTCGCCGTCCCCGCCGCGATCCTCATGATCCTGCCGATCTTCGCGCGCCCCAAGGGCGCCAAGACGGCCGAGCCGAAGGAGCAGGAGGGCCCGGGCCTGATCGAGAGCGTCAAGCTCGCCCTCAAGCACCGCCGCTTCCTGGCGACTCTCTTCCTCTTCTCGGGCTCGCAGATGTCCTTCACCGTCCTCACGGCCGGCTCGGTCTACATCGTCGAATACGTGATCGTGAGCAAGACGCCGGAGAAGCACAACTCGTCGGTCATGGCCGCCTTCCTCGCGACCTCCTTCGTGTCCTTCGTGCTGGTCCCCTGGTTCTCTCGCCGCTTGGGCTGGGAGAAGGCCTGCATGCTCTCGAGCCTGGCCCTGGCCGTCGTCTACGTCGGGACCGCCTTCCTCGGTCAGGGGATCATTGGCTCACCGCTGATGACGATGGCGGTCCTGTTCGGCCTCGGCGGACCCATGGCGGCCGTGCTCCTCGGCCTCGAGGGCGAGGCCGTGACCGACTGCGCGCGCCAGGGCGGCGACGACATGACGGCGATCTACTTCGGCGTCTACAACCTCGTCATCAAGTGCTTCAACGCGGTCGCCATCGCGCTGACCTCCTTGATGTCGGCCCTGATCCTGCCCGTCTCCAAGGAGGGCTACGGCTGGGGCAGCACCGGGGCGCGACTGATCGGGCCCGTCGCTGGAGGACTCTTGGTCCTGGGCGTCGTGGCCTACTTCCTGACGCGACCCAAGAAGGGCAAGGAGGAGGAGGGTCCCGTGGCGGGCGAGGTCCAACCCGGCGTCGCTGAAGAGCCGACCAGCTAGCTCGAATCCACCAGGAGGGGCTCACCCCGAGGCCTCTGCTCGCTGGCGCGCCGAGCCCGCCGCCCTGACAATCAGGCCCAATGCCCAACGCACAGGACGAGGCGATCGTACTGGCGGCGGTTCAGCGAAGGCTGCTCGACGCCAAGCTGATTCCCCAAGCGCATGATCTCTGCCGATCTCAGGGCTCAGGAATGGCCATGGCCCTCCGCGAGTGGGTCGAGCCAGCCAAGGTCAGCTCCCTCTTGGCTCAGCTCGCGACCGAGAGCTATCGCTGCCCCGCCCGGAGCTGCGCGCCGGTCCCCTTCGGCGCGCTCGCTGGTCAAGACCGAATGCGCTGCCTGACCTGTGACCAGCCGCTGGTCCGAGCCAAGGGAGAACAGATCGCGCACGAGACAGCGGCTGACTTCCTCGCGGCTCCTACGGTCGAAGCGACGTGGGGGCGCGCTCGGCGGATGGGCCCCTACCTCCTCCTCGAAGAGGTCGGACGCGGGGCTATGGGCGTCGTGTTCCTCGCGCGTCGCGACGACCTCCCTCGTCGCCTCGCGCTCAAGGTCGTCCTGACCCAAGAGAACGACCCCGAGTCCCTCGCGCGCTTCCAGCGCGAGGCGAGCGTGGCCGCTCGGCTCCAGCACCCAGGCATCGTCGGGGTCTACGACGTCGGACGCGAGGGCCGATATCGCTACTACGCCATGGACTACTGCGACGGCAAGACGCTGCGCGAGCTCCTCCGCGAGGGGCCCCTCCCGCTCTTGGACGCGGTCAAGATGGTCTTGGAGCTGGCGCGCGCGTTGGCCTATGCCCACCAGAACCAGGTCTACCACCGCGACCTGAAGCCAGCGAACGTCTTGATCGATCCGCACTCCGGACGTCCACGCGTGACGGACTTTGGTCTCGCGCAAGACGCCTCCCGCCGGGAGCGCTTGACCAAGACCGGCGACGTCTTGGGCACACCGCTCTACATGTCGCCCGAGCAAACGGTCGGGCAGAAGGGGATCGACGAGCGCGTCGACGTCTACGCGCTCGGAGTCGTGCTCTACGAGTGCTTGACTGGCGTTCCGCCTTACATGCACCCGGATCCTCAGCAGCTCTTCCGCATGATTCGTGAGGGGAAGCCGGATCCCCCCCGCAAGCGCAGACCCGAGGTCCCCCCAGAGCTGGAGCGGATCTGCCTCCGAGCCATGAACGCGAACCCAGACCACAGGACGGCCAAGGCCACCCTCTTGGCGGCGGAGCTCGAGGCCTTCTTGGAGGCTCCGGCCCCGGGCCCAGAGCCGGCGCGGCGTCTCCAGACCTGGGTCGTGGCCCTCGGGGGGCTGGTGGCTGGCGTGGGGGTCGCGATCGCCTTCGCGCTCAGCAGCGGCCTGGAAGCGAGCCCGACACTCGCCAGCGCCAGTCCAACTCCAGGAAGCTCTGAGTCACCAACTCAGGCTCCCTCCGCTCCCCCGGCGACTCCAGCTCGCCTCCCACCCGAGGTCGATCAGGAGCTAGACGAGCTCGCCGCAGCGGCCGTGTTTCCCCTTCACCGCCAAGCGACTCCTCAGCTTCGGCGGCGTTTCACGAACCTGCGGACCCGCGGGCAGGTCCTCACGGAGCGCTATCCCGACGACGCTCGCGCGATCTTCATGGGCGCCGTGAACGAGGTCCTCTCACAGACCTCCCGCGACCTCGAGGTCCGCCGGGAGCTCCTCCGCGCGACTCGGGCCGAGCCGGCGCTGCCCGACGGCGCCATGAACGTGGCCGTCCTCACGCTGTGGACCCTGGGCTTCGCGAGGGCCTCGGCGGATCTCTGCGAACAGGGAATGCGACGGCCCCGCCCCGACACGAGCTGTGCCCTGAACCTGCTCCACATAGGCATGAAGGCCGCGCCGCCCATTCGCGACCTGGCCGGCGCCATCGAGATCAGCGAAGCCGCGATTCGCCTCCGAGAGCAAGAGCACCCGGGGATCGGAGACCGCTTCCTGGTCCCGACCTGGGACCTCTACTGCAACGTGGCCGAGCTCTACCTCCTCCAGGGCGATCTCGAGAAGGCTGCTGCGCGCTATGAGTCTGGCGCTCGTTCGACGGGGGAGAGTCGCCGAGCCCGTGCGTTCACGGAGCGGGCTGCCGCGCTTCGCGCGGGCCGAGTCAAGCCTGACGAGGGGACCCGGAACGTCAACACGAAGATCCCCTTCACGCCCTACCTCAAGTCGCTCGCGAGCCTCGAGCGAATCGAGGCCTCCAAGTCGGGTCCCGCCGCAGCAGACGCGGCGCTGGCAGAGGCAGCAGAACTCCAGCGCAGCGGTCAGCTCGCCAAGGCGGCGTTGATCCTGGTCCACGGAGGACGCGCTTTCCTGCGTGCGGACCACGTCGTGGAGGCGATCCGGACCCTCCGGCGCGCCGCCCAGCTCGACCTCGCCCCCCAGGACGCCGACGTCCGGGCCTTGGTGTGCAGGACCCTGGCCTATGTCCTCCTCTTGACCCCTGTCGGCGTCTCGCCCTCAGACGAGAACTTGGCCGCCGTTCAAGACTTGGCACAGGAAGCGCTCGCTGCGGCGCGGGAGAAGCCGGAGTATTTCACCCGAGGAGAGATCGCAGACGCCTGGATCCTCCTCGGACGCGCCGAACACTCCAGGGGTGCGGCCCCCGCCGCCCGAGCCGCCTACGACGCCGCCCTCGCGCTCGAGCCCTACGACCGCCGCGAGCTAGACGCCCTCGGGAAGTCGCTGGGCGTCCGCTAGCGACGCCACAAGGACTGCTCCGGCTACACCCGGCGGAAACACGGAGCTTCATCATGTCTCGCCGTGCCGAGACGACCTCGCTCCTGCCCTCTCTGGAGCGTTCTCCTCAGTCAACTCGCTCTTTGCGAACTTGGCGGCCCTCGGCGTTCTGTGCGATTCATAGACCGCTGCCCAAAACCGCACGACTCAGGGGCGGTGGTGAACACAGCTACATGTGTGGAGTGGTCAGACGGGCAGGGGAGGCTGTTGCGAAACCGAGCCGAAGCGACCCGGCCTTGTCAGGCGGCCTCCGTCTTCGACTCGCCAACCCGATCCCGCCGCTTCCAACTCCGGAGCGCCCTCGAATCCCGCGAGACGACCTCTGTGACCTCCGTGGATCTCCGTGTCCTCAGTGATTCAAAGAGAGCGCAGCCCACAACCCGGTTCACGGGCACGGGCACGGGTCCTCCAGCAGCATCCTCGCGCGAGTTCCGGCTAGAAGGCCGAGAACACCACGCCCAGGAAGCTGTTGATCGGAGCCTGCTCGCGGAGGTCCTCGACGCTCTCACGCAGCTCCCGGAGGAGGCTCTTCGTCTCGCGGTAGACGGCGTCGTCATTGAGGAGGGCCGCGATGGTGCCCTCGCCCTTGTTGACCCGTCGGAGGGTGTCGGTCAGCTCGGCGGTCACGCCGCCAGCGTCTCCGACCAGCCCGTCGATCTTCTTGACCGCGCCCTCAGTCGTGGCGAGGAGGCTCTCGACCTTGCCCATGCTGGTCTTGGCGAGGTCGTTCAGCTCGTTGAGCTTACTCAGCGATCCGCGCATGTCCTTGATCAGGCTCGTCGACTCGTCCACGAGGGCGGCGTCCTTGACGAGGCGCCCCAGCGAGCCCTTGCCTTCGCTGACGTCGGTCGTGACCTCGCGCACGTCCTCGGCCGTGGACTTGAGGTCCTTGGCGAAGTCCTCGTCGTTGATCGCCATGGCCAAGGCGCCCTTGCCTTCGCTGACCTCCTCGACGATGTGTCGCATGTCCTTGATCACGACCTTGGTGTCCTCAGCCAGCTTGGGGTCATTGATCAGCTGAGCCACCAGGCCGTCGCCTTCCTTGACGCGGCGTGAAATGTCGTTGATCTGGACCAGCGCCTCGTCCGCGCGCTCGACCACGGTGTCTACCTTGGCCACGACCGCGTCGACGTTGGACTCGAGGCTCTCGAGGCGGTCGCTGAAGCCCTTGTCGATAGAGCCCTTGACGATCTGGTCATTGCTGGCCGGCTCGCCCTTGCCAGGCCGGAGGTCGACGGTCGTCGCGCCCAGAAAGGCGGGCTCGACCACGAAGGCCTCGGTGTCCTCGCTCACGAAGGGCGCGAAGCGAGGGGTGATGTTGCAGGTCACGCGGACCTTGAGGCCTTCGACGAGCTGGACGTCTCCGATCGATCCGACCTCGACGCCCTTCATGAGCACCGGGGCGCCGGGCTCGAGGCCGCTCCCGTGCTCGACCTCGAACACGATCCGGTGGGTGTCGAGGAGGCCTTTGTCGCGCGAGCGCTGCGTCGCCCAGACGGCCGCGAGGAGCACGCCTATGGCTATGAACACGCCGACCAAGATCTCGTTCTTGACTACTTTGCTCTGCACTCAAGCACCTTCTTGATTCGGATCGTGGAGGTCGGTTGGCGGCGAGGCCTGGGCTGTCTTCTTGGCGGCCTTGCGCTTGGCCTTGGCCTCGGCGTCTTGAGCGGGGTCGCTGAGGGCGGGTGCGGGGGCCTGGACGGTCTTCTTAGCAGCCTTGCGCTTGGCCTTAGCGGCCTTGGCCTTGGCGTCCTCGGCGGGATCGCTGAGGGCGGGTGCGGGGGCCTGGGCGGTCTTCTTAGCAGCCTTGCGCTTGGCCTTAGCGGCCTTGGCCTTGGCGTCCTCGGCGGGATCGCTGAGGGTAGGTGCGGGGGCCTGGACGGTCTTCTTGGCGGCCTTGCGCTTGGCCTTAGCAGCCTTGGCCTTGGCGTCCTCGGCGGGATCGCTGAGGGTGGGGGCGGGGGCCTGGACGGTCTTCTTGGCGGCCTTGCGCTTGGCCTTAGCGGCCTTGGCCTTGGCGTCCTCGGCGGGATCGCAGAGGGTGGGTGCGGGGGCCTGGACGGTCTTCTTGGCGGCCTTGCGCTTGGCCTTAGCGGCCTTGCCCTTGGCGTCCTCGGCGGGATCGCTGAGGGTGGGGGCGGGGGCTTGGACGGTCTTCTTGGCCGCCTTGCGCATGGCCTTAGCCCCCGCTGCCGGATCGGGCGTGGGGGTCGACTCGGGCAGGGGCGTTCCGCCTCCGAGGCTTGTGTCCTCGAGAGACGGAGGGGGAGTCGGCGTGGCGGGCTCTCGCGAGGCTGGGTCTATGGGCGCGAAGCCCGAAGATTCGTAGAAGGTCTCCCCCAGGTCCGGCCGCGGAGTAGGAGGGGACCCCGCGCTTTGTATTCCCGACTCGTAGAAGGTCTCGCCAAGGCTGAGCGGCTGGCGCTCACGCGCCGCTCGATCCTGGGCGCGGGCGTCCTCGGTCCCGGGCGTCGGGGGTTCGAGGATCGTCGCCGCCAGGCTCGAGGGCTTGGGGAGCGGCTTCGCGTTCTCAGGATCTAGGGGGGTCCGGGTCCGGTCCAAGTTTCTAACGAGTCGGGCTGGGCCCTTGGGCTTCTTGACGCCCAGATCGATGGTCAGGTCGCCCTCGAGGGCGCTGTCTTCTTCGCCGGCGAGGTTCCCTCTCGGGAGACGTCCGTCGATGTTGATGGTCAAGTCGCCTTCCATGGCGCTCTGACTCTCCAGAGGTCCAGAGCTGATATCGAGCGAGACCTCTTGGCTGCTGATGTCGAGGTTGAGGGCCTTGGCGCGCTGGGTCCGCGTGCGCATGGGCTTGGCCTCAGCCTCCTCGAAGGCTTCGCGGATCTCCGCGTGCTCGAAGAGCCGGCGGCGGTGGTCGTAGCCGATCAGCTCGCCGCGCTGCAGGACGCCGACGCGCTCGGCGACCTGGAAGATCGCGGCGTCGACCTCAGAGATCAGGAGCCAGCTCACGCCCTGGTGGTGGTTGAGCTCCATCACGAGCTCGAAGAGCCGACGCCAGTCGGGCATCTCGAGGCCCTCGAAGAAGCGGTCGATGATCACGACCTCGGGGTCACGCGAGAGGGCGCGGGCCAGACCTGCCAGCTTGCGCCCGCGCGCGCTGATCTGCCACGGGAAGAGCTTGGGGTCCTCGTTGAAGCCGCAGTCGGAGAGGAGTCGCTCGACGGTCTTGCTTAGGTCGCCGCCCCGCCGCTCGCCGTGATAGCGGAGCGGGAAGGCGACGTTGTCCCACACGCTTCGGTTCGGGTGCAGCGCGCCACCCTCCAACACGACGCCGACTCGCTTACGCATCTTCTGGTCGGCGCCATAGCCCATGGAGTAAACATCGTCGCCGTTGAACAGGACCTGACCAGAGGTCGGTGGCTTGAGCCCGGCGGCGGTCTTGAGGAGCGTGGTCAGGCCGCCCGAGGTGTCAATGCTGACGACGGCCGCGACCTCGCCCGCCATCAGGTCGAGGTCGACGTCACGGAGAATGAACTCGTCGCCGTAGCAGGTCGAGACGCCCTTGAGCTGAATGAGCGGGTGGCTCACAGGAACACCGAGATCATGGTGTTGAGGACGAACACGAGGGCCATGCTGCGGACCACGGCCCGAGTCGTGGCCTGGGGGACCTCACGCGCGCTGGCTTGGACAGAGTAGCCCTCCCGGATCGAGACGAGGACGATCCCGACGGCGAAGAAGCACACCTTGACCAAGGTCTTGATCAGCTCCTCTTCGCGGACTGCGTTCAGGAGCGCCTCCATGGCGAAGGGCAGGGATCCCACGGACTTGACGAGCCAATAGCCCCCGGCCAATCCGACCGCGAACCCGTAGATCGTCAGGAGGACTCCCGAGATCAACCCCGCCAAGAGTCGCGGGAGGACGATCACGTGCTCGAGGGCGACGCCCATTGAGCGGAGCGCGTCGAGCTCGCCCGAGAGCTTCATGTTGGCCAACTCAACGCAGATCGCCGTCCCCGAGCGGCCCAAGATGATCAGGGCTACGACGAGGGGGAGGACCTCGACCGCGAACACGTGGGCGGCGATGTCGGCTGTGTTGATCACCCCGCCCGCTAGGCTCTGGACCTGGCTAATGATCAGAGAGCCGAGGGCCAGAGACGCCAGGCTGACGAGGGGCAGGGCGTGGACGCCGGTGAACAGGGTCTGCTGGATCGTGACCTCGACCACGATCCGGAACCCACGCAGGCGCGCCAGGATGATCACGGCGAAGGCCCCGTAAAAGAGGCTGAAGACCTCGGCTCCCGTTCGGAGGGTCGCGATCGCGGTCGCGCCTAGCCAACGAATCGGAGCTAAGAAGAGTCCCCCCACTCTAGAACTCCAAGAACCAGAACAGGCGAGTCTTGTTTCCTGCCGGCGAGGTCGAGCGCCCTACGAGTCCACCCAAGACGTCCCAGCGTTGCTCGCCCTTGGGCGAACTCTGGGAGTGATAGAGCCCGAGCAGGAGGGTCAGCTCCTCGTAGCCGGCGGAGTCCCGCTGATAGCGGAACAAGCGCCAGAGCGGGGCCAGGATCGTCTCGAAGTTCCACTGGGGGTCGGTGAACCAGAGCAGCGCCGGGAAGCGGACGTCGGCCGAGCCGTCGCGCTTGGACTCCCAGCGGACCAGCGGCCAAATGTGTCGCTTGATGTCTTCTTCGCCGGTCGGCTTCCCCTCAGCGTCCTTGTAGGTCCGGTCGTGGGTCCAGAGGAGGGGGAGGAGCCAGACCCGCGTGTCGTCGTATTCCTCAGTCGTCTGGTGTTCGTAGCGGCCGATGGGCCAGAGCCAGAAGTGGCGCGTGTAGCCGCCGCGTTCGCGGTAGCCGTAGAGGGGCCAGAGGTCCAAGCGGAAGTGATCGGGGCCAGATCCGTAGATGAAGAAGGGAAAGGGCGCGCGGACTTCGTGATAGTCGGTTCGCTTGTCGTGCCACCAGCGGAAGAGGGGCCACAGGATCGTGTTGTCGTCCATCCAGCCCGAGCGGGTCTTGCCCCAGAAGGGGAACAGGAAGATCGAGTGGTAGGGGTTGCGGCTGTTGGTCGCTTCCTCGGCGTAGTTAAAGAATGGCCACAGGATCGAGGTTCGGTTGAAGGCGACCTCGCCGTCCTCGCGGGTCTTTTCGAAGTGGCTGAAGAAGGGCAGAAAGCGAAAGCCCTCGGTCCCGCCGCCAGAGCTCCACGAGATCAGGGGCCAGAGCAGGTGGTGGGATTCGTTCTCTCCGTTGCGAGCCCAACCGTAGAGCGGGAACAGGACGCCTACGGCTTCGTCCTTGCCGAGGAGGCCCTTGAGGGTCCCGCCGAAGGGGAAGAGGTAGAAGTAGTTCCCCTCGACCGGGTGGCTGCCGGCCAGGAAGAGGGGGAACACGATGGTGTCGCTATCGGGAAACCCGTCGGGGTCGACGCGCTCGTAGTGCTGGAAGATCGGATAGAGGCGATAGATCGACTGCTTGGGCGACTCTTCGTGGAGGCCGAGGGGGAACAAGAAGTGGGTCTCGCTCCGATCTTCCTCCTCGTGGGTCCGGACCTGAACCAGGGGCTTGAGGCCGACGTCGCTCTCCCACTCGACGCGCCGGTTTCCCTCGCGCATAGGAGCCGGGTCCATGTCCCACTCCATGGCGGGCGGGAGGAACCCGAAGCTGTGACCGCAGCCGCTGAGGAAGAGGAGCGGTAAGAGCCAGATCAGGAGGCTCATAGCGCAGCCGCCACCGCCGCCGCCGCCGCCGGCCCAGTCCTGGAGGGTCAGGGTCCCGCGTCGGATCAGGAACTCAGCCTCGCTCAAGCCCTGGGAGGGGGCCCCCTTGATGGCTTCGTCGATCTGGGCCTCGCTCAAGCGTCCTTTGGCGACGAGTTGACCGAGGCGCTGGGGGTGGTCGTCGACTTCGCCTGGGATCGCGAGGTCGCGAATGAAGAGGCAGCGGACGTCGCCGATCTCGATCAGGGCTTCGCGGGCGTCGATGGGGGTGAACAGGTTGGGGTCGAGCTTGACGCCGTTGAGGCGGGTGCCGTTCTTGCTCCCGCGGTCCTCGAGGCCCGGCTTGCCCTCGCGCCACTCGAGGAGGCAGTGGTCGCCCGAGACGGTCGCGTGCTCGATGGCGAGGTCGGAGCGGAGGTCGCGTCCGATCTCGGTCGAGAGGCGTGAGAGGGGGCGGATCCGGACCTTGGTCGCGCCGCCTTCCCGGGGCTCCTCGATCACGAGGCGGGCGCGCGAGGAGCGCGGGGCCAAGCCGCGATAGCGACCGGACTCGCCGGCCACGATCATCGAGATCGAGTCGTCTATGACCGAGCTCAGGTCAGCCGAGGTCCCAGGATCGAGGACCTCTGGGCTAGGCGCTTGGAAGGCGAGTTGGTCCTCCCAAGCGGCTTGGATCCAGGGGCGGACGATGCTCAGGTCGCCGCCTTCGACCAGCGTTAGGCGCGGGAGGTCGACGGGGTTCGCCCCGCCAAAGCGCGCCTTGAATCCCTCAGGGACGGCCTCGGGGTCGTAGCCGCTGAAGATCCAGAGGTTGAGCTGCGAGCGATCAAGGAGCTCGAGGCCGAAGTGGAAGCGTCGCCCAACGGCGGCCTCGGTCAAGAAGCAGATCCAGTAGGGACGAGCCGCGTCCTGGCCCGGCGAGCGGTAGCAGGTCCAGCGGACCTCCTGCTTAGCCTCGCTCAGGTCGGAGACGGCGCCCATGACGGCGTTGAAGGCGTCGTCTGGGTAGGCGATTAGGCGGCGGATGACCTCGACCCGCGCTTCGCTGCTCGGGTCGCTTCCGGGTCCAGGACGTGAATCCTGGTAGGGCGTATAGCGCCAAGCTCCCCCAGGGGTACGCCCAAGGAGCCAGCTCCAGAGTTGCGCAGACACAGCGATCTCCCGGGCGCGGACGATACCGTATCTGCTGGGGGGCTGCGCCCCCCAGACCCCCATCTTTGGGCACGCGGAGCCGGGCGCGCCGGTCTTGCTCTGAGGTGTGATCGACCACGCTCGGGAATACGGAAAGTTCGCAAGCCCGCCGCAGCCCGTTCCGCTCTCAGGCGCGGGTTTACTGGGGGGCTGCGCCCCCCAGACCCCCATCTTTGGGCTCGCGGAGCCGGGGGGGCCGGTCTTGCTCTGAGGTGTGATCGACCACGCTCGGGTCTACGGAGGGTTCGCAAGCCCGCCCCACCCCGTTCCGCTCTCAGGCGCGAGGGCGGAGCGGCTTGGGTTCCGGAGGCGGTGGTTTGGCGAAGTCGTGTCGGCTGGCCTGGTTCCTGGTTCTCGTTTGTGTGATCGACCACGCTCGAGGTTCGCAAGCCCGCCGCAGCCCGTTCCGCTCTCAGGCGCGGGTTTACTGGGGGGCTGCGCCCCCCAGACCCCCATCTTTGGGTTCGCGGAGCCGGGCGCGCCGGTCTTGCTCTGAGGTGTGATCGACCACGCTTGGGAGTACGGAGGGTTCGCAAGCCCGCCGCAGCCCGTTCCGCTCTCGGGCGCGAGGGCGGAGCGGCTTGGGTTCCGGAGGCGGTGGTTCGGCGAAGTCGGGTCTTGCTTGGAAGCGCTCTCCCACTCGTCTCGGGCCGGTCTTGCTTGGTTGCGTGATCGACCACGCTCGAGGCCGGCAAGCCCGCCGCACCTCGACTGAGGTCGACGGGAAGTGGCCTCGAAGTACATCGAGGGCGAATTTTGCTGGGACCTGTGCGAGCCTTGAAGGGTGGCCAAAGAGCTCTCCACCTGCCCTGAGTGCCGGTTTCAGAATCCGGTGACCAACCAGCGCTGCATGATGTGCAAGGCGGAGCTGCAGGCTCCTCGTGCGCGGGTTGCTCCTCCTGCTGGCCGGAGGCCGAGCGTCAAGCCGGCGCCGGCCGTCTCCGAGCCCCTGCCGGCTCCGGAGAACTCCACGATTTGGCTCTACTGCCCGCCCCAGGCGCCCGTCGCGCTCGAGGAAGGGACCGAGCTCGTCGTGGGCCGCAAGAACAGCGACCTGGATCTGCCTCATAAGCAGGTCTCTCGCAAGCACCTCAAGATTCGCCGCAGCGGCGGCCGAGTCTTGATCGAAGACCTGGGCTCGAGCAACGGGACCTTCCTCAACGAGAGGCGCCTCGAGGGCAGCTCGCCTTTCGTAAAGGGCGATCGAGTCTTGGTCGGCCCCTTCGAGCTGACCCTCAGCGGCGGCAGCAGCGAGGTCGACGAGACCATGGACCCCAGCAGCACCCAAGCCGCCTCGGCCTGGACCGGCGACCTCAACGCGACGCCGCTCAGCGAGATCCTCCACGACCTGGAGTTCAACCAGAAGACCGGTACCCTAGAGGTCCGCGCGGGACGAATAAACGCCCGGCTGCAGGTCTTTCAAGGGCGCCCGGTCAAGGCTCGCTACGACGGCAGCAAGCTCAAGGGGGCCGAGGCCGCGCTGGCTATGCTCCGGCTGGAGGGCGGGCGCTTCCTCTTTCAGCCGACGTCGAAGATCAAAGGGAGCCCGCTCCCCTTCACCCTGACTAGCCTCCTCCTAGACCACGCTCGCGAGCTCGACGAGGGCTAGCTAGGCCGGTGGGTTCTGATCGTCGGGGTGCTCGATCTCGATCTCGACGTCGTCGGGGTCGCGGATCCCCTCGACGCGGATCACGCCGGTCTCGTCGAGGGTGCCCTTCTCCTCCTTGCCACCAGGGAGCTTGACCGTGTAAGCCCAGCCTTCGACCGACTCGCCAGATGTCGGACGAATGTTGAACTCGACGTAGTGGGCTTCTTCGCGCGGGGCCTCCTCGCGGCTGGAGACGACCTTGGGGAGCGGCTCGGCCTCAGGGAGGGGGATCCGCTCGCTGGCGCGGTGGACTTGGAAGTGGCTCGAGAACCCGAGGCCCGGCTGGAAGTGGTGCAGGACACGGTCGACGTAGTACTCGCCGCTGGGTCGCTCGCCGACACCCTGAATGTCGATCACGGTCCCGGGCTGGATCGTGGCGTCACCCTGGCAGCTCCCGTTGGCTTGGGAGTAGCCGCTGGTCAGGCTGTCGAGGCGGGCCTGAACGAGAGCGTCTGCCTCTCCGGGCTCGAAGAGCGGCGTCCCGGGGTAGAGGATCTCGCGCGCGCCGTGGGCCTTCTCAGCCAGCTTGGCGCCGAGGTCGCGACCGTTGAGCTTGACCTGGGCCTTGCTGCTCGCGGCCTCCGAGAGGATCGGCTCCTTCTTGGTCATGTCCCAGCCGCGGACCTTGACCTTGCTCGGCTGGCCGACCGTGGACATCCGCGGGCTGAAGGAGAACAGGTCGACCTCCCACGTGATCGTGCGGATCGAGGCCTTGGCCCGCGGGGGGCCGAAGTAGAGCTTCTTGTTCTCGCGATCGACGGCGACCTCGTAGCCCAGGCGCCGCGCCCGTTCCCGCAGGAAGCCCAGGTGGGTCTGGTCGTGCTGGACGACGTAGCGCTGCTTGACCTTGCTGTCCTTGACGTCCCCACTGAGCCCGGCCGCGCCTGCGATCTGACCAGCGATCTCGGAGTCCTTCATGTCCAGCCAGGCCTTGTGGTGTCGGCCGTGCTTGAGCGCGTGCTCCTTGTCGTAGGCCACGACCGTCACGATCGCAGGGCCCCGAACTGGGAACTGGCAGTCCCGTCGCACGACCGTCCCCTGAAAGGCCAACCCGAGCGAGGTCTCCTCATAGCCCAGCTCGAGCTCGAGGGTCGTCCCCTCGACCAAGGCGTCGGACTCGGTCCAGCTCAGGTCTGGGTTCGAGAGGCGCATCTCGAGGCAGTCCGCCATCTCGAGGTCCTGGTGAACCCGAAGGGTGATCACCGACTCCAGCATCGCGGAGGGCGCGGCCGACCCGTTCACGAGCAAATCGAACTTAGGCGTGTGCTGCGAACCCAAGGCTGCCTTCCAATAAAGTCGCTACGCGACGAAGCTGTTCGACCCCGTCCGGGTCAGACTCCGAGTCTTGTTTGAGCCTAAAAGCGCCAGGAGAGCGTGGCCTTGATCTGGTAGTCGGTGTTGTGGCCCTGCGAGTTGAAGTTCGCGTTGGCGCCGACTCCGGCCGAGAAGTTGTTCCCGACCTTCGTCTTGACGAAGGCCTCGGCCTGGTAGCTGCGGTCGTTGTTCAAGGGATTGAGGACCTTGAGCTTGGTCCCGAGGTCGACCTTGACGTCGTTGTTGGTGATCCGAATCCCGGCGCGGAGCTCGACCTCCTTGACGAAGCGCTTGGCTGGGTCGAGCACCAGCTTCGGGCGGAAGTCGAAGTGCCCTTTGACCTGGGTCGTGCTCCGCTGAATCCTGCGCTCGATTTCCGAGTCGAGCTTGGCGGCGCGCTTGGCGAGCTCACCGACTCGCTTCTCGGCAGTGTCGGCCTGCTGCTGGGTGACCTCAGGGTCCTTGATCAGGGTCTTGCGAGTCATCTCGATCTCGCCTTTGATCGTCAGCCGGTCGTGAAGCCAGCCCGCGACCTCCATCACCGAGCGCTCGACGACGAAGTAGGCGTCCTCGACCGCGTCTTGGCTCTCGACCCACTTGGTCAGCTCGCGCCCCATCGTCTGCTTGACGTGGCTCGGGACCTCAGACCCCGGCAGGGCCTGGTCGATGAGCTTCCGCATCACGCCTTCGACCTGACGGTGGACTTGGTCCCGGGCTTGCCCCGAAGCTTGGCCGAGGGCCTTGCCGACGAGCTCGTTGTAGCCGCGCTGATACTTGCCTTCGACCTCGCCCTGGCGCCTAAAGGCGCTCTCGGCGCGCCGCTTCAGCTCGTCCATCTGCTTGCGGAGCAGGCCTAGGAAGCCCACGACGTAGTCCGCGGCGTGGGGCGTGAGCTTGGCGAAGGCGTCCATGTCCTTCTTGAGCTTGGTGTAGCGGCGTTCGAAGGGCTCCGCCGCCGATTTGGGCGCGCGGAACTCCAGGAGCGCCTTCTCGAGCGCCATCGTCAGCTGGCGGAGGATGTTGTCACCCTCGCGCTGGAACTCGTTCAGGCTGTTCATGGGGCGGAACCTCGTTCCACAAAGGATAGAACGCCCAGCGGCCCTCCACGGACCATCCTCTGCAGGATCTAAGTCTAATCGCTTGAGCGACTAACGGCGGCGGCGCCGTCGTTGGTTGCCGCCGTTGCGCCGACGAGAGCCTCGCTGGCTCTTCTCGAGGGGGACCCGCTTGGCCTCGGCCTGCCAGTAGTGGAAGGGGGCCAGGTCCCGGTCGAGGGCCCGGAGGTGGATCCAGAGCACGACGATCGCCTCGCGGAAGTGCTCGCGCGCTAGGAGGCGGTCACGGCCCTTGCTGCGCTCCGCGAGCTCTCCGCTCAGGAGGCGACGAAGCACGATGGTGATCCGCTTGATGCGGTCGCGATCCTTGCGAGCCAGGCTGTGGCGGCGCGCCATGGGGTTGAGGAGCTCGTCGGTGGCTTCCTCGGCGCCGGCCCGGGGATCCTTGGCGAAGGTCTCGTCGAGGTGCGTCAAGAGGAGCGGTGAGAAGAGGACCGTCATTCGAACCGCGTTGCTCAAGGGCACGCCTTGCTCGCTGAGGTGGTCCATCTGCTCGAGATACTTCGCCAGGAGCTCGCCGCGAGTCAGGTGTGCTGGAACGACGGGCGCAGAGCGCGCGCCGAGGTCTTGCTCACGGGCAGCGGTCGCGCGACGGCGACGACGTCGCGGCGCCTTGGACTCGGGGATCGCCGCGACGATGTCGTCCAGGCGACCCTCCCAGCGGAGGACGCGAAGGACGTCGGCCGCGCGCTCGCGCTCACCGGTGCCACCCAGCTTCGGGCGGCCGAGGTAGTCGTAGTGAGCCTGACGCGCGAAGGCCGAAGCCTCGAGAAGGGCGTCCTCGAGGTAGACGTGGGGGTCTTCGACCCAGTCGTTGGCGCCCTCGGGGAGGGGGCGCTCCCACGTGACGCGCATGTAGGCGTCGACGAGGCGCGAGTCCGGGGTCCAGGTGTCGCCTGGGTAGACCTGAAGGGCCTCGCTCGAGGCTCCAACCGAGATCTCGAGGGGCTCACCCCAGGTCTCACGCGGGTCGACCGGCTCCTCCGGAGTGTCCGCTTCGGACGCCTCGTCGGTGGCGTCTTCGGCGTCGGTGGCGTCTTCGGCGTCGGTGGCGTCTTCGGCGTCGGTGGCGTCTTCGGCGTCGGTGGCGTCTTCGGCGTCGGTGGCGTCTT
>Ga0316202_10000261_pt1 | contig 69519 bp, 58 predicted proteins | sample 3monrhotite_MG_FD_204934 | JGI IMG/M metagenome (GOLD analysis project Ga0316202, IMG submission 204934) | Microbial mat bacterial communities from mineral coupon in-situ incubated in ocean water Damariscotta River, Maine, United States -... | ecosystem: Environmental > Aquatic > Marine >...
ACGAGGCGGTCCTCAAGGTCGACACGGTCTCCATCGTGGTCCAGATCAACGGCAAGAAGAAGGGCGAGGTCTCGATCGCGCCCGACGCAAGCCAAGACGACGCCCTCGCGGCCGCCAAGGCCCTCGACAAGGTCGCCGCGGCCATTGAAGGCAAGTCGATCAAGCGCGAGATCTACGTCCCGGGACGCCTCGTCAACATCGTGGCCAAGTAGTCGCCTCTCCCTGGAAGGCCGCGACCCTCGCGGCCTTCTTGGGAACGAACCCCGGCCCCCGCCTACGACTCCAGTCAGGAGAGACCATGCCCGAGCTCGACGCCACGACCTTCGACCACGCCGACGTGAAGGACCTCCTCGCGGTCTCGATCCGTGAGGACCTCCGCGAGGAAGGCGACGTGACCTCGCGCGTGATCCCCGAGAGCGCGGTCTGCGAGGCCAAGGTCGTCTATCGCCAAGCCGGCGTGGCCGCAGGCCTGCCCCTCGCTCAGCGGGTCTTGGCCGAGATCGCTCCAGGCGCGGTCCTCGACTGCCACGTCCAAGACGGCGACCGCCTCGAGGCCGGCACCGTGGCCGCCACGATCAAGGGCCCGGCCCGTGAGGTCCTCGCCGCCGAGCGCCTAATGCTGAACTTCCTCCAACGCCTGGGCGGGACCGCGAGCGCGACCCGGAGCTTCGTGGACCTGATCGAGGGCACCGGGGCCAAGCTCCTCGACACACGCAAGACGACCCCCGGCTGGCGCCTCCTGGAGAAATACGCCGTCCGAGCCGGCGGCGGGACCAACCACCGCTTCGGCCTCTACGACCAAGTCCTGATCAAGGACAACCACCTCTGCGTGCATGGCGGCGAGGCGGCGGTAGCTGAGGTCGTGAAGCTGTCTCGCCAGACGGCTCCCGAGGGCACGCCCGTCGAGGTCGAGGTCACGAGCGAGGAGGGCGCCCTCAACGCTGCTCGCGCCGGCGCCGACATCATTCTCCTCGACAACTTCGACCCCCCCGGCCTCAAGAGCGCCGTCGACGCCGTCCGAGCCGACGCGGTCGCGCGAGGCGCCGACGCGCCCCAGCTCGAGGCCAGCGGAGGGATCGCCCTCGACACGGTCCGCGCCGTGGCCCAGACCGGCGTCGATCGGATCTCGACGGGCTGGATCACCCACTCGGCGCCAGCCCTAGACATTGCCCTCGACTTCGTCTCCTTGGGATAGCGCCCTCGAGGGGTCGACCTCAGGCGCTTGACGCGGGACCCCGAGTCTGGGAGCGTTGCCCAGCCAAAGCGGGAGGTCCCATGATGACGACGCAACCAACCTGGGGAGAGCTCGAGCAGGTCGCTCGCATCCTGGCCGACGTCAGCAGCGCGCCTCAAGGCGCCCGCGAAGTCGCGCTCTTGGCAGGGCTGGCCGAGCTCTTCGCCGCCAACGTGACCTTGCTCTTCCGAGCCCGACTCCTGGGACCGGAAGGCGTGCAGCCCGTCACTGCTCATGACCACGGCATGGACGACTCGGCGCGGGCTCGCCTCGACGCCTACGTGACCGCTAACGGCGAGGACGACCCGACGATCGGCCCCAGCCTGATGCGGGCCTCCGCTCAGCTGGGCGAAGTCGTCGCCATGACCCGCCAGGACCTGATCAGCGACGAGGAGTTCTACGCCCACCCCCACGTCAAGAACCTGCGCAGCCAGCTCGGCCTCGACCAGTGCTTGAACCTGACCCTCTGCCTCGACGCCGAGCGAGTCATGAACTTGACGGTCCACCGCCCGACGGGCGCGCCCGCCTTCACGGCCCACGAGCGCCGGCTCGGCCAAGTCGTGGGGACCGCAGCCTTCCGCCTGATCGGCTGGCCAGGCCTGCCCAGGGGAGGCGTGCTCCTCGCTGGCGACGGCGCCTTGCGCGACCTGCGAGGGGTCGCGCCCGAGACGGCCTTCGCTGAGCTCGCCGATCGCCTCGAGCTCTCGGCGGAGGAGCGGACCCTGGCTGAGGCGATCCGCGAGGGGCTCGGCGACGAGGCCCTCGTCAAGCGCTTGAGCCTCGGGAGCCCTGGAGAGGTCGTGGCGAAGATCGCCGACCTCCAGGTCAAGGTCGCCGCTGGTGACCGCGACGAGCTCGTGGCGCGCCTGCGGACCTAGGGGAGCTCTGGCGAGCCGACTACGCCTTGTCGCGGATCGGAGGCACGATCCGGACCTTGGGCTCGCCGAAGGCCGTCGCCAGAGCCTCGGGCAGGGTCGCGAGCTCGCGGTCGCCGCCCTTGAGGGTGAAGCCCGTCGCGCGCTTGAAGATTTGACCGCGCTCGTCGCGCTTGCGTCCGTAGAGGACGAATCGGCGCTCTTCGTCGCCGGTCACCCGCGCCTCGGCGACGTAGCCCACGGGGCCCTCTTCGCCGTAGACCGTGCTCCCGAGCTCGAGGACCACGAGCTGCATGATCGCGACCTTGGTCGTGTCGCGGAGCTTCTCGAACTCGATCCCGACGGTCTGAGTCCCGCCTTCGTCGTGCTGGATCCACTTGACCTTGCCCTCGACGCGAATCGGGCCGCGGAGGTGAGGGTGGCGGAGCGCGATCTCGAGGGCGTCGCCGACCGCGGGCGCGGCCTCGCGAGTCTTGAGCTTGAGGCCCTTGGTCGAGAGGTCGAGGAGCTCGTCTCCGGCCGCGTCGGGGGCCAGGTGGAAGCGCAGGCGACGGCTCTCGCCCGTCGGCGCGACCCGCGCAGAAGCTTGGGCCGTTTGGACCCGGGCCGGACGTGGTCCGTAGTCCGCCTCGAGCACGGCTACTCCTTCTCGGAGTTCTCGGGCAGGTGCTTCATCAGGAAGATCACGTTGCCCTCCTTGTTGAAGCGAATGTCGTCGCAGGTCTTCTTCATCATGAAGACCCCGATCCCGCCGGGGCGATCTTCAGTGTCGCGGCGAGAGCGGGTGTGCTCCAGCGCCGAGACCTCGCCGGCGCGCGCCAGCCAGGCCTCAGCATCGTGGCCCGGGCCCTCGTCGCAGACCACGATGGTCACGCGATCCGCCGAGCGCAGGTAGCGGATCCGCACCGTCCGCTCGGCCTCGTACTTGTTCCCGTGCTCGGCCGCGTTCCCGATCGCTTCGCGGGCCGAGTGAGCCAGCTTGACGGCGTCCTCGACGGTGAACCCAGCGTTGTCGATGAAGAGCTCTATGACCTCGCCGGCGCGAGTCACGTCCTCGGTCGTCGTCGGGACCTGGAGGTCTATGGCCTGGTCGAAGAGCCTGCGCTGGCGCGCCCGGTGCAGGATCAACTCCTTGCCGGCCTTGATCACGTCCGCGGCTGAGGCGCCGTGGAGAACGCTGTCGGGCACGCAGCGCATTTGGCGCGGGCCCTCGGCGACCGCCAGGATCGGGACTCGGTCGCGGTCCGGTCCGTCGACCTCGGCCTTGATGCGAATCACGAGCTCGTGGGCGAAGTCCAGGCTCTCGTCGATCACGGCCAACATGGGCTCGCTCGCGACTGCCTCGTCGATGTCAGCCTCCGATGAGACCAGCACGACGTCGACGCCCTCTGCGCTGAGGGCGCCCTCTAGACCATTTTGAACCGCTGCGAGGACCTTCACGTCCGCTCCTGAGAAGGCGAATTGTAGAGCACCGGAAAGACCTCAACAACGAGTTGGAGTAGTAGGTCGACCCGCCGGGGGGGTGCGTTATAGTCCGTGCCCACCCCCAAGTGGAGCCTCGTGTGTTCGACCAGACGACCTATTACTTCCGTCAAGCCGCAGAGATCATGGGAATCGGCGAGCGCATCCAGCGCCTGCTCGAGAACCCGCAACGAGTCGTCAAAGTCGAGATCGTGATCGAGCGCGACTCAGGCGAGCTCGCGACCTACACCGGCTTCCGCGTGCAGCACAACAACGCGCGCGGTCCTTTCAAGGGCGGCCTCCGCTACCACCACACCGTCGACGAGGACCACAGCACCGCGCTCGCGGCCCTCATGACCTGGAAGGCGGCGATCGCCGACGTTCCCTACGGCGGCGCCAAGGGCGGAATCAACTGCAATCCGCGCGAGCTGAGTCCAGGCGAACTGGAGCGAATCACGCGAAAGTTCACGAGTGAGATCTCCGACGTGATCGGTCCGAACCGGGACATTCCGGCGCCGGACGTCAACACCAACTCGCAGATCATGGCCTGGATCATGAACGAGTATTCGCGACTGAACGGGTTCAGCCCGGCGGTCGTGACGGGCAAGCCGGTCGAGCTCCACGGCTCGCCGGGTCGTGACGAGGCTACCGGCCTGGGCGTGACCTTCTGCATTCGCGAGTGGCTCAAGCGCGAGAAGGCTGAGATCAAGGATCGGACCTACGCGATCCAAGGCTTCGGCAACGTGGGCAGCTTCCTGGCTCACCACCTCGAGATTCGCGGCGGAAAGGTCGTCGCGGTGAGCGACTTCTGGGGCGCGATCCACAACCCGGAGGGCCTCGACGTCGAGGGCGTCCGCCAGTGGGTCGAAGAGACCGGCAAGCTCCAGGGCTTCAAGGGCGCGACCGAGATCCCGCGAGACGACCTCCTCTTCGTGGATTGCGACGTCCTCGTCCCTGCCGCCCTCGGCGGGGTGTTCACCGAAGAGACGGCCCCCAAGATCAAGGCCAAGCTCATCGTCGAGGCGGCCAACGCGCCGACCACGCCCGAGGCCGACAAGATCTTCCAAGAAGCCGGCGTGACCGTCCTCCCAGACGTGCTCGCCAACGCCGGCGGAATCATCGTGAGCTACTTCGAGTGGGTCCAGAACATCCAGCAGTTCCGCTGGGAGCTCGAGGACATTCGGAGCAAACTCGACGCCTTCATGTCTCGCGCCTCGAACACGGTCTACGACCTGGCGGAGAACAAGTCGATCCCGCCTCGCACGGCGGCCTACATCGTGGCCATTGGCCGCGTCGGTAAGGCCACGGTCCTCAGCGGGATCTAACGTGAACCACTACCCCGCCTCCCTTTCGCCCGCCGTAAGCTCTCTGCGAGCGGCCCCCGTCCTGGAGAATTCGTGACGAGCGATAGCAAGAACGAGCGCCTGGCCAAGCACCTCTCGCAGCCCCGCAAGACAGAACGCTTCCACCAGACGCCGATCTTCAGCAACCTCAACGGCAAGGAAGTCGGAGAGATCCTCCGAATCACCGAAGAGGTTCACATTGACGCCGGGCAAGACGTGTTCAGCCCCGGCGACGACGCTGACAGCTTCTACATTGTCCTCGACGGACGAGTGGACATTCGGATCCCGAGCAAGGAGAGCGAGGGCGGCAACGAGACGGTCACGATCGCGACCCTCTCGAACCACTCCGTGTTCGGCGAGATGTCATTCCTCGGCAAGCGCCCGCGCTCGGCCTACGCGACGACCAAGGAGCACACGCGCCTGAATCGAATTCGCGGCGACGAGTTCTTCGCCATGATCGAGAAGGGCAACGTGGCCGCCTACAAGGTGACCTACAACTTCGCGATGCTCATCGCGAGTCGCCTCCGTCGCGTCGAGAACGAGCTCCTCGAGGTCCTCGGCGAGTTCGGCCCCGCCGGCAAGGAGAAGATCAAGGAGCTCCAGCAGTTCCGGAACACCCTCTTCGACGACTGGTCCTTCTAGCCGCGCGATCGATCCGATCCCTTCCACGAGAGCCCGCTCCCGAGCGGGCTCTTGGTGTGTCTGGTTGTCGCCCGCTAGGGAAGGGATCCGGGGAGAAGAAAGAGTCAACCGCGGAGACGCAGAGGACTCAGAGGGCGTCGCCGAGAGCGCGTCGTGGGGCCAGGGGCCTCTCGCGAGTTGGGACTTCGGGACCGGGTCATGCTGGAACTCGCCTTCGTCCCCGGCTGAGACCTCAGCCTGCGGCCCAAGAGTCGATCGCGCGACCGGGGTGGTGCGGCCTCCGCCAATCCAAAATCCCCGAGCCGCAGCCACGCCGCCGCCGCCGCTGCCAACACGCGGAGGACGCCTGACCCTCGACGAGACGCTCTCTGCGACGCCTCTCTGCGCCCTCTGCGTCTCTGCGGTTCAAAACCGATCGCGCAACCGGGGCGGGGCTCGCGCAACCGGGGCGGGGTTCGCGCAACCGGGGCGGGGGAAGGCAGAGCAAGGAGCTAGTTCTGCTTCGCGCCCGTCTGAATCCAGCTCAGGATCGTGTTGTATTCCGTAGACCCGCTCGTGAAGCTTTGGATCGGGTGGCTGACGCCCGCGTCTTGGATCGCTCTCAAGAGCAGGTCGGATTGAGCCGGGTTCCCGGTGTCGATCTCGGCCGTGACCGAGGCGTAGTCAGCCGTGTCGTTCGAGAGCCCGGCCGAGAGCGGCATGTTGGCGATGCTCGAGTGGCAGCCGACGCAGAGGCTCTGGAGGATCGGCTTGACGTTGGTGACGTAGGTCGGATCGGTGCTGCCGCCGCCTCCGCTGGCCGCGCCGAGGGGCACGTTGTCGTTGATCCACTGGAGGACGGCGTCGTATTGGGTCGAGCCCTGAGGCCAGGGGGCCCCACCAGCGTGAGACACGGCGCCGCTGGCCTTGCGCAGGAGCTGACTGGCGGTCGGTGTTTGAGTGGTGACCTGAGCCACGGTCGCGGCGTAGTCGGCGGTGTCGTTGGCCAAGTTCGCCGTCAGGGTGTAGCCCGTGGTCATCGTGGAGTGGCAGGAGACGCAGCTGGCCTGGAGGAGGGGCTTGACCGTCGTGATGTAGCTCGTGGTGGCGCCGCCGCCGCCGCCGCCGGTAGGCTGGTTGCTGTTGCCGATCCGGGCCGCGACGCGCGCGCCGTTGACGGTCTGCTGGCCGACGAGGAGGACGCCTGCGCTGACCGAGTGGAGGCTCGTGATCCCCTGGTTGGTCGGGACCTTGGGCTCCTCAATGAAGTTGCCGATCGGGTCGCGGTAGAGGACTCGTCCGCTCGAGGTGCCGACGAAGATCGTCCCCTCGTGGAGCACGGCGCAAAGGGGCGCCTCCTGGTTGAGCGTCGCGAGGAGCTTGGTCTCGCCGAAGCCTATGAAGTAGATCGAGCCACCCAGAGCCAGGCCGCTCGTGGCGTCGACGTTCTTGATCGCCACGATCAATCCGCTCGAACCTGAGACGAGGGCTGAGACCTCTTGCCGCGAGTTGACGCCGCCGTTGATCAAGGGGAGAGGGACCTGCTGAAATCCAGTCGTGAAGGTCCCGCGGTAGAGGGTGGCTTGGCCTTCGTTGGTCGTCGGACCGCCGCCGATCCACATCTGATTGAAGTGGGTCACGGCTGCGGTCGGGACCGTGTCGCTCGGGAAGAGGTCGTCGCGTCGATCCCAACCCGTCGCGCCAACGGCGAGGTAGTGGGTCGCGGGCTTGGTCCCGATCCCGCCAGCGAAGCCGTAGACCGCGCCGTCCTGGCTGGCGACCACGACCGAGGGGCGATCGCCGTCCACGACGCGGTTCCAGACCGTTTGGCTCTTGAGGTAGATATCGCCAGAGCCGGGGGTGTCCCCTCGGGTGCCGGCGTAGGCCGAGGAGCCAATGGCGGTGATCGAGCCAGGCTGGAAGAGGAAGCCCGTGGTTCGGTCCGTGACCGTGATCGTGGAGATAGTCGCGACGACCACGTCGGCGGACTCGCCCGCGGGGCCGATCCCGATCACGGTCACGCTGCCGACGGTGGCCATGGCGTTGGCCGTCCCGTTGGCGACGCTGTTGAGCCCGAACTGCGTCGTCCAGGTGTAGCCGAGGGCGTCTCGGGTCGAGGTCGCGCTGATCGCGCCGGAGCTGATGGTCGAGAGGCTGGGCGCGGTCGAGGCGTCGTCGCTGCCCTTGGAGCAGCCTCCGAAGATCGCCCCTGCGCAGGCGCAGGCCACCAGACTTGCCAGGACCCAACTCGACTTGGACGTTGCGCTCACTCTCGACACCTCGAACTCTCTCGACCTGCCTAGAACACGCCGCGTGCCGCTCAGGACGGACGTAAGTCCTTTCCCTGCAAACGTTGGCGACCTGATTCGGTTCGCTTGCGTCTCGCTTGGGACCCACGTTCCCGGTGGAGCCCGGGACGAAGGCTCAGGAGGGCTCGGCCGTGGCCACCAGGCGGGGGTGGAAATGGGTCGGGATCGCGTCTCGGCTCGGGTTCTCGAGGTAGTAGATCCCGCGCAGGACACCGAACCAGGCGCCCTTGAGGGCTCGGTAGGCGATGGTCTTCGGGCTGAGTCGGAAACCGAAGTTGGGCCCGTGGAACCGGACGGCTCGACCCCCGCTGGCCTCGAGCACATAGCGCAGGCTGGACTCGGTGAAGGCGGTCCGGTGGGTGAAGTCGCCGTAGCGGAGGTAGACCCCGGTGAAGCTGACCGCGTGCGGGACGGAGACGACGAGCCGGCCCCCCGGCGCCAGCGCGCGGAGGAGCGCGCTGACCGTCGGGAGGGTCTCTTCGTGCGCTAGGTGCTCGACGACGTCCTTGGCCAGGATCAGGTCGTAGCGACCGGCCTGCTGGTTGAGCCAGGCCAGAGGGTCGTCTGAGACATGGACCGCGTCGGCGCAGCCCCTGAGGGGCTCGGCCAACTCAGGGCGGGTGTCGAAGGCTTCGACCTCCGAGAAGCCGCTGGCGCGGAGGTAGGCCACGCCGGCGCCGAGACCAGCCCCAAAGTCGAGGGCGCGGCCTCGCTGAGGGCCGAGGGTGGCATCGAACCAGACCGCGTAGCCTTCGTGGCTCCGCTCGCCCCCGCCGCGGTTGCGATCGAGGTGGCGTTGGTAGGCCTGGCCCTCTCCGGGATCGGTCACTTGCTTCGGCAGCGCGAGACCGCGTCCTTCCAGCCGGCGTAGAGCTCTTCACGCTCCTCGCTAGGCATGGCCGGCTTGAAGGTGGTGTCGATCCCGAGGACGGACTCGACCTCCGCGAAGCTCTTCCAAAACCCGCTCCCCAGGCCGGCCAAGAACGCTGCCCCTTGGGCCGTGGTCTCGATGTTGGTCGGACGGACGACCGGGAGGCCGAGAATGTCCGCCTGGAACTGCATCAGGAGCCCGTTGGCGCAGGCCCCGCCGTCGACGCGGAGCTCGCTGAGCTGGGCCCCGTCGCCGAGGTCGGCCTGGAGGGCGTCGATCAGGTCGCGGGACTGGAACGCGATGCTCTCCAGCGCCGCGCGCACGATGTGGCTGACGTCGGTGCCGCGCGTCAGACCCGTAATGATCCCGCGAGCGTCCTGGTCCCAGTAGGGCGTGCCGAGTCCCACGAAGGCGGGCACGAGGTAGACGCCCTCGCTGCTATCGGCCGCGATCTGCTCCGACTCGGGCGCGGTCGGGACCATGTTGAGCATGTCCCGCAGCCACTGGATCACGGCTCCGCCCACGAACACCGAGCCCTCGAGGCAGTAGACGGGTTGCCCCTCAGCGTCGCAACCGATCGTCGTCAAGAGACCGTTCTGACTGAGGACCGGCTCGGTCCCGGCGTTGAGGAGGGCGAAGCAGCCGGTCCCGTAGGTATTCTTAGCTTGTCCCGGCCGGACACAACCTTGCCCGAACAGGGCGGCCTGTTGGTCGCCCGCGATCCCGGTGATCGGGACCTCGGCCCCGAAGATCGAGGCGTCCGTGGTCCCGAACAGACCGGCCGAGGGCTTGACCTCGGGCAGAACCGAGCGCGGCACGTTCAGGAGCCCGAGCAATTCGTCGTCCCAAGCCCGGGTGTGAATGTCGAAGAGGAGGGTCCGGGAGGCGTTGGTGGGGTCCGTCGCGTGGACCTTGCCACCGGTCAGGCGATCGACGAGCCAGGTGTCAATGGTTCCGAAGCGGGCCTGGCCAGCTTCGGCGCCAGCCTTGGCCGCGGGGACGTTGTCGAGGATCCACTCGACCTTGGTGCCCGAGAAGTAGGCGTCGACCACGAGCCCGGTCTTGTTGCGGAAGGTCTCCTTGTGCGGCTGGAGCGCGTCGCAGCGCTCGGCCGTGCGGCGGCACTGCCACACGATGGCGTTGTAGTAGGGCTCGCGCGTCTCCTTGTCCCAGAGGACGGTGGTCTCGCGCTGATTCGTGATCCCAATCGCCGCCACGGAGCTGGCGGGGGTATCGCCTAGGACCTCCTTGATCAGTCCCTCGGTGACGGTCCAGATCTCGTTGGCGTCGTGCTCGACCCAGCCCGGCTTGGGGTAGTGCTGGGTGAACTCTCGATTCAGCTTGCGGACGACCGTGGCCTGCCGGTCGAAGAGGAGCACCGTCACGCCTGTAGTTCCGGCGTCGATCGCGAGTACGTAGTCGCTCATTACCAACCTCCTTGGAGGCGCTACCCTACGGGGGGCGACGCGGGGTCACAACGCGAGCCCAGCGGGCATTGAGCAGGGCGAGACGGCGTGCGAGACGCGGACCTCAGAGCACTGGAACGAAGCGGAGACGACGAGGCCCAGGTCCGCCGTCGCCGGGAGGAGTGGCGCCGTGACTCGCTGGGGGCCGAGCGCCTGGAGGTCGCAGCCCTCCTGGGCTCCGACCTGGCGGCTGAGCTCTCTGGGCGAGGCCCCGCCGAGACCCCTCGTCGGCTCCTGCGCGACCTGGTCGCCGTCGGTCCGGGGGCCCGCGCGCGGACCTGCTACGCGGCCCTCCGCGTCGTGGCGCCGATCTGGGAGGTCCTGCGTCTGGACGGCCGGGCGCGGCACCTGGTCGAGCTGGCAGGACGCTTGGTGGCAGGAGAGCGTGAGGTCGCAGACGACCTCACTGGACAGGCCCAAGGCTTCAGCTTCCTCCCGGGTCGTGAGGTTCCCGCGCGCTTGGTCGCTCGCTGCCTGAGCGCGGGAGCGACGGCGATCCTCTCCCCCGATCCCGCTGACAAGAGCGAGGCCGGTCAAGGCGGGTCGGCCTTCGCGTCGCTGGGCTGGGCGGCGGCGGCCCTAGCGCGCTTGGCTCACCACGACCGAGCCCTCGTCCGGGGACGGCCCGGAGCGGACCTGCCCCTCAACGCCGCCCGCGCGCTCCGCGGCGAAGCTCCGCGCCGCGCGTCCACGCGAGACGCTTTCGCCCCCGCCCCGAGTGTGATCCCAGGACCCTTGGGCCGCTCGCAGCCTAGACCCCAGCCAGAGCGACTGCCCCACTCTCCCTGGCAGGCTGGCGAGGGCGGGGTCGAGACCCTGGCTCTCGCTGTCGCCCGTCAACTCGGCCCTTGGTGCCTGGACGGGATCGAGCCCGTTGGCGTCGAGTGGGGGGCGGCTTCGTGACGGGCGTTGGACCGGCGGGGTGCTGGCCCGAGCGCCAGGCGGGCTGGGTAGCCCTGGTCTGTCTCCTCTTGGGCTGCGGGTTGGCCGCGCTGGCGGTGGAGGCGGAGGCTATCGAGGCCGAGGTCAAGGCCGCCAAGAAGGAGCGCAAGGCGGAGCGGACCGACTACGCGCCGCTCCGAACCCAAGCCTCAGCGCTCCGAGCGGAGGCCCTCGCGCTTCGAGAGCTGCGACCGAGGGTCGCGCTCGCCCTGGGCCCGCTGGTCGGCGCGCTCCTGTTCTGCCTCGCCGGAGCGGGCGGAGTGTTTCGCCGGCTCGGCGCGGCCCGGATCGCAGCCTTGGGCGCGGGGCTGACCGCCTTCGCTTGGCTTCTGATCGCGACTCCCCCGCCCCTAGGGGCAGGGGTCGACCTGGCGCGCGCCCCGCCCTGGCTGAGGTGGCTGCGCGCCGATATCTACGTCGTGGCGATCGTGGTCGCGATCTCTGCGGCCACGATCCGGGCGGGGCACGCGCTCCGGCGGCCTGGCCTGACGGGCGCTGCGCTCACGCTCTGGCTCTTGCTCTGGATCCCCTTCGACCTCCGCTGGCTAAAGGACCTCTGGGAGGGCCCCGCCCGGTTGAGCTACGCCGGCCCTGCCCTCTGGATCATGTTCCTGATCGCGACCGCCGAAGGCGTCGTCGCAGGACGTTCCAAGGCGCTCGGTCTCCGCCTCCCCCGCTCCCGCGATCTCAAGGTGATCGGGGCCCTGACGCTCCTCTTCGCGTTCACGGTCCTCCCTGCCGGCTTCGGCCTGGGCTTCCTCAAGTGGAACCCTCAGAGCGTGTCCCCAGGGCCGCTCCTCCTGAGCGCGCTCGGGATCGCCCTCGTGGTGGCGCTTCCTGAGGAGCTCTTCTTCCGCGGCTTCCTCGACGCCAGGCTCCGGGAGTCGCTGGGGAAGGGCCGCGGCGAGTGGACCTCACTCCTGATCTCCTCCTTGGCCTTCGGGGTCATGCACATCAACAACCGCTCGGACCCGGCTGCGCAGCTGAAGTACTTCGCCCTCGCGAGCGTCGCTGGCTTGATCTACGGCTTGGCCTTCCGCCGGGGCGGGCTCTGGGCTGCGGTAGCGCTCCACACCACCGTCGACGTCGTCTGGCAGGCAGTGTTCCGCTAGCTCACAGGCCCTCAGAGCCCTGCGGCGGCGGCTCGCAGAGGGCGGTTCAGCAGGCGCTGAACTCCGCTGGCGGCCAAGCGCAGCAAGGGGTGCCTTCGCAGCAGATCGCGCTGGTAGTCCAAGAGGGCCTCTCGATCCTCCCCTCGATACTCGAGCTGGGCTCCGTAGAAGAGGCTCCCCTCTAGAGAGACCCGCTCCTCGATCAGGGTCCGGTTGATCTCGCGAAGCAAGGCCGGCACCTCCGCGCAGGACATCGTGTCGTGACGCCAATAGGGGGCTGAAGAGGCCCCGTCGCTGTGGGTCACGAGCCCGAAGCGCGCGCGGGACTCGGGCTGCAGGACCGGCATCGACTCCATGCGCGTCGTGAAGCAGCCCGCGAAGTAGAAGTCCGGCGGGTGACGCCTGAGGAAGTCCAGAGTCTCGTTGACCGTCCCCCGCGTCTCACCGGGGAACCCGACCACGAGGGTCGTGAGCGTGGTCAAGCCCACCTCGCGGCAGCGATCGATGGCGCGCGCGTTGGACTCGACGCTGCAGCGCTTGTTCATGTTGTCGAGCACGAGCTGACTGCCCGACTCGAGCCCGATCTGGACGACCCGGCACCCTGCCCGCTGCATCAGCTCCGCGGTGTCTCCCGTGGCGAGGTCGTCGGCCCGCGCGTAGCAGATCCAGCGCAAGGGCGACCCGGCGGCGATCAAGCGCTCGCAGAGCTCTCGCAGGCGCTTGGTCGGGATCGTGAACAGGCTGTCCAAGCAGCTGATCACCTCGACGCCTTGCGCGGCGTAGGCCAGCCAGTCGCGCGCGATCCGCTCGGCGGACTTGGTCCGAAACACCGAGTCGTCGAAGAGGAAGGGGTAGTTGCAGAAGGCGCAGCGGTAGGGGCAGCCCCGCACCGATTCGTAGTGGACCAGGGGGAAGGAGCGCCCGTGGTGGGCCGCCGCCAGGCCCCAGTCCGGCGTCGGGAGCCAGTCCAAGCTGCGCTCCTGGGGCGTCCCGCTGTAGAGGACCGGCGTCGCCCCGCGCTGCTCGAGGCGGCCGCCCTCGGGCGCCTCGAGCTCGCGAAATCCGCTCGCGATCCAGCGGCCAATCGCGGGCACCAAGAGCTCTCCGTAGCCGACCGCCAGGAGGTCGACCTCCCCCTCGGGCCAGCTCGAGTGCAGCGTCGAGACCAGCGCTCCCCCGGCCACCACCCGGTTCTTCGCGGTCTTGAGCATTCGCATCAGCGGACGGGCCTCGCTCAGATCACGCAGGAGCGTCGTCGAGGCCAGCACGACCTCATGTCGGTTCAGGACACGCTCGCGCAAGGCGGCGTCGTTCGAGAGCTCGGCGTAGGTCGTGGTCTCGACCTCCAGGCCCTCGGCCTGGAGCAAGCCCAGGAGCACGACCTCCGTCAGCTCCGGGGTGTCGGTCGGGTCGAGGCGCGGGCTGAGCGCTCGCTCGACCGCCGCCCGATAGGGCGCCCGACGAAAGGCCCGCGAGCGCAGGTGCAGCTCGCGCGCGAAGAGGAGCTCGGCGTGGACCGCCTTCTGCTGAATATCGAGCCAGGGACCGCTGGAGGCGCGGAGCGCTGTCGCCTGACGACGGAGCAGACCCGAGACCGTCGGATCCGCGGCGCTGATCATGCTCCCTGTCACCACGAGGACCCGGCTCACCCTCGCCTCCCGACCCGGCGGAAGGGGGCCCCCGCGCGTGGCACGACCAAGACCTGCTTGCGGACGGGCTGCGGGCGATATCCCGGCTCCAGCTCGAGCTCGAGGCATTGCAGGAGGGCGCCTAGGACCCAGCGCATTTGCGCGAGCACGAAGGGCCGACCGACGCAGATCCGGGCGCCGATCCCGAAGGGGAAGTAGGCGTAGGGCGAGATCGGCTCCTGATCCAGGAAGCGCTCGGGGCGAAAGCGCGCCGGCTCGGGGAAGAGGGCTGGGTCGTGGTGCGCCAACCAAGCGCTCGGGAGGACGCGCTCGTCGGCGCCGACCTCGAAGGGTCCGACCTGGGTCGGACGGCTCGCGACCCGAGTCAGGTGAGCCACGACGGGGCAGAGGCGCATGGACTCGGCGATGCAGGCCTCGAGGTAGTCCGGCTCGGCCCGGGCCCGCGCTGGATCCCCCCAGGCGTAGAGGTGGGCCATGGCCCAGGTCATGGCGCTGGCCCCCGTGTCGTGGCCGAAGAGGAGGAGGGCCACGACCTCCGTCGTGAGCGCTTCCTCGTCGAGCCCCGGCGCCAGGGAGCAGAGCGCAGCCAAGGTGCAGGCCTCGCTGGACTCCCCCGCTCGGTGACGCCGAATCTCAGCTCGGATCAAGGCCCGCAAGGAGCGCCGGTGTCCGAGGAGGCGACCCCACCCGTTGAGGGGGCCGAGGTCGACCCGCAGTGGCGAGAGGTAGAGCGGGAGCGGGTTCCCAAGCGCCGAGACGAAGCCCTCGACGGCGGCGTCCGCCTCGCGCTCGCGCTCGGGCGGGAGCTCGCCGAAGACCATTCGCAGGATCGTGCGTCGCGTGATCCGGAGCAGGAGCTCATAGATCGGGAACGAGCCCGACCTCGGGGCCTCGGCGGCCAGCCCCCGCGTGGCCGACTCCACCAAGGGCCGACTCCGCTCGAGCGCCTCTCCTGAGAAAGCGGGAGCGACCAGGCGGCGCCGCGAGCGGTGGGCCTCGCCGTCGAGGGTGATCAGGGAGCCGTCGCCGAGGACTGTGCGCAGAGCCTGAATCCCGCGCCCCGCGTCGAGTTCGGGGTGGCGCGCGATCTCCTCGACCAAGGTCGGATCCCCGGTGAAGAGGGCCCTCCCCAGGACGGGGAGCTCCACGCGAAAGGTCGCGCCATGACGCTCGCGCTCAGCGGCCAGGAATCCGTAGGGGTCACGCAGGAGGCGCACGCCGCGCCGGAGGGTCGCCAGGGCCACTAGACCGCGCTCCCCTCGCCCAGATCCGCGCGCGCTGCGAGGCGGGGATAGAGCCCGAAGGCGCCAGCGAGCGCCAGCGCTACGCCGCCTACGACGTCGGCGATGTAGTGGGTGTGGATCAGGACCGTCGAGGCCGCGATCGCAGCCGCCCACAGGAGCAGGAGCCCACGTCCCCAGAGGCTGGCCGCCCGGCGACCGAGGACCAGGGCCGTGGTCAGCGCGAAGGTCACGTGCAGAGAGGGGAACTCGTTGTGCCTCAGGTTGGCGAACTCGGCGTAGCTGAACACTGCTCCGACCAGGCCCTCGGGAGCCTCATGCTGTGGGAACTGGAGGTCGACGGGCAGGATCACGAACACGATCGAGGCCAGGACCGTCTGGGCGGCGAGGGTCGCTACGTAGGGCCAGAGCTCGCGCGCGGTGCGGTAGACGAAGGGGCTCAGGAGCATGAACCCGTTCATGGAGACGTAGACGATCGCCGCGGCCGGGACGAAGGGGATCGAGAGCTCGCCCGGCAAGGCCAGCGGGATCCGCCGCGAGTGGAGGTGAGTCAAGGCGTCCGCCGCGCCGTAGAAGGCGTAGAAGAAGACCAAGAAGCCCGCGCAGAGCCCCAGGGTCTCGCGGAGGTGGCGTCCCTTCGGGACGGCGAAGAAGCGCGGGAGTTCGCCCTCGCTCACGACGAGGCCGCTCCTGCCGCCTCTCGCTCCCCCTCGGCGTTCAGCTCGGCAGCCAGGAGCTCCGCAGGGAAGGGCTTCGGCCCGAGCCACATGCGCGCGTAGACCCCGAGGAAGGAGGGTCGCTCGGCCTCGAAGTCGACGTAGTCGGCGAGGTAGAGCCAAGGCACCTTGGGGTGCTGGTGATGCGCGAGGTGGTGGTGGTAGTTGAGGAAGAGCCCGCGAACCAGGGGGCTAACCCGGAGGTTCCAGGCGCCCTCCTTGGCGTCGAGGGGTGACCAGGCGTGGTCGGCGTATTGGAGCGCGCTCCAGTTGAGGGCGAAGGCGCCGTAGCAGGCGGCCCAGCCCAAGAGGCTCAGGTCGAGGAGCCACCACAGGCCGGCCTGGAGCGCGATCGTCCCCAGGAGCTCGAGCCGGAGCACGACGGGGTTCGCGTTGCGAAAGCCCGAGAGCATCGCGTCGGCTCCCGCTTGCTGGGCGATCTTGTTGTCGCCACGGAGGAGGGTCAGCTCGAGCACGAAGGGCAGGCAGAGGTAGAGGAGACAGGTGATGGGTCCTAGCAGCCAGAAGAAGCCCGTCAGGAGCCCATACCACTGGGCGTATTTGAGGAGCCGGCTGTCGCCCGGCCGGATGTAGTCGAACTGCTCGGCGCGAGAGCGATTCCGCTGGTGGTGGCCGAGGTGGCACACGCGCTGGAAGCCGAAGCCCGTCGGGAAGAAGGCGGCCAGGTAGCGCCCGCCCCAGTCGTTGAGGCGCTGGTTCTTCGCGAACACCCCGTGGACCGCCTCGTGGAGCAAGGAGAAGAGGGTGTTGTTGAGGAAGGAGAACGCGACCGCCGCTCCCACCAGGACCCAGAGGTTCGGCGCGTGAGAGGCCAGGTAGAGCAGCCCCGCGACCCCTGCCGAGGCGAAGGCCGCCAGGCAGAGGTTGAGGGCGCTGGGAGGAGGCGGAGGAGGCGGGTTCAAGCCTGGGGCGCGGCCGGCTTGCTGCCGAGGCGGCGTCCGATCAAGAGGCCCAGGATCAGCGCGATCACGAAGGCCGCGCCGCCCACCATCGGGAGCATCTTCTTAGCGCCTGAGAGGATCGCGTTGTCGAACACGTTGACCGAGCTGTGGAAGCTAGCGATCACCCACTTGCCCTCGTGCTTGACCAAGGTCGCGCTCCAGCGGGTCTTGAGCACGAACTCTTCGCCGTTGGTCAGGGTGTAGGTGTCCGTCGAGGACCCGTAGCCTATGGCCGTGTCTTCACCGTGGAGCACCGAGAGGCTCTCGGTCTCGAGGCCGAACTTGACGCTCTGCACGATCTTGTCCGGGCCGGTCATCATTCGGTTGAAGTAAGCCTTGATCGGCGCGTGTCCGCGGGCGATCTCGCCGTTGGTCGTCGTGAAGGCGACCTCGGGGTGGCAGACGGCGAGCAGGCCCTCGAGGTTGGAGGTCGCGATCGCCTCCAGGGCGGCCGCGCGGACCGTGCGCAGCTCCTCGTGAACAGGGTTCTCGGCGGCGGGCGTCGCGTCCTGTGCGAAGACGGGCGAGGCGCTCAGGGCGAACATGAAGACGAGGATCAGGGGTCGCATGGGAGGCTCCCGGGGTGATTTGGGCGAGACGCTACCACGGCGCCCAGCCAAGCCGTGATCCCGCTCAGGACCCGCGGCAGCTCGGCCGTGTCGAAGTAGTGGCTCGCCCCCCAGAGGGGGTAGGTCGGCGCCCCTGGAATCAAGGCATCCAAGGTTGGGACATAGCCGTCGTTGGGTCCGAACCTAGCCAGGGTGCGGTGGCGGCTCGCGAGCCTCCCTTGGAGGTGCGCCCCGAGGGGGAGGCCGACGAGGTTGACCGTCGGGACCCCAGGCGGAGAACCGTCCTGAGCCCTGAGGAGGGGGCTCTCGTAGCCGAGGTCCTCGAGGAAAACGCGCGGGACCCCCTTGAGGAGCATCAGGGCCCGTCCCACGAGGTAGCCGACCCGATTTCCCGCGCGATAGTCGACGAGGGGCGTCCCTCGCAGGAGCCCGCCGACGTTGAGCCAGCCCGCGACCGCCCGCCGCCAGGGGCCCTCCTCAGAGAGGGCGACGCGAGTCTCGGCGCCGCCCTTGCTGATGCTGACCAAGATCACCGAGCGCTCTTCACGCCCCCCCAGCGCCTCGCGAATCAGCCCCGCGTTCGTCCGAATCGAGCCCAAGCTCTCGAGGGGAATCACCTCGTTCGGCATTCCGAGCCGCGTCGCGACCTCGCGGGCCACGCGCCCGTCGCCGCCGTATTCCGGCGCTTCGCGATAGCCCGCGGCGGGGGCGATCAAGAGGGTGTAGGGGAGCGCTGGTGTCCTTGCCTCGGGGCTCCAGGCGTCGACGGCCTCGATGAGGGCTGCGTTGTCTGGCTGCGCCCGAAGGACGGCGTCGAGGAGCGCGGTCGCGGCGTCTATGTCCCGCGAAGCTAGCTCCCTCAAGCGCTCAGGGTTCGAGCCCTCCTCGAGGGAGACGTGAGCGAGGGCGCGCTCGAGGTGTTCCGCAGCCAGCATGGAGTCCGTCCTCGGGGGGAGCGAAGGCGACGCGTGGGTCGCGACCAGGGTAATCCGGGTGCGTCTACTCGGCTGAAGGCTCGAAGAGCTCAGGGTCCACCGAGATGCTGATCGGGCAGTGATCCGAGCCGTAGACGCTGGGGTGGATCTTGGCCGCTCGGACGAAGGGGTAGGCGGCGGGCGAGACGAGGATGTAGTCGATCCGCCAGCCCACGTTTCGGTCGCGGCAGTTTCCGCGCTGGCTCCACCAGGTGTAGTGGGCGCCTTCGGGCTCGGATTGGCGGAAGGCGTCGATCCAGCCGCCGCGCAGCCAGCGGTCGAACTCCTCTCGCTCCTCCGGGAGGAATCCGCTGGTCCGCTTGTTCTGCTTGGGCCGAGCGAGGTCGAGCTCGGTGTGGGCGGTGTTGAAGTCGCCCATGACGACGATCCGCTCGCCTGCGGCCCGGAGGGGCTCGAGGCGGTCGAAGAGCCGCCGGTAGAAGTCGAGCTTGAAGGGGACCCGGCTGTGGTCACGATTGGGCCCAGAGCCGTTGGGAAAGTAGGCGTTGACGACGGTCAGGGGACCGAAGCGGGCGATCTGGAGGCGACCCTCGGCGTCCATCAGCGCGTCTCCGAGCTCGGTCTCGATCGAGTCTGGCTTGCGACGAGAGTAGAGCGCGACCCCTGAGTAGCCCGCCTTGGCCGCGGGGGCGAAGTAGGTCCGGAAGCCCTTGGGCTTGCGCATGGCCTCCGAGAGCTGCTCGGGCCGGGAACGAACCTCCTGGAGTCCGACCACCGTGGCGCGAGAAGACGCGAGCCAGTCGAGGAAGCCCTTCTTCTCGCAGGCCCGGAGGCCGTTTACGTTCCAGGAGTAAATAGTCCTGGCGGGACGTCGTCTTGGCATCGGCTCAGCGCGGCGTGAGAGGAGTCACGCGTGGTTCGGTGTAGTCGCCGTCGGCGGGCTCTGGCAGCGGCTCCTCTGCTGCCACCCGCTGCTCGAGGGAAGTCACGATCCCCTCCGTGATCACGTAGCGACGCGTAAGGACGGCGTAGAACTTCCAGCGCCGCTCGTTTTCATCGTCCTCTGGCGGACCCGCGGCCCGCGCCTCTTCGCCCTCGGGAGGGAGCTCGCCAGGTGCGGGCTCGGGAGGGAGCTCGCCCTCGCCGCCGTCAGGGGGTGCCTCGGGCTCTGGTTTCAACGCCGGAGCCGGCTCGAGCTCTGGAGTCAGCGCTGGAGCGTCGGCCTCCTCGGGTGCCGGCTCCAGCTCACCCTCGCTGCCGTCTGCCTCCGCCTCGTCGCTGACGCCTAGGCCCTTGCCGACAGGCGGCTCACCCTCCTCGAGCAGCCAGCGCAGGTGGAGGTTCCGACCCAGGCGCCGAGCCCGATAGAAGACGTGGATCAAGGCCCGGCCCCCAGGCTCGACGTAGAGGGTCCGGATCGCCTCCCCGCGCTCGTTGGCGGCCGCCAAGAGCGTGAATCCGCCGCCAATCGTCGCGTCCTCGTCGCCGCTCACGGTCACGCCGAGCTCGATGGAGCCGACCGGGAGCCGCAAACCGAAGGCCTCGCGGTTTACGACCAGAAAGCGCAGGTGGTGCGAGAGGTCCGACCCTGGGCGCCAGGCGTCGCGCTTGTAGACCGAATGACCGACGTAGACCGCTGACCCACTTCGAATGTCCTCACGCGTCGGAAAGTAGAGGACGTCCGGGAGTCCGTCTGGGTAGCCGGAGTCGTCGATCACGACCACGGTCGAGATCGGGGCGATCGTCCCGTCCGGACGTCTAGCGGGCGGCTTCCACTGATCGAGCATGATCGCGAGCTTGCGGCGGCCCTCGGTCCGCCCCTCGTCCAGGCTCCGAACCGCCTCGTAGGCGCGCTCCTCGTCCTCCGGGGTAAAGGGCCACTCCGTCAGGGGCGAAGTCCCGAGTCGCGCAGGCTCGACGAACACCTCCTTCATGGCCCGCTTGGGCGCTATCGGAGCCCGGCAGGCCAAGGCCGAGAGCGAGCAGAGGAGGATCAAGAACAGGCGCACCCCCCGAGCCTAACTCGCGCGCCCGCCTCAGCCGAGGGAGCCGTGAGAGACTTGGCCGCTCCCTCCCATGATCGTCGTCGCCCTAGCTCTCCTCCTCCTCGCCGCCGCGATCCAGGCCGCCGCCCGCTTCCAAAGGCTGCCCAGCTGGCTGGATCCGGTGATCCTGGCCTACGCCATTGGCCTCCTGCTCGGGAACCTCGGCTTCGGCCTCGACGCCAAGACCCCCACCGGCGAAGGCCTCCTGACCGCCGCCGTCCTCCTGGGGATCCCGCTCCTCTTGCTGCCGGCCGACTTCCTCGGCTGGCTCCGCCTCGCGCCGCGAACCGCCGCCTCGACCGGAGTCGTATTCCTGACCGTGAGCGCCACCACAGTCCTCAGCGGACTCTTCTTCGCTCCGCGGGTCGGAGAGGAGGGCTGGATCGTGGCTGGGATGCTGACCGGGACCTACACCGGCAGCGCCCCCAACCTCGTCGCGGTCGGCAAGGCCCTCGGCGTCGACCCCGAGACCCAGGTCCGAGTCCTGGCCACCGACTTCGTGATCGCGGGCACCTTCTGCTTCGTGCTCCTCTCACCTGCGGTCAAGCTCCTCCTGCGCTGGCTGCGCCCCTTCGAGCCGGCTGAGGCGAGAGAAGAGCGACCCCCCGCAGAGACCCCGAGCGAGTTGATTCACTGGTGGGACTGGCCGGCTGCAGGAGCGCTCGGGCTGGCCGTGGCCGCCATCGCCGGCGGCTTGGCCCTCCTTCTGCCCCAGGACTTCCAGGAGCTGGGCGCGATCCTGGGCGTCACGACCCTCGGGGTCGCGGCCTCGCTCTCACGCCGAGTCCGCGGCCTGCGCTCGAGCGTGCTCATGGGCGACTACTGGATCCTGGTGTTTTGCCTCGCCTTCGGGAGCCTGGCCGACCTCAGCAAGCTCTGGGGCGGTCTGACCTGGGTCTTTGCCTGGACCCTGGCCGTGCTCGTGATCTCGGTCGGCCTTCACTGGCTCCTCTGCCGACCGCTTGGGATCGACCGCGACACGGCCGTGATCACGACCGCCGCCGCGATCTTCGGGCCCGCCTTGATCCCAGCCGTGGCCGCCAACCTCGAGAACCGCGAGCTCGTCCTCTCGGGCGTGACCGCCGCCTTGGCCGGGCTCGCCCTCGGGAGCTACCTGGGCGTCGGGGTCAGCTACGCGATTCGAGCGCTCCTCGCCTTCTGAGCTCAGGGCTCGAGATAGCGCCAGGTGGGATCTCGCCCCTCCTCGGCTCGAGGAGGACGGACGTTCCCCCACATGTCCACTGTGCAGGCACCCTAGGCGCGGAAATTGGCCTGGGCTTCAGAGAGTCGAAGGCCTCGGTTCGCCTGGCTTGGGTCGCACCCGGGATCGCAGACGACGTCGTCCTCCCAGAAGCACACGGGACAGATACCCCAGTCGTAGCGGGTCTCGAGGGTCTTGTAGCCGCAGCCGGGACCGGCGTGCATGGATCAGCTCGAGCGAAGGTGACGGTGCGCGAGGGTCAGCAGGAGACGATCGAGCGTCAGGGCTGTGTCTCTGTATTCCGCTCTGCGGAATGAGCCTCGCTTCGCTCGCCGTCGCGATCTCCCTCCGCGGAGTTGTGGCTAGCGGGCTACTCGTCCCCGTCAATGTCCGTCGGCGTGGCCGCGGTCCAGCGGTCGTGGACGATCTGCGCCAACCCGTCGGGGCGGACGTCGAGGGAGTGGGCGTCTGTGGCCTCTTCGTAGACCTTGCCGCCGCCGCTCCCGTCGAGGACGCCAGCCATGCCCTTGGAGTTGCCGATCCGAACCCGCCAGGTGACGGTCTTGCCGCGCGGGAGGTCGGCCGAGCCGAGCCAGTTCTCGCCGGTGCTCCGGCTGTGGCGAAGCTCGACGACTTGCTCGTCCTGGCTGCCGGCCTGGCGCACGAGGACCTGAACCGTGTAGGCGCGGGGGATCTCGAAGGGGATCTTGACGGCGAAGAGGGTCCGGGTCGAGTCGCCCGCGACCTGGACCGGGAGCGCAGGTCCTTGGGGGTCATACTCGGCGAGCATGCTCGCGAAGTCGTTCTCGAAGCGCTCAGCGATCTTCTTGCCGTGGAACACGATCAAGTTCTCGTCGTTGTAGTGGGTCGCGTTCCCCGTCCAGTTGTAGGAGCCGCCCAGGACCACGTTCCCGTCAATCACCGCGTACTTGTGGTGGAGCGAGGAGTAGAGCCCGAGGTGGTTGGTGGCGCGGACGTAGCGAATGTTGGGGGTGTTCTCGAGCTTGGTGTTGACCCAGGCCGCGTATTCCATGTCCATTTGGTGGTCGTCGGCGATCACGACGACCTTGACGCCCTTGTTGGCGACGTAGACGAGGTCGTTCACGAGGCCGTTAACGAAGGTGTACATCGCCACGTGGACGGTCTTCTTGGCCTTGCGGATCTCCGTCCGGCACTTCTCTTCGAGGTCGTCCTCAGGAGAGAACCAGCCCTGGACGAGCTTGTGCGGGTTGCGGGTCCGGCGATCGATCCGGGCCAGCTCGCGCTTGAGGTCGGCCTCGCGGGTCGAGCCCTTCCAGCCTGCGGGGAAGGGGTTGCTGAAGGCGGTGTTGAAGTGGTCCCACTCGGCCTCGGTCAGGGCCTTCTTCATGACGCGCTGAGCGCGGCGCTGCTCGTGCCACTCGCTCCTGTAGCGGCGCGCGAGGGGCTTGTCCTTGACCACGACCACGTGCTCGTGGTTCGCCAGGGAGGCCGAAGCCGAGAGGTTGGCTGAGCCCGTGACCACGATCTCGTTGTTGACCACTGTGAACTTGGTGTGCATGGACCCGTAGCCCGTCGCGTTGCGCAGGTTCGCGATCAACTTGACGTCGAAGCCGTCGGCGATCAGGTCGTCGTCGATCTTCTTGTAGTCGGCCAGGGCGTCCTTCTCGTAGAGGTTCAGGCGGACCTTGACCCCCCGGTCACGCAGCTTGCGGAACATCTTGGGGTACTCGTTGAAGCTAATGGAGTAGTAGCTCATGTAGACCGTCGAGCCGGGCTTGGCCAGCTCCAGGGCCGCCAGGACGCGCGTGTCCAGGCTCTCGTAGGGCGAGAAGTAGGCGGCGCCGTAGAGGGGCGTGTCGCCAGCCTCGGCCACGTTCTCCAGCTCCAGGACCCCCTCCTTGAGGACTAGCTTGTCCTGGGCCTGAGCCACGAAGGGAGAGAGGAGGAGGAGCGCCAAGAGAGGCGCAGTGATTCGGGTCAAGCTCATGGGGGCCTCGTGGCGGGAGCGTGTTTTCGTCGCAGAGGCGCACATTACGCGCCGGGGCCTAACCAAAGCCAGGACGTGTTTTCGTTCTTTTCGTCTCTCGTCTCACGACTCGAATTCCCAGATTCGGATTCCCGTCGGTTTCTAATCATTTCGAAACATTTCATGCCTGCGCGCCCTCAGCACTTAGCTCGAGGCACTGGGAATGCGCTTGGCAGGTCATGACGCACAGCATTCGCGGAGGCCTCGCCCTCCTGCTCCTCAGCCTCCTCACGGGCTGCTCTGGGGGCTCTGGTTCTAGCGGGGGCGCCTCCACGGCGGCTCCAGCCGCCTCGGGCGGTCCAGCCCTCGTGACCCCCGTGGGCACTCAGGCCTTCGTGCTCCAGGTTGGAGCCGACGTCCCGGCCCACATTGCCTCCCGCGTCGCCGCGCTCCTGCGGCCGCGGACCGGCGCCCTGCCCTTCGTGGAGCGCGCCGCGCATGAGCCCTTGAGCGGCCTGGCGAGCGGGTCGGTCGTGGTGGCCCTCGGCGAAACAGCCGCGACCCGCGTCGCGATCCCCGCCTCCGACGTGGCGGCGCTCTCGAGCGAGGCCTTCTTGGTCCGCGCCGTCGACGTCGGCGGGGTCCGCCTCCTCGCCGCCGACGGCGTCCCCGGGGCCCACGGCCACGGCGTCAACCGGGGGCTCCTCTACGGGAGCTACGCCCTCTTGGAGGAGCTGGGCTTCGCCTTCCTTCACCCCCTCGAGCCGACCCTCCCCGACGCGCTCCAGACCCCGGCGGCGGGGTTCGAGGCGCGCGAGTCGCCGCGCTGGCCCCAGCGCGGAATGCACCTCCACACCATGCACCCCATCGAGCTGACGGATCTGCTCAACGGCTGGGGTCCCCAGGGCCCCAACGACCTGGCCGGCTGGCAGGCGCAGCTCCCCGAGTGGGAGCGCTTCTGCGAGTGGATGATCGCCAACCGCCAGAACGAGGTCGAGTGGGTCCTCCTCATGGCCCGCTCCTGGCAGCAGTTCGCGGACTCGCCCGAGCGGCAGCGTCGCCTGGGCCTGATCGTCGACGCCGCTCACCGCTGGGGCCTGACGGTCGGGATCGACGTCCCCCTCGCGCTCCGTCAGCAGCACGCCTGGACCCTGATCCGCAGCGCCAACGGCGACTTGTCCGACGAGGTCAAGCAGATCGAGGACAACCTCGACTACATCCTCGGGACCCGCTGCGACTTCGTGACGACCGAGCTCGGGTTCAGCGAGTTCACCAAGCCCGACGCCCAGCGAATGCTGGACTGGCTGAACGCCTTCACGGCTCACCTCACGGCCAAGGGGAGCTGGGGCTACGCCAAGGCGCACGTCAGCGTGGGACAAGACGCGCCGGGGTTCCCCGACCCCCGGACCGGCCAGCCCATCAACTTCAACTTCCTGACCCACTTCGCCGACCCCGCCCTCGGGGTGATGCCGCACACGGTTCAGCACTACGCCCTGGACGACCCGGCCCCGACCTACGGCAACGACGACTTCGGCTTCATGCGGGAGTTCATGCACCTCGAGGCCGGCTCGCGCTCGACGCTCTGGTATCCCGAGACCGCCTACTGGGTCAGCTTCGACATCGACGTGCCCCTCTTCCTCCCCGTCTACGCCGACCGCCGCGTCCACGACCTCCGCCTCCTGGCCGCCGACGAGCGCCAGGGACTCATGGGCCAAGGCCAGCGCCTGGACGGGCAAATGATCTTCAGCTCGGGCTGGGAGTGGGGCTACTGGCTCAACGACGTCGTGACCGCCCGCGGCGCCTGGGATCCCCACGAGGCCGCCCCGGATCACGAGAGCGCCCTCCGCGAGGCCCTGGCCCCTGTGACGCGCCCCTTCGGGCCCGTCGCCGACCAGGTCCGCGAGGTCCTGATCCAGCTCTGCGAGGACCAGCGTCAGCTCCTCATCGAGGGCGAGGTCGCGGGCCAGAAGCCGAGCGATATCAAGCGCCGCAACGGCCAGGCCTACCTCCAGGGCTGGGACACCTGGGACGACGTGGCCGAGACCGTGGCCCTGATCCCGGGACTCCCCCAGGCCACGACCCAGCCCAACCGCTGGGGAATGGTCAACATGCGACGTAATTTCCTCGGCGGCGGTCTGGACTACGACCGCGACCTCGATCCCCTCCTGGCCGAAATGGAGCGGCGCTTCACGCTCCGCGCGGCCGAGCTCGAGGCCCTCCTGTCCCAGGCCCCGGCCCACAGCCGAGCCCTCCTGCGCGAGCTCGTGGAGTCGGCCCGCATGACCGCGCTCCGCGCGATCCAGACCCACGGTCTCTATGACTACGTCGACAGCGACGACCGGACTCGCCTGGCCGACGCCCGGGCTGCCCTCGACGAGGCGGCTCAGATCAGCGCCCGCCGCGAGCAGAGCTACCGCGTCCCGGCCGACCGGATCGCTGGCTGGCGCGAGAACCCGACGGTCTACCGCTACGGCTACCTCTGGACGGCGCGGAGCCTCCTCTACTGGTGGCGCGACGAGGGCAAGGCCGTCGACGCCCCCTGGAGCCCGGCCTACCTGAACACGATCGACCCCTTGGAGGTCGCCTTCGGCGAGGGCTTCTGGGTCCCCCTGACCGAGTTCGCGCGCCAAGCCGGAAGCGTCCTCGGTGGACAGGCCGTCACAGACCTCCTCGCCGCTCCTGCCCAGGAGCCGGTCTACCCGCCGCCCGGTCTCCGCCAGCGCCCCTAAGCGCTGCCCCCCTAGGCCCCGCGTTCGCGCTAGAGTTCCCAGCTGGAGCTTTGGGTGGAAACGAACCAGGTCCGAGTTCAGTCGTCGCCGACCCGCTGTCCCTTTTGCCACGACACGTGTCAGGCGGACGGCGAAGACGTGGTCTGCCATGACTGCCTCGCGCGGCACCACGCGGAGTGCTGGGGAGAGAACGGGGCTTGCGCCGCGTGTTCGAGCCCGAAGGCGCTGGTCGCTCAGGAGCCGTCCGCCGCGAGCACGCCAGACCTTCGATCCCCCCCAGCCAGGATCGGGCTCAGCGACGCCGAGCTCGAGTCGCTGGTCTCCCGGCAACGGTGGGGAGGTCGCCTCCGGGTCGGTGGCGCCTTGTTGCTGGCCGCCGCCTTGATCCTGATGCTCTGGGTCCTCGACGGCCAGGGCGGGGAGCTCCCGCGCTGGACCTTCAACCTGTTCTTCTCCCTCTGCGGGAGCGGGGTGCTGACGCTGGCGCTGGGAACGTGGCTAGCAGGGGATCCCAAACCGAGGCGCGCCCGCCGGGATCCGTAGCCCACGGATTCCCCGCTCCGTGGTATCAAGAGCGCCTCAGGAGGACTCATGCTCCAAGCCGCCCGTCGTCTGCTCCCCGCCCTGCTGCTCTGTCTGGGCGCCTTCACGCTCCCGACCTACGCCCAAGGACGCCCCCCGCGCCCTCCGGCCGAGGCCCCCGAGGCGGAGTACGACCGCCTGTTCCGCTTGGGCCTCAAGGCGCTCACGGAGCGCAACCTGCCCATTGGCGAGCGGATCTTCAAGCGCTGCATTCAGCTCTTCCCCGACCGTCCGGTCAGCTACTACAACCTGGCCTGCGCCTACGCCCTTCAGGGCAAGGCCGCCGAAGCCGTCGAGCAGCTCCGCCTCAGCTTCGAGAAGGGCTTCCAGGACGTGGCGCACCTCGAGCGCGACATGGACCTCGAGAAGATCCGCCGGACGCCGGTGTTTCGGAAGGCCATGAGCGACTTCAAGGCCGCGATCCTCAAGGAGTTCGATCGCCCCCTGACCCATATCCCCGAGGTCAAGGGCAAGGCGCCGGTCTTGGTCGTGATCCACGATCAAGGCGGCAAGCCGACGAGCGACATGATGGAGCTCAAGGAGGCCTTCCCCGACTACGCCATCGTGATGCCCATGGGCAAGCTCGACGAAGCCAAGAACGCTCACAACTGGGACCAGCGCTCGGAGTTCGTGATCACCGGCGGCGTGCGGAAGTTCATGGACGAGGAGGCCAAGCACCTCGACGCCGATCGGATCTACGTGATCGGCGAAGGCGCCGCCGGACAGATCGCCCTTCAGTTCGCCGCCCAGAACCCCGAGCTGGCCACGGGCGGAGTCCTGGTCGCGGGCCCCGGCCTCGAGGCTCCGGTCTCGGACACGGACCTCTCGGGCCTCAAGGTCTACATGGTCGTCAACGAGCAAGACCAGCGCGAAGTGATCGGCGGGATCATCGCCCGCAACGCCCTGGCCGACGCCGACTGCCCCTCGGTCCTCGAGCGCTACCGCCTCCCGAAGCCCTTCACCAAGGACCGCGCGGTCATGCTCCGCGGCCTCGGCTGGCTCCAAGGCAAGAAGATCAGCCTCCCCGGCGCCAAGGGCTCGCGCGAGTTCTAGCGACCAGCATGAGCACGTCCGCCGAGGACGATTTGCAAGACGAGGAAGATCTCCCCGACGCCTGGGAGCCGCCGACGCCAGTCGGTGCCCCGGAGGCGATCCCGCCCGAGTTCGCCCTGGACCTCGACCAGGCCACGGCCAACGCCTGCATTCGCTGCGGCAACTCCTGTCGTTCGCTCTACCTCTGGCAGGGCGACCTGGCCGAGTTCAAGGAGCGCGACACCAAGCGCTGGACCGAATACCACGAGGTCGAGACCTTCACGAAGCTCATGCCCGACGGGAAGACCTTCTGGGGGATCAAGCTCGACCAGCCCTGCAAGCACCTGATCGAGACCGCGCCCGGCGAGTTTGGCTGCGCGATCTACGATCGCCGGCCCTACGTGTGCCGGATCTACACCGGGGTCAACCCCGACGGGCCGCAGGCTGGGTGTGGGTTCAATCGGGCTGAGCCCTAGCGGCCTTCGGAGCCGCCTTGGGTACCTCGGCATTGGCTCGGGGATTGCGTTTGGTGACCCAAAGGAGGTCGCCTTGCACAGCATTCCCGAAGTCCCCCACAGTCCGCCCCGCCCCCTGCTGAGGGCTGGGCTCGTGGCCCTCGCTCTTCTCTATGCCGCAGTCTTCCTAGCGCGCTGCCTCGCCGGATTGGTCCCCTACGTCTGGCCAGGTGCGATCGCTGGTCTCTGGCTCATAGCAGTGGCTGCACTCTCGGGTCGCGGCGGACCCGCAGGTCGCTCCCGTGCGTTCGAGGACTACCCATTCATCGCGGCGGACGCGCATCCCACTCCGACCTGATAACGAAGGCGACGGGCTGCTACGCATGTGAAGAGTCCTGCGCTTAGATCTGCGCGGGGGCGAGCTCCTCAGGTGGAAACCACCCTTTCGTGCGCTGACAGAATCGAACCAGCAATAGCATCAGCGGGACTTCGATGAGCACGCCTACAACCGTGGCGAGCGCAGCACCCGAGGAGAGCCCGAAGATCATTGCGGTCGTCGCTATCGCGACCTCGAAGTGGTTCGAGGCACCGATCAGAGCCGAGGGAGCCGCGTCCCGATAGCTCAACCCGAAGAGCTTGGCCAGCCCGTAGGCAAGGGCGAAGAGCCAGACAGTTTGAACAAGAATGGGAATCGCAAGCCACAAGATCGTGAGCGGGTTCTCGACGATGGCTTCACCCTTGAACGAGAACAGCAGGACCAAGGTCACGAGCAGCGCAGTGATCGTGACCGGACTCAGGAAGCGAAGGAACTTCTCCTTGAACCACACCTCGCCCTTGGACGCGATGATCGCCTTGCGTGTCAAGACGCCCGCCACGAGGGGCGTGGCGACGTAGATCCCAATCGAGAGCAAGAGCGCTTGCCACGGAACGGGTAGGCGGCCTACGCCGAGCAAGAACCCTCCAAGAGCACCGTAGAGCACGAGCATGATCAACGAGTTGACCGCGACCATCACAAGGGTCTGTCCGGCGTTTCCTCTAGCGAGGGCTCCCCAGACTAGGACCATGGCAGTGCAGGGGGCGATCCCAAGCAACGTGCAGCCCGCCAGGTAGCTTCGCCAGAGGGGGACCTTCAGCTGCCTCACGCCGTCTACGAGGACCACCGTCCCCTCCCCGTGAGTCGCCCCGACCGGGAGATCGAGTCCGAAGGGGAGCTTCACGTAGTCGACCGCGTCCGGCCCGATGAACCCGATGAACACCGTGCCCAGGAAGAACGCCGCGATGGCATACATGGTGAATGGCGCGACGGCCCAGTTCACGAACAGAGTCAGGCTGACTGGCTTGATGCTTCTGCCGGCTCGCACGACCTCGGCGAAGTCGATCTTCACCATGATCGGGAACATCATGAGGAACAAGCAGACCGCGATGGGGATCGACACCACGGGCGCGTCGCCTACGTGGATCGCAAGGCCATCGAGATAGGTGGCTGCACCAGGCGCGAGCTTGCCCAAGCCGATTCCAGCCAAGATGCAGAGGACTACCCAGACAGTGAGGTAGCGCTCGAAGAAGCCGAGCGCCTTGCCCGAGTCCTCAGGCAAGGTCTGATCTGAGCAAGGGGGCGAGTTCATGCAGCTTCCTGAGCGAGCGTTTCCAGCAGGGGCTTCCACAGACCTGCGGATCTCGACGCGAACGCGACGGGAGTGGTTGAGCGTAAGCGCCGAGATACGGCACATTAGCCTAGCTCTTTGGACTCTTGCGATAACGAGTCACGTCCCCAATTCGGGCGGTTCCATACCCAGCGCCAAGGGGACAACCTAGGGGTCCTCAGCCACGGGAGTTCAACCTTAGAGCCTCAATCAAGGTCCCGGGCAGACAGAGGTCGGCGTCGCAGCCCGCTCTCCCTCGCCGGCCGCCACGACCGACAAGCAGGGAAGCGAAGCGGCTCCGATCCCAGCTACGCCCTTCCTACCCTCATCCACACACCTCCTCGACGAAGGCCAAGAGGCGGGGAAAGGCGACGTGGCGGAAGCTCCCGTAGCGCGGGTCGCGTGAGAGCTTGGCGCGGGACAGGGCGGGGCTCTTGAGGCCGACCAGGAAGCGCGTCAGTTGGCGCGGGTGAGCCAAGGCGCTCTGGCCCTCGCTGGCGATCGCCCGGATCCGCTCGGCCTCCTCTTCGCCGAGGGGCACGGGCTCACTGACCGGCAGCGGCGTCGCCTCGGCTCCGAGGCACACCCCGCAGTGACCGCAGGCCTCGAGCTCCTCTCCGAAGTAGGCCAAGAGGTGCTGGGTCAGGCAGGCGGCGTTGCCCGCGTAGTTGACGACGCGCTCGATGCGCTCCGCGTCGCGCTCTTCGCGGACCAAGAAGAGCTGGCGGAGCTTCTCCTGGAGCGCCTCCCGGTCGGGCTCGCGCGCGAGCCGATAGCCGTGGCGGAGGCCCGAGGGCCTGAGCTCGAGCTCTCCCTGGTCGGAGAGGAACTCCACCGCGGCCACGATCCGCTCCCGCGGCTCGCCGAGGGCCAGGGCGGCGTCAGCGGGCTCGAGGGTGATCCAGGTTCGGCCCCGCTTGCCCGCGTTGAACACCGACCTCAGGAAGGCCTGTCGCCCTGGGTCGAAGCGCGCCAGGATCTCGCGCTCGGGCCGGAGCTGCCTCAGCTTGTAGCCGCTGTAGAAGGGCCCCGTCGACTCGAGGATTCCGTCGAGCTCCAGGTAGGTCAGGGCCGTCGCGACCACCAGGGGGCGAATGTCGTGTCGGGTCGAGAGCTGGTAGCGCGAGACCGAGAAGCGCTCTCCTTGCCCTAAGAGCTCCTCTTGGAGGTCCGCCAAGGCCTTGCCGGTCGGCGTGTCTCCGTAGCTGAAGTTCTCCAGCACGCGCCGGTCGTCAGCGCAGGCTAAGAGGTCACAGCGGGAGAGTTCGTTGTCACGGCCCGCGCGCCCGATCTCTTGGACGTAGTTTTCGAGGGACTTGGGCAGGTTGTAGTGCACGATCCGGCGAATGTCGGGCTTGTCGATCCCCATCCCGAAGGCGATGGTCGCGACCACGACCCGCACCCGATCCGCCATGAAGTCGTCTTGAACCTGGGAGCGGACCTCGTCCTTGAGGCCTGCGTGATAGGCCGCCGCCGAGTAGCCCTCGCGGCTCAGGAGCTCAGCGACCTCCTGGGCCGTCCGCTGGAGAGTCACGTAGACGATGGAGGGTCCCGTGGGCCCCTCTCTCAGGCAGCTCAGGAGGGCCTCGTCGCGGCCTCGGCTGGCCGTGGGCGAGACGTGGAGTTCGAGGTTAGGCCGGTGGAACCCGGTCTGAATGTGGTCCTCCGGCGTGATCGCGAAGGCCTTGCGAATGTCCTCCGAGACCGAGGGGGTGGCCGTGGCCGTCAGCGCCAGGACCCGCTCGACCCCCTGGGTCTGGCTGAAGGCCGCGATCTTGAGGTAGTCGGGTCGGAAGTTGTGCCCCCACTCCGAGATGCAGTGGGCCTCGTCGATGGCGAGGAGGGAGATCCGCGTGCGTCGCAGGCGACTCAGGAAGCCCTCGTTGGCAAGCCGCTCGGGCGCCACGTAGAGGAGCTTGAGGCTGCCGTCCTGCATCCCGCGGTAGATCTCGCCGACCTCCTCGCGCTCGAGGGTCGAGTCCAGGCGGGCCGCCGCCACGCCCAAGGCTTGGAGCGCGTCGACTTGGTCCTTCATGAGCGCGATCAGGGGCGAGACGACCAGGGTCAACCCCGGCAAGAGGATCGCCGGGAGCTGATAGCAGAGGCTCTTGCCGCCCCCCGTCGGGAACACCGCCAGGGACGAGCGCCCCGCCAAGAGCGCCTCGACGACCGCCTCCTGGCCTGGACGGAAGGCAGGGAATCCAAAGGTCCCTTGCAGGACGTCTTGGGGAGTCATGGTCAGAGCCTCGCTCATGGAGCACCTCGAAGGCGGGACTCTAGCGCCAGCGACCGACACCCTCATGTTCGGATTCTGATCGGATCCATAAGTGCTGACCTGCTATCGCTTGGACGTCGCAATTGCTTCCAGAGCAGGGCCTTGCGATCGCCGCGGCCCCGAAGGGTTCGAGACGCGACCGCGAATCAGTTCGAGGCCCAAGTGCGCGGGGTTGCGAGAGCTAGATCCCGCCGCCATGGTCCCCCTGTGGGGACAGGGAGTCTATCCGTGAACAGAACTAGCTTTGGATCGAGCCTCGCCGGAGCGCTGGCGTTGGCCTTGTTCGCCAGCGGATGCGGTGGCGGCGGTTCTTCCGGCGGCGGCGGCGGGGCAGCCCCAGCGGCTGCAGGCACCCAGGTCGGCGGCTCAGTCGTCGCCAACGTCGTCGCCAACGCCACGATCCGAGTCTTCTCGGTCGACGCCAGCGGCAACCTGAGCGAGGTCGGCCTCGGCTCGAGTGACGCGGCGGGCAACTTCTCCTTCGAGGCCACGGGCGCCCCGCCCTACCTGATCGTCGCGAGCGGAGGCTCCTACATTGACGAAGCGACGGGGGCGGCCCGCGTCTTGGGCGGGACGATCCCCACCACCCTCGGGACCCCCCGACCCGGAACCTTGGAGTGTCTGGTGGGGACGGGCGCTAGCTCGTCCCAGCTCACCTTGACGCCCGTCTCGAGCCTCGTGGCGCGCCGCGTCCTCGATCAGCTCGCCCGAGACTCGAACGCGCTCAGCGCCAGCAACGTCGACACGGTCAATCGCGCGGTGGCTCAGGCTTTGGGCCTCGGCAACGTCGACCCGCGCACGATCTCGCCCTTGGACTTCACCGACGCCAACGACGCCGCCGCCATCGCGGCAGACCCGAGCGGCAACCGCGCCCGGCTCGGGCTCCTCCTGGCGGCGTTCTCCCAAGCTGGCCAGACCCGCAGCCTGAGCGATCCCCTCCAGCTCGTTGAAGCCCTCGCCCTCGACTTCGAGGACGGCACCTTCGACGGACAACAGGGATCCGGGCAGACCCTTCGCGTCGGCGGGACGGATCTCGGAACCGCAGCCAGCCAGGGCTTGCGACAAGGCGCTGAGGGCTTCCTAGCGACCGGGCGCAACCTCTCAGGCACCAGCGTCAGCAATCACAGCGGGCTCCTCGACACCCTCAGCACTCCGACCACCGGCACCGGCACCGGCACCGGCACCGGCACCGGCGGAACCGAGACCGGCACTGGCAGCGGGCCCGCGATCCCTGGGCTCACGATTCCTGGGGCAGGGACCGTCCCCAACGAGTTCTTCGTCAACAACGACCCCGCCACGGGCAGCCTCCGGGCCCACACCACAGCTGAGCAGGCCCTCGTCGACGAGGTCCTCCGACTCACGAACGTGTTCCGGGCCGAGAACGGTCTGGGCCCCCTCCTGGCCCTGCCGGTGGCCGCTCAGTCCGCGAAGTCTCACGCCGAGGACATGGCTCGTCGCAACTACTTCAACCACAGCACCGCCGACTTCAACGGCGCGAACTCAGGCTTCGGAGCCTTTGTCCGCATGGCCCTCCTCGGCGTGACGGGCGCCAGCGGCGAGAACATCGCCGCGGGGAACTCAACGGCCCAAGCGACGGTCGAGCAGTGGAAGAACTCGGCCGGCCACCGCGCCGCGATGCTCAGCACGACCCACACGCACCTGGGTGTCGGCTACGCCTTCTCGTCGAGCAGCCAATACCGCCACTACTGGGTCCAGAACTTCGTGCGGAGATAAGCCACTCGCGGTGATCTAGGGAGCCGGGGTCTGGTCGTGGCCAGGCCCCTCGGCTACCTTCCTCCCCCACCGGAGGTCCCTATGACTCGCCTGCTCCTCGTTCTCCTCGCTTGCCTCCCCTTGCTCTTCGCCTCGCCAGCCGCGGCTCAGAGCAGCAAGCCGACCAAGAAGCCCGCCGCCAAGAAGCCCGCTCCCAAGAAGGCCAAGAAGAAGGTCAGCCTGACCAAGGACGCCGCGCGCAAGGTCGTCCACTCGTTCTTGGTCGCGCTGGAGAAGAAGGACTACGCCAAGGCCATGACCCTGGTCCACCTCCCCTTCTCCATGGCGGGCAAGGGCAAGGTCACGACGCTCAAGAAGGCTCAGCTCGAGGTGGCGCTCAAGGGTAAGTTCGGCGCCAAGGCCGCCGAGCAGGTGGTGGCCTTCCGCAAGTCCGGCGAGAAGAAGATGACCGCCCTCTACTGGGGACCCAAGAGCGCGCGAGGCAAGGCCACGGCCAAGAAGCACAAGGTCTTCGCCAACGTGGGCTGGGTCGGCGTCGTCTATGCCGGCAAGAAGAAGAAGGCCGAAGAGGCCAAGAAGCCCTTCGCCGTCAAGCTCGTCGCAGGCAAGCTCCTGATCGTCGGCTTCCACGACGACTGATCTGACCGAGGCCTTCGACTGGAGGAGGCGAAGCCGGCCAAGCCCGGAGCGCGTCCCTACCTACCTCAAGGGGCGAGGCGTTCGCCCTTCGCGGCGCAACACCTCGGCCCCCACGAGGCCCTCGACTCCAATCAAGAGAGTCCCCTCCGAGGTCGCGAGCAGAGAGTGAACGCCTTGATTCGCGGGCACTCGCTCCTCTCGGAGCACGATCTCGGGGCGCTTGGCCTTCTTCTTCTTCTTCTTCGACTTCCCCTTCTTGGCCTTCTCTTTCTCAGCAGAAGACCTCGCCGGGTCTAGGTGGTAGAGAAACCCTCGTCGCGTCCCGACAAACACTGTCCCCTCGTGATAGGCCAACGAGAGCGGAACGTCGTCCCGAAAAGACACGAGCTCGACGAGCTCGTCCTCACTCGTCGTTGAGAGTTCGAGGGCTGAGAGGGATCCGCCCCGGAGATCACCCTCAGCACGCGCGCCAGTGGCGACGAAGAGTTGGCCGCCGACCTCTAGGAGCGCGGTCACCCGGTGGTGCTCGCCATCTCGCTTTGCTTCACCCTTCAAGCGTCCGCGCGGGGAGAAGAAGTCGTTTCGTAGACCTCCGAGGAGGGCAGCCCGGCCACCCTTCCGTCCGCGTCGCTCGCTCTGGGTCCCGACCCAGAGGCGTCCCCGGAATGCCACGACCTCGGTCGTCTCGTCGTCGGAGCTGAGATCCAGTGCTGCCCACTCGGACCACAGCCCGCCCCGAAAGCGCCGGACGACACCCCCGTCGTCTAGGGAAAAGACCGCTCCCTCGAGTTCGACGACTTGGACCGAGTCCTTCCCTGAGTCGAGGCTGACTTGCCACGAGCCACCCGGCTTCTCTTGCAAGTAGATCCGGCCTCGCTCGTCCTCTCTAGCCGTGGCCACGAAGGTCTTGGCGCCCTGCCGGACGAGGCTCGTGATGTCGCCGGAGAAGGTCCCGAGCTCTGTGGCCTGGCCGCGCGCGTCGATCGCGTCCAGGCGACGAGGTGAGTGCGCCACGAGGTGTCGATCCCCGTCGCTGCTCAGGAGCGACACGAAGCCCTCGGGCCGGGTGTTGGCCTGGTAGTAGGAGGAGTAGACGTGGCCCGCCGGGTCTAGGCTCGGAACCAGCGCCTCGGCGTAGCTCGCGAACTGGGCTGGGCTAGGAGCCACTGCAGGCCTCTCCTCAGCGGGCGCTCGAGGTGTGGCGAGACTGAAATACGCGGGCGAAGGGCCGGCCTCGGGGCTCGGATCGGGCGACCTCGGAGCTGGTCTTGGGTTCTCTACGATCTCCTGAGGCCCTTGATCGTCCACAGAGGACTCTTCTGAGGGACCCGCCCCGTTGACCAGGCCGCGGGTGAAAGTGATCGAAGCTGGCAGACTCGAGGCCGCGATCCTGTGAGGGCTGCGTCTGGCGGAGCGCGTCCCTGCTGAGGAGGCGTGGCTCAGGGCGCGCGCACGTCGCCGCGTTCGCGGGCTCTTGCTCGCGGGGGCTGGGGCTTCCTTGGGACCTCCGAGCTGGGTCCGCGCGGGAGGGAGGATGGTCGGCTCCGCAGGGGTCTCGGCGCGAGCTTGGTGAGATCGCGTAGAGAGCTCTCGGCGACTCGCCAGAGCGCGCCGCGCTTGGGCCACGGGAGTCGAGGTCCTGCTGGCTTGGGACTCCTGAATCTGGAGCTGACTCGAGGCGGTCTCGACCGGGGTTGCGGCGCCAGAGACGACAAGGGGATAGAGCACGGCGCCGAGGAGGCCCGCGGCAATGGGAGCGGCCAGGCTCGACCAGAGTCCCCAGCGCTTAACGCGAGCGCTGGGCCGCTGACCCTGGAGGTAGTCGCTGAGGGCCGCTGCGAGTGCACCTGCGCTGATGAAGCGATCTCGAGGATCCTTGGCCAAGCAGCGCAGGCAGATCTCTACCAACTCCGGATCTAGCGAAGCGTCGATCGAGGCGGGAGAGGGGGCTGGCTGCTGGAGCGCGTCTACCAGGCCCGCTAGGCCGCCACCAAAGGGCGTCTCTCCGGTCAGAACATGAAACAGGGTCGCGCCTAGGGAGTAGACGTCGGAGCTGGCGTTGAGTGCTCGCAGGTCGCCGAGCGCCTGCTCGGGCGGCATGTAGGCGGGGGTGCCGAGGACGTCGCCCGTGTTGGTGATCTGAGTTAGGTCGCCGCGAAGCTCCCGGGCGAGGCCAAAGTCGGCGACCTTGGGGCGGCCTCGCTCGTCTATGAGGATGTTCGCGGGTTTGACGTCGCGGTGGATGACGCCGTGGGAGTGGGCGACTTCGAGGGCGCGAGCGACGTCTCGCAGAATTCGGGCAGCGCGTCGCTGAGGTAGGCGCTCGCGGCTCATGAGCTCGAGGAGGCTCCCTCCTTGGACCAACTCGAGCGCCAGGTAGAGCCCGCCCCGAGTCTTGCCTGCCTCGTAGAGAGCCACAATGCCGGGGTGCGCCAGGTCCCGAATCACGCGGGCCTCTTTGCGAAAGCGCGCCAGTTCCTCTCGATCCGGATGGGAAATCAGCTTGAGGGCGACGACTCGTCCGTCGCGGTGGCGAGCCCGATACACCACACCTGAAGCTCCGCGGCCGAGCTCGTCGAGCAAGCGATAGCCGGCTATGTGGCGAGCTGAGGATTCCGTGAGGGGAAGGGTCTCCTCGTGTGGGGCTCTAGAGCGGCGAGCCCTCGGGGAACGCTGCGAATGCCTCTCGAGACGGTGCGTGGGCGACACGAACACGAGTTTCTCCCTTTGCCACCACCGCTTGGGGGGACGCACCTGCTCGCTGGCGCCTTGCGCAAGAAATTTGGATTTCCGACTCGGGCTCCCCGAAGCTGCGGCGGCGCCCAATAGCTGCCACGACGACTGAGGAGCTGCCTCGGTCCTGCTGAGACTTAGCGAGGCTGGGTGGAGGCTGGCGTAGGCACAGGCTGCTCACTGTCCACTGGGGATGTTCTGGCCTGCGACTCGCGGAGTTCCGGGACCCGAGCCTCTAGAGCGCGAAGTCGATCCTTCAGCATGTCTGAGTGGATCAGGCGACCGACTTGTTTGATGAGGAGGCGAAGCGCCACGAGAGCGCGAGCTCGATCCTCCCCCTGGGCTGCCTTGAGCTCTCGCTCACGCACGAAGATCAGGGCCATACAGGTCGGCGTGAGGAACTCGCGGTCGTGGAAGAGTGTCTTGACCTCGGTCGAGTCGAGGATCTCCTGCATGGCCTCGAAGGCCCCAGCCTCGTCCTTGGCCTCTAGCCTCGAGTCGGCGAGGGCGGCCGAGTCGCGCAGATAAGCCATGGACTTGGCGCGGATCGAGGCCTGGTAGGCCTCGATGGCGCTGTTCGGCCGGATTCGCCCGGTCTTCTGGGCCTTCTCCCCCAAGCTCGCGAAGCCCAAGTTCTCCGTCGCGTGCGCCGCCTCAGCGTCGGCGTGAGCCAGCATGCCCTTGGCTTCATAGGCCTTCGCTGCTGCCAGGTGCGCGTCTGCGGCCTCGAGGTATCGCTGCCGCTCCTCCACGCTCGGAGGGACGACGGGAGGCGGTCCCACCAGCGCGCACATTTGAAGCAGGCCCACCAAGAGCACCAGGAGCACCACAGGCCCGATCCCGCAGCCGAAGCAGAGGCCCACTCCCTTCTTGCTCACGAGCTCAGCCCCTCGGCCGCCCCAGTCTGGAGTTCTCGCTGACGGCTTCTGAAGATCTCCGACATCAAGCCTCCGTTCCGCAGGGCACGCTAGGTCCGAGCGGTCTGGCCCGCAACCTCCTCGAGCCGACCCGAGCGCTAGGCGCTCACGCTCACTATTTAGCCCTAATTAACCAAACATATCTGATACTTAGGCAAAGCGAAATGAAAGAACGGCTAGATTCCCCTCCTCGAAGGAGGAACCAACCCATGACGACCCCCGCCCGCACCGCCCGCCCCTGGATCCAAGCCCTGGCGCTCTTCGCCTGCCTGCTCGCCTCGACTGGCTGCAGCGCCATGGCGAAGTACGACGCCACGGCGGAGCCCGCGCCCTTCAGCGCCACCTCCAACAACCTCGGCTCGATCTATATCGCCGCCAAGGGCTACGAGCCGAAGCGGCGCACCGCCTTCGACTTCGTCCTGAGCCCAGTCGCGATCCCGATCTGGCTGGCCACGGTCCCAGTCTCCGCTGGCTGGGACCTCCTGACCTTGCCCTACGACCTCTTGCGATCAGACAGCGCCGAGTGGAGCGCAGCTCACGAGCGGCGCTGGACGAAGGTCGAGGCCGCCTGCGAGCCCGCCTGCGAGCCCGCCACCACGAAGGGCTCTGGCTCCTGAGGGCGTCGCTACATTCCGAAGGAGACCTGACCCCCGCCTGGCAGCGAGACATAGCCCGCGCCGCCGGACGAGTTGCCTGCGCTGAAGCCCGTGCTCCAGAAGTTGTCGCCCCCTCCGCCTCCCATGGCAGCGAGTTGGTGGAGGTTGATCAGCGGCACGCCTCCTTCAGGACCCATGCTCCCCATGGCGTCGCAGAACCAGCGACCCGGCAGGCAAGTCGAGCCCACGCGCATCAGGAGCTGGTTGAGGCCCATCACGTCTAAGGGGTGCAGCGCACGTCCGTTGACGACGACTGGCGTGCCTCCGCCCGAAGCCTCGAGCGGGAGGGGCCCCGCGATCTGCAGGTTGGGCGGCAGGACCCCTTGGGCTGGCCCACCGAAGTAGCCCCAGGCGCCGCACAGGGCGTCGTACCAGTAGTCGCCGTCGGGGATCTGACCCCCGGCCGCGGCCTCGAGCTCGTTCAGCGCGGAGAGGTTGGGCGGAGCTCCGTTGATCGTCAGGTTGCGCTCGCTCATTCGTCCTCCCGGCTCGGGCGTGGCCAGCCACTCCAAGCCTAGCCAAGCGATCCTGCCCACCACAAGCGCCCAGCGGAGCGGACTAGCTCAGCTCGAGCTCCAGCCGCCCGCCGGTGGCCTCCCTCAGCGCCGCGGCCAAAGCGTCTAGGTCCTCGGGCGGAACCTCGACCGAGAGGCTGACGTCCGCGCCGTAGTCCGACGCAGCCGGGCTCAGCCCTCGCTCGCGCAGGACGCCCTCCACCAGCGCCGTGTCGGGGTAGTCGAAGCGGAGCCGCACGCTTCGAGTGACCTGGATCTCGAGCGTCGGCGCCTCCTCTAGGAGCGCGCGCGCCGCGCCTCCGTAGGCTCGCACCAAGCCGCCCGTCCCGAGCTTCGTCCCGCCGAACCAGCGCAGGACGACCACGCACACATCGCGCAGTCCCCGCGCCTCGATCTCGCGCAGGATCGGCCGCCCGGCGGTCCCGCCCGGCTCACCGTCGTCGCTGGAGCGGGTCAGAGGGTCCTCGCCCAGCCCAAGTCGCCAGGCGTGGCAGTGATGCCCAGCCTTGTGCAGCCGACGCAGCTCGTCGACGAAGGCTCGCGCCTCGGCTTCGTCCGCCACCGGTCTCGCGAAGGCCCAAAAGCGCGAGCCCTTGATCTTGTCGATCTCGAGGTCTGCGTCGCCTGCAAGGGTGGAGTGGGTGGGCATGCCCTATCCGACACCGCGCGCGGTCCCCTTGGCAACCCCGGGCACGACTCCGTCCCACTCAGCGATCCAGGCAGGGGCATGGAACGGATCTGGCGAGCACGTCGTTCCCTACGCGATGTCCAGATCGGTCGCTTCTTCACTGAGTCCTTGGTGGAGCAGGGATTACGCCCCCGGCCATGTCCTTGCGCTCTGAGATCATGTGAGAGTGAGCCCCGTGCCCCCAGTCGCTAACACCGCCCGCCGAGTCCTGGCCTCGGCCATGGTCGCCCTAGCCCTCTGGCTAGGCGCGACGCCGGTGGCGTGGGCCCAGCCCGTGGGCCCCAAACCCGCGCGGCCAGCTGGCTACTCCTCGGTCCACGAGCCCCCGCCCGCCTGGCTAGCCGAGCGCTTCAAGGCCGTTGAGGCGCGGGTCGCCTCGCCCAACTGGAACGGCCCCAAGGCGGACCCCGCCCTCGTCCGTGGATTCCTCGCCGAGACCTACGAGCACATTCGCGAGGTCAACTCGCTCCTAGAGGCCGTGGGCGGCAAGGCGCGCCCGATCCCCGCTCAGCCACCTGCGGACAAGGTCCTGCGAGGGATTCACGACTTCGGCGAGCGCGTCAGCGTCTCGCGCTTAGAGGCCTTTCTGGAGAAGGTTCGCGCCCAGCCCCTGACCGACTTCGCGACCAAGAAGCCCGTCCCGGTCCCGGCCTGGCTCGAAGCCCTGGCCCGCGACGCCCGCGCCCGCGGCGCTCGGAGCGTAGACGTCGGTAAGCTCTCGCCCTATGTGGCGGCCGGGCTCTCTCAGACCGGCGCTCCCGACCGCTACGCCATAGAGCTCCACCGGCTGGCGCCGCACCACGGCGCGGCCAATCCGCGCGGCACGGTCCTCAAGGAGATGATCGCCGATCGGATCAACGCCATGCGCCAGGTCCGGGTCTACAGCAAGGCGCCCATGTCCTTCCAGAAGATCGCCGAGATCATTCTGGGAGACGTCGGCAAGGGGCTTCCTGCCGACTCGCGAAAGCTAGTCCTCGAGAGCATTGAGGCCCAGAAGCGGCTGGAGCGGGCCCGGAAGGTCAACCCCTACCACCTCCTCGAAGCGCCAGCCAAGCCTGCCCCCAAGACCGATCGCCTGGCTCGCTATCGCCGCGCCGACGGGACCCTCGACTGGGGCAAGCTCGGCAAGGCCCGCGCGCTCCAGGCTGGCGGCGGCGTCGCTCACTTCGGCCTGGCGCTCTTCCTCAAGGAGCTAGCCGTCGTGGCCCAGACCGGCGACCAGGCCCGCATGGAGGAGTTCTTCGAGGGCCTGCTCACGACGGACTTCTACGTCGAATACGGCATGTTTGCGGTCGCCGCAGCTGGCGGTGATATCGCCTACGCCCGCTATCTCCAACGCTACGTCAAGCCGCGCTTCGTGAGCTCGATCCTGCGGACCAACCTGGCCCTCGCGACGGGCCTCGCCATCCCCCAGCTGATTCACGGCGACTTCTCCGGCAAGGCCTTCGCCGTCTCCCTCGGCTCCCTCGGGCTCTCGGCGACGGCGGTCAAGACCGGCGTCCAAGGGCTGAGCTGGGTTCGCGAGGTGCACAGCGCCCGGCGCGGGGCGACCACGATCCGAGCCGCCGGCCGTTTGGCTCGGGCCGGGGGCTGGCTCTACACCGTGGCCGAGACGGCAGTCGTGCTCTACCTCGCAGAGGAAGTCGAAGAGCGCGTCAACGCTTACCTCGACGAGCAAGCCGCCAAGGACGCCCTAGTCGAGGCCGGCGCCGATCTCCGCGCGGCCCTGGCCGATCCCGATGCGACGCCTGCCAGCGTCGAGGCTGCCGTCGCTGGTCACCACAGCGCGTGGAGCGCCTACCGCGATCACCTCTACCGGCCCCTAGCTCAGGCCGACGCTGCCCTGGCCTACCGCCTCGAGAAGGTCGCCCGCGAAGCCAAACAGACCGCCGACGAGCGGGCCGCGCTCCTGGAACGTGTCCAGAGCCGACCCGCCCTCCGAGAGCGAATCCTGCGCCGCTACCCGACCTTCGGGGCCTACGCCGACTCGCGCTTCGCTGCAGCCGAAGAGGCTCAAGCCAAGACGGTCTCGCGAGCCCTCGAGAGCTACGAGCGCGCTCGCCACGACCACCTGGCGCGGATCTATCGCGGCCAAGAGCGCCCGAGCGCGCTCCTTGAAGACGTCGACACAGGACGCGACTGGCTCCTGCGCGGCGAGGGCCCCGGAGCCGCAGGCGACCCCTACGGGAGCCGGACCAGCGTCATGGCTCGCCTCGGGCGCGGTCGCTTGGAGGCCGGACTCGAGGACGCCCTCCGCGGCGTCTCGGCGAACCGAATTCAGTCCTACACGGACGAAGCAGAGTTCCTCGAGGCGACCGCCGCGGCGCTCGAGAGCGCTGGCCGAGACGAGCTCGCGGCGCCGCTCCGCGCCACAGCCGCCCTCGCCCAGGCCGAGCAGCGCCTCGACCGCCAGACCCTTGGCGGGGGCCTGGTCGACCTGGCAGAGGGCGAGTCGCGCGAAGGCGCGACGGACGCCCTGCGCCGCGGAATCCGCCAGCGCTAGGCCTCGACGCCATCGGAGGCAATCCCAAGAGCCCATGGAACCAGGGCGGCTTGGACAAGGGCCACGATCGCCGAGCTCGAAACGGGACTGGCGAGACATCTCGACCAGTCACAAGGGCTCGCCCCGTCGCTCTCGAAGCGCGACGAAGCCATCGCGCGATCCGCTAGGTTGAGCGCCCCGTAGAGCCCGACCCGCGGCGATAAGAAGCAGTGGAGCGCGTCGAAGACCGCGAAGCCAGCGGACTCAGCCCGATCGACGCGCTCGGTGGGCTGCCCGTATCCACGATCGGGAATAGCTGCTTCGACCTCCCCTCCTAACCTCTTGAGATTCTGAGAGTCACCCTTGGCACCAAGCTTGACGAGGCGCTCAAGTTCCTCGACGCCGCAGCGCGGAGCGGGAGACTGCCAGACCGCCTCGTAGTGCGGGAGCGCGCCCCGTGCCGCTGCGGCTGCCGCGCGACGCGCCGCGGGGGCTGAGAGTTGGGCGATCTTGGAACTCCAAGGACGCAGCAGCCTGCGCTTCCCTTCCTCGTCCTCCTCGTCCTCAGCGAAGGTTGGAAAAGGATCTGCGAAACCTCGCGCAATCCTCGCGCCGGGGTGACCGAGGTGGGCGGCGAGGTCGAGCATCAGCGAGTCGAGCTCGCCCAGACGAACCCGTTCGAGCAGCCACCCGGCCTCGCTCTCAGGAGAGCCGCTCTCCCTCCACCTCCGTTCGAGCTCGCGGAGGCGCTCGTCACCCATGCTCAAATCCTCCCAGCCCGCTACTTCAGCGGCGCGCCGGTCTTGGGGTCGACCCGGATCCCGAGGGCCTCGGTCTCGTTCACATAGAACGCGAAGCAGTACATCATCTCCTCGTTGCTCTGGAGTCCGTAGCGGACAGTTCGCTTGGGGTCGGGGTTGAAGGGGTTGAACTTCGAGTTGTCGAAGTGGGCCACGCAGTCGATCCGGGTCCCCTTGGGGAAGCGCTTGGGAGTCTTGAAGGCGTAGGCCATCTGCCAGTCGAAGCTGTAGTTCGGGACCCGAAGGAGGAACTCCGAGCGGCCGTCGGGGTAGGTCGCGCGGAAGGTCACGTCCTTGCCTCGGAGGTGCATGTGGCCGAGCACGCCGCCTGAGACCACGTCCTCCGTAAAGGTGTAGCTGGCAGCGACGCGGTGGTGTCCGGCCCCGGGCGGAATCGCGAAGGTCTTGTCTTCGATGATCGCGGCGCGGAAGCGCTTTTGGACCGGCGCCTTGGGGAACGCGAGGCCTATCGAGACTCGGTCTTGGACGGCGGTGCCGTTGGGCTGGTAGTGGATCTGGAGCCCCAGGATCGCCCCCTTCGGGATCAGGGTCGCGACGCCTGGCTCGAGGTCGAGGGCCGCCCCGCCCGGGACCTTGCCGGCCACGATCTGCGAGCTCTCGAAGGCCTTCCCCGGCCGGAGGAAGAACACGTTGCAGTGGTGCAGCACCTCGGGGTTGTCCCCCACGATCTCGAGCTTCGAGACCCAGGTGTCGTGCTCGAAGCGGTGCTTGAGCATCACGTATTGGTAGGGCATGTAGCCGTCAGCCAGGACCTTGATCGAGCCCTTCATGCCGATCACGAGGTCGGGCTCGCCGATCGACCACTTGCCCTTGGGGAACACCGGCGGCTCGGCGAGCTGCTTGGGGTCGCCCTTGGGCGCCCCCGCCCGGACCCAGTCCACGATCAGGCGCCGCTCGTCGGCGGAGAGGCCGCGGTGGTTGCTGAACTTCTCCGCCCCGCCCTCGGCGAACCAGGGCGGCATACGTCGCTCGGCGACGCCTTCGGCGATCATGCTGTCGATTCGGTTCACGTCCTCGTAGGTGGTCAGAGGGAAGGGAGCCGAGCCCTTGGGCCGGTGGCAGTCGAGGCAGTGGCGGCGAAGGAGGGGCTCTACGTCGCGGGCGTAGGTCGGGGCCTCCTTGGGGGGCGCGGGCTTCTGCTGCGAGAGGCGACAGCCGTCCACAGGAGTGCGCGGGACCGAGATCGCCTTTCCGTCGAGGAGCTCCTCGAGCGCCTCCACGAGGTCGCGACGAGACGCCTGGGGGCGCTGCCCGCCGAGCTTGACTCGGTCGTCGACCCGCCCCCGATAGCGGAGCCGGAACCTGGCGTCGAGGACGGCGACCTCGGGGCTGCGGGTGATCCCCAGCGCCTTCGCGGCGTGGCCGCCAGCGTCCTTGACCACGGGCAGCGAGAGGTCGTGACGAAGCGCGAAGGCAGCCATGCGCACCAGGTCGCGGTCGCGGTCGGCGGAGACTACGACGAACTGAATCTGGTGCTTGGCGTAGTGCTCCGAGAGGCGCTTGATCTCGGGGAGATAGCGTTTGGCTATGGGGCAGGTCTCGGTCGCGAAGAAGAGCACGAAGGCCTTCTTGGCCCCGAACTCGTCCAGGGTCCGCGGCGAATAGCGAATGTCCTTGAAGGTCAGGTCCTTGAAGGACGCGTCCTTCGTGGGCTCCGACTCCTGGGCCCAGGCGAGAGAGGGGGCCAGGGAGAGGAGGCTCAGGCCCGCCGCGAAGAGGGCTGCTGCGCGGGTCACTGGTCCTCCTTCTTGGGTGCGGGCTTTACCGAGGCCGCGATCTGGAGCAGCTCCGGGTAGGGCAGGTTCCCGATCAGGGTCAGGGCCGTGTTGTCCACAGCCCAGCTCACGATGGTGAACCCGAGCACGAAGTTCAAGACGCCCTCCTCCTCCCCGACGGGGACGGGGATCCCGATCTCAGGGACCAGGATCGGGCCCATGTTCGGCAGCTCGCTCAGCGAGAGCCAGGCCGCGCCCTTGTTCATCAGGAGCGCGGCCATTTGGGTCTCCTGGTTCCTGCTCACGATCACCTTGCGGATCTTGTGCCCGGGCGGGAGACGACTCGGGACGAGGAGGGGAAAGCGCACCAGCTCGCGAGCCTCCTCGAGGGTCACGCCGGGGGCTTGGAGGTCCCAGTCGTGGACCGTCGCGTCCTCAGGGAACTCGAAGGCGAAAGTCTCGCCCGGGACGTCGACGCCGAACTCGATGGGGCCCATGACCATTTCGTACCAGGCTCGGCCCGGCTCCTTCTCGACGCGGACCTTGAGGGGGAGGTTGAACTGCCCGTCCAGCCAGGCCCGGTAGGGATAGCGGAATGGCCGCGGCTCGCTCGGCTCGCCCAGCCACTCGCGGACGCTGCGGCCGCGCATGCGGGTCGTGCCCTCGCTGGTGAAGTCGTAGTTCTCCACGGCCCAGTAGCAGGTGTCCAAGATCGTCTGGTCGATCTGCTGCTTGGGCGGGATCTCGATCCCGCGGATCCGGAGCCCGAAGAAGTAGCGCGGCCACCACATGCAGAGGGTCGAGCCGTCGAACACGAAGAGCTCGCCCACGTGCTCCTTCGGCGCCGTGACCTCGGCCCGAACCTTCCAGAGCCGGTCGTAGGTGATCTGCTTGACGACCAGGGTCCCCGGCTGTTCGCGCAAGATCCCCCGCTCGGTCACCGTCCCGCGATAGCTCTTGAGCCCGTGCAGGCCCATGGCCGTCTGATGAGCCATGACGTGGGCCTCCATCGTCTGGCACGACGAGCAGAGGAGCAGGCCCAGGAGCGAACAAACCGTCAACGCGAGACGCTTCATGAGGCCTCCGGCCTGAGGCCGCGTCGGAACACGGCCGCCATGGCCACGAGCGCGTCGCGCTCACCGAGGCCCATGTGCCCCTTGGCCCCGATCATCTTCTCCACGATGAAGAAGTTGAAGAACTGCATGTAGACCATGGTGAAGGCCATGACCGGATCGATCCCCTCGGCGAAGGCGTCGGGATCCACGCGCCCCTCCAAAGCCGCGGCGAAGCGCTTGGGGAGCCCCTTGTAGAAGGGCCGGACGTGGCGCCCCCCGAACTCGGTCAGGTCCACGTAGATCAAGGTCAGGTAGTCGTCATGGGCCTTGGTCATGGCGCCGATCGCCCGCCCCAGCCCCTCGAGCTCGTCGGGGAAGCTGCTCCGCTGAATGAAGCGCCCCAAGGGCGAGTCCGGCGAGGTGAACTCCTCGTGGAGCCGCTCCAGGATCGAGTCGAAGAGCTGCTCCTTGGTCTTGTAGTAGTTGTAGATATTGCCGAGGGAGACGCCGGCCTCCTGGGCGATCTGCCGCAGCCCCACCCCGTGAAACCCGCGCGTCTTGAAGAGCACGATCGCCGCGTCCTCCACCAGCCGCATTCGCTGGTCGATCTGTTCTTGCGCCAGTTTGGGCATCTGCCTCGGCCTCCAATAAAAGACGAACGTCCGTTTTTTATACGAAGTAAGTCGTGGCTCGTCAAGCGCGACCCGGAGAACGAGTAGGGTGGACTCCCGGGGAGCTGAGAGATGCCGGCGTCGGAGTACGAAGGACTGGACTGGCGCTACGCGCTCCCCTGCAGCGCGCTTCCCGACGAAGTCTCCGACGGACTCCCGGGCTGGCTGGCGGAGTTTCGGAGCCTCACCCCAGACCAAGTCCAGACCCGTTTGGCCGAAGGCTGGGCGGACTTGCCTCCCTGGCTCAGGCCCCTTGGGGATCAACTCCTCGGCGCCTCGCCCCGATCCCTCGTCGGCGGGAGTTTTCGCGCTTGGCTCCTCGTGAGTCGTGGGCCGGCGCTGCCCGACCTGCCGTGGCTGGACCACACCTGGTGTTCCCCTTGGACGGGTGACCGCCAGGCCGCTCGCGAGTTCCTCGCGGAGCGAGGAGTCAGCGGAAGCGCGTTGAAGCAGCTCGAACCCGATCGCCTCTTCCACCGCGCCTTCGACGAGTGGGCCAAGCTGCAGACCGTTCTCGGCGGACCGTCTACTTCGCCACCCGGGCGCTGGGAGAGCTGGGAGCTGTATCTCGCCGCGCCGAATGACCCCGATCTGGTCCGGTCTTGGTTGGGTGAACTCGGCGTGGCCCCAGAGGACCCCCTCGTCGATTTCCTGATCCACTTCGCTGGTCTGAGGGACTCTCCGCCCCGCTTCGCTGGAGGCTTCGTCCCACTCCAAGCCTGCGCTCGTGTCGAAGACGACTATCCCTTCGACGAGCTGCCCGAGGAAGTGCAAGCCGAATGGCGTGACGCCCTGCTGCTCTACCGTGCGCGCAGCGGCGACCTCCTTCTCTACCGTCCAGGCGGTGACGTGGCCTGGATCGAGTTCGCCGAGGCAAGCCTCAGGGTTCACTGGCCGGACCTACCGAGCTTCGTCAGCTTCTACGGAAGCTATCTGGCGACGGGCGGCGTCGGCCTCGACAGCTACGCCGGCCTGGACTGATCAGCGCGCAGGGACCGAGCGGGCGAAGACTGGCTCGAAGGCCTGGCGGTCCCAGGCCGCAACGAGGTCAGGGCGCTCGACGACGAGGTTGACCTCGCGGCTGTGGTTGATCGCCTGCTCGTCGAGGTTGCTGCTCCCGACGATGGCCAGGCGGCCGTCGACGGTCACGTATTTGGCGTGATTGACGCCCGCGCCGTTGCCCTCCATGGCGCTCTTGCCGTCGCGCGAGAACCAGCGCACGTCGAGGAGAGCGCGCGCGGCTGGCTTGTTCTTCAGCCAGCGGTAGAGCTTCTTGACGGCCTTGCGGTTCGTCCCGCCCTGCCAGGGCAAGCTGACTCGGACCTTGCCCTTCCCAAGCGAGAGCACGATCTCGACCCGGACTCCTCGCTCGAGGGCCGCGATCAGGCTCCGCAAGATCGCGGTGTCGTTGAGGTGGGGCATCAGGATCCGAATCCGCTCCTTGGCCTGAGCGAAGGCCGTCAGGTAGCCCTGGGCTGCCGGGTCCTGGGTGTTGTTGCGGATCGGGTTCCCGTCCGCCGGACGGGTCGTGATCAGGCAGGGCGTGTCGCCGGGGACCTGCGGTGGCTCGTGGGCCAGGGGCGGTAGCGCCTCGCCGCTGCACCTCTTCCAGACCTGCGCGAAGTCGGCGCGGAGCGAGCCCGCCACGGGGCCGCGGCAGGTGAAGCCGAGCTCATACCAAGGCGCCGGCGCGTCCTGCTTCTCGTGGACGTTGGCGCTCGTGAGCAGGGCCTCATGTCCGTCTATGACGAAGCTCTTAGTGTGGAGGTTCCCGATCAGCTTCTGACGAAAGAGCGCGGTCTCCACGATCACCCAGCGCGGGTCGAGGCCCGCGCGCGCCATGTCACGATCGAGGTCCCGCTTGGCGTGGCGCGCGATCAGGCGGTGGACATTGACCACGGCGTAGACCCGAACCGGCGTCTGGGCGCCGGCCGCCTTGCGGCGCGCTTGGAGCGCCCGAAGCCCAGCCACGATCCGATCCGAGGCCTGGCAGCCCGAGACCCAATAGAACTCCTGGATCAGGACCTCGTGCTCGGCCTTAGCGATCATGGCCGCGACCTCGCCGAAGATCTGCGGGCCCTCGATCAAGACCCGCGCGTCGACCCGGTTCCCCACCCGAGTCGCGATCTGTTCTGCGGGGATCGTCCCCTTCTCGGCGACCGCCTGGACCGCGTCGCGGATCTGCCCCAGGCGTCGCAGCCCGCGGCCGCCTTCCTCTCCGCGGAGCGCGCCGCGCAGCCCGACCGCCGGAGGCTCCTGAGCTGCGAGGGGGCTCACGAGGAGGAGGAGGGCCAGGGTCGCGCTTGGGACGAGGGTTCGCATGGGAGTCCCCGTTGCACACGCTGTTCCCTGCGCAACCCCTTGCGCCAGCGCTTGGCTTTCACGCTTCTCTTTTCAGGAGCCACCTCTTGGGACGAATTCCGAGCGGTTAGCGTGACGGCCCGGGAGGCCCCATGAAGTTCGAGCTCGGCGAAGTCAACGTCCTCTGCACCGACCGCGAGGCCTCGCTGGCCTTCTACCGCGACCTGCTCGGGTTCGAGGTCGAGAGCGAAGAGGGGACCGCGGTTCACCTCCGCGGCCTCGGGATCGCGCTCCTGCTCCTGCCCCAAGCCACCGAGCGCCCGGAGCGCCGTCCCTACGGGACCTGCGCCACCCTCTCCTTCGACGTCCTGGTCGACGACCTCAGCGCGGCGCGCGCCTACTTCGAAGCGCACGGCGTCACCTGCGAGGGGGAAGCGGGCGCGGGCTTCTTCGTCGCCCGCGACCCCGACGGACTGGCCATTGAGGTCGTGGCGCGGGGCTAGCTCTCCGCTTGGGAGAGTTGGCAAAAGAAGTGGGCGACCACTTCAGGCGCCACCCCTTCAGCGACGTCCCAATCGCTCCGACGCAGGACCGCAAACACGGAGGTGTCCGAGCCTTCGTTCTCGGGGGAGCGACGAATCTCGATCCCCTCAGGCAAGCACTTCTGGATCTCCCTGAAGGCCGCTTCGAGATCGGAATCGTCGGCCTGGCCTGCTGGAATCGGGCGAGTGCTCCCGTCGTGAGAGCGCAGTACGAGGCTCTCGTCGTCGAGCTCTTCGAATACGAGGGGGAAGCCACAGCGCTCGAAGGCCGCTGCGAAATCCGAGGCCTCGTCGGCAAGACAGCAGCGCCAGTCCAAGACGATCACGGCAGGACTCTCGAAGAGGACCTCGTCGAAGTCCGCCAAGTCGAACCCCTGCGGCTTCCTCCACCGATCGTAGGCGCGCGTCGCACGAGAGACCCCGAATGCCTGGAGCAGCGCCTCCGCAGTCTCCGCAGGAATCTGCACCTAGCTCTCGCCGGCGCAGCTGGACTCGTCTGGCCCAACAGGCGCAGGCCCCAGGATCTCCAAGGTCTCACCCACGCGAAGCTCGCCGCCGACTTCAATGTCCGCGCGCAAGCCGCCGCGTCCGACGAGGGCTTTCAGGACGCCGGGCCGGGTCAGCTGCTCGAGGTGCTCACAGGGAGGCGCCGTCCGGCGGCCGACGAGGACGACCTCGCCGAGGCGGAAGCGCACGCCGAGCAGGTCCTCGAGTCGAAGGTCGCGCACGACCAGGTTCCGGCGCGATTCGTGCGGTGCGAGGGCGACGCCTCGCTCGCGCTCGAGGGACTCCAGGGCCTCCGCCTCGATCAAGGTCAGCGCGCGACCTTTTCCTGGCCAGCTCGAGAAGGTCCCGACTGCCTCCGCGTAGCGATCTCCCGCGAGTCCCCTTCCGGCTAGCGCCGTAGCTGTCTCACGCGACTCCATGGGCTCCCCCGCCTGGGCGCAGAGGTAGATCCCGACCAAGGTCCCGCTCACGAGCCTGCGTCCGCCTCTCGCTGGCTCTGGAGGAAGGCCAGATACTTCGGGTCGTCGTTGGCGAAGATCTCCTCGCCTTCGAACGCGAAGGCCTTGCCCAGCTCCTTGGCCGCGCGCTCCTCGTCGCCGTGCTCGAGGGCGAGCTGCCCCAGGCGGAGGTGGAGGAAGGGGTTCCCGATCGCGCCGGGGCAGGTGATCGCCTCTTGGAAGGCGCGCTCGGCGGTCTCGAAGCTCCCGACCAGGAAGTGCACGTCGCCTATCGCGGCGTAGATCCAAGTCGCCGCTTCCCAGTGGTTGGTCGGCTGGGGCAGGCGCTCGAGGGCTTGGGCGTAGGCGACGAGGGCGTCCTCCAGGCGCCCCGCCTCGGCGTGGGTCTCGGCCTCTTCACAGAGGCGCGTGACCGCCTGGTGAGTCTTGGCGTCGAGGTCGACTTGCTTCATGGAGTCTCTCTTGCGCTGACGGCGCTGGAACGGAACACAGCGTATTTCCGACCCTGGCGAGGGAACAGCCTGAGGACTGCCTAGGCCTCAGAGGCCGCGGCCCGAAGCCACTCGCTCAGAAGCCGAGTCGCTTCGTGTAGGGAGGAGACTTGAGCCCGTTGCGTCTTGTCTTCCCCCTCAAGCAAGAAGGGAAACTGGCCGTCTGGTGACTCGGCCTGCACCTCTCGCTCGCCGAGTCGGAAGAACCACACGCCATCATCGTCCCCGTCATGGCGAACCGACAGCTGCTGGAACGAGAGCCCGGGTAGCTCCGCTTCCAGCGCAGTGCTGATCCGATCGATGTCTCGCATGTCGTTCATTCCCACACTCCGCCAATAGAAGACCAGGCCCCCGAGCAGCATGGCCAGGCCAACTAGCGTCTCCAGCCACAGCCTCCAGGCAGGCGGGGGTGGCGGCGGCAGGAGGAGGAGCGAACGAAAGCCGCCAAGGAGCGTCAGCGAACCGTGCGCGAACCACCACAGCCCGAGGCAGGCGACCGCGCCCCCAGCGATCCTCCCCCAGCGGGGCGTCCCCAATCCCTCCTCACCCACGCGCTACTCGACCTCCGAGAGCTCTACCGAGTGGCCGTCGGGGTCGAGCACCACAGCACGTCGGCCCCAGCGAGAGTCGCTCACGGGCTTCACGATCTGCCCGCCCGACTCCGACGCCCTGGCGACACGAGCCTCGAGCGAGCCGAGCGCGAACCCGATCCGGGTGGCGGCGGTCGAAGCCCCGCTGCCCACAGGGTAGAGCTCGAACACGAAGCCTCCCAAGTCGGCGGCTAGGTGCTCGGGGCCCTTCCCGTGTTGCTCCGAGACGAACTCCAGACCGAGGGCCTCGTAGAAGCGACGCGATTTCACAAGGTCAGCGACCCTGAGCACCAAGAGGTTCGGAGCAGGAGTCACCAGCCCTCGACCTCGCTGAGGGTGTCCCACAGGACGCGCCGGACCTCCGAGCCTCCCCGCTCGTTGGGCTCGATCCCGAGCTTGATCCAGTGACTCGGGTCCGCTGGCGAGTAGTGAGGGTTGCCCCCCTCGCTGGCGTGGGAGCCGTGACCGAGGAAGTGAGCGTGGACGTCTGCGACAGAGACCGCTGGTCGGCCACTCGCCAGCTCGGTGATCACGGCGTTGGCCGAGGTCAGGAAGGCGACCAGGCCAGGGTTAGGCGTTCCCTTCGCCATCAGGTCACCCACCCCGTCGGTCGGGTCGTAGATCAACGCTTGGACGACTCGGCAGCGGCCCGCGTAGTCCCTCAGGATTCGCTCCAGGATTCGCTCGAGGTTCTCGCGATAGGTCGCGATCGCGCCGCGTAGATCGCGGAGGCGCCCCCGGAGGAGGTCGTTCCCCCCGACGGTCAGGCTGAACAGGACCCTCCCCGGCTGAGGTGGGAGGGACGCGAGGGAGTCCTGGACCTCCCGAGTCGTGGCCCCGTCGCGAGCGAGATGCGTAAACGAGATCCCCGGGAAGCGGCTCGCGAGGTCGCGCCCCTTGAACTCAGGGAACTCGTGGTCGGCGTTCCGATACAGGAGGGAGGCCGCCCCGAGCCCAGGTCCCGGATAGTCGTCGATAGACATGCTGTCTCCCAGCGACACGTAGCAGTCGAAGCGCTCGGCCATGGACACCTCCCGTGGGTGATTCTAGGGGCCGAGCCCCCGCTCGCTCGAGCGCTGCTCGCCTTCTGGAATTCGGATAGCATTGCGCGCCCTGAGCGTTGAGCTCTCCCCACCCACTCGTGGGCCTGTCCTCAGACGTCGACGCGAGACATTGCTCCCGAGCCTGCGTTGGCTCGAGCGCTAGTGCTCGCGGCTGACAGGTAGCAAGGTGTGTCTGTGTCCTCCTCGCCAAAGAGCCCAGCAGATCGCGCGAAGTTCGTGGTCGCTTGGTTCCTCTTGGGCTTCGCGGTCTTCCACTGGCTCTCGTTCTCCGTCGGCAGCGGCAGGTTGACCTCCTTCGACGCTGGCTGGCACCTGGCCACGGGGCGCTGGATCCTCGAGCACGGCTCGGTTCCGAGGGTGGATCCCTTCTGCTACACCTCGAGCGGGCTGGACTGGGTCAACATCAACTGGCTCGCCCAGATCGTCCTCTACCGGCTCTACACCTTTGGCGGAGCGCAAGCCCTCTGCGCCCTCAAGGCGCTCCTCCTGGGCGTGTGTGTGTTCTTCGCCTGGCTCAACCTCAGGGTCCGAAGAGCTCCCCCGCTCCTGGGCCTGGTCGGGCTGGCCTTGGTCTTCTACTCCCTGACCTACGTCACCCAAGTTCGCCCGCGCCTGTTCACCTTCGCGCTCTTGAGCTTCTTCGCTTGGGTCCTGGCTCGGCCCGACGAAGACGATCGCTTCCACCTCGGCTGGGCGGGACTCCTCCTCCTCCTGCTCCTGGTTTGGAACCACCTCCACGGAGGCTTCGTCTACGGCTACGCGGTCTTAGCGACCGACGCCGCAGGAACTGCCTACGCCTCCTGGCGAGCCCGACGCCAGCTCTTTCCCCGCCGCGCCCTCCTCCTGACCGGCGCCATCGTGGTCGGGCTCTCGAGCTTCGCCTTCCACCCTCATGGCTTCGAAGCTCCCTGGCACGTCGCCAACTACGTCTCGAGGCTCGGGAAGACCGTCATTGAGATGACGGTGGAGCTGAGTCCCTTCGACTTCAACGACCGCCTAGGCCGCTACGCCGAGTTCTGTCTCGCCGCGGGCGTCATCGGCTGCTTCTGGGGTCGACGCCCCAGCGCTCGAGACCTCCTCCCTACGATCCCGCTCCTCCACCTAATGCTCCTTATGAAGCGAGGCGTAAACCCCCTGGCGCTGACGGCCCTCCCCTGGGTAGCGCTGACCTGGACTCCCCTCTGGTCGAAGGTCCCGCGCCGCTCAGCCCTAGACCGCCTCCTCTCTCCCTTCTGGCGAGGGCTAGGCCCGGCGATCTTGGTCGCGACCCTCGTCGGCACCGTCGCTCCAGCCCTGTTCCAGGCCAGCCCGGGGATACCGAACGACAGCTCCACCAAGACCTGGGATCAGAGCTTGATCCCCGTGGAAGCCATGGAGGCCATTCGGAGGACTGGCGGCGAGGGGAGGATCTTCCACAACTACTGGATCGGAGGACTCGCGGACTGGGCCTTCTACCCAAGCCGTCGCAGCCACAGCGACGGGCGAGGGGACTTTCACGGACAGGGAACTGCGTTCAGGGAGAACCAGGCGATCATTTCCCGCCACGTGGGCTGGCACGAGCGCCTGATCGCCCTCGAGGTCGAGTTCGTCCTCGTCAAGGGCCGCTCGAACATCGCCCACTACCTCCAAGAACCGAGGCTGGGCTGGACGCGAATCCATGAGGACCGAACCTGGGTCGTCCTCCGCAGGCCCAGGTAGGCTTGCGACCATGAAGTGCCCCAACTGCGCGGCTGAAATGGAGTCGCGCCCCTGCCAAGAGTGCGGCTGGCCTGAGTCGACCCACCCCGGTGACAAGGTCCTACGAAAAGTCGCTGCGCGACGTGCCCGGCGAGAGCGTGAGGAGGTCGAGCCCGAGGGCTGCTGCAGCAAAGGCTGCTCTTGGGGTCTGGCCTTCGGCGGCATAGCGGGCCTGATCGGCTCCTGGAGCGTTGGCGCGAGGAACAGCTGGACCAGCGACGGCCCGGGAATACTCTTCGTCTACCTCCTGGTCGGAGTCTGCGGCCTGGCGGCCCTCTCTGGCTGCTGCGCGGTCCTCTATGGCTTCCTTCGCCCCCACCTCCCGAGCATCATTCGTGAGGAGTTCGAAGAGGGCTAGCCTCCGAGCGATCCGCGGGCTCCTGGCTTACCCTCGGACCTATGCCGCCAACCGAGTCAGACCCAGGCGCGACCCTCCAGCCCTCTCCCGAGAGCGAGGGCGCTCCTTCCTACGAGAGCGACCCAGACTCGACCCTCGTCGCGAGCCCGGGCACCGCGACTGCAGGAGCTGACGAGACCCTGGGGGCCGACGAGACCCTCGACACCGCGGAACCCGAGCTGACGCAGGTCGAGGCCTCGGCCCTCCACACCTGGGACCAGATCTTGGCCGCGCACGGACAAGAGCCGGGGCTGACCTATCGGACCTGGATCGGCAGCCAAGACGGCCTCGGCGGGCGACCCACGAGCGCCGCTCAGACCGTGGCCGACAGCCCAGCAGTCGGAGGCAAGGGGGTGACCCTCGTCGCTGGCGACGACGCCAGCTGGCAGTGGGAAGAGCCCAGCACCGCCCCGGGCGAGGAACCGGCGCCCGATCCGGAGCTCGGCGAGATCGCCGCCGGCGAGGCCTTCCAGCTCCAGAGCGTCCTGGGACGCGGCGGAATGGGGATCGTCTATCGCGCCTACCAGCCCTCCCTCGACCGCGAGGTCGCCGTCAAGACCCTGATCCCCGAGCGAGCGACGGCCGGCAGCAAGCGCCGCTTCGTAGCGGAGGCTCAGATCACCGCTCGCCTGAGTCACCCGAACATCGTGGCCGTCCACGGCCTCTCACGCGCTCCCGACGGCGAGCTCCTCTTGCCCATGGCCCTCGTGGGAGGCGCCTCCTGGAAAGAGCTCCTCGGCGCTGAGCCGAGCTTCTCCGACGCGTCCTCCACGTCCTTCGAGGACCACCTGAGGATCTTCTCCACGGTCTGCAACACCGTCGCCTTCGCCCACACCCGGGGCGTCCTGCACCTCGACCTCAAGCCATCCAACGTGATGGTCGGCGAATACGAGGAGGTCCTCCTCAGCGACTGGGGCCTCGCGATGCACTTCGGCGAGCTGGACGAGACCCGCACCGGTCGCCACGTGAGCGAGCTGCGTTCGCCCTGCGGGACGCCCTCCTATATGGCCCCCGAGCTGGCGCGCGGGGCCGGCGCCGAGGTCGGACCCTGGACCGACGTCTACCTCCTGGGCGGGATCCTCTGCGAGCTGATCCGAGGCAAGCCGCCCCATACGGGTCCGAGCACGCGCGACGTGATCGGCGCCGCGATCCAAGCCCGGATCCCTGACCTCTCAGAGGGGCGGGGCTCGCGCGAGCTGAAGGCGATCTGCGCCCGAGCCCTCGCCAAGGACCCCGACGAGCGCTATCCCAACGTCGGCGAGTTGATCGCGGCCCTCCGCCTCGAGCGGGGTCACCGCGAGAGCGTGATCCTGGCCGAGACCGCCCAGCGTCGCCTCGAGACCCTCAGCCCCACGGGCGACCCCGCTGAGCGCTACAGAGCCTACGACGAGGCCCTGGCCGGCTTTCGCCAGGCCAACAGCCTCTGGAGCGAGAACTCGCGGGCGCAGACAGGCGAGGTCGAGGCCCGCCTGGCCTACGCCAGGACCGCCCTCGACGCAGGTGACCTGCAGCTGGCCGAGGCGCAGCTCCAGGGCCTAGACCCCGAGCGCCCCGCTCGCCTCGCCCTCTCCCGCCAGCTGGAGGAGGCCTCCCTCGGGCGCGCCGCCCAAGAAGCCCAGGCGGGACGTCTCCGCACGACGCTCTTGGCCTCCGCGGCGATCATCTTCTTGGGCCTCGTGATCGGGATCACCCTCGTCGCTCAGGCGCGCGGACGCGCGCTCGACGCCAAGGCCGACTCCGACCACCAGCGCGACTTGGCCCTCGCGGCCCAGCGCAGCGCTGAAACGCGGCGCGCCGAAGCCCAGGAGGCGCGCGCTCGCTCCCTGGAGGCCCTCGCGCAGACCTTCGAAGAGCAGGCCCGGGCCGCCGGGGCCGAGCACGCCTGGGGCGAGAGCGCCCTCTTCGCGGTCAAGGCCCTCGAGGCGCACAGCTCCGCCGCCCGGAGGGCCCTCGCCCTCGAAGCCCTGGCTCAGACCTGGACCGCGACCCGCTACGAGACCTCGGGCCTGGTCCCGCGCTGCATCGCGTGGGGACCTAAGCAGGAGCGCCTCGCCGTAGCCTGCGGTGAGGTCGTCTACGTGTTTCGCCGCGGGGGCGAGCGACTCCTCGACCTGCGAGGACACAGCGACGCGCGCTCCCTAGCTTGGATCGGGGACCGCCTGGTCGTCGGCTGCCGAGACGGGGTCAAGGTCTGGGAGCCAGAGACAGGGGACGAGATCACGAGCTTTCCCACCGGAGCCCCGGTCCTGGAGCTCCTGCCCTCTCCGGAGGGCCAGCTCGCGCTCTCCCTCCCAGAGGGCTTCGGGATCTGGAGCTTGAGCGGCGAAGAGCAGTGGCGGATCCGGATGGCCGCGCTCCACCTCCAGTGGCTCGGCGACCGGCTCCAAGCCGTCGACCGCAGGGGGCAGGTCTTGCTCGTCGACGCCTCTGGCCAGGTCGTCTCGACGACACCTGGGCGCCCGAGCCGCGACTACGGCCTCGTCCGGGCCTCGCCCGACGGAAGCTCGGTCCTGACCGCTCAGCGAGGCTCCCTCGAGCTCTGGGCCGGAGGCCAGCTCCAGTTCAACCATGGCTCGCTGCGCAACTTGGGCTCCCTGGCTTGGGCCCCTGGCATGACCCACGCGGCGGGCGGCGGGCTGAATGGGTCCGTCCTGCTCCTCAGCCCTCGAGGAGAGCGGACCTCCCTGCGTGGGCACCGGCGCGCGGTCCGCTCCTTGAGCTTCGACGACTCGGGCTGGAAGCTCGCGAGCGGCGACGACGAAGGTCGCGTGCGGATCTGGGACGCCTCTCTGGGCGAACCGGTCGCGACCTTCTCCCTCCCCGGATCCGTCGAGATCCTGGAGTTCAAGGGAGACGATCTCTTGGTCGGGACTGCCGGAGGTCACCTCCAGCGCTTCGAGCCTCCTGACCACCCCGCCTACTCGAGGCTCCTAGACACCTTCTCGGACGGGATCGCGCGCGTCGAGTTCTCCTCTCAGGACGTCTTGGCCTCGATCGGACGCCGAACCGTGAGCGGCTACGCGGGCTTCGCAGAGGGGCGCCCTCGGATGCACTTCTTCGACTCCGGGCAAGAGACGGGCCCCAGCGCTTGGTCCCCCGAGGGCTCGCACCTCGCCGCGACCCTCCAGGGCAGGCTCGCGCTCTGGGTCGGCGCGAGCTTCCCCGAGGACGGCTTGGCGCGGCTGACGCTCGCGCGAGCCCCCCTGGCTTTGGCCTGGAGCTCGGACGCCTCGCGCCTGGCGGTCCTCGAGCGAGGCCGGATCGTCCTCCTCGAACCCCAAGAGGGGAGGGTCCTCCAGACCCTCCCCCTCGACGCCGAGCCCGCCCAGCCCTACCACCTCAACTTCGACCCCCGCGGCGAGCGCCTGGCCTACGCCCAGGGCGGGGCGCTGCGACTGCGCGAGCTGGCTTCGGGACGAGAGCGCGAGCTCTCACAAGACGCGACCTGCGCTGCCTGGGGTGCCCAGGGGCTGGTTTGGGGAGAGGCCAGCGGCGCCTTGCGATCCGAGCAGGGTCAGGTCGCGCGACTCTCCGGCGCCATCGCCGTCCTGGCGACCGACGCAGAAGGTCGCCTCGCGGCAGGCTCCCGAGGGGGGGAGCTCTGGAGCGAGGGGCGCGCGGCCTGGATCGGACACCCGGGGCCCGTGATCTCCCTCGCGCTCCGAGGAGACGGGGTCCTCGCCAGCGGCGACGCCGAGGGGCAGGCCTCGCTCTGGTCCGAGGGACGCGAGCAGCTCCGCTTCAAGCACCCCGGACCCGTCACGAGCGTCACCTGGAGTCGCGACGGGACGCACTTCGCGACGGGCTGCAGCGACGGCGCTGCCCGGGTCTGGCGCTTGGAGGAGCTGGCTCCCGCCACCAGCGCCCTGGCTCGAGAAATCCGCGACCGAACCCAAGCCGAGGTCGTCCAAGGCGTGATCCGCGTCCTCGGCAGACAGCCCTAGTCCGCGAGGACCGAGGACAGCGGCTCGAGCGCCTTGGGGTCCTGGAACTTGCGCTCCCCGCTCGGAGCGGGGTCGAGCTCGGGGACGCTCAGGACGAGGGTCACGGGCTCGCCGGCGGCGATCAAGGCTGCGAGGCCAGCCGCGTCGAGGGGCTTGCCCTCAGGCGGCGCCAGGCGGATTCGGTAGCTCTCGGAGCGCCACTGACGGCGCTGAGTCAGCCAGATCTTGATCCCCTTGATCGCCTTGGTCTCGTCCACGACTCGAGTCTCCCCTTCTGTCGGGAGCGCTCGGAGGTCGTCGAAGCGGCTCTGGGCCTGGCGTCGCAGGGCGTCGAGAGTCCGCTGCGCGTTGGCGGCCGCCTCGGGGCTCGGAGACTTCGTCTCCTCTGGACACCCAGCGAGCGCCACCAGCGCGCTCAGGCACGCCGCGCGGACGAGCCGGCTCACTAGAAGCCGAACCCGACGGCGAAGGAGAAGATCTGCCGCTCGTCGATCCGCTTCTTCTTGAGCGGCCAGCCGAAGTCGAGGGCCACAGGAGCCGGGAAGAAGGGGACCTTGATCCGGAACCCGAACCCAGCCGAGATCCGCAGCTCGTCGCGCGCGTAGTCGCGGTGAGTCTCGGTGACCGTTCCCATGTCGCTGAAGAACACGCCGCGGAGGATGTCCTTGAAGATCGGGTAGGTCAGCTCAGCCGTGACCCGCGTCAGGAAGCGACCACCGACGGGGTCGTTGCGCTGCTTGGGCGAGACGGAGCGGAACCTAAACCCGCGGATCGAGGAGTGCCCACCGGCGTAGAAGCGTTCGAAGAGCGGAATGTCTTCCTTGAGGGTCTCGCGCTGCCAGCCGATCTCGCCGCGAACTTGGAACACCCACTTGTGGTGTCTAGGCCAGCTAAAGAGCGGCCACTGGGCGTTGAAGTTGACGCCTGCCTGGTGGAAGTCGAAGTCGCCACCCAAGACTCGGGTCACGTACTCGTAGTAGACCGTCGCCGCGTAGCCGCCGTAGAGAACGAAGTCTTGGTCGATGAGGTTCTGGTCGTAGGTCAGCGAGAAGCGCATTCCAGAGACGTAGTTCGTCCCGGCGACCCGGATCGCGTCGGGGACCGCGTCCGGCTCGAGGTCGGCGATCCGGACGCGCTCGAAGCGATAGGTCGCGCGGAAGATTAGGTCCTGGGTGATTCGGTAGCCGAGGCCAAAGCGGAGCGTCCGGCGGCTCTCGAGCCAGTCTTCGCGGACTCGGTCACGGATCGCGCCCTCGACGGTCATGGGGACCGGGAAGTCGAGGAGGTAGGGCTCCGTGAACTGGATCGAGAACTGGCTCCGCTGACGGCCAGGTTGGAGCTGGAGCGTCAGGCTCTGCCCGGCGCCCGTCAGGGCCCGCCCGTCAATGAAGTCCTTTATGGACGTGGGCGGGTCAGTGATGTCGAAGTTGCGCTGAGTCAGCGAGATGTTGCCGAAGAAGCCGGTGTTGGTCGAGACGCCACCGCCCAACACGAAGGAGCCGGTCCGAGCCTCGACGACCCGCACGATCACGTGCTCCGAGCCTGGCTCTGAGCCCGGCTCGAAGTCGATCCGGACGTCTTGGAAGAAGCGCAGGCGACCCAAGCGACCGATGGAGGCCTGGACCTCGTCGGCGTTGAAGTACTCACCGGGATAGAAGGAGAGCTCGCGGCGGATCACCTTCTCGAGGGTCTTCTCGTTGCCCTCGATCTTGATCTGCTCGATCCGGACCTTGGGGCCCTCCTCGACGTTGAGGGTCAGGTCGAGCATGTGTCGCTCGAGGTCATAGTGGATCTGGGGCGCGACGGCGGCGTGGACGTAGGCCCGCTGCCCATACATGTGCTTGATCTGCTCGATGGCGACACGGAGGTCGTCGCCGAGGAAGGGGCGCCCGGGGCGGATCGGAATCGCCGTCAGGATCCGGTCGCCGTCAATGACCTGGGTCCCCTCGACCGCGACCCGGCGGACCGTGTAGCGGGCGCCCTCTTCGACCCCGATCTTGAGGGTCACCGCGCGCCCGTCGAGGCTGTAGGTCTCCTTGAGCTTGAACACCCGGACGTCCAGGAAGCCCTGGGAGCGGTAGTAGCGAGCGATCCGCTCCAAGTCGCGCTCGAGGGCCGGCGGCTGATAGAGGCCCTCCTCGAGGAAGCCGAAGAACTCGCGCTCCTTGGTCTCCATGGCGTCGGGGCCAGTCGCGTCGGCGAGCACGCTCGGGTCGAGCTGCTTGGCGCCCTCGTAGATCACCTCGTCGACGTAGACCGCGGGGCCGGGTCGGATCGTGAACCGAACCAGGACCCCGACCTCCTTCTCTATGTGCTCGACGGTGACCTTGGCCGAGACGTGGCCGCGCTCCTTGAGGAGGGCCTCTATGGCGCGGCGATCGCGGGTGATGGTGAACACGTCGAAGAGTCCGCCTGCCCGCGTCGTGACCTTGGCGTCAATGTCGTCCTCCTTGAGGACTCCCTTGCCGCCGCGGAACACGACCTGGCCGACCCGGAGCCGCTCGTGGACCGTGAACTCGACCACGACGCCCGCGTCCTCGGGCTTGACCGCGACCGCCACCGGCGGGACCCCTGGCTTGGGCGATCCGAAGCGGCCCGAGCGATAGAGACGAGCCACGTCCAGACTCAGGCGACGAGCGCTGAAGGGCTGACCGGGTCGAGTCCCGATCAGGTCGCCCATTTCGCCCGGGTTGACGCGCTTGAGGCCCTCGAAGAACACCCCCTGAACCTGGCGCCCCTCGGCCCAGCTCCAGTCTCCCGTGCTCCAGTTGTCGTCCTCCTCCTGGGCCTGAGCGGGGCCGAGGAAGGCGCCCAACACGAGCAGCAGCGCGCCCAGCCAGCGGGCGGCGCGCGCGATCCCCGCAGCGCGGGGGCAGGATTGGAGGGGAGGCGTCGCGCGAGGCGCTTTGCCGCAGGGAAGGGTCATGAAGGGCGGCCAGCCTACCCCATATCGGGTTAATGGCCTTGGCCCCCGTGAGGATCTCCCCAGGTCGCAGGAGCGCGCCCCTAGACCCCTGCTCGAGCGCTCCTCTAGTCCTCTAGTGGTCAGGGCTTAGGTCCGTCGTGTCGATCAGCGGGTGCCCGTAGGGATCAGCGCTCAGGAGCTCGCCCCAGCGGGCCCGGAGCGCCGCCTCGGCCTCGAGGTCCACGACGTGGCCCCGGGTCGCGCCCTCGTGGTGCAAGAGCTCCACGCTCGGGACGAACACGCAGCGCCAATCGGCCTCCCAGAGCTGAAGGCAGAGGTCCACGTCGCCGTAGCTGTTGGGTAGGCGCTCGGCGTCGAAGCCGCCCACGGCGTCGAAGGCCTCGCGTCGGAGCGCCAGACAGGCGCCGGTCAGGGCCGAGACGTTCCCGGCCAACCTGGCTCGCGGGTGACTGGGGTCCGTCCGCCCAATGAAGGCGTGGGAGGCGACGCCGCCCACGCCCAACAAGACCCCGGCGTGCTGAATCCGACCGCTCGGGTAGCGCAGGAGAGGACCGACCGCGCCCACGCCAGGGCGGTCGAGGTGCGCGAGGAGCTCCTCGATCCAACCCGAGGTCCGGACCTCGGTGTCGTCGTTGAGCACGAGGAGGACCTCGCCTTCGGACGCGGCCGCTCCCTCGTTCATCAGCCAGCCGAAGTTGAAGGTCCCAGGACGACTCAAGACGCGCGCCCCGCCCTCCTCGGCAGCCCGAAGGGCGGCTAGACCCTCCGGGGTCACCGAGCCGTTGTCGACGATCAAGACCTCGACTTTGGGGTAGCGGGTCTCGCGGCGAATGCTCTCGAGGCAGGGCCCGAGGAGATCCGGGCGGTCGCGGGTCGCGATCAGGATCGTGACCTGCCAGTCCTCCTCGATCCCACCCAGGCGATACCCGCCGCGCGGAACAGGCGTCACGCTCCGCTCGCCTAGGCCCCAGAGCGCTCGCGCGTCCTCCAGGGCCCGCTGGCCAGCGCCTACGGCGTAGGGCTTGGCAGCGGGGTCCCCAGCCGTCGACCCTGGCGCTTGACGCCAGTGGTAGAGGATCCGCGGGACGTGCCGGATCTGGCGGGCCCGCGGAGCCACGCGCAAGAAGAGGTCGTAGTCCTGCGCGCCGTCGGTCTCGGGCCGAAACCCGCCGACCTCCTCGACGAGGCTCCGGCGGAGCGCGCTGAGGTGGCAGAGATAGTTGATCGAGAGCAAGAGGTCCGGCGACCAGCGGGGCTTGTAGAAGGGATCCACTCGAGCGCCAGACGGATCGAGCTTGTCCTCGTCGCTGTAGATCAGGTCGGCGTCGGGTGCCGCCCCAGCCTCGTCCGCCAGCCAGGCCAGGGCGTGGGGCGAGAGGGTGTCGTCGTGGTCGAAGACGCAGATCCACTCACCCTTGGCTCGCGCCAGACCGGCGTTGAGCGCGCGCGAGATCCCACCGCGGGTCTCGCGCCGGACGAGGACCCCTGGCGCGCTCGCGAGGACCTGCTGGACCTCGGGGTCCCTCGAGGCGTCGTCGATCAGGATCAGCTCGAAGCCGCGGAAGGTCTGGGCCGCCAGCGAGCCCAGGGCGGCACGCAGGTGCTGGGGGTCGGGATCGCAGACCGGAATCAAGACGCTGATCCAAGGCGCCTCTGGGGAGCCAGGAGGAACGTTCGGCGGCGGCGCGTCGGCCTCTGCCGGGATCGGCGCGGGACTTGTCTCCTCCGGACGACTCCAGGAGGCGAGGAGCTTGAGGAAGCGCCGCGGTCCGACCTGGCCCAAGAGCCCCCGGGCCAGGCGAATCCGCTCCCCCACAGGCTTGCCGGTCCCCCGCGCCAGGCGCCACACGCCCGCCACACGCTGCTGCCCCGCGCTCAGGGCGCGCGCGAAGCGCACCGAGCGCCGCTCGAGGAGCTCACTCAGATCCCGCTCGCTCCGCCGCCGCGCGCGCTCGGAGGTCTCGAGGGCAGCCCGCAGGGCCGCAGCCTCCGCCTCGGCCAGGCTCTCGGGCCGGTCCCGGGGAGGGGCGTCCTCGGGTAAGGGATCCGGAGGGAGCTCCGTCATAGGCGTGCGCCCCTGCCGGAGAACCTGTGCAACACCGGAGCTGGCCCTCCTTCTGGTGTCGCGGCGGGGTTTACCCCCGCCCCAAGGTCGCAACCCCGGACTAATGTCCTCCATGGAGAGCCGCACCGGGACCTCAGGGGCCGGTGTCGATTCGAGCGAAACCTCCAGGCGGGCGTGAGCTTCGCTGTTCTTCGCGCGCCTGTTTTCCCCTCGCTCCTCGCAACAAGAGCAGACACAGCCGAGACCGTTATCGATTCGAGGGAGACCTTGGGGCGGGGGTAAACCCCGCCGCTACGCAGACAAGGGAGGTCGCTTCGGAGAGGCTTCGCCCGGGCCTGCCCCACTGTCCTCCCGCGACGCTTCGGGCGCGAGCGCAGCCACGGGAAGATCGGGGGGGGGCTCACTGGGGACCTGGGTAGCGGGGGTCTGCCCCAAAGGCCGGGCTCTGATCGTCGAAGTTGGGCGCGATGGAAGCCGAGACCGAGGTGTCGTCTTGCTGTGGGTCGTGGCTGACGCTGACCTCGAGGGCGAAGCCCTGGAAGAACCGGATCACGCGGCCTTGGTGACGGAGGAACTCCTTGCTCACGAAGTCGTACTGCTGATCGAGACCGACCGCCCAGTGCTTGGTCAGGCGCCAACGCATTCCCCAGCCCACGGCCTGAACCTCCGTCGGTCCCCGGAGGTCGCGGTAGGAGACGTCGACCTCTAGGCCCCGGAGGCGCTCGGCCAGGACCTGGGCCCTGAAGGTCGCGCTGGCGTTGAGGTCGATCAGGCCGAGGCCGTTGAGGTTCTGCTCGGCCCGAACCCGCGCGCTCAGCCACTGGATCAAGTTCAGGCGGAGGTCGTAGCGGAGGTGGAGCCAACTCCGAGCCCGGAGGACCTCAGAGGGCCCGCGCACCGCCGAGACTCGGTTCTGGTCGCGGAACAGATACACGGCCTCGACGCTGAGGTCCACGAGCTTGCGCCGCTGCCCGGCCGTGTCGGTCAAGAGCCGCGTCCGGAGGCGCAGGAAGCCCTCGTCGCTGTTGTGGAGGTCCTCGACCTCGTCGAAGCGGAGGAGCTCGTTGGGCGAGCGGTTGACGCCGAACACGTGGCGCGTCCCGAGCTCGGGGATCAGCTCGTGGCGGATCACCCCGAAGGGCGTCGCGAAGCGTCGCCAGAGGACTGTAGAGGTGTTCCAGCCCGCCGTGCCGGCGAAGCGGTCGACGCTGTGCTCCTCGCCGGCGCGCTCGCTCCAGAGCGACTCCCGGGCGCCGCCCCAGCCGTGGAGCTGGATCGGGCCCAGGGAGGTCTTGAAGCGGAGCGTGCCCTGGAAGTCGCCGCGCCAAGCCCGGTAGCTCTCGTCTCCCGTGGCGTCTTCGGGCCGGAAGCGGAGGTGCCCGCCGCGGAGGGCGAGGTCTAGATAGAGGCCGCCGATCGAAGGCTCGACGACCAGGGGGTGGCTGATCCAATCCAGGCGAGCCTCGGGGGTCCGCTCGACCTGGGTCTGCCAGTCGTTGATCCGGGTCCGCCCGATCAAGCGCGCGCCGAGGTCGTCGTAGGAGCCGCGCAGGTAGGCGTAGGTCTCCTGCTCCTTCTCGGTCTGAGCCACGCTCCGGTAGTACTCGAGGAGCATGCCCGAGTCCGAGACCCGTGAGGCCTCGGCGTCGAACACGATCCGGCCCTCGCCCTTCTCGCGTCGCTCGTTGACGAGGCCGCGGAGCCAGAAGCGGCCCTCGTTGCGAATCGTGGTCCCGACGCGATTCTGGTTCGCCCGATCCCGGAGCCCGTAGCCGCGGAGGTAGCCCTGGCCCTCGCTCCGGGTCCCGGGCGGGAGGTTTAGGCCCTTGCGAGCCCAGGCCAGCCCCCCTGAGCCGCCGGTCCCCCGGCGCTCGAAGTATTCGACGCCGGCTTCGCCGTCGAGGCGCAGCTCACCGAAGCTGGAGTGCCTGAGCCGCGCCAGCTCTCGCTTGAGCTCTAGGGTCCCGAACACGCCGAGACGGCTCGAGGAGCCGACCCTGACCTGGGGCAGGGGCCAGTTCGTGTCCCAGCCCAGGAAGGGGATCCCCGGGGTCTCGAAGGCCTCGGTCTCGAGGCCGAGGCCCGGGGGCAGGAGCTGGACGTGGACGCCCTCGGCCTCGAGGGCGTAGGAGTGGTTCCGCGCCCGGAGGAGCCCGTCTGAACCCGCGACCGGGGCCCACTCCCGTGGCTGGAACTTCGGTCCTCCCAGGACACCTGCCAAGAGCCGCCCTCTCGGAGACCAGCGCTCGGCCAGGGCGCCGACGGGCCCGCCGAAGGCCGCCATGGCGCTCGGGGCGGGGCGGCCGGCGTCGCTTCCCGCGAGCTCGATCCGCTCGGCGCCGAGGGCCCAGAGGGGGTAGGTGTAGCGGCAGACCGTGACCGTGGCTCCGCTGGCTTCGAAGCGATCCGCTCCTTGGGCGCGGAGCTCGGCTGCCTTGACCAAGACGCGCTTGGCGCCCAGCACGCCGCCGCCGCTGGCGCCGGACCCGCTCGCGCGCAGGAGGCCCTGGCGGAGGCGGGCCCGCTCGTGGCGGAAGTCGAGGAACACCTCCTCGGCCTCGATCACGTGGCGCCCGAGCCCCTCGCCGCTGACTTCGACGCGGACGTAGCCGCTGGCGTAGATCCCCCAGACCGGGAGCCGCTTGCCCAGCTTCTCGCCGGGCTGGAGGGGCGCGAGGAACACCGCCGCGACCTCGGCCCGAATGTCGAAGCTCTGGCGCTGACGTTGCCCGCGCTTGAGGAACTCGCGGACCCCCCGCACGCGCAGGTCTTGGACTTCGTCCGCCTGATAGACGATCACTCCCTCGTCTTGGATCGCCTCGAAGCGACCGAACTCGGCCTCGATCACGAGCCCCTCGGGCAGCGAACTCTGAGCCTGCGCGGACCCGCTCCAGCCGAGGGGCGCGAGCACGCAGAGCGCGAGCAGTGAGAGGTGGCGGCCAGCGCGGGTCAGGCGGACTCCAAGTGAATGGGGGCGACGAACTTACGCTCCCGGTCAGACCCCAGCCTGCCCCAGGGGAGGTCAAGGCGTGTCAAGAGCCCCGACCTGCTAGAACGCAGGGAGGAAGGAGAGGGTGTGGCCGAGGTCAAGAGCAGGACGTTTCGAGCCGCGGGCCTCGACCTCCACGCCCTCAAGGCAGGCGAAGGGGCCCCGGTCCTCTTCGTGCATGGCTGGCCGACCAACGCTCAGCTCTGGCGGCACGTCTTGGCCGCCGTCGGCGAAGGGCGACGCGCGATCGCGCTGGACCTCCCTGGCTTCGGTCGCTCGGCCAAGCCGACCGACGTCTCCTACGGCTTCGGCTTCCACGACCGGGTCTTCGACGAGGCCTTGAGCGCCCTCGGCGTCGAGGGGACCCTCGGGCTCTGCGTCCACGACGCGGGCGGGCCCTTGGGGCTTCACTGGGCGGTTCAGCGCGCGGAGCGGATCGAGCGTGCCTCCTCAACACCCTGACCTCGCCGGAGGTGTCCTGGGCGGTCAAGCTCTTCCTGCTCTGGGCCAGGCTGCCCCTTGCCAGGCGCTCACTTACCTCCCCCTCGGGCGTCGCGAGGGGAATGCGCCTGGGGGTCACCAACCGAGAGCGCCTGACGCCCGAGATCCTGGACCTCTATCAGGCGCCCTTTCGCGAAGCGGGGGCCCACCGAGCCTTCATTCGCGCGGCTCAGGGCCTCGGACGAGGCGGCTTGGCCCGGGTCCAAGCCGGCTTGGGGGCCTTCGCCGAGACGCCGGTCCGGCTGATCTACGGGGCCAAGGACCGGATCCTGCCCGCGGTGGCTCGGACCATGGACCGCGTCCAAGCCACGCTCCCTCATGCGGAGCGGACCGAACTCGCAGACCTAGGGCACTTCCTCCAAGAGGACGACCCCGAACGCGTAGCCGACCTCGTGGCCGAGTTCTTCCTCCGCAGCTAAGCGTCCACAAGTGACACCTAGCGGTCGGACCGACGGCTTGGCGTCGCCTCCTACTAGGCGGGAGGCGGCGGAGGCGGCGGAGCTGGCGGAGGCGGCGGAGCCGGAGCGCTGGGAGCCGGAGGCGGAGCGCTGGGAGCCGGAGGCGGAGCGCTGGGAGCCGGAGGCGGAGCGCTGGGAGCCGGAGGCGGAGCGCTGGGAGCGCCTGGAGCCGGAGGCTTGCCCTTGGTCATGACGAACACGCCCACGCCTGCTCCCAAGAACAAGATCAAGGTGCAGCAGCAAGCGAAGATCGTAGTTCCCCAGCCACCTTCGGACTCCTCAGGCGCCGCGGCGGCCTCGGCCCCGCTGCTCCCGGAGGATCCGCTGCCGGACTCGCCAAGGGAGCCGCTCTCTGCCGCTGCGTCACCGCCAGGGACCTTGGCCCGCCGCATGGGGTAGCTGCTCCCGACGAAGCAGCTCTTCCAGGGGGGGCTCTTGGCGATCCCAGCCTGGATCTCGGTCACCATGGTCAGGCTAAACACGCGCGCCAAGGTCGGCGCGTCGTCCTTCCAGAGCGCCATGTAGACGGGGAGGCCCCACTGGATCGGCTGGCCGAGGATGTTCCGCTTGGCCACGACCCAGTTCCCCGACACGACCACGTGGAAGGGGTGCTCGCCATTGGAGCTGTTCCACTCGGGGTTTCCTTGAAACCACTTCAGGCTGGCGGCTGCCAGCTCGGCGGTGTCACCGGGACCGCTGAACTCGAAGGTCGGGCTGGGGAAGACCTGCTTGTCCAGCCAGCCTTCAAGGAGCGCTTCTGAGGCGGAGAGCTTGTCCTCAATGAGCTTGAGGAGCTTCCTGGCCTCCTGGTTCTTGGGATCGAAGGCCACCGCGAAGCGGAGCTCTTCCTCCAGGCGGAGCAGGCGGGGCAGGAGCTGGTCGGGTCGCGTCTTCTCTAGCAAGTCGATCATTGGCTTGGCTTGGGTCACCAAGTTGTCGGCGCTCTGAATTCGAGTCGTCTGGAGGCCCTTTAGCTCTGCGCGGGTCTCCCGCAGGAGGCGCTCTGGTTGGGGGTAGGTGTCGGAGATCTTGACCGCGAGTTCCTCGAGCTCCTTGGGGATCCGCTCGCCTGACTGCATGTTCAAGAGCTGGGCGTAGCTCTTGTTCACGGCCTCTCGCGTCTTGCCGTATTTCTCCTCGAAGGCCGCTAGCTGCGACTCGACGCCTGGCTGCTTCTGGAGCTGATAGGTCTCGATGATCGCGAAGCGCTCCGCGATCTTCTCCCGGATCACGCCGCGGTAGGGACCGTTGGGACCCCAGCGGTGGATCTCGCTCGAGACCTCCTTCGAGAGCTTCCCGAGGGCCTCCCAATCCAGGAGGAGCTGGCGCAGCTCCTTGACCCGCTCTGGCGAATCCTGAGCCTGGAGCGTGCTTACGAAGCAGCAAAACAGAATCGCGAAGCTGCCGGCCAGAGTGCTCTTGCGTGTCGTCACTTGCTCACCTCTTGGGCGAGAGTATAGGGAGCCGAGGGCGGCCCCGCGCGCGGGAGCCACCCAGATCGACGGTCATGCAGAAACCAGGAACCCTCGACGAGTCGAGGGCCCCTAACGCCGTAGCCGCGGGGTTTACCCCCGCGAGACCCTCACCAGAGTGAGAGGCGCCCCCTAACGCCGTAGCCGCGGGGTTTACCCCCGCGAGACCCTCACCAGAGCGAGAGGCGCCCCCTAACGCCGTAGCCGCGGGGTTTACCCCCGCGAGACCCTCACC
>Ga0316202_10000262_pt1 | contig 68969 bp, 53 predicted proteins | sample 3monrhotite_MG_FD_204934 | JGI IMG/M metagenome (GOLD analysis project Ga0316202, IMG submission 204934) | Microbial mat bacterial communities from mineral coupon in-situ incubated in ocean water Damariscotta River, Maine, United States -... | ecosystem: Environmental > Aquatic > Marine >...
GACCCACCAAGAGAAGACCTGCTGCCATCAAGACACTCATCCCTGTTTCGATGTGCTGCTAACCGACATGCATATGCCCGGCATGACCGAACTTGAGTTCCTTGAGAGACTCAAGGGTTTCGGCTGCAAAATCCCGGACCACAACAGAGCTATTATCTCAGGAAACTGGTCAGTCGCAGATCTAAAACGGGCGGAACAGTTCAACTGCAAAACATTTCACAAACCCACCCCGATGGATGAAATCTTTAGCTGGCTTGATGAATGTGCAGCGCTGATCGATCAAGCAGAGTAGCGACCAAACCAACTTTATATCACCAAGGCTTGATGACACCCGATTCCAAACCCGCTCTCTCAACCGCAGCCGTAACCGCCTGATGAACTTCCGGATGTAACAGAGACGGAACAAGTTCCGTCTCTTCAGCATATCTGGCAATACACTGAGCAGCGGCAATTTTCATTTTATTATTAATTTTAGTCGCTCGAATATTTAATGCCCCGCGAAACAGCCCAGGGAAGGCAAGCGCATTATTGACCGACTTGCCATCTGCGGCAAAGGCAGCACCGCTCTGCATAGCCAACGCAGGCTCAATCTCAGGGTTAGGGTTAGACAGAGCCAGAATGACAGAGCCCTTGCGCACCATTTCTGGAGAGATCAGCTTCGGGCAGCCGGTCGTGGCAATGACAATATGAGCCTTCTGCATCACCTCAGTCAAAGAACAGGACTTTCCCCCCAGCGTATTAAAGCGGTCGCAGGCTGCGGCATTCAAATCGGTGCCGATCAATTGGCAGACGCCATAGGCGGAGAGCAGCTTACTGATCCCCATCCCCGCAGCTCCAAGACCGATAACCCCGACCACCGACTTTCTAAGCATCAACCCTGAAAAACGTGCGGCGTTGAGCAGTGCGGCGAGAACCACAACCGCCGTACCATGCTGATCATCATGCATCACCGGGATGTCGAGCTCAGCATCGAGGACATCCTCAATTTCAAAGCATTCCGGGGCCTTGATATCTTCCAGCTTGATCGCGCCGAAGGTCGGGGCGATGTTTCGCACTGTGTCGATAATAACCTGAGGATCATGGTTCTGAATCAGAATTGGCACCCCGCTGACGCCGACCAAGCGGTCGAACAGGGCGGCCTTCCCCTCCATGACCGGCATCCCCGCAACGGCCCCAATATCGCCCAAACCCAGAATCGCCGTGCCGTTCGTGACGATCGCGACCTGATTGGGAATCGCGGTGTACTTGTAGGCCAGTTCAGGGTGCTGCTGGATATCCTTGCAGATAGCGGCCACGCCCGGGGTGTATATTTTCCTCACATCGGAAATAGAGTTGATCTCGACCCGACTTTTGGTCGCAATCTTCCCCCCTTCGTGAACCTGCTGGACCAGATCGATGACATCTTCGACAATAATCCCTTCAAGATTCGTCAGGGCATCGATCACCTCCTCCAGCTGTTCATCCGAGCTCACGTAGATGACGATGTCACGCGTATTGTGAGTCCGCCCAGACCGAACCAGCCGAATATCACCGATTCGGACATGATGCCGGGCAATTTCGGTGGCCACTATTGCCAGATTGCCTGGCTTGTCGTACAACATCAGGCGGAGGCACTTGGCAATAGTTCCAGTCCCGCGATCAATTTCCATAAACCTGAGTCTCCCGAATAATAAATGATATCGTGAATAATTAACCCATCATTATAGTCACTCCAGAATAGGGTGCAACGGCTAAATAGCCCGTTTGCAGAACAGCACCTTGGATGGAGGTTTACTTCAGCGGTGCAGAACCTCAATGTCCGCTCAATAGAATATAAAAAAGGAATATATCGATGATCGATCTCTCAACCCGCTATATGGGGCTTAACCTGAAAAACCCGCTGGTCGTCGCCAGCTGTGGCCTGACCACCGGACTTCAGGGGGTCCAAAACTGTGCCAACGCCGGGGCCGGTGCCATTGTCTTGAAATCGTTATTTGAAGAACAGATTAATGCCGACGTGTCGGCGCTGACCGAAGCATCAAGCGACTTCATGCACACCGAAGCGCTTGAATATCTCGAAGGCTACGGTCACGCCTGCGGGCCTCACGAGTATCTCTCGCTGGTACGCGACGCCAAACAAGAGGTCAATATCCCGATCATCGCCAGCGTCAACTGCATCACCGCCGAACGCTGGGTCGATTATGCCGCTCAACTCGCAAAGGCCGGTGCCGACGCCCTGGAAGTCAACGTCGGTTTTCTGCCCAACACCGACGGCTTGACCAGCGCAGTCGTCGAAGAGCGCTACGCCAGCATCCTGAAATCTGTTAAATCCCGGGTCGACATCCCGGTTGCGTTAAAAGTCGGGCCCTATTTCTCCTCTTTTCGCCAGATGGCTCAGCGCCTCGGCAAGGGGGCTCAAGCTGCCGACGCCCTCGTGCTGTTCAACCGTTTCTACCGGCTTGATATAGATGTCAATTCATTGAAGGTGGTCGCCGGCAACCCTTACAGCACCCAGGAGGAGATTCACACTTCGCTCCGCTGGATAATGCTTTTGGCGGGCAAGATCGACTCTGATCTGGCGGCGACAACTGGCATTCACGATGGTCTTGACGTCGCCAAGCAGCTTCTGGCCGGTGCCACGACGACCCAACTCTGCTCGACCATCTACCGCAACGGCTTTGTGCAGATAAAGACAATTCTTGAACAACTTCGCAGCTGGATGGAGACCCATCAATTTACCAGTCTCGATGATTTCAGAGGTCGACTCAGCCAGGTCCAGAGCGGGGATCCCGAGAGTTATGAGCGATTGCAATACATCAAGGGCTTGACCGGATTTGAATAATTCGCCGCGCAACTGCCAGCGGTGCTATTATACTTTTTTGAAGTCTATTTTTAACGCTACGAATCACAGCTTATGGAATCACTATGAAAAAAACGTTTAAAATGACCCACCCGAAAATCAAACTTCCCCGTCTGGTTGAGGCCATCAAATACGAGGTTAAAAAATATATTAAAAGAGAGCGCGGCAAGACCCTGCCGCCTGACGTCGACTTTTGGGACTTTGATTGCCGTTACGGCGTCGATCAGGCCAGCAGTGAGGTTATTCATCTGTCCGACATCAACAAGTGCATCTCCCAGGCTGAGGCGCAGCAACTGGAATCCTTCTACTTGGAAGTTTTGGTTAAGCCGGGACACCGCACCAAAAAGCCCAAGGAAAAGACAGAAATACATAAGGAAGATCCTGAAATTCAGGACAATGAGGATGAGGATTAACTCGAAGAAAGCCCAATCTCTGCATATTTAATACAAAGAAGGGCCTGTGGAGATGATTCCACAGGCCCTTCTTAATGCTCTACTGCAGACTGTTACTTTACCCAGCTGGCATAAAGATCGGGATTGAAGCCGATAACAAATTCATCGCCAATCCGATAACAGGGAGCGCGCAGGTTGCCGCTCGGTCCCATCGCCTGCTGCAAAATCGCCTCTTTCTCACTGGCGACCTGCTCAAAACGCTGGATCTTTTTCCCCTTTGCCGTGGTTACCGATTTGGCTGACTTGAGCAGCGCCCAAGCCTGGTCCTGATCAATCCGAGTCTTGCGTGCATCGACAACTTCTGTGGCTGTCACCTGTTCGTTCTCAAGAAACTCTTGAGCATTGGTACAAGAGGTTCAGCCCTTGCGCAGATACGCCCAGTCAATTTTCATTGCGGCCTCCTTTTATCCGGGAATTGGTATTTTCCAAAGATAGCATAATCATGACCAGATTGGTGAGCTAAGACAGCTACTTGCCAGAATCGACCAGCGGACGAACCTCTTCGATTTCAAAGGTGATGACCGCCTTCACATTGTCGGCGGCTTTGTCATTGGCCATTTTACGCACCATCCCGACCATCTTCTCAAAAACCGGACCGGCTTCGACAGTCTTCACCACCTTCAGATAAACCCGTGCGCCCTGCCAGTCAAAAGGGTTCTCCGCCGGTTGAAAGAAAACGTAAGCGGCCTGCGGATTGACCTTGAGGTTGGCGGATGAGCGGTTGCTGCCGATCGCCAGCACAACTGTATTTTCATCAATCATCTGGATGGCCGAAAAGACAGCATTATCGACCTTCCCCTGATGATCCGCAGTAGCCAGGGTCCCCAGCCGTTTCGGATTATTGAACTCGACCATCAATTTTTTTCGATCCATGACAACGTCTCCTTTTATATGGTTAAATATTCATCTGCCAGTGGTCTCCGCGCCAGACATGAAACTGAAGCTGGTTATTCCCTTCGTGCAGTAAACCTTGCTAAAGCCAAAAACGGCAAAATCTGCCTCGCGCTCGTTCGCCCTGCTCACTCAAGACGCAGAGCACGCAGAGAAAAACTTTGAGTTTAGCTGTTTCGGTCCTTAACTTCAGGTCTGGACTGATCTTTCTCTGCGGTCTCTGCGCCTGCTCGAGAAAAATTTTGATTTTTTTCAGTTAAAACGTTTCGTTGAGCCAAGGGGACAACCAGAAAATGGGAATATCAGTCAACCGGCAGGTTCGCCGAAATCAACAGCAGATCTTCGCTTCCAGTGTTCTCATAGCCATGCAACTCCCCGGCGGCGATCTGCAAACAAATGCCAGTGCCAACCTCGACCCAATGCTCTCCTAGTTGCACCAGCCCCACTCCCGACAGAACGTGAAAAAGGTGTCCGTGTCTATCACGATGCGGCGGGAAAACTCCACCAGGTTCAACCCGGGTCAAGACTATCTTTGTTGCGCCGTCGAGCAGCGCCTTACCCCACACCCCCTGAGTGAACTCGGGGCGCACCGGTTGCCAATCCTGGCGGTTGGTATCGATCAGCTGACTCATGGTTCCTGCCCCTTCTTCCCGGCTCAAATTCCGCTGCCTTGTTCAGTTCTCAGTTTAACCCAACTCTGCCTGTCAGCGCAGACTTGCTGTAGTTTTGCGTGACGAATACTTTGCGCGAGAAGAAATTCTCTTGTAAGCTGGCGACCTTAGCTTGAACCTGATGATCGATTTAATCCCCGGGGGGTCTCATGCCTGAACCACAACATTCCAATACGACCAATCATTCGAACATGGATGAATTCATCACGCGCTGGCGCAACTCGGCCGCCGCCGAACGCGCCAACTATCAGCTGTTTCTGTCTGAACTCTGCGATCAGCTCGCTGTGCCGCGCCCCGAACCGGCGCGTCAGGAGAACGAGGCGAACGGCTACGTCTTCGAGCGCACCGTAACCTTTGAGTACGGCGACGGCACCAGCACCCCCAACTATATCGATCTCTACAAACGCGGCTGCTTCGTGCTCGAAGCCAAGCAGGGGAGCGAAAAGGTCGCCGCGCCGCTCTTCCCCGAGCTGGCGAAGACTCAACGCAAGGGCACAGCGGTACGTGGCACCCGCGGCTGGGACAAGGCGATGCAGGCCGCCAAGAACCAGGCCGAACGCTATGCCCGCGCCCTGCCGCTCGACGAAGGCTGGCCGCCCTTTCTGCTGGTGGTCGATGTCGGTCACAGCATCGAGATCTACAGTGAGTTCTCCTGCAGCGGTAAGACCTACCTCCCCTTCCCCGATCCGCGCTCGCACCGCATCGCGCTCGAGGATTTAACCCGCCCTGCGGTGCAAGAGCTGCTCCGCCAGATCTGGACTATGCCGCACAGCCTCGACCCGGCCAAGCGTTCAGCCAAGGTCACGCGTGAGGTCGCCGACCGGCTGGCGCGCCTGGCAAAATCCCTCGAAGCTGGCGGCCACTCGGCCGAGAAGGTCGGCAACTTTCTCAAGCGCTGCCTCTTCACCATGTTCGCCGAAGATATCGGCCTGATCCCCGACAACAGCTACACCGAGCTGCTCGAAAGCCTGCGCGGTCACGCCGAACAGTACGCGCCGATGGCCGAAAGCCTGTGGCAGACCATGAAAGACGGCGGCTTCTCGCCGGTGCTGCGCGCCAAGCTGCTGCGCTTCAACGGCGGCCTGTTTGAAGCGGCCGCGGCCATTGCCCTGAATGAAGACCAACTCGAACTGCTGATTCTGGCGGGTAAGGCCGACTGGCGTGATGTTGAACCGGCGATCTTCGGCACCCTGTTAGAGCGCGCCCTCAACCCGACCGAACGTCACCATTTAGGCGCCCACTACACCCCGCGCGAATATGTCGAACGCCTGGTGCTACCAACCATTGTTGAGCCCCTACGCGCCGAGTGGGACGCGGTGCTCGCCGCCGCCGTCACCCTCGCCGGTCAGAACAAGCAAGATGACGCCATCGCCCAACTGAAAGCATTTCACCACCGGCTCTGTTCCTTGCGAATTCTCGACCCAGCCTGCGGCAGCGGCAACTTTTTGTACGTCAGCTTTGAACACTTAAAGCGCCTCGAAGGTGAGGTGCTCGACGCCTTGGAAGGCTTCGGCGAAACCCAGGATCTGCTCGGCCTCGAAGGGACCACCGTCGACCCGCATCAGCTGCTCGGCATCGAGGTCAACCCGCGCGCCGCGGCGATCACCGACATGGTGCTGTGGATCGGTTACCTGCAGTGGCACTACCGCACCCAGGGGAACGTGCAACCGCCCGAACCGGTGATCAAGAAGTTCCGCAATATTGAATGCCGCGACGCGGTGCTGGCCTGGGATCATACCGAACCCTTGCTGGATAAGGATGGCAAACTGGTGACGCGCTGGGATGGGGTGACGACCAAGCTGCATCAGGTGACTGGCGAGCAGGTGCCGGATGAGAGGGCACAGGTGGCAACCTTGCGTTATGTGAATCCGCGCAAAGCGGAGTGGCCGGAATGTGATTTTGTGGTAGGCAATCCGCCGTTTATAGGGGGCTCTTCAATGCGGCGAGCATTAGGCGATGGGTATGTGGAAGCCCTCAGAAAGACACATACAACTATACCCGATAGCGCTGATCAAGTTATGTACTGGTGGGATCTAGCGGCCGAACTCGCCAGGGGGCATAAAATAAAGCGCTTTGGTTTCATCACAACCAACAGTCTGACTCAAAACTTCAACCGGCGGATTATACAGCAACACCTCGAGGCCCAAAAAGCACTTTCTCTTGTTTTTGCGATACCGGATCATCCTTGGGTAGATACTGCCGATGGTGCTGCGGTAAGAATTGCAATGACAGTCGGTGTGGCAGGTGATTTCAGCGGGCGACTAAACACTGTCCTCCGAGAAATGCCTGGTACTGAAGCAAGGAAAATACAGTTTTTAGAGAGCGTTGGTAAAATTTTTGCGGATATAACGATTGGGGCTAATATTGCTGGAACTGGACCATTACAGGCAGATCTTGGCATAAGTAATAAGGGATTTGAACCTGGAAACGATGGATTTGTTATCACCCCAGAGGAAGCCACACATTTTGAAACGTCAGCCCCGATAAGGCCTTTTCTCAATGGCAGAGACCTAACAAACCAGCCACGCGGCGTTCTAATCATCGACCTATTTGGCCATTCCGAAGAAGAAGTTCGCATAAACTACCCAGCCACTTATCAATGGGTCTTGGAGCGAGTGAAGCCAGAAAGGATGCAAAATAGGGACGAAAAGTTAAGACGACTCTGGTGGCTACATCGTCGCCAACGGGAAGACTTGCGCAACATGTTAGTCGGTTTAAAGCGTTACATTGTAACGGTTGAAACGGCTAAACATCGATTTTTCCAATTCCTCTCAGCAACAGAATCGCCAAGTAATCTACTCATTTGTATCGCCAGTGCTGACGCCTTCCATCTCGGCGTCCTCTCCAGCCGCGCCCATGTAACCTGGGCGCTGGCCGCCGGTGGTACGTTGGAAGATCGGCCACGCTACAACAAATCCCGCTGCTTCGAACCCTTCCCCTTCCCCGACTGTTCCGAACCGCAAAAGGAACAGATCCGCCAGCTGGCCGAACAGCTCGACGCGCACCGCAAACGCCAGCAGGCGCAGCATCCTGAACTGACCATGACCGGCATGTACAACGTGCTGGAGAAGTTGCGCAGCGGTGAAGTCTTGAGCGCCAAGGAGAAGATCAGCCACGAGCAGGGGCTGGTGGCGGTGTTGCGCCAGCTGCACGATGAACTCGACGCGGCGGTGGCGGCGGCTTACGGCTGGCCGGTGGAGCTTTCCGACGCGGAGATTCTGGAACGGCTGGTGGCGCTAAACAAGGAACGCACGCAGGAAGAACAGAACGGCCTGATCCGCTGGCTGCGGCCGGAGTATCAAAATCCATCCGGCGCAACTCAGCAGACCCAAGTTGATCTCCCCCAGACCGCCAGCGCAGCGCCGGTCGGCACCACACAAAAACCGCCCTGGCCCAAGACCCTGCCCGAACAGGTCGCGGCGGTGCGCACCTGCCTGAGCCAGCAGAGCAAACCGCTCAGCGCCGGTCAGCTAAAAAACTGCTTCAAGAATGCGCGCGAACCGAAAGTCGCCGAAATCCTCGCGGCGCTGGCCTCCATCGGGCAGGCGCGTGAGGTTGCGGCAGGTTGCTTTACAATTTGAGACTGAACAACTATGCACCGAAAGTGCATAGGTTCCTATCAGGACTGAAAGACCCTAAAAAGAACAAACATTAAGTACGTCATCCTCGCGAATGCGGGGATCCATGATCATAAAACCACTGGATCCCCGCATTCGCGGGAATGACGATTAAGATACTAGTTTGAAAATTATCAAGACCCAAAAACTGAGTAGCACCTGAAAGGCTTGGGCTAAAGCCCATAGTTTTCACTAGCGCGATGGAACAATAAATTGGGGACACCCCCTAATTAATTAAAGGCTACAACACAAAAGTTGTCTAAATGACAACTTTTGTGTTGTAGCCCAAGAGATTGGTGTATTATCTCCAGGAGACCCACCTCCCAGGATGTGCGTCGTTATTCGCTTCGAATCCGCGTCGATCCTGGAAGTTGTGACTGCATGGAGAGAAAAATGAAATGCCCCCGCTGCGAAAAAGCTGAATTCATTGAATCGCAAGAGAACTACCACTACCGCGAATGCGGTCTGGACAATGTGACCCTTGAAGGGATCAACATCAGAAAATGTCCGGAGTGCGGCAACATCATGCCGCTGATTCCGAGTATTGAAGGTCTCCACGAAACCCTGGCGCGCGCGATCATCAACAAAGACGGTGCCCTGTCCCCGGCGGAAATCATTTTTCTGCGCAAGTCGCTGGGATGGTCGGGGACCGACTTCGCCAGCAACATGCACTGCGACAAGGCCCAGGTCTCCAAGTGGGAACATGGCACGGTCGCCATGTCGAAGCCGTACGACCTGCTGCTGCGGGAAATGGTGGTCTCAGGGAAAAAGATCACCAACTACCAACGCACCGGGTTGAACTGGAAAAAAACCGTAAAGCCCCACCCGTTCAAACTTCAACTACAGAAAAAAGGTTGGCAAGAAGCTGTTTAACCAGCGCTCTGCGAACGCCTGCTGAAACTGCCGGGCGAGAAACTGGACTTTCAGGGCGAAATAGATAAAATCCAAGACATGACACCACAAGAAATCAACAAAACCCTTATTCTCCTTCTGAACCACCACGAGGCCCGACATATCTCGATCTTCGGCTCGCGCGCCCGGGGTGATTTTCGTCCCGACAGTGATCTGAATGTTTTGGTCGATTTCGCGGTGAACAAAAGTCTGCTGACCCTGATCGGGATCGAACAGGAGCTGAGCGAGACGCTGGGGATCAAGGTTGATCTGCTCACCGAAAAAGCGATCAGTCCGCATTTGATTGAGCGTATCCGCAAGGACCAGAGGGTCCTTCAATAATGTCTGATGAAAAACCACAACCAGAAGATCAACCGCAGGATTTAACCTCCCGTCTCAAGCGACTTGAAGATTTAGTCGAGAATGCTGCTGACGCGATTTTTCTGGGTAATCCTCAAGGGGTTATAACCTATTCCAATCGTGCCGCTGTCGAGTTATGCGGTTTCTCCAGTTCAGAGCTGACAGGCCGCAATATCAGCACGCTCTTTTGCGACACCGAGCTTGAACAGGCTCCCCTGCGTTATGACCTGCTTCTCCAGGGGGTGACGGTTAAAACCGAACGCCTCCTTAAGCGTAAGGATGGGACTAAAGTCGCAATTGAAATGAACAGCCGCCGCTTGTCGGACGGGACCTTCCATACCTTCATACGCGATGTCAGCGCACGCAAAAAGATCGAACTTGCTCTGCGCCTGTCTGAAGAGAAATTTTCACGCGCTTTTAAGCTCAGCCCTGATGCAATTAACATAAACCGGCTGTCGGACGGCACCTATATTGCCATCAACCAAGGGTTCACCAGCACCATGGGCTGGACCGAAGAAGAGGTGATCGGGCGTAAATCGCTACCGGGGGAACTCGATATCTGGTGCCAGCCCGAGGACCGGCAACGGCTGGTCGAGACGCTGAAAAAATCAGGGGAAGTCACCGGCTTTGAAGCCCCTTTTCGGAGTAAGGATGGAGGTATTATCTTCGGGCAGATGTCGGCGCGGATCATGGAGATTAATGGCAAAGCCTGCATCCTCTCAATTACCCGTGACATGACCGAAAAAATCAATACCCAGAAGGCACAACGAGAAGCAGAAGAAAAGTTCCAGCAGGCGCGAAAACTCGAAAGTTTAGGGCTTTTAGCTGGAGGCCTTGCCCATGATTTCAACAACATTCTGGCCGGACTCTACGGCAATGTCTCTTTGGCCAAAAGCAGGTTGACCAGAACTCTGCCTGACCACCCCAGCATCCGCTACCTCAAAGCCGCCGAAAACTCAATGAATCGGGCGACCGCCCTGACCAATCAATTGCTCACCTTTTCAAAGGGCGGGGCACCGGTCAAAGAGACCCTGAGTCTGAGCAGACTGATCGACCAGGTTATCTCTTTTAATCTGTCCGGCAGCAACGTCAAGCCGGTGATATCCCACCCGGACGATCTATGGTTGGCAAATGTTGATCAAGGTCAGATTCAACAGGTGTTCGGAAACCTGACAATCAATGCCAAACAAGCCATGCCTGAAGGTGGGGAGTTGCTGATCAGACTCGAAAATGCTGAAATTCATGATAACCAGCTACAGGGTCTGGCGGGGGGGAACTATATCCTGATTTCGCTGACGGATGGCGGTACCGGGATTAAGCCCGAGCACCTTGAGCGCATTTTCGATCCCTATTTCACCACCAAGCAGACGGGTAACGGACTCGGGTTAGCCACAGTCTATTCCATTATCCAAAAACATGGCGGTCACATCAGTGTTGCTTCTCAACTTGGCCTGGGAACAACCTTCAGCATCTTCCTGCCGTCAGCTGAAATTCAGGCACTCCCGATACAGCCTGTCGCCAAGATCGCCGCGTCCTGGCAGCAGGCCGCGCGGATCCTCGTCATGGATGACGAACAGACGATTTGTGACATCGTCAAAGATCTGTTGGAAGATGTCGGATACAATGTCGAGACCGTCGCGAATGGCACCCTGGCCCTCGACCGCTATCGCCAGACATTGGATACCGGGATGCCGTTTGACCTGGTCATCCTGGATCTGACCATCCCTGGCGGCACAGGTGGAGAGGAGGTCGTCAAGCAGATTCTGGCGCTTCATCCACAAGCGAAAGTGATTGTCTCCAGTGGATATGCCGATGATCCGGTCATAGCGAATTATCGCGACTACGGATTCAAGGGTGTCGCCGAAACCCTACAATCTCGGTGCGTTGGAGGATCTCGTGAAAAAGGTCTTGATGAGCGATCTCATTTAATTGAGCATATTTGCAACCTGATGAATATCCACGAGGATTTAAAAGTGCAATTCAATCCGCGGAAACTCACCACAGTCTTTACGCAGGCAATGTTTCAATTCATCAATAAATGACATAATCTCAATCCCGAGGTAAAATCCAGCGCTGCTGTCAACCAGCAAGAGCTTTGCGATCCCGGTTTCGGTCAGCATCTGTGCCCCACGCTCTACTCCAGTAAAGCGCTTCAACTGCGCACCAGCCAACTGAATCAAGCCCTGAACAAAGTTTCCATGCCCTGTGTCACGCCCGGCGGCCAGCCACACGGTTTCCCAGGCTTCATGGGCCTCCCACCAGTAACCATGGTTGAACAGATCAACGCCATACAGGTAAGGCTCACAGTCTCGCCAATCATCAGGTTCAAAGCTGGGAAGATAATCGTCCTCCTGGCCATAAGAGTGGCCAGCAGGATCGTTGCGCGGGTGAGGGATGTCGGGCTGGAAGGGGAGAAAGCGATAGGAAGGAAAAGGAGTCTGTGTGTAACGTGACAGTTCCGGTTTGGTAAAGATCGGCTCCATGCAAGTTCTCCGCATTTTATGGTTTTATTCACCCTAACAGAAAACCTTGAACAACGCTCTCTGCTAGAATACTGTGGCTGTGAATCGTCCCGTTTTCACCGATAGGATCAAGCTTGAAATATCCCGACTTAGCCAGCGATACCAATCCACCACAAAAACGGTTTTTTGACGTCTTCCGCTACAGCCGTCGCGCGCTGGAACTGGTCTGGACCACCAGTCGCCGACTGGCGCTGATCTTCGCCGTGTTGACGCTAATCGCCGGGGTGCTGCCAGCAGCCGTTGCCTGGATCGGGCAGCTGATCGTCGACGGCGTGGTTGCTGCGATGGGGCAGCATCAGCAAACAGGTAGCGCCGATACAACCTTCGTTCTGCTGTTCGTCGCCGCCGAGGCCGGGGTGGTGGCTTTAATCGCTGGCAGCCAGCGCGGCATTTCGACCTGCCAGGCGCTGCTGCGTGCGTTGATGGGGCAGCGGATCAACCTGATGATCCTTGAGAAAGCGCTGACCCTCAAGCTGTCCCACTTCGAGGATTCCGAGTTCTACGACAAGCTGACCCGCGCCCGGCGTGAGGCCTCAACTCGCCCACTCTCGCTGGTGACCCGCACCTTCGGCCTGGTACAGAATGGCATCTCGCTCAGCAGTTATGCCCTGCTGCTGGTGCAGTTCTCCCCCTGGACGGTTTTGATCCTGATCATCGGCGGCGTTCCCGAGTTCCTCGCTGAGGCCAAGTTTTCTGGCGACAAGTTCCGCCTCTTCCGCTGGCGTTCGCCCGAAACCCGGATGCAGATGTATCTGGAGACGGTACTGGCGCGTGAAGACTACGCCAAAGAGGTCAAGCTCTTTCACCTGGGTCCGAAGCTGCTTGAGCGCTATCGGGCAATCTTCGCTAAACTTTTCGCCGAAGACCGCCGCCTGACGTTACGCCGCGACAGCTGGGGCTTCATTCTCGGCCTGATCGGCACCAGCGCCTTCTACGGCGCCTACGCCTGGATAGCGCTCTCGGCCATAAAAGGAGAGATCAGCCTCGGCCAGATGACCATGTATCTGATGCTCTTCAAGCAGGGGCAGTCAGCGGTTTCGGCCAGCCTCTCGGCGATCAGTGGCATGTATGAAGACAACCTCTATCTCTCCAACCTCTACGAATATCTGGAACAGCCAGTCCCTGGACAACAAGGACTTCTGCCACAGGGCCCAGCTGCGGGAGACGGGGTACGCTTTGAACAGGTCTGCTTCAGCTACCCCGGCAGCGAAGAGGCAGCCTTAAAAGATATCAGTCTGCATTTGAAGCCGGGGGACAGCCTGGCCCTGGTCGGCGAAAACGGCTCAGGCAAGACCACTCTGATCAAGCTTTTGACCCGCCTTTATCAGCCCGATAGCGGTCGGATTCTGCTCGATGGGCTCGATCTACAGAAGTGGCAGGCTGACGCTCTGCGCGCACGGATCGGGGTGATCTTTCAGGATTTCGGTCGTTACCAGTTTCTGGTCGGCGAGAATATCGGCGCCGGCGACATGTCCCACTTCGAGGATCGCGAGCGCTGGGCGGAGGCGGCTGAGAAGGGGATGGCCGAACCCTTTATCGCGCAACTCCCGCAGCAGTACGACACCCAACTCGGCAAATGGTTCAAAGGCGGCCGCGAACTTTCTGGCGGACAGTGGCAGAAGATCGCCCTGGCTCGTGCCTTTATGCGCACCCAGGCCGACTTACTGGTGCTCGACGAACCGACCGCGACCATGGACGCCGCCGCCGAAGCGACCATCTTCGAGCATTTCCGCGATCTCAGCCGCGGCAAGATGACAATCCTGATCTCGCATCGCTTCTCGACCGTGCGTATGGCCGACCAGATCATCGTCATCGACAAAGGACGGATCGTTGAGCGCGGCAGTCATGAACAATTGATGGCCTTGGGCGGGCAGTACTCCTATCTTTTTTCTCTGCAGGCCGAGGGGTACAAATAAGTATCTCAGGCTCTCATCACCGCTTCACCCTGCCTGTTCGCGGCAGCACCCTCCAATTTTAAAAATTTATTAATCATAGAATCTTACTTGTACGGCCATTAGCCTGCTATAATGTTATTCGTGCAAATTGAGTTATTTTAATTTGGCTGATATGGAGGAACAAACCAGACACAGCAAGGACTCATAAAAATGTTGCCCACCAAAATAGGCACTAAACTCGTCTTAGTCGGATTGTTTCTCGTAATTATGCCGGTTCTACTCGTCGGTTTTCTGGCGGTGAATCAGTCATCGCAGGGGCTTTCGGCGCTGGCCGAACAGAGCCTTCTGACTATCTCAAAAAACCTCTCAACCAGCATCGATTCAAACCTGACCTACGAACTGCGCCTGGTTGAGAGCCTCGCCTTTATCGATAACATCATCCAGCTGGTAGAAACGCAGGCGAGCGGCGGCGCTATCAGCATTAACGAACTGGAACTTGTCACTAGCGAAATATCACAGATCAAGTCAATCGCCGGAGAGCACTATTCTTCTATTCTGATCGTCGGCATCGACAGCAAAACCCTGGCCAGCAGCGATTTCGGCAAACTCGCCGGACTCGATCTCACGGGGCGCAAGTATCTAAAAAAAGCCTTCGCCGGAACGCCCAACATCGGCAATGTGGTTATTTCCCGCGCCTCGGGCAAACCCGTTTGCACTGCAGCAGCACCGATTCGCTCACCTCGAACCCATAAAATCATCGGCGCAGTGGTCTCGGCGATTTATGTCGACTACGTTGCCAACCTCGCGTCTGAAGTCAAGGTTCAAGAGAGCGGCTACAGCTACGTAGTTGATCAACGCGGCCTCTACATCACCCACCCGCGCAAAGAGAATATTCTCAAACTCAATATTACTGAAGAACCTGGGTTGGGGCCCGTTGCTGCATTTCTACAGGACTCAAAAGAGGGGATCGCCGAATACCAGCTGAAGGGCGTCACCAAGGTCGCAGCCATCTCGCAGGCCAGAGGGATCGGCTGGCAGATTGTCACGGCGGTACCTAAATCCGAATTGCTTGCCCCGGCCAATGCCTTGAAGCACCTTATTTTAGGAATTGGCGCATCATTCCTGCTGGTCACCGGTGGGGTTTTCTTTCTGTTTGCTCGTAGCCTCACCGGGCCGATCAATGAATTGCAAGAGGGTGCTGAAATTATCGGCACGGGAGATCTCGAGCATCAAATTCATTCTGGTTTTAAAGGAGAATTCGCTACTCTGGCCCGTGCCTTTAACGAGATGTCTGCAAAGCTGAAGACCTCCCGCCAGCAGCTTGAAACAGAGATTGTTGAGAGAAAACAGGCGGAAGTTCTGATTCAGGAGATTAACGCCGAGCTGAAACGTTCCAACGAAGAGTTGGAGCAGTTTGCTTTCGCCGCGTCCCATGACATGCAGGAACCCTTGCGTAAGATCACCGCTTTTGGCGAACGCTTAAAGCAGCATTGTCAGGAGACGCTTGATGAAAAAGGAACCGATTATCTTGACCGGATGAGTTCAGCGGCCAGTCGCATGGCGCTATTAATCGATGGCCTGCTCGATTATGCCAGGGTCTCAACGAAAGGAAAGCCCTTTTCTGAGATCAGCTTAGCCTCGGAGGTTGCAGAAGTATTGAATGACCTCGAGTATCGGATTCAGGCGGAAGAAGGCGAAATCATCATCGGCGAACTCCCGACAATTTCTGGTGATCATCTGCAAATCCGCCAACTTTTCCAGAACCTGCTGGGCAATGCATTGAAATTTCACCCTCGGTCTGAACCGCCACGAATCAGGGTCAGTAGTCGCGAGTTAGGAACTGGTTTTGTTGAAATTTCGGTCGAGGATAGCGGTATCGGCATTGATCCACAATATGCCGAACGCATTTTTAAACCGTTCCAGCGCTTGCATGGCCGCGATGAATTTGAGGGGACCGGGATGGGGCTGGCTATTTGCCATCGAATCGTTAAACGCCATGGCGGCAGCATTATATTGAGAGGCAATCCCGACCATGGCAGCACTTTTGTAATCACCCTGCCTCTTCTTTCAGGAGAAAAAATATGAAAGCGAAAAAACCGGTTATTATTCTGATTGCCGAGGATGACGATGATGATTTCATCATGACCCGTGACGCCCTTGAAGAATCTCGACTGCTGAACGAACTGCACCGGGTTAAAAATGGTGTCGAACTGATGGATTATCTGCTTCATCGTGGAAATTATGAAAACCATGTGGACGCACCGCTCCCGGCGCTGATTCTGCTTGATTTGAATATGCCTCTCAAAGACGGCCGCGAGGCGCTAAAAGAGATCAAGGAGCATACGACTCTGCGACGGATCCCGGTGGTGGTTTTAACAACCTCAAAAGCCGAAGAGGATATCGTTCGCACCTACGATATCGGCGTCAATTCCTTTATCCAGAAGCCGGTCGCTTTTAGTGCTTTTGTCGAAGCGATTAAAGTCATGAACCAGTACTGGTTTGAAATAGTGGCTCTCCCCGAACAATAGGCCCTGGTATGAACAAAAGACGCCTCAATTTGCTATTGATTGAAGATGATCCGGATGATGCGTACCTGATCACCGACATGTTCGCCATGGCGAATAAGGATCTGTACGAATTTCGTGTGACCCACGCCAACACGCTGGAAAAGGGGTTGCTCTGCCTTCTCGCGAAAAAAATTGATATCGTGCTGACCGACCTCGGACTCCCTGACAGTCAGGGGTTATCCACCCTGAAAAGCATTCGTAACGCCGCCCCCGAGCTGCCGGCTGTTGTTCTGACGGGTCAGAAGGATGAGGAACTTGGGATGCTGGCGGTTCATCTGGGGGCTCAGGATTATCAGATCAAACATAATCTCCAGCAGGACAACTTGCTTCGCTCCCTCATCCATGCCGTGGAACGCAAGCGGATGGAAAACGAGTTGCTGCGAAAAACCTCAGAAATGCGCGTGCTCTACGAGTTATCTTCGATCATGAATCACAGCGCAGGGCTCAAGGAACTCTGTAGCCAAATCCTCGTCGCGATTCTCAGCCTTGAACTGTTCTCCTCTTCGGGCAAGGGTGCCCTCTTTATTATTCAAGGTGAAAACCTGGAGCTGGTCCATGCTCAGGGCCATTCAGAAACCTACATAAAAGCTCATCGGCAATTTAAAATCGGCGAAACTCTTTGCGGCACGGTTGCCCAGACCGGCGAAATCCACGTGTCAACCGAGATCGAAGGGGAGAGTCTGCATCTGCTCGAAGACAATCAATGTGCACACGGCAATACGGTCATCCCCCTCGAAGCGACCAACCGCCGGGTCGGTGTGCTTTGTCTTGACCGGGCTGCTGACTTCAAAGTTGACCCTGGTCTATTTGAGTTTTTCCGTTCGATGGGGAATCTGATCGGCTTGTCGATCGCCCATGCTCAGCTCTTTGAAGAGACCCAGAAATTGTCGATCAAGGATCCTTTGACCGGACTTTACAACCGCAGATACATGGATGAAAGCCTGCTCAAAAATATCTCTCATGCTGTGCGATTTGATGACGCATTGTCGATTATCCTCCTCGATATCGATCATTTCAAAAGATATAATGACAGTCATGGTCATCTCGCTGGGGATAAAGCTCTCAAGGAGATCGCAATCATTTTAGAGCGCGAGACCCGCGACAACGATATCGTAGCCCGCTACGGGGGGGAAGAGTTTGTGATGATTCTACCCCGCACGGACCAGACTGCAGCTGAGAATTTCGCCGAAAGAATCCGGACGGTGGTCGAGGCCGATACAGGCCTGACTGTCAGTCAGGGTGTTTCAACATATAGCACCGGGCTGACCCCGGAGGCCTTTCTAGATCAAGCCGATCAGGCTCTGTATCAGGCGAAAGAAGATGGTCGGAACAGAGCTCTGAGTTTCCAGGGACCGAGCCAATAAATAGAGATTCTCATGCAATAAGTGAAATCAGGAAGTCTGCAACGATAGGGGGGTAAGAACCAATGGAACGGCTGGACAACTTATTTCAACGAGCACTTGAGATATCTCCTAACCCAACCTTTCTTCTGAATCGGCAAGGTCTCGTCATTTTGTGGAATCGCGCCTGCGAAGATTTCACCGGCGTAACAGCTGCTGAAGTCCTCGACTCTGACCGTCATAGGCAAGTCTTTTATCCCAGCACATCACCACCGCGACCGACGCTGGCGGATATCCTTTTAAATGGAGAACAGGCGGATCTCACTAATCTCTATGCCGCCGATCAAAAACCCCTCGAGGTTGGTGAGAACATCCAAGCCGAAGGCTGGTTCCCCAATCTGGGCGGAAAAGATCGCTACATAACCTTCATTGCGGCCCGAGTCTTTGATTCTGAGGGCGAGTTTATTGCCGTCATCGAAACCTTTCACGACATCACAGAGCGCCGCCAGGACGAAGAAAAAATGGACGCGCTGTTCGCACAGGTGTGCGAAGGCAAACGTCAGTGGGAAGAAACCATGGATTGCATCGATGACCTGGTGATGGTGGTCGATGATGAAAATAAAATCAGGCGCTATAACCGCAGCATAGAAAAGATGTTGGGCCTCTCTTTTCGCGAAATTCTGCAAGCCGAGTGGCGCAACCTGCTGCAGAGGGGCGGCGTGACCTTTAACCCCGCTGGCGGCAGTGAAAACGAGTGCCACTTTGCCCAAACAGACCGCTGGTTTTTACTGAAAGAATACGCTTTTCAGAGCGCCGAGAGCGGGAGTGGAACATGGACTGTTGTCACCCTGCACGATCGGACAAAATCGCGCCACATGACTCTGGCGCTGGAACGTGCACATGCTGAGCTCAAAGCAACCCAAGGGCAGATCCTGCAATCCGAAAAAATGGCCTCGATTGGACAACTGGCTGCTGGGGTGGCCCACGAAATCAATAACCCGATCGGCTTCGTGAAAAGTAATCTGAACTCCTTCGGCAAATATATCGATCAACTGACAACCTTCATCGCCAAGCAGGAACAGCTCATTACGGAGCTGGCAAAAGAGACGGCCCCCACCATGATCGCCCAATTACGCAAGGACTCAAAAGTCGATTTCATTCTGGAAGATATTCGCGATTTGCAGATGGAATCCCTGGAAGGGATCGAGCGGGTCCGTAATATCGTGCAAGATCTCAAGTCTTTCTCGCGGGTTGACCAGGCTGAATTCAGCAGTGTTGATCTCAATGCGTGCCTGGAAAGCACGCTGAATATTGTCATTAATGAATTGAAGTATAAGGCAACCATAGAAAAGGATCTGGCCCCACTCCCCTTGATCCCCTGTTATCCGCAGCAACTCAATCAGGTGTTTCTGAATCTGCTGGTCAATGCGGGGCATGCCATTGAAGAACAGGGCACCATTGGCATCCGCAGCTGGCGGGATAAAGACCTGGTCTGCATTGCGGTCAGTGATACGGGTTGCGGAATTCCCGAGGCCAATTTGAGCCATTTGTTCGAGCCGTTCTTTACCACCAAAGAGGTTGGCAAGGGGACAGGGTTGGGGCTGAGTATCAGCTACGACATTATCAAAAAACATGGCGGCACACTTCTGGTTGACAGTCAGGTTGGCATTGGTACGACCTTCACGATTCAACTGCCACGACAGCAGGACAAAAAGCAGGAGGGGTAAGAATACGGAGTTCATCCTGCAAGCTGGGCATCATGACAGCGACAAGGCCGATGGTGAAAATATACTGGCAGGAGTGGCATTCTTTTCTACTGGACAATTAAATCAATTAACGTAGCCCAACAAAGCCCTTGCATAAGGCTCTTTCCCTGTTAGATTTTCAGTTGATGTCCAATGAAGCAGGGATCGATCATTCTTTCCTGCGCTTAAATGAAACGACTTTCATGCGCCCTCTCAGCCTTAAAATCAGAATGTCATTCTCAGTTATGGCGCTCGTCCTTATTATCATGGCGTGCGTGGGGTGGCTGTCGCTCCATTACTTTGAGCGCTCTTTCCGCCAGCTTATCGCCGACCAGCAGTCGACTCTGGTCAAACAGATTGCAGAGAAGATCGATCACCGACTCACGGCTTCCAGTGGATTGATCTCTGCAACGGCCGACCATTTCCCCCTCGATTTCCTGCAAGACGCCGACCTGGCCCAGGGCTATCTCGACACCCAGCTTGGCCTCGGCACCACCAGCCTGTTCGATAACGGCATCTTTCTGTTCATGGCTGATGGTCACATGCTGGCCGAATACCCTTTCAAGCCCGGACGGCGCGGACGGGACTACTCTTTCCGCAAGTACCTGCAGGATACCTTGCGCACCGGTCGCCCGCAGATTTCGGATCCTTATATTTCGAGCCAGCCACACCATCACCCGGCTGTCAATTTCACCGCACCTCTCCGTGATGCGAAAGGGGAGATTCGCGCGGTCATCGCTGGCAGCGTCGATTTGACCCAAAAGAATTTTCTCGGGGGCCTGAGTAGCGTCAAGATCGGACAGACCGGCTATCTCTACCTCTTCAATACCGCACGCTTGATGATCATGCACCCCGATCCGCAACGCATCATGAAAAATGATGTTCCACCGGGGGCCAACCTTTCCTTCGACCGCGCTATCAAGGGTTTCGAAGGGAGCGAGGAGACAGTCAACTCGCGCGGTCTGCACACCCTGGTAACCTTCAAGCGCCTGAATGACGGCCACTGGATTCTGGCCGCCAACTACCCGAGCCAGGAAGCTTTTCAGCCGATAGCCAAAGCGCTGAGATTTTTCGTCTACGGGATCGCATTGATCCTGCTGCTCTCTATTGCAGTCACCTGGTTTGTGACACGCGTCTTGCTGACCCCCCTGACCAGACTGACCGACCATGTCGCAGGATTTACCCAGGGCTGTGTGGACCAAGGCGGTACGCATGATTGGCAGAGCGACGAAATAGACACCCTGACGCTAACATTCAATGGCTTGATGACCGAAGTCGCAGAGCAACGCTTGACCGCAAGCAACCGGCTTGCCTTTCTACAGGGGATCATCGACACCATCCCTCATCCCACCTATTACAAAGATCTAGATGGCCGCTTCCTCGGCTGCAATCTGGCGATGCAAACCCTCTGCGGCAAGCCGCTCGATAAAATTGTAGGCACGACAATCCACGACCATCTCATGCCCGAAACGGCGGAGCGCCTCAGCGAGGGGGAGAGTTCGTTGATTCAGGATGGGCAGATCATGAAGCGCGAAATCGACATGATTCTGAACAATGGAGAGAATGTCTATGCCCTGGCCTACAAAGCCCTTCTGAAGGACGGCAGCGGGAACCCACAGGGTGTGGTCTGCTCTCTGGTCGATATCAACGAACTCAAAGCGATCGAAAATGCCCTGGCGGGGGAGCGCGAATTTACCCTCAATCTGTTGCAAAATGCTGCAACGCCCTGTTTTGTCCTCGATACAAACCACAGAGTCCTGATCTGGACTCAGGCAATTGAGGAATTGACCGGCCTTGAGGCCGTCGAGGTCATGGGGACCACCCTGCACTGGAAAGCTTTCTACCCTGCGGAACGGCCATGTCTGGCTGACATCGTTCTGGAAAGTGACTATGCGACGGCGGTTGAGCTTTACCCCCTGCTGGCCGATTCGCCGCTGGTGAAGAACGGTATTCAATCAGAAGGCTGGCTCAAGTTATATTCTGGTAAATCAAGATATCTGACCTTCGACGCGGCACCGATTTATGACCGGAGCAACAAGTTGGTCGCGGTCGTTCAGACCCTGCACGATCTGACCAACCTGAAATACGCCGAAGAGGCCCTGCGTGAGACTCAGGAGAGCTACCAGGCGCTGGTCGATAGATCTCCCGATGCCATTCTGGTACACCGCCAAGGGGAGGTGCTCTATGGCAACCGTGCGGCCATAAGACTTTTCCGCGCAACAGAGAAAGCAACTCTGGTCGGTATGACCCTTGGCGAGCTTATCCACCCCGACTACCAGAAGTCCGCCTTCAGGCGTATCGCTGAAGTCGAAGAGAAGCAGAACGAAAAACTCTACATTGAAGAGATGATTGTCTGCCGCGATGGGCAGGTTCTGAATGTTGAGGTCGGGCTGTCACCAACCTATTATGCTGGTCAGGGGGCGGTGCAGTCGGTTTTGCGCGATATTACCCTGCGCAAAGCAGAGCAGGAAAAGATCTGGCAGCAGGCCAACTTCGATCCCCTCACCGGGCTGCCCAATCGCAGTCTCTTCATGGATCGCCTCGAACAGGCCCTCAGCCGCTGTGATCGTGAGGGGCATCTGGCTGGCTTGTTGTTCATCGATCTCGACCACTTCAAGGAGATCAACGACAACATGGGGCATGACAACGGTGACGAGCTCTTGCGGCAGGTCGCCAAACGTATGATCGACTGCCTGCGTCAGACCGACACTGTCGCCCGCTTGGGCGGCGACGAATTCACGATCATTCTGCCGATTTTGACCGACGCCAAGGAGGTCATTCTGACCGCCGACCGTCTACTTAAAGCACTGGCTGACCCCTTCGCACTCCCCGGTGGAATCGGCCAGATCTCCTGCTCAATCGGCGGAGCAATCTACCCTCGTGACAGCAAGAACAGCGCTGACCTGATGTGTGTCGCCGACGCTGCGATGTATAAGGTCAAGCAGTCCGGTCGCAACGGTTACCACTTCACCATTCTCGACTGATCTCGACAAAAGGTTGGTTATCAGGTGGCACGCAAAAACTTTGTGCCTGGTTGACTTGGACGAGAACAACAGCGCTAATCGTACTGATATACTTTTCCTGGGAGAGAGAGACCTCTCCCCAATTCATCAGGAGCCTGAAATGGATTTGAAACTGACCGGTAAGATTGCCCTGGTCGTCGCGTCAAGCAAGGGGCTTGGTAAGGCAATCGCTGCCCAGCTCGCCGCCGAAGGTTGTGATGTGATGCTCGCCAGCCGCGATTCCAGGCAATTGGAACTAGCCAAGCAGGAGCTGCTATCCACCGCCAAAGGACGGGTTGAGTGCTGCCGTTGCGACATCACCAGTTGTGACCAGATTGAGGCTCTGGTCACAACCACCCGGCAAACCCTTGGGCCGATCGAGATCCTGATCAACAACGCTGGCGGCCCCCCCGGCGGTGGTTTCGAGCAGCAGAATGATAACGCCTGGCAGACTGCGTTTGATTTAAACCTGCTCAGCTACGTACGGTTGATCCGCGCGGTGCTCCCCGACTTAAAACTGAACGGCGGACGGATCATCAACATCACCTCTTCATCAATCAAACAACCGATTCCCGGGCTGATTCTTTCCAACGTTTTCCGCATGGGGGTGCTCGGTCTAGCTAAAAGTCTGGCCGACGAACTGGCACCCTACAACATTCTGGTAAATACCATTGCCCCCGGACGGATCGCCACCGACCGTACAGCCTATCTCGATCAACTCAAGGCCGATAAACGCGGCATCAGTCGTGAACAGATCGAAAGCGAATCACGGCAGAATATTCCTTTGGGCCGCTATGGCGATCCGGCCGAGTTTGCCAGGGCGGTCTGTTTTCTCGCATCTGGAGCTAGCTCCTATATCACGGGGAGTACCCTTATGGTCGATGGTGGAATGGTTCGAAGTTTCTGAACCACTTAAGCTGAAGAAAGAACCGCTTACTTAACCAATACCGGGTACCAGCTTGCAAGTCATTCGCACTCCAGTAAAGTTTAATGAAGCACCGGTGTATCGTCGGTGCTATCCACATCAGAAATAAAAACCCGCTAGTCCAAGGAGGAAAGAAGACATGTCCAGAATGCTTAAATTTAAACAACTCATGGTTTTACTGGCAGCGCTGGGTCTGCTGTGCGGCTCGTTCGCCAGTGCTCAGGCTGCTGTGGAGCGGAATTATCTGATGGCGACCGCCTCGACCGGCGGCACCTACTACCCGGTCGGCGTAGCCCTGTCGACCCTGGTTAAGGTCAAGCTCCAGCCGAAGCAGAAGATAGGTCTCTCGGCAATCAGCTCAGCAGGCTCCGGCGAAAACATCAAGCTGCTGCGTGAGAATGAGGTCCAGTTTGCTATTTTGCAAGGCCTCTACGGCGCCTATGCCTGGAAAGGGACCGGTCCGATCGCCAATGAAGGTCCTCAGAAAAATTTGCGCTCAGTGAGCATGCTCTGGCAGAACGTCGAGCACTTTACTGTCGACAAAAAATTTGCCAAGACCGGGACCGTTTCTGACCTGCTTGACATGAAGGGGGAGACCCTCGCCCTCGGCAAGAAGAATTCCGGCACCCTCGGTTCTAACACCGTCCTGCTGGAAAACCTCGGCGCCAATGTCGAAAAGGACTACAACCTGGTTTATGTCGGCTACGGTCCCTCGGCCGATGCCATGCAAAACGGCCAGGCGGCAGGCATGGGCACTCCGGCTGGAGTACCGGTCAGCGCCGTGACCAAGGCGTTGGCGTCGATGGGGGATGATATCGTCGTCCTCGACTTCACCGATGCCCAGTTGGCAAAAGCCGATGGCGGCATGGAGCTCTGGACCCGCTTTACCATCCCAGCGGGCACCTATCCGAACCAGACCAAAGACATCAACACTATTGCCCAGCCTAACTTCCTTGCCGTTCGGGCCGACGTGGATGAGGATGCGGTCTACCAGATCACCAAAACGACTTATGAGAACCTGCCATTCTTGAACGCTATTCATGGCGCCACCAAGGCGATGGCCATTGAAAAGGCGATTGCCGGTCTGCCGCTCCCCTTGCATCCAGGTGCGGCCAAGTATTATCAGGAGGTCGGGATCAAGATTCCGGCCCGCTTGCTGGTCCAATAGAAATTGACACACTGGACCCGACCGCCTGTTCAGGGCGGTCGGGTTATTGTTTCTGCTCGGAGGATTTAATTGATGGCCACAGCCGAACTTGAAGAATTGACGCAACCCCAACCAACCCGCTTGCTCATCATTCTCGGTGTCGCCGTCTCTCTGATGCACCTCTGGTTCAATGTTGCCACAGTCCTCTCATCACTCTGGCAGAACGCTCTGCATTTTTCAGGGTTCGCCCTGATGGCCGCACTTGTCTATCCGCTACGCAAGGATTCAACCCTCGCCTGGCGTGCCCTCGATGTCCTGCTCGGGTTGCTGGCGGCAGGCTCGGCAGTTTTTCTGATCGCCAGTGAAGATGCGATCTACGCTCGAGGGGTGCGTATGGTCCCGGCGGAATGGGTGGCCGGAGTTATCCTGCTGCTCTGTGCTCTTGAATTTACCCGCCGGGTGGCGGGCTGGTTTATTCCGGTTCTCATTTTGATTGCCCTTAGCTATGTCGGCTGGTGGGGCGGCGAGATCAGCGGCGTCTTCAAATTCGCCGGACTCTCACCTGAAACCATCCTATTCCGCAGCATTTACGGCGATGACGCCCTGTTCGGTACCATCGCCAGCATCTCCTCCACCTATGTGTTCATGTTTATCCTGTTCGGCGCTTTCCTTCTGCAATCCGGCGCTGGTGAGTTTGTTATCGACCTGGCGCGCGCCGTTGCAGGGAGAATGGTCGGGGGGCCTGGGCTGGTCGCGGTCATGGCCTCGGGTCTGATGGGAACCATCTCCGGCTCAGCGGTCGCCAATACCGCCTCAACCGGCGTGATCACCATCCCCTTGATGAAGCGTGCCGGCTTCCCGGCCAAATTTGCCGCCGGAGTTGAAGCCGCAGCCTCGACCGGCGGTCAACTGATGCCGCCGATCATGGGCGCCGGGGCTTTTGTCATGGCGACCTACACCCAGATCCCCTACAACACCATCGTTCTGGTCAGTATCTTACCGGCGATCCTCTATTTTGCAGCGGTCGGTTTCTTTGTGCGGATTGAAGCCAAACGCAGTCATGTCGACGCGCTGGATAACGAAGAGGTCTCAGCGCTAGCGGTTTTCAAAAAAGGCGGGATCGCCTTTCTACTGCCGATCGGCGTTTTGATCGGGCTGTTGATCTACGGCTTTACCCCGACCTATGCCGCTGGAATCAGTATCCTCGCGGTCATCGTCTCGTCCTGGTTTTCACCCAACAAAATGGGGATGAAAGGTATCATTGAGGCCCTGGCGATGGGAGCGCGCAACATGGTGATGACCGCCATCTTACTTTGTGCTGTCGGCCTGATTGTCAACGTCATCGCCACCACCGGCATCGGCAATACCTTCTCACTGATGATAAACCAATGGGCCGGACATAGCTTGGTCATCGCCATCGCGCTGATTGCGCTAGCCTCACTGGTTCTTGGGATGGGGCTACCGGTCACCGCCGCCTACATCGTGCTCGGCACCCTCTCTGCGCCGGCCCTCTATGCCCTGATTTCCGACGGTCTGCTGGTACATGCCCTGGTCAGCGGTCAAATCCCCGAGACCGCGAAGGCGATCTTCATGCTGGCCGCGCCCGAACATCTCGCGGCGATCGGCCACCCCATGACCACCGCCGCTGCCCAGCTGATCGTCGACGCCGTCCCGGTCGACATGGCCAGCATGGTGCGCGAGGCCGTCATCAGCAGCCATGACTTGACCTTCGCTCTGCTTTCGGCGCACCTGATCATCTTCTGGCTGAGTCAGGATTCCAACGTGACCCCCCCAGTCGCCTTGGCCGCCTTCACCGGTGCCGCCATCGCTGGCACCAAGCCGATGGAGACCGGCCTCCAGTCGTGGAAACTGGCCAAGGGCCTGTATATCGTGCCGCTGCTCTTCGCCTACACCCCCTTTATCGGTGGCTCCTGGGCCGATGATTTTATGATCTTCTTCTTCGCGCTGTTCGGTCTTTACGCCTTTGCTGCAGGCCTCGAAGGTTTTCTGGAAGCACGTCTCAGTCTGCCAATCCGCTTGCTGACCCTCGGTTGCGCAGCAGCTTTACTCTGGCCCGCAGTCTGGTGGATACACATCGCCGGCTTACTGGTGTTTGTCTGGATCTTTCTAACCAGCTTTAAAGCCTCACGAAAACAGACCCTTGCTGTAAACGAAGAGCCACTTCCCTCTTCTTAAACTGATTTTCTGACGAAATTTGAAGAATAATTCTGTGACAAAGTCTTTTGGCTGGGTATGCTAAAAGACCTTGATATCCCGCAGATTTGATTTATTTGGAGCCGCCACCATGCCGCGTTGGAAAAAATATTCGCTGATCACTGTTGCTGTCGTTCTGGGACTGATGCTGCTGTCGATGCTGGTTGTTCCCTGGCAGATCAAAAAACAGGGGGGTCTCTGGTTTACTGAAAACACCAGCCGGACACTGAGTATCGAAAAAGCTTTTTTCAACCCCTTCACCCTGACCGTCGAAATTGAAGGGGTCAGATTAAGCGAGCAAAAAAGCCAGCGCCCTTTTGTTTCATTCCGCAGGCTGATGCTTTCCGGCAGCCTCAGTTCGCTGTTCGATCTAGCGGTCATCCTTGACCGGGTAGAGATAGATGAGCCATTCGTCAATATCGAACTGCTCGGTAAACAGGAGTTCAATTTTTCTGATTTTACCCGCCTGGGTGAGAATGATGCAAAAACCGAAGAAGTACCGGGCAATCCGATCCATTTTTCCTTCAACAACATCGTTATCAAGGATGGCAAGATTGACTTTACCGACCAGACTTCAGCAAAGAAATCGCAGCATCTGATCCGCGAACTGAGCCTTAGTGTCCCCTTTATCGGTAACATCCCGTACCTGACCGATACCTATGTTGAACCCCAGATGAGGATGCTGCTCAACGGTTCTGAAATTCGCATCAACGGCCAGCTCAAACCATTTGCCGACTCCCTTGAAACATCGATAACCCTGCTGCTGGATGAAATTGATCTGGCTTTTTATGCTTTCCATTCCCCAATCCCCTTGCCGATCGAGATCAAGTCAGGGATTCTCGACACCCAGATCGACCTGTTCTACCGGGTTTCATCGAGCGCTCAACCGAAACTTCTACTCGGCGGCGATCTGGCCCTGTCCGATATCGACGTTCGCGAACTCGACGGCAGCAAGCTGTTCAGCATGCCGACTCTGATTCTCGACCTCGACTGGGCTGACCTGATGCAGCAGGACATCAACCTGCGCTCCGTTGACATCTACGAGCCACAGCTCTACCTCAACCGTAATCATCTCGGGGAATGGAATTTTCAGCGGATCCTACCAGCACCAGTGGATGCCCCTTCGGATGAATCCACCACGGAAAATCAAACATCCAGCCTGCCGCTGCTGAAGCTTGAAAAATTTCAGTTAATCGATGGCAAATTTCATTTTCAAGATGATTTCGTCCCAGGTGGGTTCAAAGAACAAGTTAACTCCATTAACCTGAGCCTGACGGAAGCGTCCACCTTGCAGGAGGCTAAAACAGGTCTCGTTCTCAAGCTGCAGACCGAACGCGGACTAAAGACCGAAGTGCAGGGGGAATTCGGGATCACCCCTCAGACCGCTTCACTCAATCTTCTGCTCAACAACATCCCGCTAAAACCCTATTACCCCTACCTGGCACCCTTTATTACCGCGCCAGCTGAAGGCACGCTGAACCTGGCCAGCACCATCAAATACACGGCTGATGCCAATCTGCAGTTGCAACAGATTCAATTGGGCCTACACAAACTGCGACTCCCTTTCACTCAGGAGGATCGCTTCACCCTCAACGACCTGGCTCTAACCGGCGGGCGCTTTGATCTGCACCAGCAAACACTCAGTTTTGAAGAGTTCAAGCTCAGTGGTGGTAAACTCTCAGCACGCCGGATGGCCGATGGTAGCCTCTCCCCGCTGAAGTTCATCAAAGAGCAACAGAAAGCACCAGCAACTGCCGTTCCTCAGGAGTCCGCAGAGCCCTGGCGGGTCAACCTCGGTCGACTTACACTGGAGCAGTTTGAGCTGCAACTGACCGATGCCAGCCTGGCGAAAAAACCTCAGCTGAAGATAGATCAACTGGCGCTTGAGATCGCAGATCTGGCTTATCCGAAATCGCGACAGAGTCCTTTTCGTTTCAGCTCCAGAATTAACGACACAGGAGCTTTCAACATCACAGGTAAGCTCGCCCACACCCCTCTGCGCCTGCAGGCCAAAACTCAAATCAAAGCGTTGTCCCTCGCTGATTTCAATGACTTTCTGCCAGACAATGTCAAGGTCAGCCTCAGGGAGGGCAGGCTCAGCACTGCTCTCGCCATCACCCTCAGCGAGACCCCAAAAGAGTTAACCGGCAGCTTTAGCGGACGAGCCAACATCAGCCGTTTTAACCTGCGCGACCCGCTGAACAATGGCGAACTCCTGACCTGGGCGAACCTCGGACTAGAAGGGATCAAAGGGGAAATTTCGCCATTTTCACTGCAGATTAAGGAGGTGGCTCTGAGTCAATATCTGGCCAATATCCTCATTGATCAAAATGGGAAAATCAACCTGACCAGTGTCACCACGGAAAATTCTGCCCCAATCGCAGGCGAGGAGACAACCGCCCCTGTACCTGAACCGGAGGTCGCGGCAGATAAATCAACTCCACCACCAGATATCCGCATCGATGCTCTCACCCTGCAGGGGGGGACAGTCTCGTTTACCGACCGCCACCTGCCGAGCACCTTCGCCACCACCATGTATGAACTAGGAGGGCGAGTCACCGGCATGGCCTCGGCAGAAGAGATGATGGCCGATGTCGACCTGCGTGGTCAGCTCGAAAACCACTCCCCGCTCTCGATCAGCGGTAAAATAAATCCACTAAGCAAGGATCTGTTTACTGATCTGACGATCAATTTTGCGGATATCGACCTGGCGCCAATGACACCTTATTCAGGCACCTACCTCGGCTACGTCATCGACAAGGGCAAACTGTATCTCGACCTCAACTATCACATTGAACACCAGCAGATCGAGGCACAGAACAAGGTGATGATCGATCAATTCACCTTCGGTGATAAGGTGAAAAGCGATCAAGCCACCTCGCTACCGGTTGGGCTGGCAATTGCCCTACTCAAAGATCAAAAAGGTGAAATCCATCTCGATGTTCCAATCTCCGGGAATTTGAATGATCCCAGCTTCAGTGTTGCCGGGACCGTTTTTACCATCCTCAAAAACCTGCTGGTCAAAGCCGCAACCTCCCCCTTCAGCCTGCTCGCTTCGATGTTAGGCGGTGGTGGGGAGGATTTCAGTCAAATCAGCTTTCTCCCCGGAGTCGCAGTCCTGACTACGGTGGATCAGGAACTCATCGCTAAGCTGGCAAAGATGTTGACAGAACGTCCCTCACTCAAACTGGAGATCAGCGCCTTTATCGATCCCGAGGAAGACCCGGAAGGTTATCGTCAAAATCAGCTGAACCAACTGGTTGACGCGGAATGGCAGAGACAGGTCAAACCACTAGCGGAACAGGTTATAACTGCCGAGGAGTATTCGGATAATCTCTGGCGGGTCTACAAACAGGCAAAGTTTCCTAAACCACGCAATGCCATCGGCATGCAGAAAAAACTCCCCCCTGTCGAATTGGAGAAACTGCTGCTGGCGAACATGCGGGTCGGGGACGAAGAGTTGAATGGACTCGCCAAAGCACGGGCAGCGGCGGTACAGGAGGAACTGGTTCTCAAGAGCCCCGACCTGAAGCCGAGAATATTCTTAAAGAATTCCGACATCAGAACTCCGCCGCAGAGCAACAAAAAGCCAGCCCGGGTTGAGTTCGGAATCCTGGCCAATTGATAAAATTCAACATGAAAATAGCTATTTCAGCGCTAGTCTCACTCCTGTGCTGTTCAGCAGTCTTCGCTCAACAGAGCAACCTTCAGCCTGGTGGGTTCTATATCGGTCAAGCCCCTGTCGGTAGCCGCGTATTCTACGGAGATCGACCTTTGCAACTGACCGACGATAACCGATTTTTGCTCGGCTTTGGTCGCGATGCCAAACTCCAACAAGAGTTTTCCCTGATCAACAAACAGGGCAAGGAGACTCTCGTCCCGCTACAACTCAAGCCGCGCAGCTATAAGATTGAAAAAATTGATGGTATCAGTAAGAAAATGATGAAACCCTCTGCCGAGAATCTGCTGCGAATTAAGCGTGAAGCTGGCCAGGCCTACGAAGCCCGACAGCTCATCAGCAAGCGGACCAATTTCAGGGAAGAATTTATCTGGCCACTTAAGGGGCGAATCAGCGGAGTTTATGGCAGTCAACGAATCCTTAACGGTGAACCCCGACGACCCCATTTCGGTATCGACATTTCCGCAGCGGCTGGCACCCCGGTTATCGCTCCGGCCGGAGGCATGGTGCGGTTGGCTCATCGGGGAATGTTCTTTTCTGGGAAAACCCTGATTATCGATCACGGCTTCGGACTCTCATCCAGCTTTCTCCATCTGAGTCAAATTCTGGTTCAAGAGGGTCAGACGGTCGAGCAGGGGGAGAGGATTGCGCTGGTCGGTGCCAGCGGCCGGGTCACCGGTCCGCATCTCGACTGGCGCATCAACTGGCTGGATCAACGGCTTGATCCAGCCCTCTGGGTGCCAGACCTGTCTCAGTAATCACTCATGAGCGATTACATAAATTATCTTTAAAAAACAGTAAGTTAAGTTTACCATTTAACTTTTACCCTCCTTTCTGTATAGTCGAATCAACCACTGGTTACACAATCTCCAACACCTCTTTATACCCCTTTAGGCTAAAAAATCTTAGCAGCGATACAGGGGTTCGGGAACGGCATGCGTCTCCTCCTGCTTTCTGACAAAACCGAAGCGGCTCAACTGCTGACTATTTTGCATCAGGAGCGGATCTATTATGATCTGTTGAGCAGGGCCACCTACATGGCCCACCCCCCGTTCTCCACCCGCATCTACAACGGTGCCCTGATTGAAGAAAAACTCATAACTCAATGCAGCATCGATGACCTTAATACCTTTGAACTTTTGAAAAAGGTGCTCCCCTGCCAGATCATCATGGCTGACCCTGATCCGGCGCACAAAGTCACCCTCGCCACATTCTTTGAAACCTGCCAGCGTTTTCCGGCGAGATCTATTCGCCTGCAAACCCGCTCCAATCTCTGCCTGCCCGCCGTTGTCACAAGCGAGGCGGACTCAGACAAGCTGCACAAAGTCAACACCTACAATATTTCACAAAATGGCTGCTTCCTCACCAACCCGCTCAACAAAAAAATTGGCGACAAAATCTGGATCAACCTCGACAGATTAGAAGATTCCAGCCCCCTTCTCAGCGAAATCCGCTGGTTCTCGCAAGACTCCACCGCAGATCTCCCCCCCGGCATGGGTGTCCGCTTTCTCGAAGCCAGCTCAAGCCAGCGTAAGCAGTTGGACTCTTTGATTCACAAGAGATAAGGACCAGTTCGGCGCTTGAGAGGACAGTCGGTCTGGTGGCAAAACATGGAGAGGTGATTTTTAAGGGAAGATGAGGTACTACAGGAATTTTGTCGTTGGTGGTTTCTTATGCGCGGAACTACTGGACCGCTCAACCTTCAAATGGGATCAAGTTTGCAACTTTGCAAGCCTGACCCTATTTTGCCTCTTGCAATTTACTGCAGAGAGCAGCATGGAGAGAATGTCAGCATCCATCGAGTCAGAGAGCTTCGCATTCAGATTGCGAATGAAGCAACTAAGCGCCAACAAAACAAAAGATCATCGAGAAAATTTAAGCAGTCAAAGCGAAGGCGACGACGTGCAAGGAACTAACCGGACAATGCTGACTTAAAATACAAGAAGATATGATTTCTTGACTTGATTTGAGTATTGAGTAGAATATTTTAATGGTTGTTTTTTTATTGTTCTTTTTGTTGGAATAAATCCCTATGCATGAACAACCGACAAAAACCAAAAACACGCTAAAATACGCAAGATTTGCCCTGCTTTGCTGGTCGGTTGCCGTTGGCCTTTCGCTGGGTCTGAACTTGATACAGCATCAGGCCCATATTGAGGATATCGGCAGAACCCTTGCGCGCGCCTCGTTTGACAAAGATGTACTCTATCGACGCTGGAACGCTTTGAGTGGTGGTGTGTATGCGACCCAGTCTGAAATCTTCTCGCCAAATCCGTACCTTGAAGTGCCTGAACGCGAGCTGACCACCCCCGCAGGCAAAAAACTCACCCTGGTCAACCCGGCCTATATGACCCGCCAGATTCATGAGCTTGGGCAAAAAGAGAGTGGCATCCAGGGGCATATCACCAGTCTGTTCCCTTTGCGGCCACTGAATGCTCCTGATGACTGGGAGATCGCAGCGCTGCAACGGTTTGAAAAAGGGGCAACCGAGGTGAGCTCGGTTGAGCTATTTCGCGGTGCGAAGTACGTACGCTGGATGCGCCCGCTGTTCGTTGAAAAAAGTTGTCTGAAGTGCCATGCAAAACAAGGCTATCAAGAAGGTCAGGTCCGGGGGGGGATCAGTCAGTCGGTGCCGCTTGAACCATTGGAGCAGCAAATGTCCGGTGCTTTATGGTCCGTCTGGGGAGGACACCTTGGGCTTTGGCTGCTTGGCAACCTGATTATCTATCTGGCTTACCGCAAACTTTCTGCCGCTTCCAGCGATCTTGAGCGGCAGCAGCATGAACTGCTGCGCGCGCATAAAGAGTTGCAGATGTTTCAATCGCAGCTATTGCAAAGCGAAAAGATGGCGGCTATCGGTCAACTGGCGGCCGGGGTTGCGCATGAAATCAATAATCCCCTCGCTTTTATTAAATCCAACCTGAATGCGTTGAATAAATACACGGGGAAGCTTTCTACCTTCATTCAGAAACAGAGCGAACTTGTCGAAACTTACACCGATGAAAGGACCCGGCAACTCGGCGCAGAACTTAAGCAATCGTCTAAAAGCCATATCATCATTGAGGATATTGGTGAGTTGATTCAGGAATCTCTGGATGGTGCGAACCGGGTTCAGTCAATCGTGGAGAATTTGAAGATCATGTCGCGGCCCGGTGAGGATGAGAAAATAGAGATTGATATCAATGAGTATCTGGACGCCACCCTGCCCCTGATTCAAGACAGCCAAACAGGGCTTAATATCGTTAAAAATTATCAAACAGTCTCGCCATTTTGTTGTCACCCCCGGCAATTGTGTCAAGTCCTGATCAACCTGATCACCAACGCCAGGCAGGCCATGGGCGAAGAGGGGCAACTGACTCTTTCGACCTGGTCCGCCAGCGAGCGGATCTTTGTCTCGGTTGCCGATGATGGCTGCGGTATTGCTCCTGAGAACCTGAAGCGTATTTTTGATCCCTTTTTTACCACCAGAGAAGTAGGCCAGGGTGTCGGTCTGGGCCTGAGTGCCGCCTACGATATCGTCAACATGAATGCCGGCAATATTCATGTGGCGTCCGAACCCGGCAAGGGCACAACCTTTACCCTGTCTTTTCCTCAGAGTGGGGAGAAGGGCTGATCTGGTAAGCTGATTGTTCCCCTTACCTCGGACCATAGAAATAATGACATGAATAAAGATCTGCAAAATATATTGGAAAAATTGCATCAACTGCGCGGCATCGATTTTCGTCATTATCGGGCCAATATGCTACAGCGTCGTGTCACGGCCCGGCTTAACCAGTTAGGCATGGATGATTTTGAACAGTATCTCGAACGCCTTGAACGTGATCCAGCCGAGTGTGATGCCTTAATCGATGTGATCGCCATCAATGTCAGTTCATTTTTTCGTGATCCGATTTTCGGTGAAATAATCGCCCAGAAAATTTTACCGGATTTAATTGAGAAGAAAAATCGCGCGGGAATGCGTGAACTCAGGGTTTGGAGTGCAGGCTGCGCGGCAGGGGAAGAGATCTATTCGCTGGCGATTCTGCTGCAGGAAGCCCTGAAAAAAAATGCGCAACTCTGGACAACCTATCTCTTCGGGACGGATATCGATAACAACGCCTTGACGCGTGCAGCCAAAGCGGTTTATCCACGCAAAAGCCTGGTGGATACCAAACTGGGAGTGCTGGATAAGTATTTTGAGCCCGAAGCGGATCAGTTTAAACTGAAGCCCGCCATTCGTAACATGGTGCGTTTTTCACAGGATGATCTCACCTCTGAAGAAACCGATTCCCCGGCAGAGAGCGTGTTCGGCGAGTTCGATCTTATCTTCTGCCGCAATCTGCTGATCTATTTCGATCGGGAGCTGCAGCAACGGGTCATGGGTAAGTTCTTACGCTCCCTAGCTCCCGGCGGATTTCTGGTGTTAGGCAACTCGGAGACGCTCGCCGAGGAGATCACCCCCATGTTCAGAGCTGTCGATCTTCGCAATCGGATCTATCAAAAGCTTTAGGTTCTTTGGTTAAAAGCCAACAGGAGTATTTTGTGATGTTTCCAAGGTTTCACTTTAAATCGCTGCGCAACTGGCTGACCCTCTGGTTTTTAATCCTGGCCCTGTTGCCCGTGGTAATCACCGGCGGTATTTCCTATTTCCAACGCGTTCATGCCATTCGGACTCAGGTTTATGCCAAGTTGACAGCCATTCGCGACCTGAAGGTTGATCAAGTCAGCCGTTGGGTTGATGAACGTTTCGGGGATATCTGGGCGCTCTCCAGCAGCCTCGAGTCCATGCCGTTAAGGGACCTTATTCTGCAACCGCAGTCCCGCTCCGAAGTCAAATCGAGTCGGGCGGAGATCCGCAAAGTCCTGCGCGGTTACGTTATTGACAAAAGTCACTATCGGGAAGTTTTTATCGTCGGAGCAAAGACCGGCAAAATTCTCGTCTCCTCAGACATAAGCACCGAGGGGGCTTCCAAATGGACCGACCCCTACTTCACCGGAGCTCTTCAAGCTGGAAATATCTTCATCAAAGATGTCTATTTTTCAAATACACTGAAAGCGCCAGGGATGGCTTTTTCGATTCCACTGTATAACCCCAATGATCACAAGCAGGTCCTGGCGGTTTTGGTGGCCCGGGTTGCTCTCGAAAAATCCGTTTACAAGATGCTGCTGGACCGGACCGGGCTGGGCGAGACCGGCGAAACCCTTGTTGTTAATAAAGAGGGACTGGCCCTGAACGAATTAAGGTGGCATGAAAACGCCCCCTTGAATCTGAAGATTACCTCTCAGCCCGCAGTCCTTGCTGCTCAAGGGCAGCAAGGTATCATCGAGTCAGTTGATTACCGCGGGGAAAAGGTTCTGGCGACCTACCAGTATATCCCTCAGCTGGAATGGGGCTTTGTCGCCAAGCAAGATTCGGCCGAAGCCTTTGCTCCCATCAGAGAGATGTTTTTCAAACTGATGATCATTTTTGTGCTCTCCGCTGGGATTATTATTTTTTGTGCGTTTGCCATCGCGAAAAGGATCGTCGCTCCGATTGTGAAAATGAAAAATGTTGCTAGCCGGCAACAGAAGGGGGAACTTGCGGCACGAATCGAAACAGATCGCGCCGATGAACTCGGTTATCTGGCCCAATCGTTCAATGATCTGGCCGCCTCAGTTGAGGGCCAACTGAATATTCAGCGCAGCAACAGCACAATTTTCAAGTCGATTGTGGCCGCAGATTCGTTAAGCGGCTTTTCACAGCAGCTGCTGAAAAAATTGATAAGTATTACCGATTCTCAATTAGCGACATTTTATTTGCGAAACGATAAGGACCAGAGCTTTGAACTTCTGACTTCGATCGGGGTAGACACCAGGACTTTGAAGACCTTCAACGCCGAAATTCAGGCTGGCGAATTTGGTGTTGCGCTTGAATCGAAACAGATCGAACGGATTACGGATATCCCGGAAGATACCAGGTTCCTGTTCAAAACCCTTGCCGGGCAGGCCGTCCCGCGGGAGATCATCACCATCCCTCTCATTGAACGCGGCGAAGTTGTGGCGCTGGTCTCGCTTGCCAGTCTGAAAAATTATTCGGCAGAGTGTCTGAAAATTCTGCAAATCTGCAGACTGCCGGTGAGTACCGCGCTGGTTAACATCCTGGCCAATGAGAAAACCCAGCAGTTAGCGGCTGAGCTGGCGGAAAAGAACGATGAACTGCAGATGAACACAGAAGAGCTGCAGGCCCAAACCGAGGAATTACGCGAGCAGGCGACTGAATTGCGCGGCACAGCGAGTGAACTGGAAGCGCGACGTACCCAGGTCGAAGAGGCGGATCGGCTTAAGTCTGAGTTTCTGTCCAATATGAGCCATGAACTGCGCACGCCATTAAATAGTGTGCTAGCTCTCTCCCAGCTGATGATCGCACGCGGGACAGGCAAAAATCCGCTGGAAGAGAAAAACTTTCTGGAGGTCATCGAAAGAAACGGTCGCCAGTTGTTGAGTCTGATCAACGATATTCTGGATCTGGCGAAGATCGAATCGGGGCGCATGGATATTTTCCCGACCGATTTCGATGTCCGTTTGGCCGTTGATCGGGCCCTGTGCACCATGCGGCCTCTGGCGGAAAAAAAGGAATTGGATCTCGTGGCGAATATTGAAACTGCGGGACAAATGGTTTCAGACGAGGAGAAGTTAATTCAGATTTTGCTGAACCTGCTCTCGAACGCCGTCAAATTTACCGATCAAGGCGAAGTTCGTCTGGAGGTGAACGCCACCGAGACCCATGTCTCATTTATGGTTAGCGATACGGGTATCGGCATGCTGCCTGAGGATCTGCCACATATTTTTGATGAGTTTCGTCAGGCCGACGGTACAACCACGCGTAAACATGAAGGGACCGGTCTCGGGCTTTCAATCTGTCAGAAACTGGCGGGTCTGCTCGGTGGTCAAATTCGGGTGGAAAGTATCTACGGCGAGGGGAGTATTTTTACCCTGGAACTACCGCTGCAGATTCCGTCTTCAAACGACAACCTCCCGACTATTGATTTTGCAAAGCAAAAAAAACGTACAGAAGTTGAATCTGGTCATGCATTACAACGGACTGTTCTGGTTATTGATGACGAGAATGAGGTGCGCGATCTGGTTAGCAAGCACTTGACCGAGGCCGGCTATGAGGTCGTCCTGGCCAGATCCGGTCGCGAGGGGCTGCGCCTGGCGAAGGAGCTGCAGCCCTTTGCAATCACCCTGGATGTCCTGATGCCGGAAATGGATGGTTGGGAAGCGCTCAAGGCGCTGAAGAACGATCCCGCCACCGCAGATATACCCGTTATCATGCTGTCGGTCAGCGAAGATCTGGCGACCGCCAAAGCGTTGGGCACGGCTGGCTACTTAACCAAACCGGTCAACCGAAATTTGCTCTGCGCAGAGCTTGATAAATTAAGCGCCGGACCTTTGGCCAAGGTTGCAACAGAACAACCCAAAATTCTGGTGGTCGAGGACAATGAGATCGCCGCGCTGCAAATTAAAACCGCGCTGGAAGAGAACGGCTATGAAGTGACCCTGGCGAGCGGCGGTGCCGAGGGGTTGGAGAGCATTCAACGCGCGGTTCCCGACGCGATGGTGCTTGATCTGATGATGCCGGGGGTCGATGGCTTTGAGGTTTTAGAGACCCTCCGCTCAACCCTCTGGACTGAGCAGTTGCCGGTGCTGGTTTTGACCGCCAAAGAGCTGACGGTTCAGGACAGGGCCCGCCTCAAGCATAATCATGTTCAGCAACTGATTCAGAAAGGATCAGTGAATAAGGCACAGCTGGTTGCCGCTGTGGGTTCGTTACTCGAATCGACGCTAGATAAGCCGGAAGCGGTCGTTGAATCTGTCGCGCCCAAAGTGATGCCGTCGGGCAACCGCATCGTTCTGGTGGTTGAAGATAACCCCGATAACCTGCTGACGATTACCGCGACGCTCGCCGGTGGAAACTTGGAGATTGTTTCAGCACCAGACGGTCAGCAGGGGGTTGAAAAGGCTTTAGAGCTGCGCCCCGGTCTCATTTTGATGGATATGCAACTTCCGGTCATGAATGGGATGGACGCAACCCGACAAATCAAGGCGCTTGCGGTTCTTTCGGGTATTCCGATTATCGCCTTAACCGCCAACGCCATGAAGGGTGATCGCGAAGCGATGCTCGCGGCGGGCTGTGTTGATTATCTATCCAAGCCTTTTGATCCGGCTGACCTCGAAAGGTTGGTCGCAAAATGGTTGAGTTGAAAAAAACAAAGGGGATTTTTCTATGACAGAAAAAATGACCCTGCTAATTGTCGATGACCGGCAGGACAACCTCCTTGTCCTCAGCAGCCTCGTTAAGGAATATTTTCCTTCCATCGTGATATTCACCTCATCCTGTGCCCTTGAAGGGATTCGGATTGCAGTTGAACAGCAGATAGACGGCGCTCTGATCGACATACAGATGCCCGGCATGGACGGCATTGAAATGTGCCGTCAGCTAAAGGCCGACCCGCGTACCGCAATCATGGCGATTATCCTGCTGACCGCCCACAGTGCCGATTCCAAATTAAAGGCAAAGGGGCTTGAGGCTGGGGCGGATGATTTTATCCTGCGACCTTTTGATAATGTAGAGTTCGTCGCTCGAGTTAAGGTCATGCTGCGGGTTAAACACGCCGAACGTGATTTAAGAGAGATAAATGAACATTTGGAATCACTGGTCACCGAAAAGACTGGTGCCTTACGCGAGAGTGAGGAACGTTTCAGGCAGACATCTGAGAATTTAAGAGAATGGGTATGGGAAGTTAATACAAGGGGGTTTTATACCTACTCTACCGCATCAGTGGAAATGCTTGGTTATACGCCTGAGGAAGTTGTCGGGGGGAAAAGGTTTTTTGATTTCTTTCACCCCGAAACGGGGGCGGTGTTTAAAAAAACTGCGATTAAGATGTTCATGGAAAAAAGACCATTTAGGCAAGTGATTAACAAACATGTGACCAAAAAGGGTGACACACTCTGGTTGTCAACCAGTGGGGTTCCAGTGTTCGATACTGACGGTACCTTGCGTGGGTACAGAGGCTCTACCCTTAATATTGACAGACGCAAGCGTGCAGAGGATTTACAAAAAGCTCAATTGCGTCTTATTGCGTATTCTGCAACGCATACAGGTCAAGAATTACTCCAGCAGTTTCTTGCAGAAGCAGAAAACTTAACCGACAGTGAGATCGGGTTTTATCATTTTGTTGAGGATGATCAGGAAACAATCACCTCTCAGGCTTGGTCAAAAAATACCCTGAAGAATATGTGCACCCAAACAAAAGGCGATCGTCACTACCCAATTTCTAAGGCGGGTGTTTGGGTTGATTGTATTCGCGAGCGCAAGCCTGTAGTCCACAATGATTACGAGAACCTGCCACGTAAGAAAGGGCTTCCCGCTGGACATGCCCCTGTCATTCGTGAGCTTGTCGTCCCTGTCATTCGCGGAGAGAAAATCAAAGCAGTTCTTGGCGTGGGGAACAAGAGGGCGAATTACACACAAGCAGATGTGCGCACAATTCAACGCCTAGCTGATGTGGGCTGGGAGACCATTGACCATAAACAGAGTGAAGCAAAACGAGAGTTGTTGATGGCTGCAGTTGACCAGGCGGCGGAAGCAATTTTCGTCACTGATATGGCCGGTGTGATTCAGTATGCCAACCCTGCTTTCGAGCAGATCTCGGGCTATTCTCGAGAAGAAGCTCTCGGACAGAACCCGCGTATTTTGGCGAGTGGCAAGACCAGCGCTACCATGTATCGGGAGATGTGGGCCACTCTGCTCCGGGGAGAATCATGGCACGGAAGATTCATCAACAAGAAAAAGGATGGGACGCTTTACACGGAAGAAGCGACGATTTCGCCTGTGCGCAATGAGTCAGGTGTGACGACTAATTTTGTCGCCGTGAAAGCCGACATTACCCAATCTCTCGAACTTGAAGAACAGTTGCGCCAGTCACAAAAAATTCAAGCTATAGGGCAGTTAGCTGGCGGCATAGCCCACGACTTTAATAATATTCTGACCATAATTCTAGGCTACGGACATATGGCCTGTAAAAGGTTGCCTCAGGAAAATGGAACCTACAAAAATATTGAGAAAATGCTTGAAGCGGCTAAAAAAGCAGAAAACTTAACCCGGCAACTTTTGGCTTTCAGCCGAAGACAAGTACTCGAAGTGAAAACGGTTGATCTCAACCTTCTCGTGACGGATTTTAAAGAATTACTAAAGAAGCTGCTGCGTGAAAATATCCAACTGAACATATGTCTGTCTGAACAACCTGTACTTGTTCAGGTTGATCCGACTCAGGCTGAACAGATTCTGGTCAATCTGGTGGTGAACGCCAGAGACGCCATCGGCGATAACGAAGGGGTTATCCGGATTGTGATTAATTATTCCGATTTGTCTGCAGCTGAACGTGAAGCTCTTTTGCCCGACTCGCGTAAAAACTTTGGCTTGATTACGGTAGAGGATGACGGTTGCGGGATCCCCCTGGAAATCAAAGATAAAATATTTGACCCCTTTTTTACGACAAAAGAACAGGGGCAGGGAACAGGACTTGGTCTCTCTACTGTTTACGGCATTGTTAAGCAGTCAGGAGGATACCTTTTTGCCGAGAGTGAGCCGGGGTTCGGGACGAAATTTGCCGTTTTTTTCCCCGAAGGGGATGCGGTTTCTGAGGCTGCACGATCTTCTTCCACAACGGTATCTCATGCCAGGAGGCCTAAGAAGGTTCTGGTTATTGACGATGAGGAACTGCTTCTGGCTATTGTCGAAGAGAGTCTCACCCAGAATGGGGATACAGTTTTTAGTGCAAACGATCCCTTCGCTGGTTTTGATTTATGGCTGGAGAAAAAGGATGAGCTCGACCTTGTGATAACGGATGTGGGTCTGCCGGGGATGAACGGTATCGACTTGGTTCGGAAGATGTTGGCCATTAAAGAGGATGCGAATATTCTGTTTATCTCCGGTTATGGTGAACTGCATAACCACGGGGGAAATGTTGATTTGGACCAAATTGATTTTCTGCAAAAGCCCTTTACACCCGCAGAGATTTTGGGAAAAATTAATGCCATCTTTTCCACTGAAGGGGGCGAGGGTGCATAAAAATATTCTATTGGTTGACGATGAAAGAATGATCCTCGAGTTAATCGAAAGAGATTTGTCCGAGCATGGATATCAATGTTTTTTGGCTGAAAGGGCCGATGAAGCGGCAGAGATTTTTAAAGAACAGGCAATAGATATGGCGCTGCTCGACATTAATATGCCGGGCCGTTCCGGGATCGATCTGCTCAAAGAAATAAAAGTGACCGCACCTGGGACCGCGGTCATCATGATTAGCGCGGAGGAAGATGAAGCTATCGTAACTCGCTGTCTTGAAATGGGCGCGGACGATTACATCATTAAGCCCTTTCATCCTGGGCGCATCCTTGTCAGTGTGCGCAATGCCCTGGAAAAACAAGAACTCTTCAACCGCAATCGTTCGTATCAAGCGGACTTGGAACGCAAGCTCGCTGAGCAGGAAGAAAAACTTAAAACTTCGCAAGCCCTGTTGATTCAGCAGGAGAAGCTGGCCTCAATCGGTCAGCTGGCCGCAGGTGTTGCGCATGAGATCAACAATCCGGTCGGTTATATTTCGAGTAATCTTTCTTCGTTGCGCAAGTATGCCGATAAGATCAGTGGTTATTTGAACTCGCTTGAGGTTGTTTTCGGCGAACTCCCCCCTGATCTTCAACAGCAGGTCATAAGTAAAAACAAGCAATTTTAAATCAATCTCCTCACTACTGTCCGGTTAAAAAATAACGAAACGATGTAAGCCACTGAAAATGATAGCTCTTTGACATAACTGTTCCGTTTTCGATTTGAATTTGTCTCGATAACGTGGGTTGATACCTTTCCGCTTCCGCAGGAGGGTACCTATGAATTCAGGTCAAACCATTTTCCGACAACTGCACCAGTTTCTACCACGGCATGATTTCAATCTGTGCGTTCGTCGTTATCGCGGCGACTACAGAGCCAAAAGCTTTTCAACTTTCGATCAGTTCCTGTGTCTCGCCTATGCCCAGATGTCTGGCCGTGAGAGCCTGCGCGACATCGAAACCTGCTTAACTCCCATCGGGAGAAGCTTTATCACGTCGGCTTCAGAGGTTCCGTCTCACGCTCCACCCTGGCAGATGCCAATGAACGCAGAGATTGGCACATCTTTCAGGATTTCGGCCAAGTTCTGATTCGGATGGCCCAACAGCTTTATCATGACGAGCCTTTTGCGCTCGAACTTGATCAACCGCTCTATGCCTTCGATTCAACAACGATCGACCTGTGCTTGAGCCTCTTCCCGTGGGCCGAGTTCCGAAGAACAAAGGCAGCAGTAAAAATGCACACGTTGATCGATCTCCGGGGTGCTATCCCCACCTACGTGACGGTCACAACAGGCAAGGTTCACGATGTCAGGATGCTCGATGCTTTGCCCATAACTGAAGAGGCCATCTACACCATGGATCGGGCTTACATCGATTTCGCCAGACTACATACGCTTCACCAGCAGGGTGCATTTTTTGTCGTCAGAGCAAAAGATAACTTCCGCTTCAAGCGTTTGTATTCCGCGCCAAAGGACAAAGACGCTGGCATCAGAGCGGATCAAACCGTTGCCCTGGTGACCTACAAATCAAAAAACGACTACCCTGAGAAATTACGTCGGGTCAGTTATGTTGACAAAGAACGCGGTAAACGGTTGGTGTTTTTGACCAACAATTTCACGCTTCCTGCGCACACTGTTGCGGATATCTACAAGCAGCGATGGCAAGTGGAACTGTTTTTCAAATGGGTCAAACAACACTTACGGATCAAGTCGTTTTACGGAACATCGATCAACGCAGTGAAGAGTCAGATCTGGGTTGCCTTGAGCATCTATTTGCTGGTTGTGATTGCCAAGAAGAAGCTCAATCTCCCTTGTCAGCTCTACACTTTTTTACAAATCCTGGAGGTCAATTTGTTCGAGAAAAAGCCCATTTCATCGCTGGTTGCAGACGCTCTTAAACAAATAACCGACCCACAAGATGATAACCAGTTGAATTTATTCAACTGTTAACCGGACAGTAGTGAAGTTGAATGAAAAAAAAAGGTCCGGAATAATCCGGACCCTACTGGTGTGTTGACTAGGTTCTGCTTGAGCTAGATTCTTCTGGTTGCGACATTGACTGGAATGAAGATTCCGGCCTTGGTATCGCGGCCAATTTTCCTTTTGTTCGTCATGGCTATCATCCTTCCAAGCTACGATCTGAAAGAATAGCGGAACAACGTGTACCCCGTTGCCTAAGATGTCGTAATTTCCGAATATCTCAACGGGGGCAGAACCTCCCTTTGCAGCCTGCATTCCCTTTGAATTCACCTCTAGTAGGAAATGTAAGCTTAATTCAATAAAGCAGGAGCGTCCCCTAAAGTCGACCCGGTCGTGACCGATGGAGTGGCAGACATAAATCCCTGGCACCGCCCTTCCACCGATTTCATGGATCATTATCAATTACCAAAAAGCAAAAGAGGACAGGCCGCTAAACGGCCTGTCCTCTTTATTTACAACATTATTCTGAGAGTGTCCCTGCAGCCCAACTGTTATTATTCACAGCCTGAACTTCAGTACCGCCACTGACACTACTGTTATCGCCACTGGCGGTATTATACGAACCACCGCTAACCGTTGAAGTCCGGCCGACAGCAGAATTGTAAGCGCCACCGGTGACTACGGCCAACGAGCCTACAGTTGTGTTGTGTTCGCCACCAACGGCAACGGCCTCAGAATCGCCAACGGTGTTGTAGTGCCCACCGATAGCAGCGGAATAATTACCAACTACATTCATATGGCCAGCAACTGCTGCACCATACTTTTGGGTTACGGTATTCTCATAACCATGAATGAAACCCGCAAAACTTAAGTACTTGTGCCGATCGCCAATAACCAGATTGTGGGAACCTGCACGATCACCAGGCATTTGCTCAAAACCAAGACGAGTCTGTGGCTCATTATAACCAATGATCAGGTTACCAAGCCCATCGCTGGACCTCGTCGCACCAAGGGCATTACGCACATGGACATTGATCCCCTGGAAGATTACATGGGGGCCTGCAAGCCCATCTAACTCATTCTGATCAACGCTGACATATGAACCTAGGTCCAGAACTGGATTAGCCTCAACCGTAGCAAGTTGCGCATTCAGACCTGCAATTGTCGCTTGTTGTGCATCAATCGTTGCTTGCTGTGCGTCATTTGTTGCTTGTAGTTCGGTTGTAAGCGTCTGCAAATCCTGAATCATGACATACAATTTTGAACGACTTGGTGCTGCGAAGGCATTCCCTGCCGAGATCAACAACACAAAAGCCACCAACAACAAACTCAACTTGCTTTTCATTTCTTCCTCCATCATTTGATTAAAACGGGTGAACCCCATGCTCACCATCCTTAAGACCACTTGCACATTTAGTTGGCTGGCACAAAAAAACCACCCGACCGGTCGTGACCGATGGAGTGGCATACATAAAGCCCTAACACCGCCCCTCCACCGGTTCGTTACAATTGTTGTCCGTCCCTTGCGGTATATTCATGCCACGAGGAAGGGTATTGGCTGTGCGAATCTGCACTCCTTTTTATTAAAATTTTGCTAATAGCGCTCCAATTTCTGTACCAGCCGTACAGACCAACGAACAAATTTTAATTAAACAACCGTTTTACGGTAGTTTACGCAGATAACTAACTCGCTATTATTACAAACCCTAACTCCCATTTAGTGGTCATCACGGGCATTCCACATGAATCTAAGTGAAATACCCAAATATTTTAATCAGCGAAAAATGTCTGACAGACTTCCCTTTGCAGTCACTGTCTGCTTTGGGTTACTCTCGTACGACTCAGACAGACATCTCCGTCCGACAACGAAAGAGATCCATGGCCAAATTTGAACTACACACAGATTTCACCCCCGCTGGCGACCAACCCCAGGCAATCGCCGAACTGGTCGAAGGGATCGAGCGCGGCGACCGCCATCAGGTGCTGCTCGGCGTGACCGGCTCGGGCAAGACCTTCACCATGGCCAACGTCATCGAAAAGGTTCAGAAACCGACTCTGGTGCTGGCGCACAACAAGACCCTGGCGGCCCAGCTCTATGGTGAATTCAAGGAGCTGTTCCCCAATAACGCGGTCGAGTATTTCGTCAGCTACTACGATTACTATCAGCCCGAAGCCTATGTGCCTTCGACCGACACCTTCATCGAGAAGGACAGTGCGATCAATGAGGAGATCGACAAACTGCGCCACAGCGCGACCCGCAGCCTGTTGTCGCGCCGTGATGTTCTGATCGTGGCCTCGGTCAGTTGCATCTATGGTCTTGGTTCGCCAGAGGCCTACTTCGGCATGCTGCTCAAACTCAAGACCGGCCAGGAGATCGAGCGTAACGCGCTGCTTAAGCAGTTGGTCGAGATTCAGTACGAACGCAACGATGTCGATTTTCACCGCGGCACCTTTCGTGTGCGTGGCGACTCAGTCGAGATCTTCCCCGCCTATGAGGAGAAGCGGGCAATCCGCATCGAATTCTTCGGCGACGAGATCGATGCGATCAGCGAGATCGATCCCTTACGTGGGCAGGTGCTGGATCGGCTTGAGGAGACAACCCTCTTCCCCGCCAGCCACTACGTCGCGACCCGGCCGACTCTCGACCGCGCGATCAAAGAGATCCAGGATGAACTGCTGGTACGGCTGCAATATTTTCGTGAGAACAATATGCTGGTCGAGGCGCAACGACTTGAGCAGCGCACGATGTTCGATATCGAGATGATGGAGGAGATGGGCTACTGCCAGGGGATCGAGAACTATTCTCGTTTTATGGACCGTCGTCAAACGGGCGAACCGCCCTCGACGCTGCTCAGCTATTTCCCTGATGATGCCCTGATGGTGATCGACGAGAGCCATGTCAGTGTCAGCCAGGTCGGCGCCATGTACCGCGGCGATCGCTCGCGCAAGGAGACTCTGGTCAACTTCGGCTTCCGTCTGCCCTCGGCCCTGGATAATCGCCCGTTGATGTTCGAGGAGTTCACCGCCAGGCAACCGCAGACCGTCTACGTTTCGGCCACGCCAGCGGACTACGAAATGGAGCAAGCTGACGGGGTCTTCGTTGAGCAGGTCATCCGTCCGACCGGGCTGATCGATCCACCCATCGAGGTGCGCCCGGCCAGCACTCAGGTCGATGATCTGCTTGGTGAAATCCGCGAGGTGGTGGCAAAGAACGAACGTGTGCTGGTCACCACCCTGACAAAAAGGATGGCCGAGGACCTGACCAGCTATCTGCAGGAGCTCGGTATCCGGGTCAACTATATGCACTCCGACATCAAAACCATGGAGCGGGTGCAGATTATCCGTGGCCTGCGCGAAGGGGAGTTCGATGTGCTGGTCGGCATCAACCTGCTGCGCGAGGGGCTGGATATCCCTGAAGTGTCTCTCGTCACAATCCTGGATGCCGACAAGGAGGGGTTTTTGCGTTCGACCCGCTCGTTGATTCAGACCTGCGGTCGGGCGGCGCGTAATGTTGAAGGCCGGGTGATTATGTATGGCGACAAGATTACCCGTTCGATGCAAGCCTGCCTCGACGAGACCGAACGACGGCGCAAGAAGCAGTTGGCCCACAACCTCGAACATGGCATTACTCCGCAGTCGATTAAAAAATCACTTCACTCCATCCTCGACAGCCTTGGCCGCGCCAAGGAAGATTTTTCACTGGCCGCTGAAGATCAGTCTTCTTACGCTAACCCTGCCGAGCTGCGTAAGAAGATTTCCGCCACCAAAAAGCAGATGCTGGCCGCCGCTGCTGACCTCGACTTTGAAAAAGCCGCCGACCTGCGGGACCTGATGCTCAGACTCGAAAAACAGGAGTTGGCGGTGCGCTAAATATCTAGGAATACTCAACTTAGTTGACAAAGAGATTAGCGATCCACCATAATTTGGTGTTTTAATGAGGATTAACGGCTTGTTTTCGGGGAGGTTTTTATGTCGGTACAGCTTTACCGGGTGGTCTTTAGCGGCGACCTGGCACTAGATACCGACGAGGAACAGGTCAGGGGCAACCTCGCGACCCAATGCAAATACAGCCCGGTAACAATCGAAAAGATTCTCGCTGGAGAATCTCCGGTCCTGAAAAAGGGCTTGGCCCAGGCTTCGGCTCAACGCTATAAAGATTTTTTTGACCGCATCGGCGTTCTCTGCGACGTTCAGGCGGAAGCACCACCGCAAGCGCCGAAACCCCTGACCGCGACCCATTCACCCGAGACCCATCAAATTCGCACCAATGAGCCCGCTGGCCGCATCTGCCCCAAATGTTTTGCCAAAGAGCAGACCGGCGAGACCTGTCAGCGCTGTGGCCTGCTCTTTGCCCGTTTTGACGAGATTCAGGTGCGCCGAGCCGCAAACCCGGATGATCGTCCAGCACCAGCTCCGGTCGAAGAATCCCACTTCAGTCAGCATCCCGAGCAACTCTTTATCCTCAAGGCCTTCGCCCTCATACTTTTGATCCTGCTGTTACGCAGCTTTTTGGGCGGCCTTCTCAATTTCATTTTTCTGCTCTTCCCGATCGGTTTTCTTATCTATATCCGGATGGAAGCGGCGGCAACAGACCAGTCAGCGACACAATTGCTGGCGCAGCACATAACCTTCATGCCGGTGATGTATTCCAAGGAGGAGCGCGCTCAGGTATACCTGCCACGAGTGACTTACGGTCTGATCCTGGCTAATATTCTGATTTTTTATCTATTCGAGCTTCAGGTGAAGCCTGATCTGATATTTAATCACCTGGTCTTCCTCCCTTACCAGCCAAATCTGCTGAATGTCCCCTTAAGTGCCTTCAGTTCGCTCTTTCTCCACGCCAGTCATGCTCACCTGTGGGGGAACATGCTATTTCTGTGGGCGGTCGGCACCGTTATTGAGCGACGGATCGGCGCACTTCGTTTCAGTCTTTTTTACCTGGCATCCGGGATAGCGGCCAACATCACCTATCTGCTCGCTTGTGCGGTCTCTGGCAGCCCGGCGCACATTCTGGGGGCTTCGGGTGCTATCGCCGGAGTGATGGGGATCTTTGCGGTCCGCTGTTATTTCAAAAGCATGGTCTTCCCGCTTCCGATCCTTGGGATTTTCTCTCTTATTCTGCCGATCAGTCTGAAAGTAAGGCTCAACTCGCTCGTTATCATCGGTCTTTTCTTTCTCGCTGACCTCAGCGGCGGAGTCGATCAGTTGGCCGGAACCAGCAGTTCGAATATTGGCCACTGGGCACATATCGGCGGCATGCTCTGCGGCATCGTCCTGGCGACAATCTTCAAAATGAATGAGGATGCGGTGACCGAGCGACACATGGAAATTGGCAGTCAATCGGTGCGCGCCAACATCGGTTCAGGGATCGGCGAAGGGGAGGAATCTCTGCGTTTACTCCTGAAAAGAGATCCCACCAACAGCGAAGCTATGTTGCTCCTCGCTCGCCTGAAGAGTAAATTCGCGGCGACTGAAGAAGCTGATCAGCTTTACCAAAAAGCCATCCCGCTGCTGATCGGCAGCCGACCGGATGAGGCGATGCAAGCCTTTCAGGATTACTTTAATCTCTATATAAAAGGGCTTGATGCCGCGACTATGTACCGTCTGGCAAATCTCTTTCATCGCCAGAACAATTTTGAGATGTCATCCCGTTGTCTCGAAATGGTCTGTAAGGACAAAAGGACCCCGCCTCGGGTTTTGGAAAAATCTCTCTTTCAGTGTGCACGAACCTTCGAAACCATGGGCTTGACCGATGTGGCTGGTCAGTACTACCGGCGCTGCATCGAAAACTTCCCCGAGTCCCCTTTAAGCGCGAAGGCAAAACTGCGGCTCTCGTCCTGACCAGGCCTAAGGGGAAACGGTAATATTACTCTTCTGCTATTCTGTGTGGATCAATAAAGGAGCGCAACATGCCTCAGACCCCAGACATCTTGATCCTTGGCTCGGGCACCACCGCCTTCGCAGCGGCTCGGCTTGGTGCGTCACAGGGACAGAGGGTGCTGATGATCGAACAGAGTCACCTGGGCGGCACCTGCGTCAACTGGGGTTGCATCCCGAGCAAGACCCTGATCGATAAAGCCGAGATGTACCACGCCGCGCGCCGCGGTATGAACTGGGGTCTCAATCTGACCGCTGGCCGCCCGGACTGCCCGACCCTGATGGCGCTTAAGCGCAAGGCGGTCGAGACCGTCCGCGAAAACCACTACCAGCACGAACTGGAGAACGCCCCTAACCTTGAGGTCCTGCGCGGTCACGCGAGTTTTCTTTCCCCCCACGAAGTTCAGGTCGGTTCAGACATCATCCGTTGCCACAAGATTCTAATCGCCACCGGCGGGACTCCGCGGGTAATCCTGATCCCCGGCCTGGAAGAGATCGATTACCTGACCAGCTACAGTGCCCTGCATCTGCCCTGCTTCCCTGAATCTTTGCTGATCCTCGGCGGCGGGGTTATCGCGCTCGAGATGGGGCAGATGTTCTCGCGCTTTGGCACCCGGGTAACAATCCTCGAGCGCGGCCCGCTCTTGCTGAGTGAATTCGACCCGCGGTTGACCTGTCAATTTCAACAGATCCTTGAGGATGAAGGAATTCAGTTTCTGTTTAACGCTGCAATCGAAAAGGTCGAACAACGCGGCAAGGAAATCTGTCTACGCGCTCGTATCGGCACAGAAATTCACGAACTCTGCGCTGAGCGTCTGATGCTGGCCGTCGGAACGGCTCCCGCCAGCACAGGCATAGGGCTGGAGAAGGCCGGGGTGCAAAGATTATCAACCGGATTTATTCAGGTCGACCGCCAGCTACGCACGACCGCTCCAGGGATCTGGGCCGCCGGAGATATCACCGGAGCTCCGATGATCGCGCCCGCCGGTGCGCGCGAGGCGATAACGGCGATGGAAAACATGCTTGACCCGACTGCGGCCGCAACCATCGATCATCGCCTGACACCAATGGCGGTCTTTGTTGATCCTGAATTTGCGACGGTCGGAATGAGCCGATTGACGGCAGAAGCCAATGGCATAGAGGCGGTTGAGAACTATATCGATCTCGAGCGGGTGCCCAAAGCACACGTCATGGGAGAGAGAATCGGCGGTTTCCTGCTCTGCGCCGAGAAGGGGACGGGTAAAGTTCTTGGGGTTCAGATGCTGGCACCTCGTGCAGCTGATATCATTCACGAAGCAACCCTGGCGATTCGATTCAGCCTGAGCGTGGTTGACCTGGCGACGACAGTGCACGTCTACCCCAGCATCAGTGATGGGCTGCGGTTGGCAGCGCAAGATAATGCCCGGCTTCAAGGCCTGCTCGATGGGCCACTGATGGCAAAGTCAACTCCATAAAAAAGGGCCGATTGCTGAGCAACCGACCCTTTTCACTTTTTACTTCACAGCTGATTAATGACCGGTTATGCGGACCATCAGCTCATCGACAACCGCTCCGATACACTTCTGGAACAGATCCTTGACCCGCACCTCAACCTGAACCTTCTTCTGACGATGCAGATCAAAGAATTCAAGACGGTAACCAACATCCATCACAATCCCCTGGGCCGGGGCCACAAGGGTTGAACGATAGAGAATAACCCCGGTCATCAAAAGGTCAGGCGCTTCTGCCAATCCAAAATCGGCTTGAATCTGCGCTGGCGTTTTCTGCTTTAGCTTCTCCAACCAGCCTGGATCTTCGCCGAAGCGGTCCGCCATGTGGAAATCAGCCTGAAAGAGTCCGGCAGTATTGAACGCTGTGGTGAAATTGGCGGCTTCCTCGCCGCGGCAGAGATAAAAAGCCTGCTCAGTCTTGTCAAATGGAGAGATAACCAGGACACGACGGCCTGGTTTCAAATCTTGAAGCTGGCCGGAAACAACAGTAAACTCTTTGACTCCACCGCCAGCAACCATTGCAGCACCAATGATCGGTCCACATCCCGCTAGCAACAATAGAACCGGGATAACCAGTGATCGAAAAAACATGATCAAATTCCTTTCACAAGATGGTGACAATGCAGGCAATCATCTGTCGGTTTATGGTCTCTTTGTTCTGCCACCTCATGACAAGAGAGGCAAGCATCGCGAGACAGGGTTGAGTGCTCAGGAATATCTGAACGCCGGGGCGCAAAGGCCGCCATCCGCATGGTGCAGGCGGTCAGCATCAATAGCAGCAGTAGAGTCAATATTCTCAACATTTTTTCCTCGTCGCAACTGCGATAGAAATCATCTTCCCCTCCGGCAGGAACAGCGCGTACACTTTATCACTGTTACGCAACTTTTTCACCTTAGGAGTTACAATTTGTTAGCGATCAACTTAAGGCTCAGCAGTACACTCTGCCTATTGCTTTTTCTCAGCGCTTGCGCATCTTCTCCGACTACAATCTCCCGGTTCCCCGCCGGGGCAGGGGGCCTTGAATTGAAGATCACCGACTTTCATAATAATCAAGGGGAAGCGTTGATCTCTATCTACCCTGGCCCTCTTGGATTCCCGGATGCTGATGCGCCGGAGATTATTCGCATTCTCCAACCGATTCGCGATAAACAGGTCCATTTTACCCTGGAGAAATTGCCCTACCATAATTACGCCATCGCCGTTCTGCATGACGAAAATCTGAATGGTCATATGGATAAACCCCTCGTTGGACTCCCCCTTGAAGGCTTCGGTTTCTCGCGCAACCCGACACCACTTTTCGGGCCGCCGGACTACCAGGAGTCGCGATTTCTGTTTGTGACCCAGCAACAAATACAGACAATTGAGATTCAATACCCAAAAATGCGAAAGTTGCATCCCACGAAAGCAGACTCTTCTGCCGCGTGGTTGAAATAGTGCTCGGCATGCTCTATAAATGGCAGTGGCCGATCATAATTATCCACCGATACTGCTGCTGAGGTCTTATGGGATATCGCACACTGAAAGAGGCTGTCACCGCATTGGAAAAAACCGGTCAGCTTATCCAGATCAAGCAGCCGATCGATCCCGACCTGCTCGCCGGGGCCATCCAACGCCGGGTTTATCAGGCAGAGGGCCCAGCACTGCTCTTCAACCATCTTGAAGGCTGTAGTTTTCCAGCCGTCGCCAACCTGTTTGGCACTCTCAGGCGGACCCGCTTTCTGTTTCGAGACAGCCTGCGCAGTGTTGAAACCCTGATCAATCTGAAACTCGATCCCAAAAAGCTGCTCAAACAACCTGCGAACCTGTTCCGCGCGCCAGCTGCCGCTTGGCATCTGCTGCCCAAAAAAGTCAGAAGTGGTCCGGCCCTTTTGCAACAGACCAGCATTTCTGAGCTCCCCCAGATCAAGAGTTGGCCGGATGATGGTGGAGCATTTATTACCCTGCCGCAAGTCTATAGCGAAAGCCCTTCGAACCCTGGTCTGCGTAGTTCTAACCTCGGCATGTACCGGGTCCAAATCTCGGGAAACCAATACCAGGCGGACGAAGAGATCGGCCTGCATTACCAGATACATCGCGGAATCGGTGTCCACCACCGCGAAGCACTGGCCCTTGGCCGTCCTTTGCGAGTTAACATTTTTATCGGAGGCCCCCCCGCACTGACGGTAGCGGCAGTCATGCCGCTCCCTGAAGGGATGCCTGAGATGGCCTTTGCCGGTCTGCTCGGGGGCCACCGAATTCCGCTTGTCAACGGCCCCGGGGATCTGCCGATTCCGGCCGAGGCCGATTTTGTGATCTGCGGCACTATTGACCCTCGGGCCCAAAAACCGGAAGGTCCCTTCGGCGATCACCTCGGCTACTACAGCCTGACCCACGATTTCCCCCTGATTAAGGTCGAAGCGGTTTTTCATCGACCGGATGCGATCTGGCCCTTTACTACTGTTGGCCGTCCACCACAGGAAGACACCAGCTTTGGTGCCTTCATTCATGAACTGACCGGTTCGCTGATCCCTGAGGTGCTCCCCGGGGTCAAAGCGGTACACGCCGTCGACGCGACTGGTGTTCACCCTTTGCTTTTAGCCATCGGCAGCGAGCGCTATACTCCTTACGATCAACTTTGCCAACCTCAGGAGTTACTGACTCAGGCCAATGCTATTCTCGGTCAAGGCCAGTTATCCCTGGCCAAGTATCTGCTGATCATTGCGCAGAATGACAACCCGCGGCTCGACATCCATGACATTCCCGCGTTCTTTAATCACCTGCTCGAGCGGGTTGATTGGCGCCGTGATCTGCATTTTCAAACTAACACCACCATCGACACCCTCGATTACAGCGGTGAAGGGCTGAATCGTGGCTCAAAGCTGGTCGTCGCAGCGGTCGGCCCGGCCCGGCGCGAGCTCCCGCTGCGCATCCCTGAGAACCTCAGCTTGCCAGATGGCTTCAACACACCACGCCTTGCACTCCCCGGCCTATTGCTGGTTGAAGGTCCGCCCTGCAAAGTTCATCAACCTGGGGCTGATCTCGCTATTGAGCAGTTATGCGAGCTCCTAGGCCCTGGCCATCCACTGAATGCGTTCCCGCTGATTTTGGTTGTTGATGACAGCGACTTCTGTGCTGCGACACTCAACAACTGGCTGTGGGTCTGCTTTACCCGCAGTAATCCTGCAGCCGATATCTATGGGGTTGGCAGCAGCACGGCGGCAAAACACTGGGGCTGCGAAGGCGCGCTGATTATCGACGCGCGAATCAAACCCCACCATGCGCCACCCTTGATTGACGACCCACAGATTGAAAAACAGGTTGATGCCTTAGGGGCCAGCGGCGGCCCATTACACGGAATTATCTGATTTTACCATGGCCCATTTAAGGGATTACTGATGTTGATGAAAAACACAGAGTTATCGACGGTTCCGAACATGGTTCATGCGATAGGGAATACGCCATTGGTTGACATTTCCCGCCTGGCGAACAAACCGAACGTACGCATCCTGGCCAAGCTTGAAGGGAGCAATCCCGGGGGCTCGGTTAAGGACCGTCCTGCGCTGTATATGATTGAAAAAGCAGAAGAAGCCGGGCTGCTGACGCGGGATAAAATTATTCTTGAGCCGACCAGTGGCAACACCGGGATCGCCATTGCCATGATCGGTGCCGCCAAGGGTTACCGCGTCAAACTGGTCATGCCGGCTTGCGTCAGTGCGGAACGACGGGGAGTCCTTGAGGCCTACGGGGCCGAGGTCCTGCTGTCGCCGGGTTGCGAGGCGACCGACGGTGCGATCCGCCTTGCTCACCAAATCCTGGCCGAAGACCCGCAGTGCTATTTCATGCCCAACCAGTATGCCAACCCCCACAACCCTCTGGCCCATTACGAAACCACGGCACCTGAAATTCTGGTCCAGACTGCCGGAGAGATCGACTATTTTGTCGCCGGCATGGGGACATCTGGCACTCTGATGGGCTGTAGCCGTTTCTTTATGGAAAAGAAACCAGCAGTAAGGATTGTCGGAATCGAGCCAACTCTGGGCCATCGGGTGCAGGGGTTAAAGAATATGCAGGAAGCGATCGTCCCTGATATTTACGACGAAGATTGCCTGCACCGCAAATTGATCATTGAGGACGAGGTCGCTTACGAGTCAGCACGGATGTTGGCTTTAAAAGAAGGGATCTTCGCCGGGATGTCGAGTGGTGCTGCGGTCGCGGGAGCCCTGCAACTTGCAGCCGAAATCGAAGCGGGAACAATCGTCGTTATTTTGCCGGACAGAGGAGATCGCTACCTGAGCACCAACCTATTCAGATCCTCATGTGCCGACTGTCCCCCCTGAAGGCGGTTTGATGCGACTCCCTGAACTTCTTCACAAGCAGGCGACCCAGTTACTTGATAAATTTTGTCGCGAGCGGGTCCCCTGTAAACGCTATCAGGGGTTGAAGCTCAACTTCAGTATCATCGATACCCATGTCACCCTGTTTGAAGAATATCTCGATCCCCTGAGCAGCGAGCAATGGCTACGCAATCCAATTGCACGCTTCACCTATGTCACAGATCCTAACCAATGGGTGCTCTATTCAATCGACCGCCAGCAGCGTTGGCACATCTATCAGAGTATCAAGCCCAGCCTCAATCTCACCCGATTGATCAGAGCTCTTGATGAGGACCCCACGGGGGCCTTCTGGGCCTGAAATCATCCTCACTATCAACTGACGTATGACCAAAGATCATTTCTGCGGCCGTTCATGCGGTCTAATCTGCGCGAGAATTTCGTCAATCTGTTCCACGCCGTAGGGCTTGATCAAAGCACCGATAAACCCGTACTGCTGAGGATTTGCGATAATTGGATCTTCAGCATAACCACTTGAAGCGATCGCGCTCACTCCCGGGTCCAGCCTTGCAAGATGCAGCAAGGTTTGCTTACCACCCATGCCACCAGGAACCGTCAAATCCAGAATCACGGCATCGAATTTATCTTTTTGGTACAACTCAATAGCCGCCTTTCCATCGGCAACCACTACGGGGCCATGCCCCATATCAAGCAACAACCCCTCTAAGGAACTTCGAAGAATCTCTTCATCATCCATAACCAGTAAGCGCAAGGATGACGATCCAATCTGAGTTGCGAGCACTGCGGGTGCTAACACCGAAACCCTGTCCCTGATCGGTAGATAGAGGGAAAAAATTGCCCCCCCTTGCTTGCGATTACTCACCGTCAAGTAGCCATCATGGCGGCGCATAATACTGTAGGCAGTCGCCAAACCTAACCCATTCCCCTCTGACTTGGTCGTATAGTAGGGGTTAAAAATCAGAGTCTGTTGCTCCACCGATATCCCGGGTCCAGAATCTGCGACCTCGACGCATATGTACCGTCCTGGCGGCAGTTGTGACACTTCCTGCTCATCAATAACTTCAACCCGGATTGCAACTTCGATCCGACCACCATCCGACATCGCCTGTTTGGCATTGATGACCAGATTACTGACGACCTGACGGATTTGGCCCAGGTCTGCCCAGAGCGAGGGGAGATCCCCTGCAACCCGCAACCGGTAATCACAATTAGAGCCAAGCAGAGAAAAACTTATCCAATCTTCAATTTGTTCCGCTAAGGAGAACTCTTCCCTGACGGGATCGCCTCCCTTGGCAAACGTCAGTAACTGCGAGGTCAGATCTGCAGAACGCTCTACCGCGCGTTTGGCCTGAGTAATGTATTTTTCAATGCGTTCGTCAGCAGCAACCCGCCGCCCGAGCAATTCAAGGTTCGCTCGAATTCCCATCAGCAGATTATTAAAATCATGGGCAATCCCACCGGCCAGCAGGCCAATCGACTCGAGTTGTTGGGCGCGAACCTTTTCTTGCTCAGCTTGTCTTTCAGTCGTTACATCGCGAAAAACCAGCACAACACCGGCCAACTTCCCGACAGGGTCGAGGATCGGCGCCGCACTATCCGCAATCGCCCTCTCACTTCCATCACGATGAACCAGCAGCGTGTGATTCTCCAAGCCTTGATGAACACCACTGGATATCACCTCATCAACCGGGTTGCTTACCGGCTGCCGGGTTTCTTCATCGATTATCTGAAAAATTTCACTCATCGCCTGACCAAGCGCTTCATCCTGGCGCCAGCCAGTCAGTTTTTCTGCGACAGGATTAATGAGTGTCACCGCCCCCGTTTGGTCAACCGCCACAACGCCGTCGCCGATACTCCGCAGGGTCACTTCCAGACGATTCCGCTCGCTCCTGACCTCACTTTGAGCTTCAATCAAACCGGAGATGTCGCGCACAGACTCGACCACGCAGGTCAGATCTCCTGCAGCATCGAAGATTGGTGACGCGAGGATATCGCAATGAACCTTTTTGTCACCTTTACCCAAGTGCAGATGTTGTACTCGTGCGGGTTGCAGAGTATTCAGAACCAGAGGTAAGGGGCAGGGGTGATCCTCAGAGTTACAGGGCTCGGCAACGCCATGCGAAAGGCTGTAACAGTGGCTTTTAAGCGATTGATCTGAATTCATGTGCAGTCTTGCGGCCTTGTTCGAGAGCAAAACAGAATAATCAGGGGCAATCACCAGTAATGGCTCAGCCACACCATCTATGACACTTTGTAGAAAATCATGAGCGGTCCGTAGCTGGTTGGTTAAACGGCTTCTGCGTCGACTGTCGATAATCAGCATCACACAGATCATCACCAACACAGCAAACCCGCTGCCCCCCGCCCAAAAAAGCTTGGGGTGCTGACTCCAGTAGTCTTCAGGTCGGTTGATAATTTCGGTCCCAGCAGGAAGGTCCTTGTCCAAAATGTTAAATTTTTGCATTTGCGGAGAGCTGAAAACCACCGGATTCGGACTGACCAACTGAATCGGAATTTGGTCTATTGCCTCACCTGCAAGGATCCGGGCGGCCATTTTACCAGCGCGACTCCCCTGCTCGTAGCCACTGACGACCCTGCCGCCCGTCGCACCACTGGTGATAAAAAACCTCCAGAAACTGTAAACAGGAACCGGGCTGACCTGCCAGACCTTGTCAGCAACGCTTTCAAAGGGCATAGCCACACCCTGCTCATCCAGCAGGGTCGAGGTTAAAAGCACGAGACTGTCTTTATCCAGCTGCTTTATGTGTCTTTCAATGTCTGGAAACTTCAACCCTTCAATAAAGGAAATGCGGTTCTGCCAACCAAGCTCTGTCTCAACCTCAATCAGCCGCTGTTTGTTGAGTTCATATGTTTTAGTCGGCACCCCGTAAACCACCATGTGCTTGGTTCTGGGATGTAACTGCATAGCAAGTTGCAGAGTCTCTTTGAAGCTTAGGTCTTCAGCAACACCAGTGACCAATTTCCGACCTCTGAGCATCTGGTCAGAAAAGTTATTGATGCCGCAAAAAATCAAAGGGATATTTCGGAAGAGATCACTAACGGAGTCCAGGACAAAGTCGAGGGCGTTGTTATCGCAGACGATCAATAGATCAGGACGTAAAGACTGATATTTGTTGCGGTAGAGGCGCGCCAGATCGGCAAAATAATCTGGCGAATGAAAGCGTTTCGAATCCATATATTCGATATGCAACTCAGGGCTGGGCTGCATCTTGGATAAAGCCCCTTGAACCCCACGAATCTGCTCCTGGCTCCAACTCAGCCCCGGATCATAAGAGAGTACCAGCAACACGCGGGCCGGACTGGCTAAGGCAGACCCAACAGTAATAAGAAATACGCATAGACAGAGAAACCAAATCCGACCCAAAACCGATCTCCTCCCTCGTCAGTTCATCCCCAGACACAGAGTCACCTCTCAGCGACGAAAAATCAGTGCCACCCCGACCAGCATCAAAATTGCTCCGGAGATGCGACTCATATCTAAAGGGATCTGACGCAAACCGAATAACCCAAAATGATCAAAAAGCAGGCCGACCAGCAACTGAGAAACAATCAAACCCGCCATAACCGCCCCAGTCCCGAGGCGCGGTACGGCAAGAATTGTCAGTGCGACAAAAAAGGCACCAAACAAGCCACCACTGAACTGCCACCATTCCGCATGGGCAAGGCCCTTCAAAGACCCTCGGCCCAGGCTGAAGGACAGGACCAACAAGACCAGAGATCCGACAAAAAATGAGACGGTTGCGGCGTTCAGCACCCCGACCTTCTCTGCAAGCCGCGCGTTGATCGGCGGCTGAACAGTCGCAGCGGCGCCAGCAACAAATATCGCCAGTAACAGAACCAAATTAGACATTTTATGACTATCCTTCGGAACGGCTTTGGCAGGCGAGGCAAAAGGGAGTTTCGGGGCGTACGCTCAGTCGCTGATACCCGATTGGCTCCTCACAGCGCCGACATCCACCATAATTATCATTCTCAATGGCACGTAGTGCATTGCGTAATAGCTGAAGTCGCTGAGACTGAGATTGACGACTGGCAACAGCCATCTGCTGTTGTTGCATGGCGTCCATACGAGACAAGCGCCCGATCGGTTCATCGAGCGCAACCGGCTTGCTGCTTTCACTCGAACTCAGCAACAGCTCTTCAAGGTCGAAACAACTCTGTTGCATCTTCTTCTTTAATTCAGCGCGTTGCGCCTTAGTCAAATCAGCCATCAGGGCGTGCGCTGTCGTGCCAGCTGTGAAACCGCTTTAAACCCTGGATGCTTTGCACCGCCAACCAGTTGAAAAAGCGCAATTTCGGTGCTGGTAATAACAGCGCCAGCTGCAGTCGCGGTGGCAACCGCCGTCTCAAAATCGGACTTAAACCTTGAGCAAATCGCATCTTTAACCAGATGAACAACATATCCGCGGTCGAGGAGATCAAGCAGAGTCTGCAATACACAAACATGCGCTTCCATACCGACCAGGAGCACCTGCTTTGCCCCTGTCTTCTCAAGTGCTTCGATAAAATTTGGTTCTCCACAACAGGAGAAACTTGTTTTTTCGACACAACTCTGTCCTGTTGCCGCACTTAACTCATCGATAGTATGGCCAAGGCCTTTGGAATATTGCTCAGTAGCGATCACCGGTAGTTCCAATGCCTCAAATCCTTCGAGCAGAAACTCAATATGCTGTATCAGTTCGGCACTGACCCGACTGTTCATCGCAGGGACCAGTTTCGCCTGAACATCGACGACCACCAGTGCAACCTGATCAATCTGCAGCCAGAATTTTTCTTTTATCACTCCCATAACATCATCCCTTTCTTTCGATATCTCAGTTTATGGCAACTGTTCTTTGCTTTTTTCTGATTCTTTCCCCCGCCGCGTGCCATAACCAGCCACCAGCAACAGCCCCGTTGAAACGCCGATCATAAAGACAACCAGGAGGAGCAGGGCGCGGGGCAAGCCGAAGGACCAAAAGAAGAAATTAAAATTCACAGTTTCAGTATTTTGCATCACAAAGGTCAAGACCAAGGATAGCAGAATCAGGGAAAGATAGAGTCTCCAGCGCATTGTCGTGCCTCCTGAATAATATATCGACCGAAAGCCATTAACTCACCCTCATCCCATTAAGTCAATGCCAGAAAAAAGGCTGCTCCGATAGGAGCAGCCTGATAAACAAAAAATTCAGTGCGATGACTCAGTGCGCATCATCATCGGAATAAAAGGCCGGAAAAATCATATTAAGGAAGTAGAAGATAACGAATGGGGCACCAAAAACTAGTAACACACCACCCAAACCCTCTTTAAATGTCTCAATGTCATGCGGAATGATCGGCAGGGAGTATTCCATAAAACCGTCAAAGGTCAACGAAAAGGCCTGACCGCCAATAACAACATTCCAACGCATCATGAATACACCGAACAGCACAAGAACACTTGCAATACATGCTCTACGCGTGGTCAAGCCCGGCAGAATTAACATCAGGAATGGGAGAGCATTGCCAATCCCATACTGCATGACGAAAATTTTAAAGAAATCATGCTCATAAATGACCTGCCGCAGGATATCCCAGGATTTCACCGCCGTGTAACCACGGAAGATGATATCGAGCAGCTCCAGGGTAATCGCCAGAATCATAAAGATCCGCAGGTACTTGGCGGTCATGGTAGTTTCGTGAACCTGCATCTCATGCAGATCCTCGATTGTCAGATTTGTAGTGCCCGCCAGCTGATCTGGCAAGAAAAAATTCTTGCCCCGGGCCAGAGCCCAGCGGCGCAGCCACATGAAGATCGCATAACTGACGATACACAAGGCGATCCCCGAAACGATTGCCGACATGATAAAAATAACTGGCATCAATGGTGTCATCCACAGCGCATTGGCCTTGACCGAGCCGAAAATGAAACCGGCATAACCGTGGAGGAAACAGGCAACCGGAATTCCGATCCCGGCAAGCACCTTGGTCGCCTTGTGATCCGCCTCTATTGCTTCGGGGCTAATATCCATGGCGCCCAGACTGATTATTTTGTAGATCATCAGCAGCAGGCCTTCGATCCCTTTTCGCTGCTTGTTTGCCAGGCGGTGAATACTTTCGACAATAAACTTGCGATAAACAAACCATATTTCGGAGGCAACGATCACGCCATAGGTCATGAAGACAATACCGAAGGCCGAGATCGCCGAGGTGAAATGCGGGGTCATCATGACGTTAATGCCGCGTAACGGCTGCTGCAGATGCAGCAGTAACGGCAGCATCGCCACCGGCAGCAGTGCGAAGGAAAACACCAGCGCGAATCGTGCGATCTCCTTAAGCTTCTCTACGGCAAACACATGATAGAGCGAGGAGAGTACGAATGCCCCGGCCACCAGACCGGTCATATAGGGGTAAAGAACTATCTGGATCGACCAGTAGACGTACTCGTTTGGCAAAACGAAGAGGTCTTTGAGTGTCCAGGCCTCGCCATGGACCAACATATGAGCGACTTGTTCAACCATGATCAGCGCACCTCCTCGTTTAATCCAATATAATAACATTGCGGTTTGGTCCCATACTCAGGGCGCAGGACCCCGACCCGTTGTGTCATGATAATTTTGGTAATCGGGTCGTTGTGGTCACGCAAGTTGCCGACGGTCCTTGCTCCAAAGGGACAAGCCTGGGCACAGGCAGTGTTTCCACCTTTACTGATGCGGTGATAACAGAGGGTGCATTTGTCGGCGGTATGCACCACCGGATGGAAGAAACGGACACCATAGGGACAACCCATGATGCAGTACCCACAACCAATGCACCAGGTTCGATCGATCAGTACCACGCCATCATTGGTGGCATAAGTCGCACCGACAGGGCAGACCTGCACACAGGCCGCCAATTCGCAATGGTTGCACAGCTTCGGTACAAAAAATGCCTGAGTAATGTCTTTGTCGGCAACATCCACCATTCCCGATTCGTTATGGTCGATCTGTTTATTGGTGTAGCCGTCTCTGGCACCCTTAGGACAATCCTTAAGGACCTCGCCATCCTGCGTCATCACATAACGTTCAACCCAGGTCCGGGTGACATTGGCGTCATAGGGGATGTCGTTTTCCAACTTACAGGCCTTGACGCACATCCCGCAGCCAACACACTTATGCGTATCGACCAGAAAGCCCCAGCGCAGTTCAGGATTGGTGGCCAGAACCTCCTGGGGGTCGAGCATAACCAGGGCTGATGTCGAAACCGCAGCCCCGGAGACAAATACGGCAGAACTTTTCAGAAAATCACGTCTCTTCATCGCTTACATATCCTCCAGACTCGGGTTGTGCGGATTGTGACACTCGGCACACTCGATGTCAGCATTGTGAGTTTTCGGATCGATACCGGGGAGGTCGTTGCGTTGGCTGGATGGCATGTAGAGTTGGGAATGGCAACGCAAGCAGAGGCCGCGACTGCGATCAATGGTCAGCTTTTCAGGTTTGTCCGGGTGGCCTGACGCAGGCCCATGGCAATCTTCACAGGGGATAATTTGGTGACCCGACTTTGCCAGGCTCTGAGTGTTCTCCTCGTGGCATTCCGCGCAGTAGGCCGATCCCTTATATTTGGCGGGAAACTCTTTCCATTCCTGCTCATTACTCAGGCGATGAAAACCGAAGGTATAACCACGATCCTGAATACCAAAATCAGAAGGAACGTAAAACATCCGGAAAAGCAGGATGCAGGCTACGAGACCGATGACCACATAGAGCGGTCGCCATACATGTTTCTTCACGGGGAATCCTCCTTGGCAAAACCACAATTAATAGAACGCCGTTTTCAATTATTGAGCAAGCCAAGCACTCAAGTCAACAATTATCTCAACCCTTCAACATCCTTGTACTAAATTGAAAATGTGGTATTTTTTTCGAGGACATTGTATCTTAAAATTGAAGATATAATTGCGACCCTGTTCCTTATGTTTTTGGAGTACAAACACACAAGCATATCTATTTAAAATACTGTTTGATAAATTGCCGGAGGACTTCATGTCAAACTCGACCAACCTCGAATCAAACCTTGCTGAACTTAGCGGTCAGGTTGAGGCTTTGACCCTGAGGGTCAGCCAACTTGAAAACGCGATTGCTTCCGGTGCCATCCCCGAAATCTCGACCAAAACCAAAACCGATAAAGCGCAAAAACAAACCGGCAACCGCCTCTTACAGCTCATGGGCGGAAGCTCTCTGCTACCGCGCATTGCTGCACTCTGCTTTCTGATGGTCGTTGCGCTTGGTCTACGAACTTTGACCGATGCCGGAACCATCGATCCACAAATCGGCTCACTTCTCGGTATGGTCTACGCTGCTGCCCTCGCCTTTGCTGGTTGGTTCAGGTACACAAAGAAAAGCGTCCTGGCGCCTGTTTTCTCGGTCAGTGGCGGCCTGCTTATGTTCAGCATCGTGCTAGAATCTCATGCCCGTTTTGAATCGATTCCCGCCGAACTCGCCTATATGACCCTGGCTGCAACCGGGATAGGGCTGGCTGTTACCAGTTATTATCAAAAAGTCAGTTTGCCTATCCTAGTCGGCACCTTTGGAATGTGCTTTGCCAGTGTAGCAATCGATTGGCCTGCCCCATTCTTCCCCTACCTCGCACTGGTTCTTTGTTTATCGAATATCCTCGCCTTCTTTGCAACCCGACTACATCGTTGTTCATGGCTACGTTGGGTCACCCTTGTCGCAACGATCTTCATGCTGATGCTATGGCGGACCAAGTTAGGCAGTTATGTCAATTTTGGCGGCGAGTTACAGCACAATCTGGCCCCAGGCTGGATATATCCTATCTCCCTGTTGCTGGCGGGTACTTTCCTGGCGATTGCACTCATCGGTATTCTTCGTTGTGGTGAACAGAGAATCTCAAAATTCGATCTAACGTTACCGTTGATCAACGTCCTGTGGGCGCATTGGTTTATACGCTATCCAATAGAGAACCTATCGCTTTTTGGTGGGTTTTCAACCCTGGTCGCGGTTATTCACCTTGCCATCGCATGGAAACTTGCGAAACGCAGGACGACACGGGCACCCGGCATCAACGCTTTCACCCTAGCGGGTGTCGCTCTGCTCTGCGTTTCTCTGCCTGATATGCTCGGGAGCATGCTCTATGCATTGCCACTTCTTTCTGCGCTGGCGTTGGGGGTCAACGTATTCGCAACTCGCTGGGCCAGTGGTGGGATGCGAGCAACGGCCTATATGCTGCAGATCTTCGTCACTCTTTGTCTGACCTGGTTTCTTGGCGGGGAAGGGGTCGCAGATCACTTCTATGACGGGATGATCGTCAGCGCAATTTGCGGCCTCTTTGGCCTGACACATTATCGTTACTGCCGTAAGACTCCACCGCCCGCCGACTCTGTCCTCTTCACCAACTTCGACAAACGCGATCGCAGCGCGGTGCTGGTGTTGCTTGCTGGGCTCGCCAATGGTTATTTCATGACCATGGTCCTCGTTTACCAGGGCCTGCTCCTCTACCCCAACGTACAGCTGGCTGAAGCCCTGGCCGCAATCCAATCAGTCTCTATCAATGGTGCCGCAACAGTAATCATGTCCCTTGCCCTTGCCTGGAGGAATAAGGAACTGCGCAACGTTGCCATTCTCATTATCATCATCGGCGGAGCCAAGGTCTTCCTCGGCGACATGCTGAGCATCAGTGGCCTTGGCCTGGTCGTAAGCGTCTTCTCATTCGGGATGGCTGCCTCACTTCAATCCTATGCCTTAACCCGCTGGCAAAAAGTAGAAGCCTGGGAACGCCGCGAGGCCGAAAGCAACGAGTCAACAGAACATTAAGACGTCTGTCTCTCAGAGTCCTTCAGCCAAATAACAAAAAAAACCCCCGTCCGGAGAACCCAAGCCGGTCGGTTAATCTGTTGATGGCATAAGATAGAGCCCCTTGTATGCACCTACAAGGGGCTCTTACTCCTATGGGCAAGAAGATCTACAGTATGGGTTGTTTTGATGTTAAGGCTTCTTTTGTCCAAGTACGACAGGGAAGATGACTTATTCCATTTGACCTAGAACATCCCCAAGGCTTGAAGGGTTTTCCGCCAGCCCCAGCCGCATAGCCGGGGTTCGTTTGTCTTGCCCAGTCTCAACGTAATTGTAGAATACCCTAAAAATATCCAGCAACTTACCCACCATCTTAGGATTGTACGCACTATAACCGTACCACTTGCGTCCCTCGCTGCTTGCTGACTCGATGGGCCGTTCCAGGAGAGATATTCTGCGACGCACCTGCATAAAAAAACGGTCGATGCCGTGCAGGGTGCCCCGTGCGTATAACCGGGCCAAGTGTGCATCGCTGTAGCTGCGGTCCCCCAGATCCGTCATCCAGCAAATTGCCTTCTCCGGTTCGCTCATGTCCGGGAAGGGGTAGAACAGCCAGCGATCCTGCCAGGGGCCGATGCTCACTAAGGCTTTCATCCTCTGCTGGATGAGGATCAGCCGCAGGTCGAAGTCGGACACTTCTGTATAGATTGAGCTGCTTTCCCGGAATTCCTCCAGGGTCCGATTGCTTTGGGCTTTCAACCGCCGCTTTTCGTTGATGGTCAGATCCTTATTGATTCGGACGAAAAGGCATCGCAGCGGTTCTCCTGCACCTCGTTGGCGAAGGCCGCTAGGCAGGCGGCCGAACAGATGCCGGATTCCTGATCGAGGTAAAACCGGACCTTGCCCACATTCGCCAGTAGTCGATGCAACAAGAGAAAGTGAGCGTAGAGAGTATATTCGGCGTGAACCAGCATCCCCTGGCGTGGCAGAGATTGACTTGTTTTGACATCCTCAGGGGTCTCAATGTCTTCCCGGTCGAGAGATTGTTGGTATTGGGATTGGATGTCGTCCGTGAGCCCTTGTCCGCGGCGAGTGGTTTTCTTTCGCCCATTTGTTACCAGGGCTTCCGCAAAGTCCTCGTCTAACCACAATCGGGCATAGCGTCGAAAAGGCGGCTTGGCTTGATCGTCGCCACAGAACCGAGCATCCGCCTCCACGTCTGAAGGGGTTAGTTCAGGATCGTGTTGACGTGGATACCGAACACAAAACCAGTGATATTATCGGCGCTACCAACTGCAGAGATGACAATATTCCGCTTGTCGTTGGCGTGGGACCAGTTCACGACATGATCCTGACGATCGACCGACAGGAACAGCCTATGCAGATTCATCTCTGGGAGCATCCGCTCATAGTTGGCGGCGAAAGCCAGACATTGACGGTGAATGAAGTCGATCTTGCGATAGAGTGTGTCCATGCTGATTTGCGCAACTTCATAGATTCTCCGGAACGGCATCTTGTTGATCAAGAGGTTGAAGATGTCGGCGTTCCGATCAGAGAGCCGTTGCCTTGCTGTAGGGGTCCGGTTAACGGAGAAGGTCTTTCTGCACGCGGCAGCGGTAGCGTTTCGCTCCCGCACAAGTGATCCCGAAAGACTGATAATCTTGGCTTTAGGACACGCCGACACCATGGTTGGGGCAGGTATCATCGGGGCAGGCAGGTTCAGGTGCTTCACCAAGATACCCTGCTAAGCGATCCAGTTCCTCGCGGATTCCCTGGTTACTCTTGATCGGCAGGGATTCCCCGCAGACCTGGCAAACGAGCTTGATTCGTGACGGGGTGTGATTGGACAGAATATAGCGATCCCGCCCGGCATTTTGGCTACCCGGTCCTCTGGGCTGCTTTTCCGTGCTGGCCGGAACGCCGAAATTGAGACAGATGGGGTTCTTGCAGAAATTAATCTGGAGACCGTCAACGGTAACAGGTCTGCGTGGTCCGGTCCGATGTTTTCCCAAAAGAAATCCCCCTGGAGACCTAGCTCCAAGGGGATTTCTATAAGTGGGCACTCAATTCGTCAACAGATTAACCGACCGGCTAGGCGAAAAGCAGTCGGGGCTTTTTACGATATATAAGTCTTTCGATTTACCAGGCCTCGTTCAGACCTTTTTGAATCTCACGGAAATCGACAGCCACAGAATCGAGGATCGCATTGGAGTATTCGTTATTGTGAACTCCATGTGTTCCATCGTTACGTACCAATTTGAAATTGTAGAGGGCTTTCTCGTAGCGAGTCCAGGCCTCAGCAGTCGTCCGCTTACGCTTGTCAGCTTCTTTGAGCAACAGCTCAACCTCGGAACGAATAATACTCAGCTCTTCCATCCGCGACTTTGTCTCACTTGCCCAATCATTGAAAATACCTACATACTCAGAATCATGGCAGTTCTTGCAGGTTTCAGAGGTTGGTCGATACTGGCCATCGTCGGCGCCAACATGGCAACCATCACACTGGACATCAGCAGCCCACATCAAACTCTCTTCGCCAGCAACTCCCTTAGCTCCCTTACCCAGGTTCATGTCGTACTGAGCCTCATGGCAAGTTTGGCAATCAGCCAGTTGTGGAGCAGAAGACCCTTCATTTTCGGAGTGGCAGACCAGACACATATTCATCCGATCGCTCTTCGTGTTAACCCGGTGGATCAAACCGAAGTGGCAGGAATTACACTCCATCTCGAAGGACTCAATATGAAAGCTGTGATCAAAATGGGTTCCACCGACAAAGTTGTCCTTCATAATATCTGGCAGACCTTTGCGCTCGCGGAATTCAGGATTTTTAACTGAATCGAGCATCCGCATTTCAACAACCTGCATGGTGTATTTATGCTTTTTGCGGTACTCGGCATTCCCTTCGTCAGTGTGGCAAAACTTACACTGCTCTGATGGAACAAGATGATCATCCGGATTTTCGAGAACATGGATCTTCTCTTCCGGAGTGATTGTCAACTGCATATAGACGTCGCGCAGACCGCCAAGTTTTGCTTTTACGTAACCAACAACACCGGGACGACCGTGACAGTCGAGGCAGGAAACCCCCGCTTCAGCATGACCTGAATGCTCCCAGGAATCGACTTCAGCGAGAGCGCCAAAACCCTTATTGGGGTGGCAGAGATGGCAAAACTCAGGCTCCGATGTCATGTGCAGAACCTGGATGTTCACGTAGGTAAAGCCCGCAATAGCAACCAGGGTCAAAACCGTCACCAGAATCAGATGGCGACGACACCAGCCCAGAAAATCCTTAACATTCGCTCCCATGATTTACCTTCCTCTTTTTGGATACAAAACGAGGTCAACAAGCCTAAACAGCTGGCCAGCCAACCCCCAATGTGGTTATTTTTTCGCTAATTGGAAACGCACAAAACCCAAGACAAATACCTGATTTGTCGGCGAAATGCAACCAAAAAGTGCATACTGCATACATACGTATCCCTTACAAAAAGTGCTCGCAGCAAACTCGTATACAGTCTTTTTCGGTGCGACACTGATTCACATCAGAACTTAATTTTCTCTATTTCCATCGGATAGGAGGTGGGATGACTCCCGCCGTCCTCCCACACCACCGTGCGTACGGTTCCGTACACGGCGGTTCACGAAGTGTGTTGAAAACGATGAAACTGATTCATATAACTGAACAGTCCCACTT
>Ga0316202_10000263_pt1 | contig 68722 bp, 73 predicted proteins | sample 3monrhotite_MG_FD_204934 | JGI IMG/M metagenome (GOLD analysis project Ga0316202, IMG submission 204934) | Microbial mat bacterial communities from mineral coupon in-situ incubated in ocean water Damariscotta River, Maine, United States -... | ecosystem: Environmental > Aquatic > Marine >...
ATTGTAGTTCATCCGGGGTGAGAGAGGGAGCTACAACCCAACCGCAGTAACTTATCCTTCCCTCTTACAGTGTCGCTCGTAGCGTTCTAACTGCAAAGCTCAGCATCTGTCACACTTTTATCATAATGAAGAGGTAGTACTTAGGCAGTCCGAACTACGTTTAGCTAAAGCACTCAGCTACATCCGCTTTGAACTGTTGGGGAAGCGCGGTTTTTCGCGTATATTGTTAGGTTATTTTTCTGACTTTTGGCCTCACATGGAATACATCAAAATTCGCGGTGCGCGCACCCACAATCTCAAAAATATAAGTCTGGATTTGCCTCGCAATCAGTTGATTGTCATTACGGGCCTGTCTGGCTCTGGCAAGTCCTCACTTGCATTTGACACCTTGTATGCTGAGGGGCAACGACGGTATGTGGAATCACTTTCTGCTTATGCTCGGCAGTTTTTGCAGTTGATGGAGAAGCCAGATGTCGATTTAATCGAGGGACTTTCGCCTGCAATTGCGATTGAGCAGAAGGCGACTTCGCACAATCCGCGTTCTACCGTTGGCACTGTGACTGAAATTCACGACTATTTACGTCTGTTATTTGCGCGTGCGGGAGATCCTTATTGTCCTCAACATGATATTGTCTTACAGGCACAGTCAGTGGGGCAGATGGTCGATCATGTGCTGGCTTTACCAACAGGTAGCAAGGTGATGATTCTTTCTCCTCGCATTGTGGGACGCAAAGGCGAGCATCTAGATTTGATTGATGAGTTACGTGCGCAAGGTTTTGTTCGTCTACGCATCAACGGCAAGATATGCGACATGGATAACTTGCCAAAGTTGGAGAAAAACAAAAAACACACTATCGACATCGTTGTGGATAGATTAAAGGTGTCTGCTGACATCAAGCAGCGTTTAGCTGAATCATTTGAAACAGCTTTGCGGCATGCGGATGGACGGGCTTTAGCAGTGGAGATGGATACCGATATTGAGCATTTATTCTCAGCTAAGTTTGCCTGCCCTATTTGCGACTATTCCTTACAGGAACTTGAACCACGTCTATTCTCTTTCAACAGTCCAATGGGTGCTTGCCCTAAATGCGATGGTCTGGGTGTCATCTCGTTTTTTGATCCACTGCGCATTGTCATATCCCCTAATCTGTCCTTAAGCAGCGGGGCAATTAAGGGCTGGGATAGGCGCAATCAGTTTTATTTCCAAATGCTCGACAGTTTGGCGAAGTTTTATGACTTTGATTTAGAGCAGTCGTTTGAAAGCTTGCCAGAGAAAATACAGCAGATTGTGCTGTACGGTAGTGGCGATGTTGATATTCCTTTTGCATATGTTAATGAACGCGGCAAGAAGATGTTGCGCGAACATGCGTTCGAGGGAATTATTAATAATTTCGAACGTCGTTATAAAGAAACTGATTCGCCTTCCGTGCGTGAAGAATTGTCAAAATATCTCAATAGCTGCACCTGCCCCGACTGCAAGGGTACGCGCTTGCGCTTGGAAGCGCGTCATGTGCGCGTTGCCGAGCACACTATTTTCCAACTTAGCGCTTTGCCACTTAAGCATGCACTCACTTTCTTCAAAGAGGTTGTGCTTACTGGCAATAAGCAAGCTATTGCTGAAAAAATCGTGCATGAGATTGCCAACCGACTCACCTTTCTTAATAACGTCGGCCTGGACTATCTTTCACTTGAGCGTTCAGCCGAAACGCTATCTGGCGGAGAATCACAACGCATCCGTCTAGCCTCACAGATTGGCTCAGGCCTGACAGGCGTGATGTATGTATTAGATGAACCCTCCATTGGCCTACACCAGCGTGATAATGATCGCTTGCTAGGCACACTTAAGCGTCTACGCGATATGGGCAATAGCGTTATTGTGGTTGAACATGATGAGGATGCGATTCTTAATGCAGACTATGTTGTAGACATGGGGCCGGGCGCGGGTGAGCATGGAGGAACAATTGTTGCGCAGGGTTCACCAACTGAAGTGTGCGCCAACCCCCAATCATTAACTGGCGACTACATCACTGGGCGACGTTGCATAGAAGCCCCCAAAACCCATCGCAAACCTGATCCAGAACGTGAACTGCGTATTGTCGGTGCCTGCGGAAACAATTTGAAAGAGGTGACATTGGTTTTGCCAGTCGGCTTACTGACTTGTGTTGCAGGTGTATCTGGTTCTGGCAAATCTACTCTTATTAATGACACATTGTATACCGCTGTGGCTAAGCACTTATATGGTAGCAATGCAGAACCGGCTCCCTATGCAAAGATTTCAGGGCTGGAGTTTTTCGATAAAGTAATTAACGTTGATCAATCCCCTATCGGTCGCACACCACGCTCCAACCCTGCCACCTATACAGGACTATTTACGCCTATACGCGATCTATTTTCAGGTGTTCCTACTGCGAGAGAGCGCGGCTACGGCCCTGGGCGTTTTTCGTTTAATGTAAAGGGGGGACGTTGCGAATCTTGCCAAGGGGATGGGGTTATCAAGGTTGAAATGCACTTCCTTCCCGATGTTTATGTGCCCTGCGATGTTTGCCACGGTCATCGCTACAATCGCGAGACTTTGGAAGTGCAGTACAAGAGTAAAAATATCCATCAAGTCCTGAAGATGACGGTTGAGCAAGCACATGAATTCTTTTCCGCTGTTCCTGTTATCGCGCGAAAGTTAAAAACACTTTTAGATGTTGGACTCGGGTATATCACCTTGGGCCAGAGTGCGACCACTCTCTCAGGTGGCGAAGCACAACGGGTGAAATTGTCACTGGAATTATCCAAACGCGATACAGGTCGCACTCTTTACATTCTAGATGAGCCGACTACAGGCCTACATTTCCATGATATTGCACTGTTGCTGAAGGTGATTCATACCTTGCGAGACCAAGGCAACACAGTGGTGGTCATTGAGCACAACCTTGACGTAATCAAGACCTCTGACTGGGTTATTGACCTGGGCCCTGAGGGTGGCGAGGGTGGCGGTTATATCTTAGCCCAAGGCTCGCCTAAAGCAATTTCACAAAACAAGAAAAGCGTCACTGGGCCTTATTTAAAGAAGGTGCTAAATAAAAAGGCCTGATTTTCCGTATTACTGCTGAGGCGCAGATCAATCTGAGTAGGAAGAACACTTAGAAATATAACTCATTGAGATTTTGACTTTCTCTGTGTCTCTGTGGTGAATAGTTGAATTTAATTAGCTACCAAAACAACAAGGCCGGAATAAATCCGGCCTTGTTGATCTAGCATCATATCGCTAATGCTTATTCGTCAGCTACTTCAACTACTTCTGCTTCAGCTGGACGATCCATCAATTCGATCAGTGCCATTGGGGCATTGTCACCCTTGCGGAAACCGAATTTAAGCACGCGTGAATAACCACCATTACGCGTTGCATAGCGTGGGCCAAGTTCGTTAAACAATTTACTAACGATCTCGCGATCACGAAGACGTGCAAACGCCAAACGACGATTTGCCAGACTTGGATTCTTGCCCAAAGTGAGGATTGGTTCTGCCACACGGCGAAGTTCCTTAGCTTTTGGCAGCGTAGTCTTGATGACTTCGTGACGCAGCAAGGAAACAGTCATGTTACGCAACATTGCCAAACGATGGCTACTGCTACGATTGAGTTTTCTAAGACCTAAACGGTGACGCATGATTATCCTTTCGTACTGCTCTTAACTATTCTGACTACTACTCAACTGCAGCAGGCCAGTTCTCCAATTTCATGCCAAGTGATAGACCATGCTCGGCCAGAACTTGCTTGATTTCGTTCAGTGACTTGCGTCCCAAATTAGGTGTACGCAGCAAGTCAGACTCGTTGTGCTGAATCAAATCACCGATATAATGGATGCTTTGAGCCTTGAGACAGTTTGACGAACGAGGAGTCAACTCCAAATCATCAACGGGACGCAACAGCATCGGGTCAACCTTAGGTGCTTGCGGCTTCTCTACCGGAGCTGGTGTACCTTCCAAAGCAGCGAATACTGAAAATTGATCCACCAAAATGCGTGCCGCATAACGGATAGATTCTTCAGGATCAATTGCACTGTTAGTTTCAATGTCCATGATCAGCTTATCCAAATCGGTTCGCTGTTCTACACGCGCACTCTCAACAGAGTAACTAACGCGGGAAATTGGGCTAAACGAAGCATCCAGAGCAATATTTCCAACTGTCCGAGTTTCACCAGGGTGTTGACGTGCAATGGCTGAAACATAACCACGGCCTTGCTCAACCTTGATCTCAATTTCCAAATTACCGCCAGCAGTTAAGTGCGCAATCACATGATCGGGATTTAGCACTTCTGTATCGGCATTTGTTTCAATATCAGCCGCAGTAACAACTCCTGCACCTGACTTCTTCAAGTGTAATGTTGCTTCGCGAATATTGTGCAGCTTAAGCACAATACCTTTCAAGTTGAGTAAAATTTCAACAACGTCCTCTTGAACACCATCAATAGATGAATACTCATGCAAAACGCCAGCAATCTTTACCTCGGTTACAGCGAACCCTGGCATTGATGACAGTAAAATACGGCGAAGGGCATTACCCAAAGTGTGTCCGTAACCGCGTTCAAACGGCTCCATCACTACTCGCGCTTGAGTAGGAGAAATTCTTTGCACGTCAATAATACGTGGCTTCAACAAATTCGTATAAGACATATGTCTACTCCGCGTGGATTACTTAGAATACAGCTCGACAACGAGGTGCTCATTGATCGTAGCAGGCAATTCAGAACGTTGAGGCAAAGCCTTGTACGTACCTTTAAATGCTTTGGTGTCAACATCAATCCACTCAGGGAAACCACGTTGTTCCGCAGCAAGCAACGCAGCTTTTACACGCAACTGTGCTTGAGACTTTTCTTTCACTTCAACAACGTCACCGGGACGAACTTGATATGAAGGAATGTTCACGCGCTTTCCGTTAACCAGAATAGAGTTATGTCTAACTACTTGACGTGCTTCAGCACGCGATGCACCGAAACCCATACGATAAGAAACATTATCCAAACGTGATTCAAGAATTTGCAGCAAACTTTCACCAGTAATTCCACGGGATTTAACCGCACGCTGATAGCTCAGACGGAACTGGCCTTCCAAAAGGCCATAAATACGACGAATTTTTTGCTTTTCGCGCAACTGACCGCCATATTCTGACTGACGTTGATTTTTCTTCTGTCCGTGCTGACCAGGTGGATAAGCACGACGTTCTACAGCGCACTTATCAGTAAAGCATTTTTCAGCTTTGAGAAAAAGTTTTTCGCCTTCACGACGACACTTACGGCATTTTGCATCAAGATTTCTAGCCAAGATCTATACTCCCAACAATTAGATACGACGCTTTTTCGGCGGACGGCAGCCGTTATGAGGAACCGGCGTAATGTCTGAAACACTGGTAATTTTAAAACCAGCCGAATTAAGCGCACGAACAGCAGATTCACGGCCAGGACCTGGGCCTTTAATACGCACTTCCAGATTTTTTACGCCACAGTCCTGAGCAGCTTTACCTGCTTGTTCAGCCGCAATCTGCGCTGCAAAAGGCGTACTTTTACGTGAGCCTTTAAAGCCATTACCGCCACTTGTCGACCAAGCCAAAGCATTCCCCTGGCGGTCAGTAATGGTAACAATAGTGTTATTAAAAGACGCGTGCACGTGGGCAATACCCTCGGCAACATTCTTTTTGACTTTCTTACGCACTCGCGTGCTGGTCTTAGCCATGTCTTGAATCCTCTATTAAATTACTTCTTCCCACCAGCGATAGACTTGCGTGGACCTTTACGTGTGCGTGCATTCGTACGAGTACGCTGACCACGACAAGGCAAACCACGACGATGACGCAAGCCGCGATAGCAGCCTAAGTCCATCAAACGCTTGATGTTCATTGAAATTTCACGACGCAAATCGCCTTCCACTGTGAATTTGCCGACTGCGTCGCGCAATTTTTCCATGTCAGTGTCGTTGACATCTTTCATTTTTGTGGAAGTAACGACACCTGCAGCAGCGCAGATTTCGCGCGCACGAGTGCGCCCAACACCATAAATCGCAGTCAATGCGATTACAGCATGTTGATGGTTTGGAATGTTTACACCTGCAATACGAGCCATGCAGCTATCCTATCGTTCAAAAAGTCTTAAATTATAACATCCAGCAGCGATTAATATCAATCAACCCTGGCGTTGTTTATGACGCGGATCGCTACTACAGATCACACGAATTACTCGATTACGCCGAATAATCTTACAGTTACGGCAAACCTTCTTTACTGAAGCCTGAACTTTCATTTCGTTCTCCTAAATGCAACAAACTACTTAATTTGGCAGTTACTTAAAATGAACCCTGCTCAAATCATTTCAAATCAACACATATTTACATACAGAGGAGTGATAAGAACACACTCTTGCTGATGCATTAACGTGTAACACCACCTTTGAAATTTGCTTTTTTCAACAAGCCATCATATTGATGCGTCATCATATATGATTGAACTTGTGCCATAAAATCCATTGTCACCACCACCAGAATCAACAGTGACGTGCCACCAAAATAGAACGGTACATTCCACTTTACTACCAAAAACTCAGGCAACAAGCAAACTAAAGTGATATATACCGCGCCTACCATTGTTAGACGCAACATGATCTTTTCAATGTAGCGCGCAGTCTGTTCACCAGGGCGTATACCCGGCAAAAAAGCGCCACTTTTTTTCAAATTATCAGCAGTTTCTTTTGGGCTAAACACCAGCGCCGTATAGAAAAAACAGAAGAAAACAATTGCCGCAGCATAAAACAATACGTACAGAGGCTGTCCAGGAGATAGCTTGTCGCTTACATCCTTAAGCCAAGACATATTCTGCCCTGCTCCAAACCAACCAGCTATCGTTGCCGGAAACAAGATAATACTTGATGCAAAGATTGGAGGAATTACGCCAGCCATGTTTATTTTCAATGGAAGGTGTGAACTCTGCCCACCATAAACCTTGTTGCCAACTTGTCTTTTAGCGTAATTGACTAAAATCTTTCGCTGACCTCGCTCAACAAAAACTACCAGAGCAGTAATCGCAAAAGCACCAATCAATAAAAACAAAACTAGCGGTATTGAAAATGCACCAGTTCTAGCCATTTCAAGCGTTTTACCAATCGCACTTGGCAACCCTGCTGCAATTCCCGCAAATATAATCAGCGATATTCCGTTACCCAATCCGCGTTCAGTAATCTGCTCGCCAAGCCACATCAAAAACATTGTGCCAGTAACTAAAGTAATCACCGTAGTCATTTGAAACAATGCACCAGGATGAGGAACCAAGCCAGCCTGCGATTGCAGTGCTACTGAAATTCCAAATGCCTGAAACACAGCTAACAGCAACGTACCGTAACGCGTGTACTGCGTCATCTTACGCTTACCAGCCTCGCCATCCTTCTTCAACTGCTCAAGCGTTGGCACTGCTATGGCTGCCAACTGCATAATAATGGAAGCAGAAATATAGGGCATGATGCCAAGCGCAAAAATCGTAAAGCGCGAAAGAGCCCCACCCGAGAACATGTTAAACATGCCTAGAATGCCACCTTTTTGCGAGTCAAACAGATCTGCCAATACTGTCGGATCAATACCGGGCACAGGAATATGTGCACCAATACGATAAACAATCAGCGCCCCTAACAGGAACCACAAACGCTGACCAAGATCACCGTATTTATTACCTTTAACCCCTTTGGCAACAACTTTCACATGCAACCCTTATTCTGAAATGCTTCCGCCAGCAGCTTCAACAGCTGCGCGCGCACCTTTGGTAAATAGCAAACCTTGCAATTTAACCGCACGTGAAATTTCCCCAGACAAAATGACCTTTGCCGCAATTGCTCTAGCAGAAATAAGACCCGCTTGCTTCAAAGCCAACAAGTCGATGCTATCAACTGGTAGATTATGCAGATCACTTAAGCGAACCTGAGCCGTATCATTGCGCGTCAAAGAAACAAAACCACGCTTAGGCAAACGACGCTGAAAAGGCATCTGACCGCCTTCAAAGCCTACTTTATGAAAGCCGCCTGAGCGAGATTTCTGGCCTTTATGACCACGTCCAGCAGTTTTACCAAAACCGCATCCAATACCGCGACCTACGCGACGTCTTGTGCTTTTAGAGCCTTCGCTAGGCTTAATTTCATTGAGTTGCATTACGCCTCCCACTTAACCAAGTAAAACACTTTGTTGATCATGCCACGTACAGCTGGCGTATCCTCAACTTCGACAGTATGATTCATACGACGCAGACCCAAACCACGAACACATGCTCGGTGAGACTCCTTCGTTCCAATCACGCTCTTCACCAGCGTCACTTTTAATTTCTTAGCCTGTGCCATGATTACCCCTGAATTTCTTCTACGCTCTTGCCACGTTTAGCAGCTATTTCTGCTGGAGAGTTCATCTCCTTCAAACCGTTAATTGTTGCACGAACGACGTTATATGGATTATTTGAACCCAAGCATTTAGCCAACACGTTACGCACACCAACTGCCTCAAATACAGCACGCATAGCGCCACCAGCAATAATTCCTGTACCCTCAGATGCGGGCTGCATGTAAACCTTAGCCGCACCATGGCGCCCCATTACAGCGTGATGCAAAGTGCCGTTTTTGAGATTAACTTTAGCCAGCTTACGACGAGATTCTTCCATCGCTTTTTGAACAGCCACGGGCACTTCCTTAGATTTACCCTTACCCATTCCAACGCCGCCATCCCCATCCCCAACAACTGTCAGAGCTGCGAAACCCATTATCCGACCACCTTTTACAACTTTGGTCACACGATTAACTGCAATCATCTTTTCGATGAGGCCGTCACCACGTTCTTCTTGTTGCTGCCCCCTACCTTGCGCTCTAGCCATGACTTACTCCTAATTAGAACTGAAGACCATGTTCGCGCGCGGCATCAGCCAGCGCTTTAATGCGACCATGATATCTGTTACCGGAACGATCAAAAGCAACCACACTTACACCAGCAGCCTTTGCCTTCTCAGCTATAAGCCTTCCGACCACGACGGCAGCAGCAGCATTTCCACCATTACTCAGATCAGCGCGCACTGCCACCTCAAGAGTAGATGCACTTGCTAAAACCTTACCACCACATGCAGAAATAACTTGAGCATAAATGTGTTGATTTGTACGATGGATCGCTAAACGAACCGTTTTTTTATCAGCAATTCTTGCACGGGTTTTGCGTGCCCTGCGCTGACGCGCTACATTCTTGTTCAACATATCAGCCTCGATTATTTCTTCTTGGTTTCTTTCAGGATTACCACTTCATCCGAATAACGCACACCCTTGCCTTTATATGGCTCCGGCTCACGATATGCGCGGATTTCAGCAGCAACTTGACCCACTTGCTGTTTATCTGACCCAGATAATACAACTTCAGTTTGACTTGGCGCTGTAGCCGTTACACCTGCCGGCATCTTATGCACGACAGGATGCGAAAAGCCCAATGATAAATTGAGTGTATCCCCAGTCACCTGAGCACGGTAACCAACACCAACCAATGTCAATTTACGCTCAAAGCCCTGACTAACTCCGGTAACCATATTTGCCACCAACGAACGAATCGTACCAGACATAGCAACAGCTTTAGCTGAGTCATTTGCAGCCTTAAACAGCAAAGAATCACCCTGCTGATCAATGGCAACTTCACCGCCCAACACTTGATCAAGAGAACCTTTAGGCCCCTTAATCGAAATCATATTTGGCATCAATTTAACCTCAACACCAGCGGGAACAACGACAGGATTTTTAGCAACTCTAGACATATACCCTCCGTTACGCGACGATGCAAAGAACTTCGCCACCAATACCATTGGTGCGAGCTTTGTGATCCGTCATCAAACCCTTAGGGGTTGATACAATTGCAATACCCAAGCCGTTCATCACCCTTGGAAGGTCTTCACTGCCTTTGTAAACGCGCAATCCTGGACGACTCACTCGTTGTATCTTTTCAATAACAGGACGATCAGCATAGTATTTAAGCGCTATTTCCAATGTAGGCTTGCCTGCATTGTCAAGAACCTTAAAACCATCCACATAACCTTCATCATTTAGCAATTTAGCAATCGCTGTTTTAATCTTTGAAGAAGGCATTGCTACCGTTACTTTTTCCGCCATCTGCGCGTTACGAATACGCGTCAGCATGTCGGCAATCGGATCACTCATACTCATAAATTCACCCTTACCAGCTTGCCTTGACTAAACCTGGAATCTCACCACGCATTGCATACTCACGCAATTTTGTGCGACCCAAACCGAATTTACTAAACACACCACGCGGGCGACCAGTCAAAGCACAGCGATTACGCAAGCGCACAGGACTAGAATCACGAGGCAATGCCAGAATTTTTAGACGTGCCGCTGAGCGCTCTTCTTCACTCAAAGCCATATTTGTAGCAATAGCATTCAACTCTGCGCGCTTAACTGCATACTTCTTAACAGTGTCACGACGCTTCTGCTCACGATTAATCAAAGATAATTTGGCCATCTTGCCCTCAGTTCTTCAATGGAAATTTGAAAGCCAACAATAGTGCTTTAGCTTCTTCATCAGTTTTTGCAGTTGTTGTGATGGTAATATTCATCCCACGCAACGCATCAACCTTGTCATACTCAATCTCAGGAAATATGATCTGCTCCTTGATGCCCATGTTGTAATTACCACGACCATCAAAAGACTTACCAGGTATCCCACGAAAATCTCGAATGCGAGGAATTGCAACTGAAACCAAGCGATCTAGAAACTCATACATCCGTTCGCGACGTAGCGTCACCTTGCAACCCACCGGATAATCTTCACGAATCTTAAAACCAGCAATTGATTTTTTAGACTTTGTAACAACAGGCTTCTGACCTGCGATCTTTTGCATATCAGATACCGCGTGCTCCATTACTTTCTTGTCCGCCACCGCCTCACCAACACCCATATTCAGAGTAATTTTCTGAATCCGAGGGACTTCCATTACGGATTTGTAACCAAACTGCTTCATCAGGTCTTTAGCAACCGAAGCTTTGTAGTAATCGTATAAACGAGCCATACTATTCTTACCCCTTAAGCAATTACGTCGCCACTGGACTTAAATACACGAACCTTACGTCCGTCCTCCAGAGACTTAACACCAACGCGATCAGCTTTTTTAGTTGTCGCATTGTAAATAGCAACGTTTGAAATATCCATCGGCTTCTCTATTTCAACGATACCACCAGCAACACCCTTTACCGGATTCGGCTTTTGATGCTTCTTAACTTTATTGATTCCAGCAACAAGAACTCTTCCATCGTCAACGCGCAACACGCTACCGCAATTTCCCTTGTCCTTGCCTGCAATGACAATTACGTCATCATCTTTTTTGATCTTACGCATGATTTATCCTTGCTCGTTTTACAGCACTTCTGGGGCTAGCGAAACAATTTTCATGAAGCGCTCATTACGTAATTCACGTGTAACCGGGCCAAAAATACGAGTTCCAATTGGCTCCAATTTAGCATTCAGCAAAACCGCCGCATTACCATCAAATTTAATTAACGATCCATCAGAGCGACGCACTCCCTTTGCCGTACGCACAACTACCGCACTATATACCTCGCCTTTTTTAACACGAGAGCGTGGAGCCGCATCACGAACGCTAACTTTGATAACATCACCAATAGCGGCGTAACGACGCTTTGAACCACCCAATACCTTTATGCACATAACTGAGCGCGCGCCGGTATTGTCGGCAACTTTCAAAACTGACTGCATTTGTATCATTTTAACATCTCCAACTTTGACCGCTTACGGCGGCTAGTCTTGGAACCCGTTCGGGTTAGGCCGTCGCAAGCAACGGTGAAACGAAGCCGCACATTATATTCAATCTTACCAAGTTACACAAGGACTAATTGCAAATTAATTACAATTACTTCGCTTCAGTCTTGTTTGCAAGCTTAGTTACACGCCAAGATTTTGTCTTTGATATTGGGCGCATCTCTTCAATCATGACCAAATCACCTTGATGAAACTCATTATTCTCATTGTGAGCATGATATTTTTTGGAAACACGGATAATTTTGCCGAGCACTGGGTGCTTAACCTTGCGCTCGATCATTACAGTCACAGTCTTATCCATCTTATCACTAACAATTGTACCTGTAAGAGTACGTTTCAAATTCGTTGCACTCATTGCTGCGCACCTTTTTCAGTCATAACAGTTTTTACGCGTGCAATGTCACGGCGCACCTTGCGCAATTGACTAGTATTTGTCAATTGTTGAGTGGCCACCTGCATACGCAGGCCGAATTGCTCTTTAGTTAGCGACAGCAGCTCTTGCTGCAACTCCGCTCCGGATTTAATTTTTAGTTCGCTGGCCTTCATAATTATGTCCCCACCTGTCTAACAACAAATGTTGTGGCGATAGGCAATTTAGCAGATGCCAAACGGAAAGCCTCACGCGCCAAAGTTTCATTTACGCCGTCCATTTCATACAGCATTTTACCTGGTTGAATTTCGGCAACATAGTACTCAGGATTACCTTTACCATTACCCATACGAACTTCTGCTGGCTTCTGAGAAATCGGCTTGTCAGGGAAAATTCGAATCCAGATACGCCCACCACGCTTGATGTGGCGAGTCATGGCACGACGTGCGGCCTCGATTTGACGGGCAGTAATTCTGCCACGCGCAACGGCCTTAAGACCGAATTCTCCGAAGCTCACCTTGTTACCACGTGTAGCAATGCCTGTATTACGGCCTTTTTGCTCCTTGCGGAATTTTCTTCTAGCTGGCTGTAGCATGTTTTGCCCCCGACTTTCTTACTTTCTTTTCCGGCTCAGCAGCAGGTGCAGACAATTCCTGCTGACCAGTTTGCTCACCTTTATAAACCCAAACTTTGACGCCAATCAAACCATAAGTAGTTAACGCTTCAGATGTGCCGTAATCAATTTCTGCACGAAGAGTGTGTAGCGGCACTCGGCCTTCACGATACCATTCGCTACGCGCAATTTCGATACCATTCAAACGACCTGCGCTCATGATTTTGATACCTTGCGCACCAAGGCGCATTGCATTTTGCATAGCACGCTTCATAGCACGACGGAACATAATACGCTTTTCCAATTGCTGAGTAATAGAATCAGCGATTAGTTGCGCATCAATTTCCGGCTTGCGAACTTCTTCGATATTCAAGCCAACGTCAGGCAAGCCCATACGCTTCTTCAACTCAACACGCAAAGCTTCAATATCTTCGCCTTTTTTACCGATCACAACACCTGGACGCGCAGTGTAAATAGTGATCTTGGCATTTTTAGCGGGGCGCTCAATAATGATTTTTGAAACACCAGCACCAGCCAATTTCTTCTTCAAGTAATCACGCACTTCAATATCTTTAAGCAATAAAGCAGAAAAATTCTTTGTGCTTGAGTACCACTTTGAAGTCCAGTTTTTGTTAACGCTCAATCGGAAACCGATTGGATGAATTTTCTGTCCCATGCTCAGCTCCCAACCGTAATTGTTATGTGACAGGTTTGCTTCTCAATGCCATTGCCACGTCCCTTAGCACGCGCAATCATGCGCTTTAATGAAGTAGCCTTGTCGATGTAAATGGTAACAACCTTCAACTCGTCAATATCCGCTCCATCGTTATGCTCAGCATTTGCAATAGCTGAATCTAAAGCTTTCTTAATGATACCTGCACCCTTTTTAGGGCTAAACGCCAAAATTTGTAACGCTCTGTCAACTTGCAAACCACGAATCTGATCGGCTACTAGTCGACCTTTTTGCGCCGACAGGCGAACACCTTTAATAACTGCTGTTGTGCTCATCATGCCTCCTTATCTTTTGGACGATGCTTTTTTATCAGCAGCATGTCCTTTAAAGGTGCGGGTCAAAGAAAATTCGCCGAGTTTATGTCCGACCATATTTTCAGAAATGTACACCGGAATATGTTGCTTACCGTTATGCACCGCGATTGTCAGACCAACAAACTCTGGCAATACAGTGGAACGACGCGACCAAGTTTTAACTGGTCGTTTGTCGCTAGTAGCACGTACTGTCTCTACCTTCTTCACTAAATGCATATCAACGAATGGGCCTTTTTTTACTGAACGTGCCATTTCTTCTTACCCCTTAACCTGAAAGCGACGGCGAACGATCATTCCGCTAGTGCGCTTGTTACGACGTGTGCGGAATCCCTTAGCAGGCACACCCCATGGGCTGACCGGATTACGACCTGCCGCAGTCTTACCTTCACCACCACCGTGCGGGTGATCAATCGGGTTCATAACCACACCACGCACCGTCGGACGAATACCGCGCCAGCGGCTTGCGCCAGCCTTACCCAATGAGCGCAGCGAATGCTCGCCATTACCAACCTCGCCCACTGTTGCACGACAATCAATATGCACTTTACGAATCTCACCAGAGCGCAGACGAAGCTGAGCGTAGCTACCTTCACGAGCCATCAACTGAACTGCTGCACCAGCTGAGCGTGCAATCTGCGCGCCCTTACCAGGCATCATTTCGATGCAATGGATTGTTGTACCCACCGGTATGTTACGCAAAGGCAAGGTATTGCCTGGTTTGATCGGGGCCTCAGACCCACTTATCAATTGCGCGCCCGCTGAAACACCTTTAGGTGCGATGATGTATTTACGCTCACCATCCGCATACAGCACTAGTGCCAAATGCGCACTACGGTTTGGATCGTATTCGAGATGCTCAACCTTGGCCGGAACACCGTCCTTATTACGCTTAAAGTCAACTACACGGTAATGCATCTTATGACCACCACCCATGTGACGGGTAGTTATACGACCATGATGGTTACGACCAGCAGTTCTTGTTTTCTTTTCCAGCAACGCAGCCAGAGGCTTACCCTTGTGCAAATCGGGTGTTACCACACGCACAACGGCGCGACGTCCTGGTGATGTTGGTTTTAGTTTAATCAGTGCCATGATGTTTATCCTTGCTCGTTAGCAGCGAAATTAATTTCCTGTCCAGGTGACAAGCAAACGTAGGCTTTTTTCCAGTCTGAACGACGACCAGTAAATTTGCCAAAACGCTTTTGCTTACCCTTAACAACGCCAATCTGAACGTTTTCGACATTAACCTTGAACAACATCTCAACAGCGGCCTTAATTTCTGGCTTCGTTGCATCGGATGCAACACGGAAAATTACTTGCTCGTTCTTCTCAGCAACAAAAGTTGCCTTTTCGGATATTTGCGGCGCCAACAAGATATTCATTAGACGCTCTTCATTGATTTTTTGCGTGCTCATACCAGCACCTCCTCAATCTTTGCAATAGCGCCGCGAGTAACTAGCACCTTATTGAAACGCAACAAACTAACTGGATCTGCTTGATGCGCTTCCAAAATAAGCACATTAGGCAAATTACGTGAAGACAAATAAAGATTTTCATCAACACTGTCAGTGATAATCATCACACGCTCAGCTGCAAAACCGAGACCCTTAACTTTTTCTGCAAGCAACTTAGTTTTAGGCGCATCCACACTCAAATCATCAACCACAATCAGACGATCCTCACGCACCAACTGTGAAAATATAGATGCCAAAGCGGCACGATACATTTTACGATTGACTTTCTGCGTGTAGTTCTGCTCGGGGCTGTTAGGGAAAATCTTACCACCCCCACGCCAAATCGGGCTGGATGCCATACCCGCACGAGCACGACCAGTACCTTTTTGCGCCCAAGGTTTACGAGTACTTTTAGCTATTTCGCTACGATCCTTTTGCTTGCTACTGGCCGAACGTGCATTAGCCTGATATGCAACAACCAATTGATGCACTAACGCTTCATTGTATTCACGCCCAAACAATTCATCAGAAGCCGAGATACTTGCACTCGCCTGACCCTTTGTATCAATAACCTTAAGTTCCATTATGCCCCCGCTTTCACTGCTGGACGCACCATCACGTCACCGCCCGGACAACCAGGTACAGCACCCTTAACCAGCAGCAACTGACGCTCTGCGTCAATGCGCACGATTTGAAGGTTTTGCACTGTTCTACGCACATCACCCAAATGCCCCGTCATGCGCTTACCTGGGAATACTCGACCAGGATCTTGCGCCATACCAATAGAACCAGGTACGTTGTGCGACTTGGAGTTACCGTGAGTAGCGCGACCTGACTTAAAGTGATAACGCTTAATAGTACCGGCATAGCCTTTACCAATTGTCACACCAGTCACGTCAACTTTTTGCCCAACCTGAAACAGGTCAACACCCAATTGAGCACCCACTTGCAAAGTGGCCGCCTGCTCAGATGCAACTGGGAATTCTTTTAATTTACTCGCAGCCTCAACGCCAGCCTTGGCAAAATGCCCAGCAGCAGCCTTAGTCACACGGCTAGCACGGCGCGTTCCAAACGCAACCTGCACAGCAGAGTAACCATCAGTTGAGGCGGATTTTATTTGAGCAATACGATTATTGGACACGTCCAACACAGTCACAGGCAACGAAGCTCCGTCGTCAGTAAAAATGCGGGTCATGCCAATCTTGCGACCGACAAGTCCTAAACTCATTATCATTTCCTTTATTAAGGGGCTAACTTCAATTGGCTAGCCGATTCAACAACAAACTAACTTATTACTGCAACTTAATCTCTACGTCCACACCAGCCGGCAGATCAAGCTTCATCAGCGCATCAACCGTTTTGTCTGTTGGATCAATAATGTCCATCAAACGTAAATGAGTACGAATTTCCATCTGATCACGAGATGTCTTGTTTACATGCGGCGAGCGCAATATATCAAAACGCTCAATTTTAGTAGGCAAAGGAACAGGGCCCTTGACCACAGCACCTGTACGCTTGGCAGTATCCACGATTTGCAGTGCAGATTGATCAATCAAACGATAGTCGAATGCCTTCAGGCGAATGCGAATTTTTTGGCTTTGCATATTCATCTCTTGCTTCTATGCGGCATAACCGCTGGTTTAAAGAACGAAAACGCGTGAACTCATCCACGCGAGGGGGCGCATTGTATCTTTACTCGATGATCTTAGCAACCACACCTGCACCAACAGTACGACCACCTTCGCGAATCGCGAAGCGCAAGCCTTCTTCCATCGCGATTGGCGCGATCAAATTAACCGTTACTGACACGTTGTCGCCAGGCATCACCATTTCTGTCCCTGCTGGTAATTCAACCGCACCTGTTACGTCTGTAGTGCGGAAGTAGAACTGCGGGCGATAGCCTTGGAAGAATGGCGTATGGCGACCGCCTTCATCTTTGCCCAATACGTAGATCTCAGCACTGAACTTGGTGTGCGGTGTAATGCTACCAGGCTTAGCCAACACTTGTCCGCGCTCAACTTCTTCACGCTTTGTACCTCGCAGCAATACGCCCACGTTGTCACCCGCCTGACCTTGATCTAGCAATTTGCGGAACATTTCTACGCCGGTACAGGTTGTCTTGAGTGTTGGCTTCAAACCAACAATTTCGATTTCTTCACCAACTTTTACAATGCCGCGCTCAATACGTCCGGTCACAACAGTTCCACGACCGGAGATTGAGAACACATCTTCTACTGGCATCAGGAATGTGCCGTCTAGCGCACGCTCTGGCTGAGGAATGTAGCTATCCAAGGCTTCCGCCAAACGGAATATTGATGGCTCACCTATGTCACTTTGATCACCTTCAACCGCTTTTAGTGCCGAACCTTTGATAATTGGGATGTCATCACCCGGGAAGTCGTACTTGCTAAGCAATTCACGAATTTCCATTTCAACCAATTCAAGCAACTCTTCGTCATCAACCATGTCGCACTTGTTCATGTACACAATGATGTATGGAACACCAACCTGACGCGCCAACAGAATGTGCTCACGTGTCTGAGGCATTGGGCCGTCAGCCGACGATACAACCAGAATTGCGCCGTCCATTTGCGCTGCGCCCGTAATCATGTTTTTGACATAGTCAGCATGACCAGGGCAGTCAACGTGCGCATAGTGACGATCTTCTGTCTCATACTCAACGTGCGCTGTATTGATTGTAATGCCGCGCGCCTTTTCTTCAGGCGCTGCATCAATCTGCGCATAACCCTTAGCTTCGCCGCCAAATTTCTTAGCCAATACGATTGTGATCGCCGCTGTCAGCGTTGTCTTACCATGGTCAACGTGACCAATCGTGCCCACGTTTACGTGCGGCTTTGTACGTTCAAATTTGCTCTTTGCCATTTCTAGTGTCTCCAGTATCTTTTAAGATAAATTGAAATTATTTTTTACTCATGATGGCCTCAGCCACACTCTTGGGCGCTTCGGAATAATGCTTAAACTCCATGGTGTACGTTGCACGACCTTGAGTAGCGGAGCGTAGCGCGGTGGAATAGCCAAACATTTCAGCCAAGGGCACCTCTGCTTTAACAGATTTACCACCGCCCACCATATCATCCATGCCTTGCACCATGCCGCGACGTGATGACAAATCCCCCATCACCGTGCCCGTATAGTCTTCCGGTGTTTCCACCTCGACAGCCATCATAGGCTCTAGCAACACCGGGCTTGCCTTGCGCATACCATCCTTGAAACCCATAGAAGCCGCCATCTTAAAGGCATTTTCGTTAGAGTCGACATCATGATACGAACCATCAAATAACGTAACTTTAACATCGACAACCGGAAAGCCCGCTAGCACACCGTTCGGCAGAGTATCTTCCAAACCTTTTCTCACCGCAGGAATAAATTCACGAGGAACCGAACCACCTTTAATCATATCGATGAATTCAAAGCCTTTACCTGTCTCATTTGGCTCCAGCTTCAGCCATACATGACCGAACTGACCACGCCCACCCGACTGCTTAACGAACTTACCTTCAACTTCAACTGGTTTACGGATTGCCTCGCGGTAAGCAACCTGAGGAGCACCCACATTAGCCTCAACGCCAAACTCACGCCTCATGCGGTCAACCAAAATCTCCAAATGCAACTCACCCATGCCAGAGATAATTGTCTGACCCGACTCTTCGTCAGTACGAACACGGAATGAAGGATCCTCCGCAGCCAAACGCCCCAATGCAAGACCCATCTTTTCCTGATCGACCTTAGTCTTAGGCTCAACCGCAACGTGAATCACTGGCTCAGGAAACACCATTCGCACAAGAATAATTGGATCCTTAGGATCGCACAATGTCTCGCCAGTAGTAACCTCTTTCATACCAATACATGCCGCAATGTCACCCGCCAAAATCTCATCAATTTCCTGACGATTATTCGCATGCATCTGAACAATACGACCAATACGCTCCTTTTTACCCTTAACAGAGTTGTAAATCGTATCGCCCTTTTTCAGAACACCCGAATATACACGCACAAAGGTAAGCTGACCAACAAATGGATCCGTCATTAACTTAAACGCCAATGCCGAGAAACTTGCAGAGTCATCAGCCTTACGAGTTAACGGCTCACCCTCTTCAGACTCACCCTCAACATCAGGAATATCTGAAGGAGCAGGCATGAACTGAATTACAGCATCCAACATACGCTGAACGCCTTTATTTTTAAAGGCGCTACCGCATAACATCGGCTGAATTTCACATGCAATAGTACGAGTACGCAACCCAAGAATGATTTCGTCCTCAGTCAAGTCACCATTCTCCAGATATGTATTCATCAACTCCTCTGAAGACTCAGCAGCAGACTCAATCATCTTAGAGCGCCATTCTGCAGCAGTGGACTCAAGATCAGCAGGAATGTCGCGATAGTCAAACTTCATACCCTGAGATGCCTCATCCCAGTAAATCGCCTTCATCTTAATCAAGTCCACCACACCTTCGAATTTATCTTCAGCGCCAATCGGTATAACAATAGGTACAGGTGTCGCGCGCAAGCGCGTCCCCATCTGCTCTACCACCTTGAAGAAATTCGCACCGGAACGATCCATCTTGTTCACAAAAGCTAAGCGAGGAACCTTGTATTTATTAGCCTGGCGCCAAACAGTCTCAGATTGCGGCTGCACACCACCTACCGCACAATACACCATGCACGCACCATCCAACACACGCATAGAGCGCTCGACCTCAATCGTGAAATCCACATGCCCCGGAGTATCAATAATGTTGAAACGATGCTCATCAAATTGATTCTCCATACCCTTCCAGAAGCAAGTCGTTGCAGCCGAGGTAATAGTAATACCACGCTCCTGCTCCTGCTCCATCCAGTCCATGGTTGCAGCGCCGTCATGCACCTCACCAATCTTATGACTGATGCCGGTGTAAAACAAAATGCGCTCTGTCGTTGTCGTCTTGCCCGCATCAATGTGCGCGCTAATGCCGATATTGCGATAATGACTAATGGGTGTTTTACGTGCCACGATATATTACCTAACTATAAAATTCTGATTAGAAACGGAAATGCGAGAATGCCTTATTGGCATCAGCCATACGGTGCACCTCTTCACGCTTCTTAACCGCTCCACCGCGACCCTCAGAAGCATCTATCAATTCACCAGCCAAACGCATACCCATAGACTTCTCACCACGCTTACGTGCAAAGTCTTTCAACCAGCGCATAGCCAGAGCCATGCGACGCGAAGGACGCACCTCTACAGGCACCTGATAGTTCGCCCCACCAACACGACGGCTCTTCACCTCAACCTGAGGTTTCGCGTTGCTAATCGCTTGATTGAACACCTCAATTGGATCCTTGCCACTCTTTTTGGCGACCTGCTCCATTGCACCATAAAGAATGCGCTCTGCAACTGACTTCTTGCCCGCAGTCATTAACACATTAACGAACTTGGAAAGATCTTGGTTACCATATTTTGGATCCGGAAGAACTTCGCGCTTGGGTACTTCTCTGCGTCTTGGCATATCTAAAAACCTCGAATATATTAGCTAACTAAAGAACAGTGATACAAATCGCCATTAAGCTTTCTTAGGACGCTTCGTACCATACTTGGAACGGGACTGCTTACGATCTTTAACACCCGCCGTATCCAGACTTCCACGCACCATGTGGTAACGCACACCCGGTAAATCCTTAACACGGCCACCACGCAGCAACACAACACTGTGCTCCTGCAAATTATGACCCTCACCACCAATGTAGGAAATAACTTCAAAACCACTAGTCAGACGCACTTTGGCAACTTTACGTAGCGCAGAGTTTGGCTTCTTTGGTGTAGTGGTATAAACACGAGTACAAACTCCGCGCTTTTGCGGGCCACCTGCAAGCGCAGGAACCTTACTTTTTACAATTTCTGCAGAACGAGGCTTGCGCACTAACTGATTAATCGTTGGCATTATATAATTCCTAAAAACTTCATTAAATCAATACACTAAATAAACATTCGTCTTGGCAGAATGCAATCCACCCACACCAAGACGACTAAAAAGACCGCGCATTGTATTGACAAACGCGAACCCTGTCAAGCCAACACTAGATGCTGTCTTGAATTTCTGTCGATACCTCAGCTTCAACAATGGGCATATTCGCCGCTATGTCAATGCCTAGAGCTTGCTTTCGCAAGGTTGAATGGTAAGCCAAGCCCGTTCCTGCTGGAATCAATCGTCCAACAATAACGTTCTCTTTCAAACCACGCAGGTCGTCTTTCTTGCCCATAATTGCAGCCTCAGTCAATACACGCGTTGTCTCTTGGAAAGACGCCGCCGAAATAAAGGAGTCCGTGGACAAAGATGCTTTGGTAATTCCTAACAGCATAAACTGAAACGATGCTGGCTCTTTACCCAAAGCTTCGACTCGCTCATTTTCGCGCAGCAACTCTGCTCGCTCAACTTGCTCCTTAGGAATGAACTTGGTATCGCCTTCATCTACGATTTGCACACGACGCAACATCTGACGTACGATCACTTCGATATGCTTATCGTTGATTTTCACGCCTTGTAGACGGTATACGTCCTGAACCTCGTCGGCAATGTAACGTGCCAAGGCTTCTACACCTAACAAACGTAGAATATCGTGTGGATCTGCGGGGCCGTCTACAATCATTTCACCCTGTGTAACCACCTGACCATCATGCACCAACACATGCTTTTCTTTGGCAATAAGGAATTCATTGACAACTCCATCAACGTCGGTAATAACCAAGCGTTGCTTACCCTTGGTCTCTTTACCAAACGATGCGGTACCGGTAACTTCAGCCAACATACCTGCATCTTTTGGTGAACGTGCCTCGAATAGCTCAGCCACACGCGGCAGACCACCTGTAATATCACGAGTCTTAGAACTTTCCTGAGGAATACGTGCCAGAACATCACCAACACCAACATGCTGACCATCTTCCACCGTAATAATTGAGCCAACCTGAAAAGTGACAGAAATCGGAGTATCTGTACCCGCAAGCTTAATCTCATCACCCGTTTCATCCAGTAAGCGCACCAAAGGACGACCACCCTTGCTCTGACTGCTGCTACGCTTAGGGTCGATAACAACCAATGTTGACAGACCTGTAACCTCGTCAATCTGTTTAGCAACAGTCGAACCTTCTTCAACATTCTCAAAACGAGCTTGACCTGCATATTCAGTAATAATTGGACGAGTATGCGGATCCCATGTAGCCAGCACATCACCTGCACGCACAGCCGCGCCTTCACGCACCGTTAACATCGCACCATAAGGCACTTTATGGTGCTCACGTTCGCGACCATGATCATCCGTAACCATTAGCTCACCACTACGCGCTACAACCACCAACTCGTTACGTGCACTGGTTACAGTACGCATGTTCGCGCTGTACTTCATAATACCGTTTGACTTACCTTCAACCTGACTAGCCACTACCGTACGTGAAGCGGCACCACCAATGTGGAAGGTACGCATGGTCAACTGAGTGCCTGGCTCACCAATAGACTGAGCCGCAATCACACCTACAGCCTCACCACTATTGACCAGACCACCACGACCAAGGTCACGTCCGTAGCACTGGGCACACAGACCATAACGCGTTTCGCAAGTCAGAGGAGTTCTTACGCGCACCTCATCAATTCCAAGCGCTTCAATGTTGTCCACCATGTCTTCGTCGAACAACGTATTAGCTTCGTACAGTGTCTCACTGGTCTCAGGATTGACCACATCAGAAGCGGCAACACGACCGAGAATACGCTCACGTAACGCTTCAATCACTTCACCACCTTCGACCAAGGCCTTCATAGCACGCCCATTTTCGGTGCCGCAATCATCTTCGCGAATAACCAAATCTTGAGTCACATCCACCAAACGACGCGTCAGATAACCTGAGTTCGCAGTTTTCAAGGCCGTATCTGCCAAACCCTTACGCGCACCGTGGGTTGAAATGAAGTACTGCAACATGTTCAAACCTTCACGGAAGTTCGCCGTAATAGGTGTCTCAATAATAGAGCCGTCAGGCTTCGCCATCAGGCCACGCATACCAGACAACTGACGAATCTGCGCCGCAGAACCACGCGCACCCGAGTCTGCCATCATGTAAATGGAGTTGAAAGATTCCTGCGAAACAACTTTACCCGCTTCATCTTTAACAGTTACACCTGTAAGGCGATCAACGACCACTTCACTACCCAGCTGATCCATCATAGCTTTAGCGACCTGGTCACCAGTACGACCCCAGATATCCACTACTTTATTGTAGCGCTCGCCCTGTGTTACCAGTCCAGAGGTGTACTGAGATTGAATCTCGTGCACTTCTTTCTCAGCGGCAGCAATCAAGCTACTCTTTTGCTTAGGCACCAGCATGTCGTTCACGCAGATCGAAATTCCAGCACGAGTTGCATAAGTAAATCCTGTATACATCAACTTATCAGCCATGATGACTGTGTCGCGCAATCCGCAACGACGGAAACTAGCGTTAATAAGGCGTGAGATTTCTTTTTTCTTCAGTGTTTTGTTTACACCGCTGAAAGGCAGATTGGTAGGCAGCAACTCGGACAGAATTGCACGTCCTACGGTTGTCTCATAACGTGTGATTGTTTCAATTACCTCGCCACCTTCTTCACAAGTAGATTCTTTAATGCGCACAAGAACTTTAGCCTGCAAATCAACATGGCCTGAACGATAAGCACGCAATACTTCAGACACGTCCGCAAAATAAGAGCCCTCTCCCAATGCGCCAATATTTTCACGCGTCATGTAGTACAAGCCCAACACAATATCTTGCGATGGAACAATGATAGGCTCGCCGTTTGCAGGTGACAGAACGTTATTAGATGCCAACATCAGTGTACGTGCTTCCATTTGCGCCTCAAGCGACAATGGAACGTGAACCGCCATTTGGTCACCGTCGAAGTCAGCGTTAAATGCTGAACAAACTAGCGGATGCAATTGAATGGCCTTGCCTTCAATCAAAATCGGTTCAAAAGCCTGAATACCTAAACGGTGCAATGTAGGTGCACGGTTAAGCATGACCGGATGCTCACGAATAACCTCTTCCAAAATATCCCACACGATTGGCTCTTCGGCCTCAACCATGCGCTTGCCCGCTTTAATTGTTGTAGCCAGCCCCATCTTTTCTAGACGTTCAAAAATGAATGGCTTAAATAGCTCCAGCGCCATTTTTTTAGGCAAGCCGCATTGATGCAACTTGAGTTGCGGGCCCACCACGATCACCGAACGGCCGGAATAATCCACGCGCTTGCCCAGCAAGTTTTGACGGAAACGACCGCCCTTGCCTTTGATCATGTCGGCCAGCGATTTCAACGGGCGCTTGTTGGCGCCAGTCATCGCCTTGCCGCGTCGACCATTATCTAACAGCGAGTCCACCGATTCCTGCAACATACGCTTTTCGTTGCGCACGATAATCTCTGGCGCTTTCAATTCCAGCAAGCGCTTCAGACGGTTATTGCGGTTAATTACGCGACGGTACAAATCGTTAAGGTCAGAAGTAGCGAAACGACCACCATCTAGTGGCACCAATGGACGCAACTCTGGTGGGAGCACTGGCAACACTTCCATTACCATCCACTCAGGTTTGATACCAGAATGGACGAATGCTTCAAGAATTTTCAGACGTTTAGCATACTTCTTGATCTTGGTTTCAGAGCTTGTAGCTTCTAATTCTGCACGTAGATTTTCTACTTCAGCAGGCACATCTAATGCACGTAGCAATGCACGCACACCCTCTGCGCCCATCACTGCGGAGAATTCATCACCATACTCTTCAAGCTTGGCAAGGTAATCATCATCAGACATCAATTGACCGCGATTCAACGGAGTCATGCCTGGCTCAGTCACAACATAAGCTTCGAAGTACAACACACGCTCAATATCACGCAAAGTCATATCCAGCACCATACCCAGACGAGATGGTAGTGACTTCAAAAACCAAATGTGCGCAACAGGAGACGCCAGTTCGATATGGCCCATACGCTCGCGACGTACTTTAGATAAAGTAACTTCAACGCCACATTTTTCGCAGATAACACCGCGATGCTTTAGACGCTTGTATTTGCCGCACAAGCATTCGTAGTCTTTTACTGGGCCAAAAATTTTGGCACAGAACAGGCCGTCACGCTCAGGCTTGAATGTACGATAGTTAATCGTCTCAGGCTTTTTAACTTCGCCGTAAGACCATGAACGAATTTTCTCAGGAGATGCTAGACCGATTTTAATCGTGTCGAACTCTTCCTTCTGTGTAACCTGCTTAAATAAATCTAGCAATGCTTTCATGTGTAGCTCCTCTTAGGATCAAGGGTCAAGAATTCAGAATCAGGAAGCGGGCTTTAGACCATTCCTGATTCTGGATGCCGAATCTTGCTTTAATGACGTTCCAGATCTATATCGATACCCAAAGAGCGTATTTCTTTGGTCAGCACATTGAAAGATTCCGGCATTCCGGCATCAATCTTGTGATCGCCCTTAACAATATTTTCGTAGACCTTGGTACGACCATTCACGTCATCTGACTTGACCGTCAACATTTCTTGCAGAGTGTAAGCTGCGCCATAAGCTTCTAGCGCCCAGACCTCCATCTCACCGAAACGCTGACCACCAAACTGAGCTTTACCACCCAATGGCTGCTGAGTAACCAAACTATATGGCCCCGTCGAACGAGCATGCATCTTGTCATCTACTAAGTGATGTAGTTTCAACACGTGCATGTACCCCACTGTCACCTCGCGGTCAAATGCATCACCTGTACGTCCATCGTATAACTGAATTTGACCAGAGCGTGGCAGACCGGCAAGTTCAAGCATGTCTTTAATTTCATCTTCGCTTGCACCATCGAATACTGGTGTCGCAAATGGCACACCCCTCTTCAAGTTCCGGCACATCTCGATCACTTCATCATCTGTAAATGTAACAATTTCTGCCGCCTGCTCACCACTGTAGATCTTGCCTAAAAACTTACGCATCTCTGATATTTTTGCTTGCGCATCAAGCATATGACCAATCTTATAGCCTAGGCCTTTAGCAGCCCAGCCCAGATGCGTTTCAAGAATCTGACCCACGTTCATACGAGAAGGAACACCTAGCGGATTAAGCACCACATCAACGGTTGTACCGTCTGCAGTGTGAGGCATGTCTTCCACAGGAACAATGCGTGATACCACACCTTTGTTACCGTGACGCCCCGCCATCTTATCGCCAGGCTGCAAGCGACGCTTAACTGCAACGTACACCTTAACCATTTTCTGAACACCGGCTTGAAGCTCGTCGCCTTGAGTCAGTTTCTTCTTCTTCAATTCATATGCAGCATCAAATTCAAGACGCTTCTGAGCCAAGCTTTCTTTGACTTGCTCCATCTGTGTAGCGACTTCATCATCTGCCAGACGGATATCAAACCAATGATGGTGCTCTAAATCGGTCAAATACTCTTTGCTTAGCTTGCTGCCTTTTTCTAGCTTTTTAGGGCCACCATTGACAACTTTATCCAGCAACATTTTTTCCAAACGCGTAAATACGTCAGCTTCAACGATACGCATCTGATCAACCAAGTCTTTCTTATAACGTCCTAGCTCATCATCGATAATCTGCTGAGCACGTGTATCGCGCTGCAAACCTTCGCGAGTGAATACTTGAACATCAATTACGGTACCAGAGATACCTGCCTTCACGCGCAAGGAAGTATCTTTTACATCAGAAGCTTTCTCGCCGAAAATTGCGCGTAGCAACTTTTCTTCAGGAGTAAGTTGTGTCTCACCCTTAGGTGTAACTTTTCCAACCAACACATCACCCACTCCAACCTCTGCGCCGATATGCACAATACCGCAGTCGTCCAAACGAGCCATTTGCGCTTCTGACAAATTAGGAATATCACGAGTAATTTCTTCGGTACCCAGCTTTGTATCACGCGCCATCACTGTCAGCTCTTCGATGTGAATCGAAGTGAATCTATCCTCAGCAACCACACGCTCCGAAATCAAAATCGAGTCTTCGTAGTTGTAGCCATTCCATGGCATAAAGGCAACGAGCATATTCTGCCCCAAAGCCAATTCACCCATATCAGTTGATGCACCATCAGCCACCACGTCGCCACGAGCAATTACATCGCCAACGCTCACTAATGGACGCTGATTGATATTGGTATTTTGGTTTGAACGTGTGTATTTAGTCAGATTGTAGATATCTACACCAACTTCACCCGCTGTCGTTTCATCATCGTTAACTCGAACAACGATACGACCTGAGTCAACATAATCAACACGTCCGCCACGAGTTGCCTGCACTGCAGTACCGGAGTCGACAGCAACAGTACGTTCGATACCTGTACCCACCAAAGCTTTTTCCGCACGCAACACAGGAACAGCTTGACGCTGCATGTTTGCACCCATCAATGCACGGTTCGCATCATCGTGTTCCAAAAATGGAATCAATGAAGCAGCTACTGATACAACCTGCGAAGGCGCAACGTCCATGTATTCAATATTTTCAGGCTCAGCTAACACGAACTCGTTGAATTGACGTGAAGAAACAATATCGCTTGTGAATTTACCTTTGCTATCTAAATCTGCATTTGCCTGAGCGATAGTAAACTTACCCTCTTCAATAGCAGACAGATATTCAACCTTATCCGTTGTATTTCCATCGGTGATTTTACGATACGGCGTTTCAATAAAGCCATATTCGTTGGTGCGCGCATACAAGGCCAGCGAGTTGATCAGGCCAATATTCGGGCCCTCAGGCGTCTCGATAGGACACACACGACCATAGTGTGTTGGATGCACGTCACGAACCTCAAAGCCAGCACGTTCACGTGTCAGACCGCCAGGACCAAGAGCTGAAATACGACGCTTGTGCGTCACTTCAGCCAGCGGATTGGTTTGGTCCATAAACTGAGATAGCTGTGATGAACCAAAGAATTCTTTAACCGCAGCCGAAATAGGCTTTGCATTAATTAGGTCGTGAGGCATCAAGTTATCAGTTTCGGCCTGACCTAAACGCTCTTTAACTGCACGTTCAACACGAGCTAAACCGGTACGGAATTGGTTTTCTGCCAGCTCACCCACGGCGCGCACGCGACGATTACCCAAGTGATCAATGTCATCAATTTCGCCACGACCATTGCGCAGCTCAACTAATATCTTGATGACAGAAGCAATATCTTCATTTGATAAAGTTACTGCACCAGTCAATTCATCACGTCCAACACGGCGGTTAAATTTCATACGTCCAACAGAAGACAGGTCATAACGCTCTTCAGAGAAGAACAAACCCTTGAAGAGCGCATCTACGGCATCTTCTGTTGGCGGCTCACCTGGACGCATCATGCGATATATAGCCACGCGAGCTGTCCACTGGTCGGTTGTTTCATCTGCGCGCAATGTTTGCGAGATAAAGCCCCCCTGGTCTAGGTCATTGATATACAAAGTCTGAATCTGAGCGATGCCTGCTGCTTGCAGCTTGGCCAAAACTGTCTCTGTAATTTCATCATTGACACTGGCAATAAATTCGCCGCTGTCTTGATCGACTACATTATGTCCTAGCACACGTCCGATCAAGAATTCTTCACTTACCGCTAGCCTATCAATGCCGGCTTCTTGAATTTGTCGAACATGGCGCACTGTAATGCGCTTTTCTTTAGCTACAATCAACTTGCCGTCATTTGCTTGAATATCAAAGCGTGCGATTTCACCACGCAGGCGCTCTGGCATAACTTCAAACTGAATGCCTTGCTTGCCAAAATGGAAAGTATCAAAGTCAAAGAAAGAATTAATGATTTCCTCATGCGTAAAGCCGATCGACTTCAGCAAAATCGTAACTGGCAGCTTGCGACGACGGTCAATGCGGAAGTATACAAAATCTTTAGCATCAAACTCGAAATCCAACCATGAACCACGGTAAGGAATTACGCGAGCCGAAAATAGCAGCTTACCAGAGCTGTGTGTTTTACCACGGTCATGCTCGAAAAACACCCCTGGGGAACGATGCAACTGTGACACAATTACGCGCTCAGTACCGTTAATAACAAATGAACCCGTGTTAGTCATTAATGGTATCTCACCCATGTAGACTTCCTGCTCTTTCACTTCTTTAACAGTTGGCTTGCTAGCCTCTTTGTCAAGAATCGTCAGACGTACGCGGGCACGCAATGGCGAAGCGTAGGTCAAGCCACGTTGCTGGCATTCGCGCACGTCAAACGGCGGCGATCCAAGCGTATAGCTTACAAAATCCAAGCGTGCGAACTTATTATGACTTTCGATCGGAAAGATCGAATTAAAGGCAGCTTGCAAGCCTTCATTTTTACGTAACTCGGGTGCTACCCGTGTTTGCAAAAAATCGCTATAAGACTCCAATTGCGTAGATAGTAAAAACGGCACCGGCAGTGCACCGACACGTTTTGCAAAACTTTTACGGATACGTTTTTTTTCAGTAAAAGAATAACTCATGACATCTCCACAACATGAAAAGACAAAGGACAAAAAGCGCGAATACGCTCACTCACCTTTGGCTTCTATACACACGCAAACCTGCCAAATTATGACAGCCTCCACAAGCGCCAAAAGGCTGACGGCATGCCGTCAGCCCTGATACAGCAAAAATAATTATTTAATTTCAGCTGTAGCGCCCGCCTCAATCAGCTGCTTTGCAATTGCTTCTGCATCTGCCTTAGAGACGCCCTCCTTAATTGCCTTAGGAGCACCATCAACCAAATCCTTAGCTTCTTTCAAGCCCAAACCAGTGATTGTACGCACAACCTTAATCACGCCAACCTTAGATGCGCCTACAGTTGTCAATGTTACTGTGAATTCAGTTTGTTCAGCAGCAGCAGCTCCGCCTGCTGCCGCTGCTCCTGCAGGCGCTGCCATAGCAGCAGCAGAAACACCGAATTTCTCTTCAACAGCCTTAACTAATTCATTGAGTTCCAACACAGACATACCGTCCAGTGCTGTCAAAAATGCGTCTTTATCGAATGCCATTTTGTATTCTTCCTAAATTTAAGAGTTTAAATAGTTCAAGCTGCAGCTGATTTCTGTTCTGCCACTGCGCCAATAACTCGCGCCAAGCCAGAAACAGGAGATTGCAACAGACCCAACAGTTGTGCCAACAGCACATCTTTGCTTGGTACAGTAGCCAACGCGTTCACACTCGCCGTATCCATTACCTTGCCGTCATATAGGCCAGCTTTAATCACCAACTTTTCGTTTGTAGTGGCAAAGTCGTACACCACCTTTGCGGCAGCTACTGGATCCGCACTCATGCTGTACGCCAGTGGGCCAACCATTTTCTCTGCCAATGCTTCAAAGGGAGTACCTTGTACCGCGCGACGTGCCAATGAGTTTTTCAACACATGGAAATACACCCCCGCTTCACGTGCTGAAGCACGCAATTTAGTGATGTCGCTAACTGCGATACCACGATACTCTGCCAGAATGATAGTCTGAGATTGAGCAACTTGCGTGCTCACCTCAGCTACCACTGCTTGCTTTTCTTGCAGATTTAGACTCAAAGCCTTCCTCCATCTTCTAATGGGACCCATGCCGGCATCACCTTATTAACAACCGCATCCTCAAGACAAGGAGAAAGTGAACATTTTGTTCAGAGCACTCCTGCTCGCGGGCACACCATCTACGTGGGTCGATTCAATCGATTAAACCTTTGGCAGACAACACCTCAGATACCTACGGTCTTGGATAATCTGCCAATACTGCCAGCAGTCCAATGCTCAATTCGGCATGGCGCTCGCACGCCATACCGAAAGAGTTTTTTACGCAGCCAAACTAGCCTGCTCTACACGAATACCAACACCCATTGTGCTGGAAATCGAAACTTTCTTCAAATACACACCTTTAGAAGTTGCTGGCTTAGCTTTAACCAAGGCGTCAACCAAGGCCAACAAGTTTTCGCGCAGCGCCTCTGGCTCAAATGATGCACGCCCGATGGTGCACTGAATAATTCCATTTTTGTCTGTCCGATATTGAACTTGGCCTGCCTTAGCATTGCGCACTGCACCAGCCACATCAACAGAAACCGTTCCCACCTTTGGGTTAGGCATCAAACCTCGAGGTCCAAGAATCTGACCTAACTGACCAACAATACGCATTGCATCAGGAGACGCGATAACAATATCGAAATCCATTGTTCCAGCCTTGATGGTTTCAGCCAAATCTTCAAAACCGACGATATCCGCGCCAGCAGCTTTTGCTTCTTCAGCCTTAGGTCCTTGTGCAAATACGGCTACGCGAACTGTTTTACCAGTACCTCTAGGCAGCACGACTGAGCCACGCACCAACTGGTCAGATTTTTTTGCATCAATCCCCAGATTTACAGCCACATCAATAGACTCATCAAATTTAGCCTTGGCAGTTTCTTTAGCCAGCTTTACAGCCTCATCCACTGCGTACATTTTATTGCGATCAACTTTGGCAACTAATGCCTTATAACGCTTAGAAACTTGTGACATATTATACGCCCTCCACAGTAATACCCATGCTGCGCGCACTGCCAGCAATGGTTCGCACAGCCGCATCCATGTCAGCTGCCGTCAAATCAGGCTGCTTGGCTTTTGCAATATCTTCTACTTGAGAACGTGTCAAATTTGCCACTTTAGTTACATGCGGTGTCGCACTACCCTTTTGTATGCCAGCAGCTTTCTTGAGCAAGATGCTCGCCGGAGGCGTCTTCATTACGAAAGTAAAACTCTTATCTGCAAATGCAGTAATGACCACTGGAATTGGCAGACCAGGCTCAACACCTTGAGTTTGAGCGTTAAACGCCTTACAGAATTCCATGATATTCAATCCGCGCTGACCCAGCGCTGGACCGATTGGAGGACTTGGATTTGCCTTACCGGCAGGTACTTGCAGCTTTATATAGCCAATGATTTTCTTTGCCACGTCACTACTCCTATGTTGTGGGTATAGCGCATTTCGCAATTACTCCGAGATGCTCCCCGATTAAAACAACACAAAATGTGAAATGTGAAACAACCCACCTCTCACGTTTCACATTTCGCGTTTCACATTTAAGCTTTTTCCACCTGCCCGAAATTCAATTCCACAGGCGTTGAGCGACCAAAAATTGTTACAGCGACGCGCAACTTACTCTTGTCGTAATTAACATCTTCAACCAAGCCATGAAAGTCCGTAAACGGACCCTCTTTAACTCGCACGGTCTCACCCAATTCAAACAGAACTTTAGGACGCGGCTTCTCAACCCCAGCCTGCATCTGCGACATGATGTGATCAACTTCTTTCTGAGAGATAGGCGTAGGCTTCATCGCTGACCCACCCAGAAAACCAGTAACCTTGGGAGCGCTCTTCACCAAGTGCCAGCTCTCGTCAGTCATCTCCATCTCAATCAACACATATCCCGGAAAAAATTTGCGCTCACTAATACTCTTCTGCCCAGACTTCAACTCAACAACTTCTTCCACAGGCACCAGAATCTGACCAAATAGATCTTCCATGCCTTCTCGTGCAATTCGCTCCAGCAATGCACGTTGAACGCTTTTTTCAAACTGGGAGTACGTATGCAAAACATACCAACGCTTGGACATTAATCCCCCCGACCCATCAGTTTATTAACCAACAGCAACAGACTTGCATCCACCGCCCACAAAAACAATGCCATCACTACAGCAAACACCACCACCACACCCGTGGTCTGCAATGTTTCTCTGCGCGTCGGCCAAACAACTCGCTTCGCCTCCGCCACCGAATCCTGCGTGAAACCAAATATTCGCTTACCCAGTTCGGTCGTCCAAAGCACCCCAGCCGCAGCCAACACACCGACCAACACCGCCAGCACTCGCAACACAGCCGCGCTGTCATGCAACACATAAAAGCCGACGATTCCTGCCAATACCAGCAGAAATACAAGCACTAATTTGATCTTGTCAGCCATGTTATGCACTATCCGTTTCTTCTTACCAACTTGGCAGGCCAGGAGGGTCTCGAACCCCCAACCCTCGGTTTTGGAGACCGATACTCTACCAATTGAGCTACTGGCCTAAAAACAATATAGTGAAACGCAAAAGGCGAAAGGTGAAACACTGCACTCGGCCTGCCCCACTTTTTGCACTTCACATTTCACAAACTTTTATTACTCGATGATCTTAGCAACCACACCTGCACCAACAGTACGACCACCTTCGCGAATCGCGAAGCGCAAGCCTTCTTCCATCGCGATTGGCGCGATCAAATTAACCGTTACTGACACGTTGTCGCCAGGCATCACCATTTCTGTCCCTGCTGGTAATTCAACCGCACCTGTTACGTCTGTAGTGCGGAAGTAGAACTGCGGGCGATAGCCTTGGAAGAATGGCGTATGGCGACCGCCTTCATCTTTGCCCAATACGTAGATCTCAGCACTGAACTTGGTGTGCGGTGTAATGCTACCAGGCTTAGCCAACACTTGTCCGCGCTCAACTTCTTCACGCTTTGTACCTCGCAGCAATACGCCCACGTTGTCACCCGCCTGACCTTGATCTAGCAATTTGCGGAACATTTCTACGCCGGTACAGGTTGTCTTGAGTGTTGGCTTCAAACCAACAATTTCGATTTCTTCACCAACTTTTACAATGCCGCGCTCAATACGTCCGGTCACAACAGTTCCACGACCGGAGATTGAGAACACATCTTCTACTGGCATCAGGAATGTGCCGTCTAGCGCACGCTCTGGCTGAGGAATGTAGCTATCCAAGGCTTCCGCCAAACGGAATATTGATGGCTCACCTATGTCACTTTGATCACCTTCAACCGCTTTTAGTGCCGAACCTTTGATAATTGGGATGTCATCACCCGGGAAGTCGTACTTGCTAAGCAATTCACGAATTTCCATTTCAACCAATTCAAGCAACTCTTCGTCATCAACCATGTCGCACTTGTTCATGTACACAATGATGTATGGAACACCAACCTGACGCGCCAACAGAATGTGCTCACGTGTCTGAGGCATTGGGCCGTCAGCCGACGATACAACCAGAATTGCGCCGTCCATTTGCGCTGCGCCCGTAATCATGTTTTTGACATAGTCAGCATGACCAGGGCAGTCAACGTGCGCATAGTGACGATCTTCTGTCTCATACTCAACGTGCGCTGTATTGATTGTAATGCCGCGCGCCTTTTCTTCAGGCGCTGCATCAATCTGCGCATAACCCTTAGCTTCGCCGCCAAATTTCTTAGCCAATACGATTGTGATCGCCGCTGTCAGCGTTGTCTTACCATGGTCAACGTGACCAATCGTGCCCACGTTTACGTGCGGCTTTGTACGTTCAAATTTGCTCTTTGCCATGACTTTTCCTTATCAATGTCAAACGTTAACGATAAAAACTTATGGTGCCCATGGCGAGAATCGGACTCGCGACCTCTCCCTTACCAAGGGAGTGCTCTACCACTGAGCCACATGGGCAAGCAACCAAATTGGAGCGGGTGAAGGGAATCGAACCCTCGTCATAAGCTTGGAAGGCTTCTGCTCTACCATTGAGCTACACCCGCATGCTTTCCCAACAATGCAACCACAACCCAAGCTGCGATTGCCTCAAACCTTTCTTACATAGAAACTTGGTGGAGGGGGAAGGATTCGAACCTTCGAAGGCTGAGCCGTCAGATTTACAGTCTGATCCCTTTGACCGCTCGGGAACCCCTCCAAAAGAACGCGCAATTATCCAGATAATTGGGGCATCTGTCAATCATCAAAAGCGGATTCCTGCTACTAAACTCGCAAACAATGCAAACACATAAATTCTTCATAAAAACAAACAGCAAGCAACAATAGTAGCAATTTAATTACCGTAAGTCGAACTAAAACTGAGCAATATTTTTTGATTATTTGTAAAAATAACTTCAGAAGTTTCTAAATAATGCCGACTGCGCATGCGCTTGCAAACCTTCGCCGAATGCCAAAACCGATGCGATACCACCCAGTTTTTGTGCGCCCTGAGCGGAAACCTGTATCAAACTACTGCGTTTTTGAAAATCGTAGACACCTAAAGGTGAGGAAAAGCGCGCTGTGCCCGATGTAGGAAGGACATGATTCGGCCCAGCACAATAATCACCTAATGATTCAGAAGTGTAACGTCCCATAAATATCGCTCCAGCATGCTTTAATTTAGGCAAGCAAGCCTGCGGGTCCTCTACTGACAACTCCAGATGCTCAGGCGCAATACGATTACTAATGACACAGGCTTCATCCAGATCCGTGACGTGAATCAATGCACCGCGATTCTCTAAGGCCGTTTTAATGATTTCTCGACGCGGCATTTGCTCCAGCAACTTGTCAGCACTTGCGGCTACCTCCTCAATGAATTTAGCATCTGGCGTCAGCAGTATGGCTTGCGCTAGCTCATCGTGCTCAGCTTGCGAAAACAAATCCATCGCAACCCAATCTGGATTGGTTTGCCCATCACAGACCACTAGAATCTCCGAAGGCCCTGCAATCATATCAATGCCGACCACACCGAACACGCGGCGCTTTGCCGAGGCGACGTAAGCATTGCCTGGACCTACGATCTTATCCACCTTAGGGATGCTTCCCGTACCGTAAGCCAACGCCGCCACTGCCTGAGCGCCGCCGATAGTGAACACACGATCCACGCCTGACAGATAAGCAGCCGCCAACACTAGCTGATTCTTTACGCCATCCGGCGTAGGGACAACCATAATCAGCTCATCCACCCCCGCTACCTTAGCTGGCAGAGCATTCATCAACACCGAAGAAGGATAAGCGGCTTTGCCACCGGGCACATACAGCCCCACTCGATCCAGCGCCGTAATTTGTTGCCCCAGCATGGTGCCATCTCCCTCGGTGTAACTCCAAGAAGCCTGCACTTGCTTTTGATGATATGCCGTCACACGTTGCGCAGCTTGTTCCAAGGCTTGACGCTGATCGGCGGGCAAACCTTCAAAGGCAGCTTGCAATTCAGCTTGCGGCAACTCCAGCTGTTCTGCATTCGCCAATGACAGACGGTCAAATTTACGCGTGTACTCCAGCACTGCCTCATCGCCACGCTTTTTTACATCTGAGATAATAGCCGCCACGGTCGCCTCCAACTTATCGTCGGCAGTTTCCTCAAAAGCCAACAGCTGACTGAGCTTGGCATCGAAATCGACCTGCTGCGATGATAATCGTGTAATGTTCACTTTACGGCTCCAGCAAAAGCATCCAGCATCGGCTGAATCACATCACGCTTTAATTTTAGCGAAGCCTGATTCACCACCAATCGCGATGAAATCCCCACGATATCCTCCACTGCCTTCAAATCATTCGCCTTCAATGTAGCACCACTGCTCACTAGATCAACAATAGCATCCGACAAGCCCACCAGTGGGGCCAGCTCCATCGACCCGTACAGCTTAATCAAGTCAACATGCACTCCTTTGGCTGCGAAGTGCTCACGCGCTGTCTTTACATATTTAGTCGCCACCCGTAAACGCGCACCCTGCTGCACCGCAGACTCGTAATCAAATCCATTGCGCACCGCAACCATCATCCGACACTTTGCAATATTCAAATCCAAGGGCTGATACAAACCTTCACCGCCATGCTCATTTAATACATCTTTGCCTGCCACACCAAGATCGGCCGCGCCATATTGCACATAGGTTGGCACATCGGAAGCGCGCACAATAATGAGACGCACATCTTCACGATTGGTCAACAGAATAAGCTTGCGCGAAGACTCTGGATTTTCTAGCGGCGTAATACCTGCGGCCTCTAGCAAAGGCAAAGTTTCTTCAAAAATACGGCCTTTGGATAAAGCGATGGTTATCATAATTTTGTTCTCAAATAAAATTTACAAGTGCAAGCTGAATCACCTCCAACAGCCCACACAAATCTCTCTCACATTTCACATTTCACATTTCACTTCAATCGACAAATACTAGCCCCTAGTTGCGACAATTTAGCTTCTATGTGCTCATAGCCACGATCCAGATGATATATGCGATCAATTACAGTTTCGCCCCTCGCCACCAAACCGGCAATAACCAAGCAGGCAGAGGCCCGCAAATCGGTCGCCATCACGGTCGCGCCTTCTAAATAGTCAACACCGCGCACGACGGAAGTATTTCCTTCTACATCAATCTGTGCACCAAGGCGACGTAGTTCTTGCACGTGCATAAAGCGATTCTCAAAAATAGTTTCAACCACCATGGCACTACCTTCGGCAATACAATTAAGCGCCATAAATTGTGCTTGCATATCGGTAGGGAAAGCGGGGTGTGGCGCGGTGCGCACGTTTACTGACTTGGGACGCCCGTTCATTTCAAGATGAATAGTGTCGCCCTCCACTACAATCTGCGCACCTGCCTCACTGAGTTTCTCTAACACCGTATCTAAAATATCAGCACGAGTTTCAAGCAAAGTAATGTTGCCACCCGTCGCGGCAGCCGCCACCAAAAACGTACCGCTTTCAATGCGGTCCGGCATAATACGATGCTCTGCGCCGTGCAGCTTCTCAACACCTGTTATAGTAATAGCATTCGTTCCATCACCAGATATTTTTGCTCCCATTGCGCGCAGGCAATTGGCTAAATCTACCACTTCCGGTTCGCGCGCTGCATTTTCCAATACTGTTACACCATCGGCCAAAACAGCCGCCATCATCAAATTTTCTGTACCAGTCACACTGACGATGTCGAAAAAAATACGCGCCCCATGCAAACGCTTCGCTTGCGCATGGATATAGCCATGCTCGATATGTATTTCCACACCCATCGCCTGCAAGCCCTTGATATGCAGATTAACCGGCCTAGATCCGATAGCACAGCCTCCAGGCAAAGAAACTTTAGCCTCCCCAAACCGTGCTACCAAAGGGCCCAAAACAAGAATCGAAGCACGCATGGTTTTCACCATGTCATATGGTGCTTCCCACTTGTCGATTTTATCGCCTTTAAAGTGAATCTGATTAGTCGCGGACTCTGCCGACACACCCATCTGTTCTAGCAATTTGCGCATAGTGCCCACGTCGTGCAAATCAGGTAGATTAGTTAGGTGCAGACTCTCTGCTGTCAACAGACTGGCGCACATAATAGGCAGGGCGGCGTTCTTAGCACCGGAAATACGCACTTCACCGCGCAGTGGGACACCACCTTGAATAGAAAGTTTTTGCATAAGTTACAATTAATTAGTCAACCGTCTCGCGAAATGGGCGCTCGGCCCATAAGAGGCCGCATCATGCGCACTCAGACTGCTATGAATTAGCCCCTGAGCGGAGCAACAGTGTCTCGTCCACGCCATACAGCTCGGCCAAACTAAACAAGTTATCCGAAATATTTACAAATGTGAGCTTTACATTGCTGCGTTGAGCGGCACGCAGCCAAGCCAGCATCAAACTCACAGCAGAAGAGTCCACCGCCTCAATCTGGGCCAGATCAACCACCAACTCCTTAACACCAGGCTTAAATTTAAGTCCTGTGTTAAACAAAGCCGCAGTTGTATCCATTACCAAGCGGCCAGTCACATGCACCATGTTATCCGCGTCGGTCACTTAAGCGAAGCTTTCTTCAAAGGTTGCTCCACATTTTTAAGCTCGGCATCATGATTTTTTTCCACTAGGAACTTAATCAGCCCATCCAGCCCAGATTCCTGTACAGGGGTACGAAACTGATTTCTATAGATATCCAATGCCAATCTTGGCCCAGCGATTGCGAAATCAACGACTTTCCAGCCTGACGAGGTCTTTTTTAGATCGTAATCAACCGACAGTGGAGGTTCACCCTGAACAATGAGTTTAGTTCTCACTGTCGCCCGATCATCACCGGTGGAAAAATGACTTGGTTCAAACCTAACTGAAAAATTAGCACTACCCGTAAAAGCTTTGGCAATAAACACACGAACCAACAAATCGCGAAACTCTTCAACCAATGCTTTTTTCTGCTTAGCCGTAGCCGTTCTCCAAACCCGCCCCACGGCCCGCTTAGTCATCAAGGTAAAATCAAACAAAGGCAACACTTTTTCATCTACCAACGCCTGTATTTTTTTCTTATCCTTATTCTCCTGCTTAATCGCAGCGATAACTTCATTAACCGCAGTTGCCACTAAGACATCTGGTGTCTCTGCTTCAGCCCGCACTAGAGCGGACAAGCCTAACAAAGACAGACTCAGTATTGTGATCACAAAACGTTTCATATTCACCTCCAATTTACTTTGCGTTCTCTGCCTTGCTCGCGACTATTTGACCAATAATATCTTCCAACACCACTGCAGAGCGTGTCATATGAATCACATCTCCATTTTTCAACATTCCGTCATCCATACCTGGCTTCAAGCCAATATACTGATCGCCCAGCAATCCTGAAGTTAGAATGCTTACTAAGGTATCTTTGGGAAATTGATAGCGCTTGTCGATGCTCATTGTAACCTCGGCCTCGTAACGCTCAGAATTCAACTTAACCTCTGTAACGCGCCCAACCAACACCCCAGAGCTTTTAACTGACGCAGTCGCCCTGAGTCCGCCTACATTGGTGAAATACGCTTTTACTTGGTAGGACTCCGATACATTATAGGTACCAAGGTTCCCCACTTTAAATGCCAAAATCGCAATCGCAGCAATACCCGCCACAACAAATACACCCACCCACAAATCCAAAGTGCTTCGCTCCATATCAAATCCCCCGAAACATAATTGCGGTCAAAATCACATCCAACAGCAATATCACCACCGACGACTGCACCACAGTACGCGTCGTTGCGCCCGAGACGCCTTCAGCCGTAGCGGGCGCATCATAACCTTCAAACAATGCAATTACTGTTACAGCCACACCAAACACAAAACTCTTCAACACACCATTTAATATGTCATGTTGAAAATCTACCGAAAACTGCATCTGCGACCAAAATGAGCCCTCATCCACGCCGATAAACACCACACCTACCAAATATCCACCGAACACCCCCATCACTGAAAACATAGCAGCGAGCAGCGGCATGGAAATCACACCCGCCCAAAAACGCGGCGCAACCACGCGCGCAATTGGATTGACCGCCATCATCTCCATCGCAGCAATTTGCTCAGTCGCCTTCATCAAACCAATCTCAGCAGTCATCGCCGAACCTGCACGACTAGCAAACAACAAAGCCGCCAGCACCGGACCCAATTCGCGCACCAAACTTAAGGCCACCAACTGCCCAAGAGACGACTCAGAACCATAACTCTTAAGTGTTTCATAACCTTGCAGGCCAAGCACAACACCCACAAACAAACCCGCCACTAAAATAATAACCAGTGACATCACGCCCGAAAAGAATAACTCTCTAACGATCAAGTGAAAGCGCCGAAAACTGAGGCCTGAATTCATCAAAATCAAAACAAAAAATCGCGTAGCATATCCCAGCCGCCAAACTGCCTCAATCAGATGATGCCCAAGGTTTCTTACATTTCTCACCAATGGCATTAGCTATTCACTCCCAAATCCAACTTGTAATCCTCACTTGGATACTGGAATGGCACTGGCCCGTCCATTTCACCATGCACAAATTGGTGCACAAATGGTTTATCCGAAGCGAGGATTTCATCCGGTGTACCTTCCGCGACAATCACGCCATCCGCGATAAAATAAATATAGTCCACAATCTTCAATGACTCCTGCACATCATGCGTGACCACCACTGAAGTTGCCCCCAAGGCATTATTCAAGCGGCGAATCGAATTTCCAATCGCTGTCAGAGAAATCGGATCAAGTCCCGCAAATGGCTCATCATACAAAATCAACATAGGATCAAGCGCCACCGTGCGCGCTAATGCCACGCGTCGCGCCATTCCACCAGAAAGCTCAGCTGGCATCAAAGCATGCGTACCACGCAAACCCACTGCGTGCAGCTTCATCATCACCAGATCGTGAATCATCTCTTCAGGCAAGTCGGTATGCTCGCGCATTTGGAAAGCCACATTGTCATACACCGACATATCAGTGAACAAAGCACCAAATTGAAACAACACGCCCATTTTGCGACGCATGGCATACAGACCTTTTTGATCCAACTCATGCATAACCTGCCCATCAATCTTAACTTCGCCCTTGGTCGGTTTTAGCGCACCACCAATCAAACGAAACAAGGTCGTCTTCCCGCAGCCGCTACCACCCATAATGGCAATAACCTTGCCTTTATGGAAAGTCATATTGATCCCTTTCAGGACAGCACGAGTGTCATAAGTGAAATTAACATCGCGAATTTCAACTAAGGGTTGCGAGGGCACGGAATAAACCTTCTATTCATTTTAGGAACGCGCATTCTAAACTACGCGCCTCCCATCCACAACAAAAGCCCCTTCAGCCAAATCACTATACATACAGTGGTTATTGAACATTGCTAGGATTTGGGCTGCATCTCTTAAAAATGTTACTATCGTCGCCGTTTAGCAAAGTGAAAACTAGGTCACCAAACCTCAGCATACAAACATCCTCGGAGAGCAACATGGCAGGTCACAGCAAGTGGGCAAACATCCAACATCGAAAAGGCAAACAAGATGCCAAGCGCGGCAAAACCTTCACCCGCCTGATTAAAGAAATCACCGTTTCCTCACGCATGGGTGGTAGCGACCCAACAGCCAACCCACGCCTGCGCCTAGCGATGGAAAAAGCCTACGAGCAAAACATGCCTAAAGACAACGTCGAGCGTGCCATCAAACGCGGCGCGGGTGAACTCGACGATGTCGTCTATCAGGAATTACGCTACGAAGGTTACGGCATCAACGGCGCAGCGGTCATGGTGGACTGCATGACTGACAACAAAACACGCACTGTAGCCGACGTGCGCCACGCCTTCACCAAACACGGCGGCAATCTCGGCACCGATGGCTCAGTCGCCTTCATGTTCAAACACTGCGGACAATTGATCTTCGCCCCCGGCACCAGCGAAGACGCACTCATGGAAGTCGCGCTGAACGCCGGAGCCGAAGACATCATCAACAACGAAGATGGCAGCATCGAAGTCATCACCGGCCCTTACGACTTCCTCGAAATTAAACAATCGCTTGAAGCCGCCGGCTTCAAATCCGAAATGAGCGAAGTCACCATGAAATCCGACAGTGAAGTGATATTTACAGGAGATGACGCCGTAAAAATGCAAAAATTACTGGACGCGCTGGAAGACTGCGATGATGTCCAGGAAGTTTACACAACGGCAGTGATTGAGGAGTGAATTGTGAAACGGGAAATGTGAAAGGTGAAAATCATCCGGTACATCGCTCCGCCCTTTTAGCCGTGCGAATTTGCATTTCACATTTCACATTTCACATTTCACATTTCACCCCCGGACTACACCTTGGCGAAAAATCAGTGAGCGACTCACTCCCTATACGAATTCTAGGCATCGACCCCGGCCTGCGCATTACCGGTTTTGGTGTAATAGACAAACAAGGGCAGCACTTACATTACGTCGCCAGCGGCTGCATCAAAACACCGGATGGTGACTTACCGGAACGTTTAAAAGTCATATTAAACTCACTGGGCGAAGTAATCGCACAGCATCAACCCCAACAAGCAGCGGTGGAAAAAGTATTTGTGAACGTCAATCCACAGTCCACCTTACTACTGGGGCAAGCACGTGGCGCGGCGATTTGCGCGACAGTGCTGGCAAATCTGCAAGTAGGGGAATACACCGCATTGCAAGTCAAACAAGCCGTCGTCGGCAACGGGCACGCCGACAAAGAACAAGTGCAAGCGATGGTGCAACGGCTGTTAAAACTATCCGGCACACCCAGCCCAGATGCCGCCGACGCACTAGCTTGCGCCATCTGCCACGCGCACGGCGGCATGGGCTTGGGTGCATTGGCAACCAAAGGCTTTAGAGTTAAAAATGGAAGGCTGGTTTAAATGATTGGACGAATAAGCGGGATATTGTTAGAAAAAAACCCACCGCAAATTTTGCTGGACGTACAAGGCGTAGGTTACGAAATCGACGTGCCAATGAGCACTTTCTACACCCTGCCCGCTCTACAAGAAAAAGTCGTGCTACACACCCACTTCGTGGTGCGCGAAGACGCGCAACTGCTATACGGCTTCGCCAGTAACGAAGAACGACTAGCGTTCCGTCAATTACTTAAAATTAGCGCCGTCGGCCCCAAACTCGCCCTCTCCGTACTCTCAGGACTGAGCCTAGAAGACCTCGCCGCCGCAGTCGCCAACAAAGAAGCCGCTCGGCTGGTCAAAATACCTGGCGTAGGCAAAAAAACAGCTGAACGCTTAGTGCTCGAACTACAAGGTAAATTCAACATCACTGGCAGTGCCGCTGCACACAACACCGCCGAAGCTTCCACCAGCAACGACATCGCCAACGCCTTGCAAGCACTAGGCTACAACGAAAAAGAATCCGACTGGGCCGCCAAGCAGCTCCCTAAAGAAGTCGGCGTTTCAGACGGCATACGCCAAGCACTTAAGTTATTATCTAGGGCATGATCCACAGCGACAATCTCACCTCTGAACCCCGCGTCATCTCTGCTGCGCCCGCCTCTCCGAAAGAAGAGGCCTTGGAGCGTGCCTTACGCCCCAAGCTGCTCGACGAATACGTCGGCCAGGAAAAAATACGCGGGCAACTGGAAATATTCATCGAAGCTGCGCGCAAGCGTAAAGAGCCACTCGACCATGTTTTACTGTTCGGCCCACCGGGTTTGGGCAAGACGACTTTGGCCCACATCGTTGCGCGCGAAATGGGTGTCAATCTGCGTCAGACTTCAGGGCCAGTGCTTGAACGTGCGGGCGATCTTGCTGCGCTGCTCACCAATCTCGAACCGAATGATGTGCTGTTCATCGATGAAATCCATCGCCTGTCGCCAGTGGTTGAAGAAATTCTTTACCCTGCGCTAGAGGACTACCAGATCGACATCATGATTGGCGAAGGCCCAGCAGCGCGTTCAGTAAAGCTAGACCTTCCCCCTTTCACCTTGGTCGGAGCGACCACGCGCGCAGGCATGCTGACCAATCCGCTACGCGACCGTTTCGGCATCGTGTCACGGCTGGAGTTTTACACACCGGAAGAATTGCAGCGTATTGTCACTCGCTCGGCGGGGTTGCTGGAATTACCCATTTCACCCGATGGTGCCTTAGAAATCGCCAAGCGCTCACGCGGCACACCGCGCATCTCGAATCGTTTGCTACGCCGTGTGCGCGACTATGCTGATGTGCGTGCCGACGGCAAAGCCACGCGCGAAGTCGCAGATGCCGCACTCATCATGCTAGATGTAGATGCGTTAGGGCTGGATTTGATGGATAGAAAGCTACTGCTGGCGGTCATCGAAAAATTCGGCGGCGGCCCAGTCGGGGTAGACAATCTCGCCGCCGCCATCGGTGAAGAGCGCGACACTATCGAAGATGTGTTGGAACCCTATTTAATCCAGCAAGGCTATTTACATCGCACCCCACGTGGCCGTATCGCCACCGCCAATGCCTACCAGCATTTCGGTTTAGCGCAGCCGCGTAATGTACATAACAAGGAGTTGTGGGATGAGTGAGCCGCACAAAATATTTTCATGGCCTGTACGCGTGTATTTTCAGGACACCGATGCGGGTGGCGTGGTTTATCACGCCAATTATGTGAACTTTATGGAGCGCGCACGGACTGAGTGGTTGCGTTCTTTCGGTTATAGCAATGCGGGCATGATGAAGGAGCTGGGCGTGATGTTTGTAGTGCGCTCATTGACTGTGGATTATTTAAAGCCTGCGACACTAGATGATTTCTTAACCCTGACGGCACAAATCAAAGATCTGGGGCGCAGCCGTGTCACATTGCTGCAAACGGTATCGCGCGATGATGAGTTGCTGACTAAGGGCGAAGTGCACTTGGTGTGTGTGGGTGCTGATACTTTTAAGCCGGTCAGTGTGCCGGAGATGTTGCGTAAACAATGGAGCTAATGCAATGAATGTAATGCAGGATTTATCGTTTGTTCACTTAATTCAAAATGCCAGCATTTTGGTACAACTGGTCATGGGCTTGTTATTAATCGTCTCAATCATGTCTTGGTGGTACATTTTTATTAAAATGTTCACCGTGCGCCGCGCAATGCAACAAAGCGCAATCTTCGAGGACGAATTTTGGGCACACGGCGATCTCAATCATCTCTATCAGCGGGTAAGGGATTCGGGATCTGAGGCAGGCAGTATGGAACGTATTTTTAGTGCGGGCATTAGCGAATACGCCAAATTAAAGAAAAAGGGCAATGTGGATAACACGGCGATCATGGATGGTGCGCGCCGCGCCATGCGAGCCACCTATCAACGCGAAATGGATCATCTCGAATCGCATTTATCTTTTCTCGCCACAGTCGGTTCGGTCAGTCCTTACGTGGGCTTGTTCGGCACGGTGTGGGGCATCATGAATGCCTTCCGCAGCTTAGCCAATGTAGGGCAAGCCACACTGGCACATGTTGCCCCTGGCATCGCGGAAGCTTTGGTCGCCACGGCGATGGGCTTATTCGCTGCGATCCCCGCAGTGGTTGCTTACAACCGCTATGCCCACGACGTAAACCGTTTATCGTCGCGCTTTGAGAGCTTCATGGAAGAACTCTCCAACGTTCTGCAAAGACAGCAATGAGCCGCCGCACCAGCCATCAACCCATGAGCCAGATCAACGTCGTGCCGTATATCGACGTAATGCTGGTATTGCTGGTGATATTTATGATTACCGCGCCGATGATCAATCCCGGTCAAATCGACCTGCCCAGTGTAGGCACGTCGGCTGCCCCATCTGTTGCCCCCATTGAAGTGCTCATCAGGAAAGACACTACATTAGCAATACGCGACCACAGTGAAGGTGGCCATGAGTATCCAGTATCACGAGAAGAGTTAACGGCTTTGCTCAAAAAGAAACAGAAGGAAAAATCTGCTCAGGCAGTGGTTATTTCGGCTGACAAAAATGTGCGTTACAAAGAGGTGATAAACGTCATGGATTTATTGCAGCAACAGCAAATCAAAAAAGTAGGACTGTTTACCAAATCACGTTAAATATGCACACACAGCCTCATCGAGAATCATTCAATTTTGCTGCTGGCGCATTGGCGCTAGTGGTGCACGGCATGTTCTTCTCGCTACTTTTCTTTGGCTTTAACTGGCACATATCCCCCTCTTCAAGCATACAAGTCAAGATGTGGGACAGTTTACCCAGCCCAGAACCCAAGCCAGCCCCCAAGCCGCCGCCCCCTCCGCCTAGCGCGCCGAAGCACATTGTCACTCCAAAAATTGTCAAACCAACCATTAAATCCAAGGCTGATATCGAGCTTAAAGATAAGAAAAAAGCTGCGCGCCTCAAAAAAGAACTCGCCGAGCGTAAAATGCTCGCCGACAAGAAAGAAAAAATTCGTAAAGAAAAGTTAGCGAAAAAACTTGCCGACGAAAAACAGCGCGTAGCTGAAGCGCGTATCGCGCAAGAGAATACACGTATCCAAGAACTAAAAACCCGCATGCGCGCCGATGTGAATGCCGCAGTTCAAAGTGAAGTTCAACGCTACAAAGACCTGATTCAAGCTAAAATACGTCGCAATATCGTGATGCCGCCCGACATACCGGATAATGCCGAGGCAAAATTCAACATCATCGTACTACCCGGAGGAACCGTGGTGTCAGTAACTATGCTCCAAAGCAGCGGCCACGAAGCATATGACAGCGCAGCTGAGCGCGCTATTAGAAAAGCAGCGCCTTTGCCCTTGCCAGAAGATAAATCACTCGCAAGAATGTTTCGCACTTTGCGATTATCAGTCAAACCATAAAGGAGAAATACAATGCTGCGTCTTTGCAGTTTGATCATTTTATTGTGCATGGCACTACCTGCCCGCGCCGTGCTTGACATCGAAGTCACGGGAGCAGGTGAGCACCAAACTCCTATTGCCATCATTCCATTCGATGGCGAAAATTTGATGGAGCAACACATTAGCGAAGTCATAAAAAGTGATCTACTGCGCACAGGCTTATTCAAGCTGATTGACCCAGAAGGCAAAGCGCCACATGAGACAAAGGATGTAAACTATGCAGACTGGCCGAATACAGAAACACTCACCATCGGCCAAGTTACCCAGCTGACTAATGGCCGCATTGAAGTTCGCTTCCGGCTGCTGGACACTGTCACAGAAACCGAGCTACTGGCTCAGGCAGTCTCATCTAATCAAAGTCAAACGCGTGCGATTGCTCATCATATAGCTGACTCGATCTATGCCAAGCTCACTGGCAGCCCCGGTGTATTCAGCACTCGCATTGCCTACGTCAACCGCTTAGGCGCACTCAACCGACTAGTTGTCGCTGATAGCGATGGCTACGGAGAGCATGTCTTACTGGAACAGAAGCAGCCCATTATGTCGCCCGCATGGTCACCACATGGCAAGTCATTAGCTTACGTTAGCTTTGAGCAAGGACGCGCAATGGTATACTCGCAATCCTTGAAAACCCAAAAACGCATCTTATTAGCGTCATTTCCAGGCAGCAACAGTGCCCCAGCATGGTCGCCAGACGGACGACAACTAGCAATTGTTCTAACTCACGAAGGATCTTCGCAAATTTACCTTATTAACAAAGATGGCAGCAATCTGCGTCGCATCAGCTTCAGCGAGTCTATTGATACCGAACCCACCTTCTCTCCAGACGGAAGTTTTCTGCTATTCACTTCAGACCGTGGTGGAAGTGCCCAGATTTATCGCATGTCAGTAAACGGCGGTTATGCAGAACGATTGACTTTCGAGGGAACGAATAACTTTTCGCCTCGCTTCAGCCCAGATGGTAAAAGCTTTGTATTTGCCCAATTCAAGGGAGGACGTTTTTACATAGCCGTACAAGATTTCTCCAGCAAACAAGTCCAAATTCTTACACCGGGAGGATGGGAGAAAAAACCCAGTTTTGCACCCAATGGAAAACTCATCCTGTTTGCCACCGAAATACTCGGGCGTGGTATATTGGCGACTGTTTCAAGTGATGGGCGAGTCAAGCAGAGGATGACTCCACAGAAGGGCGATATTCGTGAGCCCACATGGGGTCCGTTTGTTAAACAATAATTGAATATGGAGTACCCATGAAAAAACTAATTCTAGCTCTTGTAATCATCAACCTTCTAACGGCTTGCGCTAGCTCGAAATCCAAACACGATGACGAACAAGCGAACCTTGATAGCAGTAGTAATAGCGACGTTGTTCAAAATGACAACGAAGCAAACGGCGAAAATGCAGCTGCAATCGAAGCGCAAAATTTAGCTGATGCAGAAGCTGCTAAAGCGGCTGAAGAAGCGGCGGCACAAGCTGCCCTCGCACCACAAAGCAGTGTGTATTTCCCCTTTGACGTGGACACCATTCAAGAAAGCGACAAAACGATTGTTCAAGCGCACGGAGCTTATTTGAGTGAGCACGCTGAGCGTAAAGCACGCGCTGAGGGCAACGCCGACGAGCGAGGTAGCAGCGAATACAATTTAGCACTTGGTCAGCGTCGTGCAGAGAACACTAAGAAAGCTTTAGTCTTAAGCGGAGCCAATACTGATCAAGTTGAAACCATCAGTTACGGCGAAGAGCGACCTAAAGAAACTGGGCATGACGAAGCATCTTGGGCACAAAATCGTCGCGTTGACATTGTCTACCCATAATGATGATCAAGCTACATCAGGCTCTTTTTACTGCCTTACTTCTCATTTCAACAGCCCCTGCTAGCGCGGGGCTGTTTAATGACGATGAGGCTCGTCAACAAATACAGCAACTAGAAGCAAGAGTACTGCAATTAGAAACGCATGCATCCACCTCGAAAGAAACCTTTGGCAAACTTGATGCGGCGAACAAACGTCAAACTAACGCGCTACTCAGCTTGCAAATGTCAATTGACACATTAAACAGTGAGTTGCGTAAATTGCGCGGTCAAAACGAAGAGTTAATCCACAATTTACAAGAAGCAGAGAAACGCCAAAATGATTTTTATGTGGATCTAGATGGCCGTTTGCGCCGCTTCGAGGCGGTGGATGCAGCCAGTGCGAACAAAGTTGAAGGGGGCAAAAACAAAATCGATGACCCCGCTACAGAAAATCGCGCCTTGGAAGCCGCTTTCGGATTTTATAAAGCGGAAAGCTATCAAAATGCAGTCAACGCATTCCAAGAGTTTTTAACGACCTATCCTCAATCGGCACACGCTGCCAATATCCGTTACTGGATGGGCAACGCTTATTTCGTACTAAAAGACTACAAGAGCAGCAAAGAGAGCTATCTAACACTAGTTACGCAATTCAAATCGCATCCTAAAGTAGCCGAAGCGATGCTTAACATCGCCGACTGCTACGAGTTGCTAAATAGCAAAAAAGCAGCCAAGCGCACGCTCAGACAAGTAATTAAACGCTTCCCCAACACAGGAGCGGCAAACAAGGCCAAAAAGCACCTCTCCGCCCTCAAATAGCCCGAGCTCTTATGTCATCCACCAGCGCGGGCGTATCGCTACGCATTAGCGAAATATTTTTTTCTCTGCAAGGAGAAACGTCCCGTGCTGGCATTCCCACCACATTTATACGTTTAACGGGCTGCCCGCTACGCTGCACCTATTGCGACACCAGCTATGCCTTTAGCGGGGGCAGCAATATGCCGCTAAACGAGATCATGAATACGATCAAAAGCCATCCGACTCAATATATATGTGTCACAGGCGGCGAACCGCTCGCGCAGAAAAACTGCATCACACTACTTAAAAACCTGTGCGATGCTGGCTATAAGGTATCACTAGAGACCAGCGGAGCATTGCCGGTAGAAGATGTTGATGCGCGCGTTAGCAAAGTATTAGATATCAAAACACCCGCATCCGGTGAAGTTGAAAAAAACAAATGGGCCAATCTAGCGCACCTGAACACACACGACGAAATAAAATTCGTATTGTGCGACCAAGCAGATTACAACTGGGCAAAAGAAATTTGCCAACAACATCAACTTACACAAAAGTGCGATGTACTATTCTCACCAGCACAAGCGCAGCTCAGTCCACGCGACCTCGCCGAGTGGATATTACGTGATGGCTTGCAAGTGCGACTACAACTACAATTACACAAATTACTTTGGGGAAGTCAGCAGGGAAAATGAAGAACGCCGTCGTATTGCTTTCAGGTGGATTAGATTCCGCCACTGTGCTCTCAATGGCACAACAACAAAACTTTTCATGTTATGCCTTAAGTGTTGATTACGGGCAGCGCCACCATGCTGAATTAGCAGCAGCGGCACGTGTGGCTAAATCGCTGGGTGCGAAAGAACATCGGGTTATCAACATCGACCTTACTGCATTCGGCGGCTCGGCACTAACCGATTCTAAAATCGCCGTACCAGAAAAAATGAGCACCGGCATACCCCTTACCTATGTTCCTGCGCGCAACACCATCATGCTGTCGCTTGCACTCGCATGGGCGGAAGTTCTGCAAGCGCAAGATATTTTCTTCGGTGTGAATGCAGTAGATTACTCCGGCTACCCAGATTGCCGCCCCGAATATGTAAAATCATTTGAACAGATGGCCAACCTCGCCACCAAAGCTGCCGTTGAAGGGCATCCTCTCACCTTGCATGCGCCGCTTTTAGAGCTCAGCAAGGCCGACATTATCCGCGCAGGTGTAAAGCTCGGCGTTGATTACAGCATTACCGTATCTTGCTACCAAGCGGACGAGAGTGGACATGCCTGTGGCGTATGTGACTCATGCCGATTGCGACAAGCGGGATTCGAGCTAGCGAATATTTCTGATCCCACCCACTACCGACCCCCCTCTTAGCGTTGACAGCCGCGATCAAATCCGTATAATGCGCGCTTCCTTTGGGGATGCGGGTCGTTAGCTCAGTTGGTAGAGCAGTGGACTTTTAATCCATTTGTCGCAGGTTCGAACCCCGCACGACCCACCAGTAAATCCAAAGGCTTACAGCAAGCTCTCTGCAACAAACTCCACACTTAAGCTTAATTAGACTGCACTTCACGCAACCAGCAATCCGCGAACACAAAACCATCCCGCGTAACAACCTCACCCATTTCTATATCTAAAGCATGGTCGAACATGGGACCGTCGAAGACAAAAGTGTGAAACTCGCCATTCTCCCCACACGGATCAATAGCGGATGGCATGCTCTCCAGCAGAGCTAAGCTCAGCTCTTGCCCTGCAAACCTTGCCGGCAATACCCGAGGGTCAACACAGGTAAGACAAGCGCGCAAACCACTTACGAGCATTTCTTCCAATAATTCCCGAGTCGGCCTGTTCCACAAAGGAAACACCGCCTCAATACCGGTGCCTTGCAGACGTTCTTCACGGTAATCACGTATATCCTGTAAATACAGATCGCCAAACGCCATACAGCGCACACCGTCATTACTTGCGCTCGCCACAAAATCCGCCATCACAGCGGCATATTGCTCATCGGAACAGGGATAAGGTATTTCGATCACATACAAGGGCAAGCCCAGTGCTTGAGCCTGCTTACGCAACAAATCCACCCGCACAGCATGCATGGCAACCCGCTCAAAAGTCGCATTAACCGTGGTAAACAATCCTGTGACTTCATATTCATCAGATTGGCGCAACACGTGTAGCGCCCAAGCACTATCTTTACCACTACTCCAACTTAACCAAGTATTGTTTCGCATTACTATTAATCCTATAAAAACAGGTGCACTCCATGTTGGTTCAGCAATTTAGAACTCAATAAACGAAGATAGCTTGACTTTCTCTGTGTCTCTGTGGTGAAGGTTTTAAGGGCACTTAAAATCTGCGGATTGAAGGAATATTTTTTTATTGAAAAAATACAGAGTTGAGCCTATTGCTTCAAACCCAAGTTCGTCAGCTCTTTATCGCTGAATCCAGCGGCCCGGCGCGCTTCTAAGTTAAATGGGCCGCGTCGTGGCGCAGCATTATACTCACGGAGCAGATCCGCATAGCTTGCAAACGACTCCAAGCCACGCTGCTCGCATAGATACTTAAACCAATGATTCCCGATAGACACATGACCAATCTCATCGCGCAAAATGATGTCCATAATGGGGCCAACCTCAGCATCTCCCGCTTGCACCAGCTTGGCACGCATGCCCGGTGTCACATCCAAGCCGCGAGCTTCCATCGTACGCGGCAACAAGGCCATACGAGCCACCACATCATGCTGCGTCCTCACCGCCATATCCCACAAGCCGTTATGAGCGGGGAAATCGCCGTATGCAAAACCCAGGCCCTGCAAGTGCTCACTCAGCAAGGTGAAGTGCAAAGCCTCCTCGTCCGCCACTTGCAACCAATCTACATAATAAGCACGTGGCATATCAGCAAAGCGCCACAACGCATCTAGTGCCAAATTAATTGCATTGAATTCGATATGTACTAACGCGTGAATCATTGCAGCACGGCCTTCTGGCGTATTCATCGCACGGCGCTTCACCCCCAATGGCGACACCAGCTCCGGCTTGGAAGGACGACCGGGGCTCACCATCGCACCATCCAAGGGCACCTCAGCATCTAGCGTAAATTTCCCTGCTAGCCAATCCTGAGCCAAACAGCGCACTCCTGCGGATTTTTTAGGGGCATCATTTTCAAGCAGCCAATACAGTGCAGCTTGTCTTAACTCATGTGGTGAGGTTTCTGGCATCTGGTCTTGTTGAGGGGGCCTTGAGAATAGTTAAAAAGCTCAGCAAAATATTACTTTGATTCTAGCGCGGACGGATAAGGGAAAAGTATATTCATTGCAACACTATGTTCTGCCGCCTGCACCAAACGCACATGCTCTCGTCTTAATTCGCGAGGGTGTCGTACACCGCAAGAGTAAGCAATCATTTCAATCGCCTTATTCATCTCCAACGCATAATTAGCCACACGGAGAAACTTTTCCTCCACTACCAAACCACGCTGCAAGCGCCTGTTATGGGTCGTAATCCCTGTTGGGCAGGTATTGCTATGACAGCGCATAGCCTGAATACATCCTAGCGAAAACATAAAACCCCGTGCCGTATTGATAAAGTCGGCTCCCGTACATAAGGCCCATGCAGCCCTTGCGGGATTCACCATCTTGCCAGATGCAACCACACGAATACGCTGCTTCAAACCCGCAGCAATCAAGTCATCCACCACGCGCGGCAGTGCCTCCATGATGGGCAAACCCATATGATCTGCCAATACTTGCGGCGAGCTACCACTGCCTCCTTCGCCACCATCAATCACTAAATAGTCCGGCGCATACTCCAAGCCACGCCGCAGCACAGCTTCACACAATGCGTTACTAAACTCCAAGCCGCCTATCGCCGTCTTAACCCCAACAGGCTTTCCAGTGAGATCACGGAGCATGGCAATGCGATCCAGCAATTGATCCATATTGGTGATATCAGGATGGCGATTAGGACTGAGTGAATCTTTGCCAAGTGGAATGCCACGCAAGTGCGCAATCTCTTCGGTAACTTTATTGCCGGGTAACATTCCGCCCTTGCCCGGCTTCGCACCCTGTGATAATTTAATTTCGAATGCACTCACACTCTTAGCTAATTTCAAGGCACGCGCTTTGGAAAGCTCACCATCCTGTTCGCGAATCCCGTAATGTGCTGTACCAATTTGCATAATGCGTTCACAATCACCCTCCATATGGTACGGAGACATACCACCTTCGCCAGTATTAATCCAGCACCCCGCCTTTGCAGCCCCTTTGGAGAGCGCCTGAATCGCAGGTGCCGACAGCGCGCCATAACTCATGCCGCTGATATTAACTAGAGAGCGTGCCAAATAAGGATCGCGACAATACCCCTCTCCAATCATCAATGCGGGAGTCGGTAAATGCTCTGAATGCAACACGGGAAAAGGAGCGTTAACAAAGATAATTGAGCCGGGTTCGCGCAAATCATTGGTAGAGCCAAAACCAATCACGCCTGTGATTCCTTTGGATGCACGATATGCCCAGTTGCGCGTTGCACGATTGAACGGCATCTCATCGCGCTCACCCGAAACTAAATACTGGCGGAAAAACTCCCCCTGCTTCTCCAGCATATAGCGCAAGTGACCAATGATGGGGTAATTTCGCAACACAGAATGCTTTTTTTGCACAATGTCACGCACCAACCAAAACAGCAGCGCAAACAATAAAACCAAGCCAATTATGCTGCCGAGGCCATAACTAAGAAGAGAAATCACAGCAACCCTTTGTCGTCAAATTAAGCTAAAAACATCACCACAGAGACACAGAGAAATTCAAAACAGCAAAAATCTTGGCTGATTTTACTAGACCACCCGATGGATGATCTATCAAATCAGCTTAATTGTTTGTTTTTACTCCGTGTTGTTAGCGGCGCAACTGGGCATTTAAGATGAAAGTGCTTAGCATACAAGATAACAGATCATTGCTGCCGTAGTTTTAACAGCACGCGGCTGAGATCGGGCTTTGCTGGCAAACATCGGCATCTTAATCACTTCAAATCTTTAACAACTCTTGTTGGCAAATCGGCGCATTGTCCAATTTGCTGATTATCGGCATGAGTTCAAGACCAGTTCGCTCCGCCAACGCTAATGACTTGTTCTTCAATTCATCCAGTGAAATATTAACTTCATCTCCTGCCGCAGCAAATACAATGGTATTGCCACTTTTGCACTTAGGAAACATCACTGCACGATCTTCAAATGCAGCTTCAATATGCGCAAAGCCGCCTTTTACTCCATGACACAAACCAATGAGATTGACGGCCAACAAACCTTGCTCGCTCAATCGTGCACGGCATGCCTGATAAAACGGCAGCTTATTAAGTTCGCCTGGGTGAGCATGTTCATTGAAACCATCGACAAGAATCAGGTCAAATGCCTCAGCGCTGTTCCTCATGTATTCCACACCATCACCGACCACTATATTTAAACGTAGCGGGTCATCCGGCAACTCAAAATACTCGTGTGCCACATCCACCACCCGCGCATCAATCTCTACCGCCGTCAAACGCGCTGACGGATAGTGACGATAAAGAAATTTAGCCAGCGAAGCCGCCCCAAGGCCGATCAACAAAACATTGCGTGGGAAGTGACTTGCATCACGCAGTAACAAACTTGCCATCATCACCTGCGTATATTCCAACTCCAAATCCCAAGGTGCAGAAATACACATCGCACCTTGTATACACTGCGACTCAAAGCGCAGCGTACGCAAGCCGTCTTGTTCCCGAATATCAATTGAAAAATCCATACACCAATCACCCATAGGATTTAAATGCACACACCTGCAACCTTTTGACAATCTGCGAAATCTGTGGAGTGAACTGCGTTTTTTGGGATCACTTGGCCTATTTGATTCTGTAGGGCGCCAATAAGCGTAGCGCACTGCACCAGATATTTACCAGCAAGGTGGCATCACCTACGCTGGCTGCACATCAAAACGCATCACACGGTAGAAGCCAGAAAAACAATACTCGACGACAGGTTCACCCGCCAGCATCTTATCTTTTTAATTCAGCACATCTCTCAATTGGACGGCAACATCCTCTTGCCAAAAGTTCGGCAGAAAAGGCTCCAAGAGAGCCCGCAAAAAGCGCCAAGGCATAAAGCGATAAAACCAATGCTGGCGCGGCGTCTCAGCATAAACACTAAGTCTGGCCTCAATCGGCAATTCGTGAAATAGAAAAAAACACGATCACCTTATCGAAGGCATCATTGCAATAAACCAAACATTCCGCATTCATACGCGAAAAATGACAACGCCCCACGACATGCATAACCTTGCGCCGTGCCAAATTTAATTGATCGGTGGCGACATCACACACATGAACCTCATTGTCCGTGCTAGCGAACAACGAAGGCGTAAGCTTGCCGTATACGCAGGTGAATTGCAGTATTTTTGCAACGGGCTTACGCTCGACTTGCGCCAGCGTCTTTGCTAACAGACGATCATATTGCCCACACAAGATAGCATTGATGATCGGCTGATGATCGAAAAATCAGATAGCCCCGCGCCATAAATAAGCCCACCAGTAATCGCACGCCAAATACCCCGGTACACCATCGAGAAATTTTTTATACAGCCGCAACTGCGGCCCGAAGTAATTGTGTTCATTTTCCTAAGCCTAGAAAAATCTATTATCGAAGGCAACAACTCGTCAACCTGTGAATTGCACTGCGGTTTTAGCTTGATGCTTTTCTCTGTGTCTCTAGCCATTCGACTAAGGCTGGAAATAGCGTCAGCCAAGCGCTGGTTATGTGGTGAGGCTCTTGAACGAGCCCCTACGCAAGATTACTTCCCCACCTTCTGATACAACCAATAATGCTCGCCCTTATCTCCATGTCTACCACCTTCCCATAGCTCTTTCCATACTGCTGGATCTTCACTGTGCGGTGTCATGCCAGTACCAGACACCAGCATTAAGTCGCATTCCGGCCTAGGGTGGACTCTTACTGTAATACCTGCAAAATATTCCAACATAGCGCGCTGCGCTTCACCTAATCCCGGGCTGGAAACGCAATTAAAATTTGCTGGAAGCGATTTAACAAAATCATTCGCCATCGGGCGATAGCTCTTGGTGTTATCTAGCCATGGCATCCACAGCGTCACAGCAAGTATCCACAACAGCGTCACGCCTGCCGCCCAGTTAATAATTGAACGCCGAATAGAGCGACCTACGCGCCATACCAGCACCATCCACAATACGGTTACAAACACGGCGATCCAGAATTGATTCACTTGTAGGATCGGCACAAAGCCAGGACGATAGTCTTTTAAGAGCCGCGTGATATACGCAGGGCTATCGACCAACAGCCCCGTCCATCCCCACCAAAGCAAGATAGCGATCAAAGCGAAGGTCATGATACCGAACCAGTCCAGCGCATTCGCCGCACCGCGCCGCAAGGTGAATAATGCCGCTGTAGCCAGCAGAGATAGCGGCAACAACATCGGCAATGCACATAAATCGTTAATCCTTGGCGCGAAGCTCAAGGCTATTAACATCACGCCGAAGCTCACCAATAGAAGCTGAAACTCCATCGCTTGCGGAATTTTTTTGCGCGCTTCCCATACTGCCCAGATTGCCAACGGCGTGGCTGGCCACGCAAACCAAGGCAACATCCCTAGGTAATAGAAGCTTTCGGAATAATCGCCGCTACGCGTATGCTCTACCCAGCGCCCGATATTAAGCTGCCAAGCCCATTCGGTAAAAAGTTGTGGCGAATGCACATACAGCAAGGTCGGCCATATCGTCAGCCAAGGCAAAGCACTCAACAGTGCGACAGCTAAAGTGATATAGAAAGAACGTGTGCGCCATGCGGGGAAGAACAGCAACCCCACACTAATAAACAGAAAAAACACTGGCGCGAGGAACCCTTTGGACATAAAGCCGATGCCTAGCCCTGTGCCAAGTATAAATCCGGCCAGCAAGTGACGCCGCATACTCAAGGCATAGGCATAGATCATCATGGCGCATCCGGTGAGCAGCGCCATATCCGTCACCAACAAGTGGGCACGAATCAACAGGCCTAATGAGCCAATCAAGATAATAACTGCCGCCCACCCCGCGCTCTTACCAAACAGCTCACGTCCAGTTGACCCAATAAACAACATGGTGAGCAACATATACAAACCACTAGCCAGACGTGCGCCATCGTGCAGCGGCAAAAACGGTGCTGCCAATTTAGCGCACACAGCCGCAGTCCAATAGAACAGCGGCGGCTTTTCGATAAACACATCACCCGCCAACATGGGCACTAGCCAGTCACCATTTTTCAAGATATGAAAGACTAGACCAAAACTATAAGCCTCGTCTGGCTTCCATGGGTCGTGTCCAATCAGTCCCGTGAGCAACCAGACAGCGCAAAGCATCCCCATGAACAATGCCTTGGTTGGGGTGATGATCTGTTCTTTCTGATAGTGATAGCTAAACATAGCGTAATTATGCAGGATAGTTCGTGAAGTCGGAAATAATGTAGGGATATGCGAAGCATACACCTACAAAATATATAGTATTCCCGACAACAAAAAAGGCAGCCAACGCTGCCTTTTTTGTTGTCGTACACAAAGCTTGCTTAAGCTGCAGCAGCGCCCTTGCTGTACTTTTGACGGAATTTCTCAACACGACCTGCTGTGTCCACGATTTTCTGTGTACCAGTATAAAACGGATGACACTCGGAGCAAACCTCAATAGTCAAAGGCTTTACCATAGTCGAACGGGTAGTAAATTTGTTGCCACAACTGCATGTTACTGCAAGGTCGGCATATGCTGGATGGATATCAGTTTTCATTTAGCTTCTTTCTTCAATGATCGGTGCGGCAAGGAAGTACGCACGCTTGAGGGCGCGGATTATCCATGAAAGACGTGCAATACGCAACCAATTCTGCTACGACGCGTTCTCCAAAAACAAACAGATAGCTATTTTCCGTTCTGTTTTATACTGATCGCAGCACATAGTTTTAACAAAGCCAATACATTAAGTGACGACAAACTCCAGAGAGCGGATTGAAACCCAGCATACCCATAAAAGCACTAGATATTCCACGCCTCTCCAAAAAAATGGGGTGGCTCAGAGCAGGCTTGGAATCTGTGTTTACACATTGTATGTGTAAATAGCGATATCAGTATCGCGGGCAACAATTCGCTTTGTAGAAGGCTTAAAGTCATTGAGATGCAATATACCCGCCGTATAATGAAGCTTTAATAATTTCAGGGTGTATAGAGTGGATTTCTGGCAGCGAGCATCTTTCTTTCCAGCCATGATGTTTGTGGCCTCTCTGGTATTATGGGCCATGTTCGGTGCATTGATGGGGGTCTTGTTTTTTGGAGTCGCCATCACCCTAATTTTATTCATTAATTTTCGGCATCTGGCGGCATTGGAGCATTGGTGCGTGTCTTCGGAGCCAGCTAATGTGCCGGACGGAACGGGTTTATGGGAAGAGGTATTTAGTCGTCTAAATAAGATGATGCGCAAGCAACGTGAAGATAAAGATAAGCATGCCTCGGCATTGCAACAAATCGAACAAGCGACGGCGGCACTGCCAGAAGGGGTCGCGATTTTAGATGAAGCGGATCACATCGAATGGTGTAATCCCTTGGCCGAAATGCATTTCGGCTTAGACGGTAATCGCGACATCGGACAACAGATTACTTACATGGCACGCCAGCCTGAATTCGTGAAGTATCTCGCGCATGCAAACTATAGCGAGCCCTTGGTTTTGCACGGCACACGTCAAGATTCACCCGTGCTGTCCATTAAAGTTGTGCCTTATGGTGTCCACAAAAAATTATTAATTAGCCGCGATATCACTCAGTTTGAGCGCATTGAAACCATGCGCCGCGATTTTGTGGCGAATGTCTCGCACGAATTACGCACGCCACTTACGGTGGTAAATGGTTTTGTAGAAACCTTACAGGACATGCCTAAATTGGAAAATGATATGGCACGACGTGCCTTGATGCTGATGGGTGAGCAGACGCAACGCATGGAAGGCTTGGTGGATGACCTATTGACACTGTCGCGCCTAGAAAATTCGCTTAATACCTTAGTTGAAGAAGACGTGGATGTACCAGCGCTGTTGCAGTCGCTGTATCAAGATGGGCAGGCTTTGAGTGCAGGAAAACATACTTTGAAACTGGACTTAGGTTGCACTACAAAGCTGCAAGGTAATACTAGTGAGTTGCGCAGTGCGTTCAGCAATCTCTTATCCAATGCAGTGCGCTATACCTCGCAAGGTGGCGAGATCGTAATACGTTGGCATGCGCAAGATGATGGACAAGTGCGTTATAGCGTGACAGATAGCGGCATTGGAATTGCTACTGAACATCTTCCGCGTTTAACCGAGCGTTTTTACCGAGTGGACCGCAGTCGCTCACGCGAAACCGGAGGAACAGGTTTGGGACTGGCAATTGTGAAACATATAGCTAGTCGTCATCAGGCGAATTTGGATGTAACAAGCACAGAAGGTAAAGGCAGCACCTTCAGCATTGTATTCCCGCTTAAACGTATTTTACTGAACTGAACCTCAGCCCCCCCCTTAGCTATACTCCAATCCAAAGATTTAAAATGCTTACACAGGCGTGAAACTCACACGTTCAAAATCCACGCCTTTGTCTACACTAAATCCCATTTTCACAGTCTGAATTTCACCGCCGTGATGGGTAATATTGGCTTGATACTCTGCAACAAAAAAATTACGCGGCAGTATGAGGCTAGCAGGGCTCTTAAGTAATGCCACGCTTGATAATAATAGAGCTGGCTGCGCCCTGTCACTCAGCACGGCGTTAATGCCTTTTGCTTTGATAGAGATTGCTTGTGCCATACCAGGTAGATACTGAATGCCCATGCGTAGATACCCACTACAGGTAACACTGACCCAATTGATTTTCCCCAGCATGAAGGCGTTTGCATCGCTTGGTTTGATGGCGACAATTTGATAGCTGCCGATACGTTCGCCATGATTCACTTCTCGTAGCACTCTTGCACCTGAGATGCTTTCATTTTCGATCTGCCAGTCTTCCAAAGCAAAACCAAGATGTGCGATGTTATGGCGATTGGTTTCGGATAAAACCCGACCGAAAGCGGCAATTTGTTTATGCGACAAACTATCGGCACCTAGCTCTCTTTTTTGCTGCTTGAAGGGTTTGTGTGCAATGTGGGCATATATACCCTCAATGCTGAAACATAGCGCGGCTGACTGTGCAACGACGTGGCGCTCCGACTGTCGTTCGGGTTGTTTTTCGCAGCATAGTTGATGCAAGCGGATGAGAAATTCCGTACAGTCTGGTGCGGCGCAGTCATTACCCAGTTCGAGTTGTTGAGGCAGCTGTCCTTGTTGCAACAGTATGGATTTAACGCGCAATAGTTTACTTAGCGCAATCATAGATAGATAGCGCATGCTACTGGAAGGCTCAACGAGCTGGACCGCTTGCAAACCCTGCGAACTGGCAAGATCAACCGCAAGTGGCGGCGCATCTTCTTTGCTGATGAGGTAGCGTTTCTCGATGACCAGATTATCGCGCCATTGAGTTAGCCAACGATCCAGCAGCTGAAGTTGTCCGCGCGTCAGTTCAAAAGGATGTACATGGCAGGCCAATAGCATTTTGGCATAGACCGTCTGGCAACTGCTCGCATGCTCAGATGAATGCAAGTCATCACTCACTGCTTGTTGGTGAAAGCCAGCTTGCTCGGCAAAGGCAAAAAGACGATGTAATTGATGCCATAGCTTTGTGTCGAATTCATATCCCGTGCGTAAGTGTTCGAATATTTGTAGGCCACTATAACGCAGGCAGCGCTGGGTTAAAAATGCGCCATGGTCGCTGAGTTTTTTGTCGCCTGCTAGTTGTGCTTGCAAACAGCGCTGGTAGCCGGTCACCATGCTTTGCCATAAAGCAATGATGGATACGAAAACGGTTAGTTCATCTTCGCTGAGAGGCAGTTTTTTTGAGATGAGTTTCTTGCTGTACTCACCTTGCACAAGTTGCACTGTCTCGCGCAATAATTCCAAGGTATGCAAACGCTCCATGCCATACATTGGGTAGCGATTGAATTCATCAATTTGAGCACGTAAAACACTATGCGCTTGATGCAGATTGGTAAGTTGTAATTGATGTAGCCATTTCGCACACGAAGCTTGATCCTTAAAGGCCGGACGGGCAAGGTCGTCAGTGGGTTCGAGTGGCAGGTCTAACATATTCAGTTATGGGCGATTACATCCGTAGATTGTGAGGCGATAAGCGCTGAGTTTAAGCGATATTTCTGCATGGCTTCACTTCCATTTATCCTAAGCCGGACGGGTTCGGAATGACAAGGTTTCTATGTACTACTTAAAATTGCATGCGATATATTGCTCTTTATATTAAAACTCACATATCTTGTCAAAAAATATAATGATTTGACCGATAAGTGACTAAAAAGCAGTTTTCCGCAGATTTACACCGATTAAACAACATCTAATGCAGAACTTCTAACACAGCTGTTGGGTGCTAAGGCGAACATCTTCAAGCACTTTAAAATCTGCGTTAATCTGCGAATTTGCTTTTCGCAGGGATGTTGCCGCAGACAACAACTCGCAAATCTGTGGATTTAAGGCTTACTTATCCTCGGTTAATCTGAGGATAAGCATTTTTAAAGTAGCGCTCGTTCAATGCCGCCATTGTTTGCTTTATGCACATAATCGGCTTGCCAGTTTTCACCCAGAAGGTGTTTGGCCATTTCAACCACAATGTAATCGGTGCTACTGCCTGCATCTTCGTTATAGCGCGACAAACCCTGCTGGCAAGCTGGACAGGAGGTGAGCACTTTGATTTCACCTGCGAACCCATCAGCGCGTAGTGCATCAGTGCCTTTGCGCATTTCCTCTTCTTTGCGAAAACGCACTTGAGTGGCAATCGCTGGATTGCTCAAGGCCCAAGTGCCAGATTCACCACAACATCTGTCATTAAGTTTGACTTCCGTGTTCATGAGCTCATTTACGACCTGCATAGACTGGTATGTTTTCATCGGGGTATGGCATGGCTCGTGATAAAGATAACGAGTACCACTCACGCCTTCTAACTTTACGCCTTTTTCCAATAAATACTCATGGATGTCGAGTAAGCGACAGCCAGGGAATATTTTGTCGAATTGATATTTTAGCAACTGATCCATACAAGTGCCGCACGACACAATAACAGTTTTAATGTCGAGATAATTAAGCGTGTTGGCAACGCGGTGAAATAGCACGCGATTATCAGTGGTGATCTGATTGCCCTTATCTTCGTTGCCCGTGGCCGTTTGCGGATAACCGCAGCAAATATAACCTGGCGGCAACACGGTAATCGCACCTGTTTCATATAGCATCGCTTGGGTTGCCAAGCCGACTTGCCCGAATAAGCGCTCAGAGCCGCAACCGGGGAAATAGAATACGGCTTCAGAGTCATCATTCGCTTTATGCGGGTCACGGATGATGGGAATAATGGTGTTATCTTCAATGTCGAGCAGGCCACGCGAAGTTTTCTTCGGCAAATTGCCCGGCATGGGTTTGTTGAAGAAATGAATGACTTGCGCCTTAAGCGGCGCGCCACCCACAGTGGCTGGCGGGTGAGCAATCTGCTTGCGGAATAATCCTAGGTGTCTGGCGATGCGATAGCCAATACGCTGGGCTTTATAGCTCCACTCAATCATGACCTTGCGCATCAGCTTGATAGTGGTCGGATTAGATGCGTTCAAATACAGCATGGACACATACGACACAGGGCTGAATTTTTTCTTGTTCTGAGTGCGTAAGAAGTTACGCATCGCAACCGTTACGTCACCGAAGTCGATGTTCACTGGGCAAGGATTTTTACAACGGTGGCATACCGTGCAATGGTCGGCCACATCGTTGAATTCGTCGAAGTGGGCGATGGAAATGCCGCGTCGAGTTTGCTCTTCGTAGAGAAAAGCTTCGATCAACAGCGAGGTGCCGAGTATTTTGTTGCGCGGCGAATAAAGCAAATTAGCACGCGGTACATGCGTGGTGCACACTGGTTTGCACTTGCCGCAACGCAAGCAGTCTTTAATGGAATCGGCGATGTCGCCCAGCGCACTTTTTTCAAGTATCAGGCTTTCTAATTCCATCAAGTTAAAGCTGGGCGTGTAAGCGCGTTCAAGGTTGCCACCCGCTAATAATTTACCCCGATTAAAACGGTTATCTGGGTCAACTTTTTTCTTGTAGGCAGTGAACTCGGTGAGCTCTTCGCTTTCTAGAAAGTCAAACTTGGTGATGCCAATACCATGTTCACCGGAGATCACGCCGCCCAAATCTTTGGCTAACTGCATGATGCGATCCACTGCCGCATACGCTTGTTGCAGCATCTGGTAATCGTCTGAGTTCACCGGAATATTGGTATGCACATTGCCATCGCCCGCATGCATGTGTAGCGCTACGAACACGCGGCTTTTCAAAGTGGCTTGATGCAAACTGGTGCAGCGTTCGAGTATGGTTTGATAGGTGCTGCCACTGAATATATGGCGCAGGGGTTCACGTATTTCATGTTTCCAAGAGGCGCGTAACAAGTGGCGCTGTACGGCATCGAATACAGTGTTCGCGTCTTCAGTGTCAGCGGGAGTAAAAGGACCGGATGCAACAGGCGCATCTAATTTGTCCAATATCCAAGCCCAGCGCGTGCGCACTTCCGTCAGCAGTTCACGTGCCTGTTGTTGACGATTTCCCAGCAATTCGGTATTACCCAGTTGTGCATCATCTTGATAGTAGAGCGGCAGTTCGCCGGAGAAAAACTCATCCAGCGCATCCAGCAATTTCAATTTGTTATGCAAAGACAATTCAATGTTGATGCGCTCAATGCCGTCGCAATAATCGCCCATGCGCGGCAGCGGTATTACCACGTCTTCATTAATTTTGAAGGCATTGGTATGTTTGGCAATGGCGGCAGTGCGCGCACGATCCAGCCAGAATTTTTTACGTGCCTCAGCGGAGACCGCGATAAAACCTTCGCCATGGCGCAGGTTGGCAATCCGCACAATTTCGGAGGCGGCTTGAGCTGCGTCATTTTCATCATCGCTTGCGACATCCGCAACCAATACCATTTTGGGACGCGTGCCGCGCTTGGATTTGGTAGCGTAACCGACTGCCTTCAAATAACGCTCGTCCAGATGCTCTAGGCCTGCTAGAAAGACTTGAGAAAAGGAGAAGGGAGAAGGGCTACTACTGCGCTTGTTGAAAAGTTCGGTGATTTCAACGATAGCAGGAACCGCCTCACGCACCTGTCCGTAAAACTCCAAGCAAACAGTGCGGGTAAACTTGAATTCGCGGTGCAGAATAAAGCGCGCCGAGGTGATGATACCGTCGCAACCTTCTTTCTGAATACCCGGCAGACCGGACAGGAATTTATCGGTAACGTCTTTACCCAAGCCAGTTTTGCGGAATTTTCCGCCGGGAATAGAGAGAGTCTCCGGCTCGCCGTGCAGGGTTTTGCCATCAATCTCAAAACGGCTGACGCGGAAGTGTGCCATTTCGATGTCATGGATTTTGCCAAAATTATGATCCAGACGTTCAACGAACATCCCTAGACCATCCGGGGTGACCATTTTCCATGAAACCAGATTGTCTAGCGCTGTGCCCCACAACACGGCTTTCTTGCCGCCTGCATTCATCGACACATTGCCGCCAATACACGACGCATCTGCAGAAGTGGGATCGACTGCGAACACCAACCCATTGGCTTCCGCTGCTTCCATTACGCGCCGTGTTACTACGCCTGCACCACAATGAACCGTGGCGTATGGCTTGTCGAGTCCAGGGAGGGTAAGCGTTTCCACGGCGGAAAGCGTATCCAGTTTTTCGGTGTTGATGACGGCGGCGCGTTTATCTAAGGGGACGGCTCCGCCAGTATAGCCAGTACCTCCGCCACGTGGGATGAGTGTCAGGCCGAGTGCGATACAGCTACGCACCAATGGGGCAATTTCTTGTTCCGTGTCGGGATTCAATACCACAAAGGGGTATTCCACACGCCAGTCAGTAGCATCGGTTACATGCGATACGCGCGCCAAGCCGTCAAACTGAATATTGTCACGGCGGGTATGGCGCGATAGTTCGCGCATGGTGTTATTACGAAGTTGCAATATAGCTTCGAACTCGGCTTCGAATTCACTGACGGCATGGTGTGTGAGTTCCAGCAAACGTTTGACGGACAGACTGTGGTTTTGATCGCTAAGGCTGTCTGCACCTGAGTTGGTCGCCATCGAACTTTGGCTATCTAGTCGACGTGCTTCAATGGCGTTTAGACGGTGACGCAGTGCACCGACCAAGTCAGCGCGACGCTTGTTATTACCCAGCAAGTCGTCTTGCAGATAGGGGTTGCGGTTGATGACCCAGATGTCACCCAGCACTTCGTAGAGCATGCGCGCAGAACGCCCAGTGCGACGTTCTGCGCGCAGGGTGTTGATAATGCCCCACGCCTCATCGCCAAGGATGCGTATAACAATCTCACGGTCGGAAAACGAAGTGTAGTTATATGGGATTTCGCGTAATCGTGCGTTCATGCCACCAGTCTCATTTGTAATGCGGGCATTCTACCGCATCGCACAGCGGCACTCGACCCCAATGAACGAAGGGCTGAAAGATTCATCTTAAAACCTCACCACAGAGACTCCGAGAAAACATCAACAACTTCTTAAAGCCTTGGCGGTGACCACCCATAGTGTGAGCCAGCAAAGCGGGGCTTGCAGTTGCTTTTACTCTGTGTCTCTGTGGTGCAACTGCACTTTTAAGATTCATTGAGTTACCGGAGGATGAATGTGGTTGCTCATTTGCGCCTTGCTGGTGATTTGGTAGGTGGCAAGCAGGTCTTGCTCCATCGCATCGACTTGCGCTGCGGAAAGCTGGCTTGAACTACCTACGCGCCGGGTAAGATTGTGCGATACCCAGCCGCGCGGTGTAATCCAATCCAGTACATCGCCGCGCACCGAGAGTGAGACGCGCTCATCTGGATTGCTATCATCCAGCAAAGAGCGTCCTAGTCCAGCATAGCTACTTGTCCAGCCGCCGATGTCGATAAGTGTGGGCAAGATGTCAAACTGACTGCCTAGGCGTTCATCTATACCACTTTTGATTCCCGGTCCGGCTATCAGCAGCGGAACATGGAAAAGATTAGGTACGTAATCAACATGGTCAACGAATTCATTGGCATGGTCTCCGGTGATAACGAAAATCGTATTGTCGTAATAGCCAGATTTTTTGGCTGCTGCAATGAATTGCCCCAGCGCCCAATCTGCATAAAATAGTGAGTTTAGGAAAGCATCCTGATCAGTATTACCCGTATATTTATGCCAGCGCTCATCGGGGATGATCCAAGGCACATGGGTGGTTGAGCTGAAGATGAATCCCAAAAATGGCTTTTTCGCCACCGCGAATAGGCGATTTGCTTCTTGAAAAGTGTTGTGATCCCACGTACCCCAAGTTGAGGCAGGTTTAGGATGCGCATGCAGATTGGGGATTTCTTGAGCACCGCGATAAGTACTGAATCCAGCGCGTGCCGCGATTGCATCAAAACGTAAGGAGCCGTGATCACTACTTTGCAGGAAAAGGGTATCGTAGCCCTGATTTTTGGCTATTTCCCCCATAAAGCTTTGGCGATTTTGCTCCAGCCCTTCGCCAAGAAACGGCATGCTAGGAAAAGTTGGTAAACTAGCAAGGATCGCCTCGGCACCTTGAATAGAGCGCTGCCCGTTTGCATAAAACTTGGTATATAACCGCCCTTTTTTTGCCAACGCATCAAAATTAGGGGTCACGCCAAGTTCGGGCAAGTTCATTTGCTTTCGCATAGCATCTATATGTAATGCGCCCCAGCTTTCCATCATGAATACCACCACGTTTGGCTTGGATTTTGGGGCTGGCGTGTAGACTTGCTGAAATAGTGGATAATCTTTGTCGGGGAAGACAGAGTGCGCGCCAGTTAGATGTTTTTGTGCGAGCGTAGCAGCTTGTATTGCTGGCATGAACGATTTGAGCGGCGGCGGTGACTCGATCAAAGCACGCGACATTGCGAAGGCACCATTTAATGCGAGATAGCCTTGTGCCAGCGAGTCAGAGAAAAAAGCTTCACCCACGCTGATTGGCTTGCCGGTGAAGCCACCACGTCCTAATACCAGCATGGCTATAAATATCACCGGCAAGCTTACCAGTCGCAACCAAGGACGACGTGGAGGAGTTGGGATTGGCCTTAGCACGCCCCGCCAGAACCATGCGCCCAGCAAAGCTGCGCCCGTGAATAGTATTAATGCGCCGCGATACTGACTAAAGGCAATGCCCACCATAGAGTCCATATCTGCGGATAAAGTGTTGATCTCTGAGCCAACATGGCGATGCACATAGCCAAAATAAATACCGTCCATGATCATCGCAAAGATAAAAATTAACAGGGCAAAGTAGACGAGCCAGCCCCACAGACCTTGCCAAGCCACATGATGGCTCCAGCGGAACGGCAATAACATCAATAACAATGGAATGCCAACTATCAGCACGGCCATTGAGAAGTCAAAGCGCAAACCGAAAAAGAATGCAGCGATAACTTGCAGCGCATTCAAACCGCTGAAGTCTGCGTGATAGCCCAAATAGAGCACCAAGCGCATAAGTGTTGCGGGAAGCAAAAATAGTAGTAGTAATATGGCGATACGTCCAAAAGGATGGGCGCGTAGAGCAGAGAGGGCGAGTTTCATGGCGGGTATTTTAACGCATCAAAAGAGTTGAAGATTCGCAGCTTGTAAAATAGTTTCGGCCTAAGCCAACGGCGGAACTACAAAATCTTATTTTGGTCAATAAAGAACGGCAAGCTTTATTAACATCATTTCAATTGAAAATGGTTCTTACACTTAAAAATTAAAACCTTTTATCCACAGATTAAGCAGATTAACGCAGATTTTTAATTAGTTGTGATTGTGTGAACTTACACCCTTGTATTATTCCCGCACAAAGAACTTGATGGAATTGATACCATCAAAACCGAGTAATACCTCTTGAGAGACATCTCAAGAACGAGCGACTGGATGCCGTTTGCACCCTTGGGGCACAAA